>Ga0209167_10000049_pt1 | contig 150224 bp, 122 predicted proteins | sample Coa_R1_9_FD_187154 | JGI IMG/M metagenome (GOLD analysis project Ga0209167, IMG submission 187154) | Surface soil microbial communities from Centralia Pennsylvania, which are recovering from an underground coalmine fire - Coalmine... | ecosystem: Environmental > Terrestrial > Soil >... | reverse complement strand
GTACGCCCGCGCTCCGATCTACGGAGGAGGGGGATTACCATGGCGAAGATTGAACGGATCCGTGAAGTCCCGACGCGCCTGCTCGATGCCGACTATCTGAGGGAGCGCGCCGAGGCTGGATGGAAGCTCGTGGCCATTGAATGGCAGCGTCCGGTCGAGGGCGGGGAAGGGGAGGCCCGCGGGCTCGTCGAGGAGATACCGTTCGGACTCAGGGTCGCCGAGGATTGCTCGCGTCTCGAAGAGGATCCCACCGAGAAGGAGATCCTGGTGCTGATGATGGACCTGATTGTGGATGACTATCCACTGTCCAAGGTGGCCGAAGAACTGAATCGCCGCCGATTCCGCACTCGCCAGGGAGCGTCCTGGAGCGTGGTAACCGTCTTCAACATGCTGCCGCGCCTGATCGAAGTCGGGCCGCGGATCTTCTCGAGCGATGAGTGGGCGGAGCGCCGCAGGCGGCTGCTGCGCGTGTCCGACGGCTCGGCGGCCAGCGATCGCCGGCTCATGTGATTCGAGGATTGAGAACTGGAACGGTGTGAGGCTAGCTGATGGGAACCTTGACCCAAGACCTGCGCTACGCCCTGCGGATGCTGGCGAAGCGTCCCGTGTTCGCGCTCGTGGCCGTCATGACGCTGGCGCTGGGCATGGGGGCCAATACGGCAATCTTCAGCGTTGTTGACGCCATCCTGTTACGCCCGCTTCCCTACAAAGATCCGGAGCAGCTGGTGCTGGTTCAGGAGAGGATTCCCAACGTACTGCCGGATCCTGTGGCGCTGCCAGCGCCGGATGTGCTGACCTTCGGGCGTGAGAGCCATGTCTTTTCCGGTCTTGGAGCATTCCAGAACGATCAATACGATCTCACGGGCGACGGCCCGCCCGAGCGAGTGGTCGCGGCGCGTGTTACCGCCAGCCTGTTCCCGCTGCTCGGAGTCCGGCCGCAGCTCGGTCGCCTGTTCGCCCAGGACGAGGACCAACCAAACCGGCTCGTGGCGCTGCTCAGTTACGGACTGTGGCAACAACGGTTCGGGGCGGACGCGGCGGTCCTCGGCAAGACGATCTCCCTCGACCGCAAGAGTTACCTGGTGGTGGGTGTAATGCCGCCGGGCTTCGAATTCCCTTTTCCGGGCGTCAATGGATCCCAACCGGCGCGCCTTTGGGTGCCGATGGGCTTCACGCCGGAAGAACTACAGGACTTCGGCGATAACTTCGATTACGGCACCGTTGGGCGGCTCAAACCCGGTGTCACACTCGGTGAAGCGAACGCCGATGTGCTGGCGACGGCTCACGGTATTCAGGCCACCGTGTTCAAAGGCCTTTCCGGGTTTACGCTGGAGGCTCTGGTGACCCCGCTCCACGAGGTGATCGTGCGGCGGGTCCGCCCGCTGCTACTGATTCTGATGGGAACGGTAGTGCTCGTACTGCTGATCGCCGCGACCAACGTCGCGAATCTCTTGTTTGTGCGCGCCGCCGAGCGCGAAAAGGAGATGGCGATCCGCGTCGCGCTGGGAGCGGGCCGCCTGCGCCTGGTGCGCGGCTTGCTCGTGGAAAGTGTGCTCCTGGCCCTGCTCGGGGGCGCACTCGGACTGCTCATCGCGGCATGGGGGCTGAGCGCGCTGGTTTCCTTCGCTCCCGTGACACTCCCGCGCACCCAACCCATCTCGCTGAACGGCGAAGTACTGGCGTTCACTTTTGCCATCTCCCTCGTAACCGGCACGCTCTTCGGCCTCTTACCGGCACTGGCAGTGTTCCATGCCAATCCTAATGACGCGTTGAAGGAAGGAGGCCGCACGCCCGGCGCCACCCATCGTGTCCGCTCGGCGCTGGTGGTTGCGGAAGTGGCCCTTTCGCTGGTGCTGCTCGCTGGAGCGGGCCTGTTGATTCGGAGCTTCGAGCGCGTGCGCGAGACGGACCCCGGCTTCGCTCCGCAGCATGTGTTGAGCGCGACGGCGGCTCTCGCGCCGTCCGCATACCCTCACGCATCCGCCGTGCGCTCGTTCTATCAGCAACTGCTGGCGCAAGCGGGGTCGCTGCCGGCGGCGCAGGCCGCGGGTCTTTCGACGGATTTACCGCTCGGAACCAACTGGAACCATCTCTTCACGGTGGAGGAGCAACCCCGTCAGCCCTCCGGGCAGTCGCCCGCGAGCTGGCACTCCGCCATCATGGGCAGCTACCTTCAGGCTCTCGAGGTACCGCTGATTCGCGGCCGATACTTCACGCCGGAGGACCGTCCCGGCTCGTTGCCGGTCGTAATGGTCAGCGCCGGCCTCGCCAAGCGCTACTGGCCCGGCGAAGACCCGATTGGCAAGAGGATCAAATGGGGACCACCTGAGTCGCACTCACCCTGGCTGACGGTGGTCGGCGTGGTGGGCGACGTGAAACAGGGCGCGCTCGACTTGCCCATTGAGCCTCACACTTATGAACCTTTCGCTCAGCTCGACGACTCGGCCGTTGAGGCGTTCCGATCTGTTCACCTCGTCGTGCGGGCGAGTGAGAGTCCCGCCAGCCTTGCGGCGGCGCTGCGTGCGCAGGTGCGCTCTCTCGACCCGGAAGTGCCGCTCACGGATGTGCAAACCATGGACGAACTTCTGGCAGGCTCGATGTCGCCTCGCCGCTTCAACATGCTCTTGCTCGTCGCCTTTGCCGGGGTGGCGTTGCTGCTGGCGACCATCGGCCTCTACGGGGTGATTGCGTATTCAGTGAACCAGCGCCGGCACGAGATCGGCATCCGCATCGCCGTGGGAGCGCAGAGAAGCGATGTGCTGCGGCTCGTCGTGGGGCAGGGAATGGCGCTGATCCTGGCGGGCGTCGGAATCGGACTTGCTGGAGCGCTGGCGCTGACGCGGTTTCTATCGAGCCTCCTCTACGGGGTCAGGCCCACTGATCCGTCGACGTTGGTCGCGGTCTCGCTGATCCTGACGGGCGTGGCTCTGCTCGCGACTTACATTCCGGCGCGGCGGGCGGCGAAGGTGGACCCGATCGTGGCGCTGAGATACGAGTGAATTCTGAGTTCTGAATAGTTCTGAATTGTGAACTCTGCATTGGGAATCCTGAGACTCCGACGAGTTAGAACAATCGATGGATGTGTCATTCCGAGTGTAGCGGGGAATCTGCGTTTCTCACGGCGTTCAGAAGCGATGCAAGCCGTTCGCTTGCCGCGGCGCGCTTGGCTTGCTTCTTTAATTCAGAACTCACAATTCAGAATTCATAATCTCAGACCGTTGAGGCAACCGTTATGGCGACCCTAGTGCAAGACCTGCGTTATGGCTTGCGGATGCTGGCGAGAAGTCCCGGTTTCACCTTCGCCGCGATACTAACCCTGGCGCTGGGTATCGGCGCCAACACGGCGGTGTTCAGCGTGGTGAACACCGTCCTGCTGAAGCCGCTGCCTTACGCCGAACCCGACCGGCTGATGCGTGTCGAGTCAATGAACACGCGCGGTGCGCCGATTCCGGGCGCCCTCTCTTACCCGGACTTCTTCGACTTCCGGGCGCGCAATCACACCTTCGAACATTTGGTGACCGGGCGCGACACCAATCTGACGCTGACCGGCTACGGAATGCCCGTCCAGCTTGACGGCGAGATCGTGACCTGGGACTTGTTCCCGACACTGGGCATCCAGCCGGAGCTGGGCCGCGGATTCCTCTCGTCCGAGGAAGCGGCGGGTACCAACGTCGTGGCGCTCAGTCACAAACTGTGGCAGACGCAGTTCGGGGGGGACCGCGGCATCGTGGGCCGCACGATTACCCTCAACCGGAAGCCCTACACGGTGGTGGGCGTGGCTCCAGCCGGCTTCGCCTACCCGGTGAGCGAGCCCAACATCCAGTTCTGGACCACCATCGCGAACGACCAGGAGATGCTCACGCAGCGCGGCGCACATATGCTCGAAGCGCTGGGACGTCTCAAGCCCGGTGTCCGAATCGAGCCGGCGCGCGCCGATCTCGACGTGATCGCGCAGGCTCTGGCCAAACAGTATCCTGACACCAATACCAATCACGCTCGCGCCTCGGTCCGGCCGGAGCTTGCAACCTTGGTCGGTGAGTCGCGCGCGCCACTGTTGATCTTGCTGGGTGCGGTCGGACTGGTCCTGCTGATCGCCTGCGCCAACATCGCCAACCTGCTGCTGGCGCGTACCGCCAGCCGCGAACCGGAAATGGCCGTGCGGGCGGCGATTGGAGCCAGCCGCGGGCGGGTGGTGCGGCAACTGCTCACTGAGAGTCTGCTGCTCGCCCTCCTGGGCGGGGCCGCCGGCACGCTTCTCGCCGAGTATGCCCTTGGCGCCGTGCTGCCTCTCGGAGGACAGAGCATTCCGCGCCTCGCCCAGACGAGCATCGACGGGCGCGTGCTGGGATTTTCGTTGCTGCTGGCGTTCCTGACCAGCGTGCTGTTCGGACTCGCTCCTGCCTTGCACGCGTCAAGAATTGACCTCGCCTCTTCGCTGAAAGAGCGGACTTCCGCCGGCGCGACCGAGCACCATCGGGTTCGCGGCGCGCTGGTCATTGCCCAGGTGACGCTGGGATTGGTTCTGGTGACCGCCGCCGGGCTGTTGATGGCAAGTTTCCTGCATCTCGAGCACAGCGATCCGGGCCTGAATCCCGACCACGTCCTGACCTTTTCGTTCAGCCTGCCGGAGTCTCAGTACAGTCTCGATCAACAAGTCGTGTTCTACGATCAGTTGCTGGAGCGCATGCGCGCCGTGCCGGGCGTAAGATCTGCGGCGGGCGTTTGGCCGTTGCCGTTCGGAGGCGACGACGCCGAGGTGTCCTTCAATATTGAAGAACGTCCCGCCGTGCAAACCAAGCGTCCGTTCGCCCGCATGGCCTTTGCCACCCCGGGCTATTTTCAGACGGCGGGAATTCCTTTGCTCAAGGGCCGCTACTTCAACGAGACCGACGACGCCAAGGCTGCGCCCGTGTTGATTGTCAACAAGGCCTTCGCCGATAAGTTCTTTCCCGGAGAAGACGTGATCGGCAAGCGTGTGACGTCGGGCGCCGCGGCTCCCGGCCAACACGGGGAAATCGTACGGGAGATTGTGGGAGTGGTCGGTAGCGCCAAGCTGTTCGCGATGGACGCGGAGCCCGAGCCCATCTATTACTTTCCTTACAAGCAGCTTACCTGGCAGCCGCCGGTCATGATGCTGCGCACCGCCGTGCCGCCCCGAACCTTGGAATCCGCGGTGCGCGCGCAGATGGCGGCGCTTGACCCGCTGGTGCCGGTGTTTCAAGTGAGGACCATGGACGAGTTGCTGTCTACCGAAGTGACCGAACCGCGTTTCCATACCCTGCTGCTCGGTTGTTTTGCGGGAATCGCGCTGCTCCTGACCATGGTCGGGTTGTACGGTGTGATGGCTTATTCGGTGACGAGGCGTACGCGCGAAATCGGCGTGCGGATCGCGCTGGGCGCCAGCCGCTCGACGGTCCTGCGGATGGTGCTGAAGCAGGCGCTGACGCTGCTCGTGGCTGGCCTGGCGCTGGGCCTTGCAGCATCGCTCGCCACCGACCGTCTGCTCTCGAGCATGCTGTTTGGAATTCCCGCCATCAATCCGCTGGTCCTCGGCCTCTCGGGACTACTGGTTGCGCTGACGGGCTTCGTCGCCGCCTACTTGCCGGCGCGCCGCGCGGCGTCCGTGGATCCGATGACGGCGCTGAGGTATGAATGAATCATGAATGCTGAATAATTCTGAATCATGAATTCTGAAATGGGGGAAGAAGAAACATCCTCACGCAAAGGCGCCAAGGCGCAAAGCATATGCAAAGAAGAAAAACTCAGAGCGAGATGGTTCGCTTCGCTCACCATGACACGAATAAGGGTTGACGCAGAGGCTCTCAATTCAGCATTCAGAATTCAGCATTCATAATTCCGAGGTACACCGGACATGACAACTTTGATGCAGGACGTTCGTTACGGCCTCCGCATGCTCGCGAAGAATCCCGGCTTCGCGGCCGTGGCCATCGTCACGCTGGCGCTGGGCATCGGCGCCAACACCGCGATCTTTAGTGTTGTGAATACGGTGCTGTTGCGCCCGCTGCCTTACAAGGACGCCGACCGGTTAGTGATGGTGTGGAGTTACAACCGCAAGCGAGGGTTTAACACCGACCAGGTGTCACCCCTCGACTTCGCCGATTGGCGAGCCCAGAACCATGTCTTTGAAACCATCGCGGGGTCTACGGACGTGACGTATACCTTGACCGGTCGAGGAGAGCCGTCGCTGATCGTCGCCTATTCGTGTTCGGCTGACTACCTCCACGCGCTCGGAACCCCACCGCTCGTCGGCCGCAACTTCTTACCTGAGGAAGAACAGCCGGGCAAGAACCGCGTGGCGGTATTGAGTTATTCGCTGTGGCAGAGCCGCTTCGGTGGCGACCGGGGCCTCGTCGGCAAGACGATTGCGCTCGACGGCACGCCTTACACCGTGGTGGGAATTATGCCAGCGGGCTTTCAATATCCGCAGTTCACCGAGATATGGACTCCCCTGACGATCATTCCCGAGGCCGCCAATGACCGCGCTTACCGTTACCTGCGCGTCATTGGCCGCCTCAAGCCCGGCGTAACCCTGAGGCAGGCGCAAACGGAGATGAACACCATCGCGCATCGCCTGGCGCTGGAATACCCCAAGACCAACCAGGACGACGATGCGACGAATCTGATCAGCTTGCGGCAGACAATCAGCGGAGATATCCGCCCGGCCCTGCTCGTCCTCATGTGCGCCGTCGGCCTGGTCTTGCTCATCGCCTGCGCCAATGTCGCCAACCTGCTCCTGGCGAGAGCGGCGGCCCGCGAGAGGGAGGTGGCCGTCCGCGCCGCGCTGGGCGCCAGCCGATCCCGCCTCGTACGCCAGTTCCTCACCGAGAGCGCTCTCGTGGGACTCATCGGCGGCGCGCTCGGACTCCTGGTGGCGTTCTGGTGTACCGGAGTCCTGGTGACCATGTTTCCGCCCACCATCTTCAACATCAGCGTCCCGCACCTGGATAAGATTCCGATCGACGGCTGGATGTTGGGTTTTGTACTTGCGGTCTCGCTCCTGACGGGCACAGTCTTTGGACTGGTGCCCGCTCTACACGCCGGCGGCCTGGATCTTAACCAGTCGCTGAAGGAGGCGGGACGCAGCCTGGCTGGGAGCACCCGAAGCCATCACTTCCGCAACGCCCTCGTCGTGTCAGAAGTGGCGTTATCTCTGGCCCTGCTCGCGGCCGCCGGTCTCGCCATTCGCAGCTTTGTCTATCTGCTCGGGGGCGATCTGGGTTTCAACACGCAAAACGTTCTGACTCTGCGCGTGCTGCTGCCGGACTTCAAGTACAAGACGGACGCCCGCCGCCTCGCCTTCAGCGATCGGGCTATGGAGCGCCTCAAGGCGCTTCCCGGCGTGAAAGCGGCGGGTAGCGTAAGCTTCCTTCCCATCAGTGGGTGGTGGGGACAGCGCTCGGTTTCGCTCGAAGGGCAAGCGGCGTCCCAGAGCCAGCGGCCGTTCGCCGTGTGGAGTTCGGTCACCCCCGACTACTTCCGCACCATGGGCATTCCGCTGCTCGAAGGCCGCTACTTCACGGAACAGGACACCCGGAACGCCGTCCCGGCAGTTATCATCAGCAAGAGCCTTGCCCGGAAGCTCGCGCCCCATCAGGATCCGCTCGGCAAGCGACTCGACGTCGACGGCGTGGAGCATCCCGTTGAGGTGGTCGGCGTGGTCGGGGACGTCCATCAGTTGGGAATCACCTCGGAGCTCACGTCGGAGATTTACTTCCCGTTCGATCAGCTTACGGCGCCGCTCATCTGCTTTGCCCTCCGAACATCCTCCGACCCGACGAGCCTGGCGAAAGCGGCCGAGCGCGCCATCTGGGCGGTCGACAAGGACCAGTCTGTAGGCTACGTCATGACCATGGAGCAACTGGCGTCGGAGTCGATCGCCCCCGAGCGGGTGGTGATGCTGCTGCTGGCTGCTTTTGCCGGCATGGCATTGATCCTGGCGGCAGTCGGACTTTACAACGTGATCTCCTATACCGCGGCGCAGCGTACCCATGAGATCGGCATCCGCATGGCGCTCGGCGCGGAACTTCCAGACGTGCTCAAGCTGGTGGTAGCGCAGGGACTCAAACTCACCGGACTCGGCCTGATCATCGGTCTTGCGGCGTCCCTCGCGTTGACCCGCTTGATGTCGAGCTTGATTTACGGCGTGCGTCCCACGGATTCCGTGACCTTCGTGGGAGCCGTGCTTCTGCTCGCTGGGGTCGCGACGTTGGCGAGCTATCTTCCAGCGCGCCGCGCCACAAAGGTGGATCCGATGGTAGCGCTGCGCTACGAGTGAATTATGAATTGGGGAGCGAGGAAAAATCGATCAGGGCACTGCAATCGGTGGAGGTGTCATCCGGGAACTGTCATTCCGAGCGCAGCGAGGAATCTGCCTTTTTCTGTCTTCGGGCCTTAGCGTGAGGACGCGTTCTCTCTGGTGCGGCAAATCAGCACGTAAAGGCGCCAAGGCGCAAAGCAAGCAAGAAAACCGTTCGCCGTGATACGATTCCCTTGATGCCCTCATTCGTGCAAAGTTCTACCCCACGGCGACGCACAACTGTTTGGTTACTACTCGCGGCGACTCTGTTTCTTGCGACGGGAACTGTCGCCTGCTCGCGGCTCGCCGGGCAGAACAGCGGCGACGAGCGCGACGCCTGGCAGCATCCCGAGCAGGTGATGGACGCGCTGGGCGTGAAACCTGGCAGCGCCGTCGGCGATGTCGGTTGCGGGCGAGGCTACTTCACCTTCAAGCTGGCGAACCGCGTGGGACCGAGCGGCAAGGTCTACGCCGAAGACGTTAAGGACGACCAAATCGCCGAGATTCGCCGCCAAGCGAAGGAGAAGGGTCTCTCTCAAATCGAGGCGATCACGGGCACCGATTCCGATCCCCACCTGCCTGCCGGCGCGCTCGACGCCGTCCTCATTGTCGACGCGTACCATGAAATGCACCAGTACGACGCCATGCTCGCGGCGATTTATCGCGCCCTGAAACCCGGCGGCATGCTGGCCTTGATCGACGGTAAAGCCGAGCCCGGCAAATCCCGCGAGGACTATTACTCGCGCCACCGGATGCCCGAGGAGATCGAGCGACAGGACGCACAGCGCAACGGCTTCCGGTTCCTCCGCCAGGAACCGGGGTTTGTGCGCCCCGAGCCCAAGAAGGAATACTACTTCCTCATCTTCCAGAAGCCCGGGTCGTAACAGCACCCGCGTGTCATTCCGCGGATGCCGAAGGCGACGAGGAATCTCGCAGTGCAAAAACAGAGCGAGATTCCTTCGCATGGCTCAGGACAGGCTCCTCGCGAAGTTCACCCCGAGCTCCTTCGCTTCGCTCAGGACCGTTCGCTAGCGGAGGGGCGAACGGGCTCGGGATTACGCAGACTACCTACGAAGCGACGCGTGTGAGTCTCCGCCTTTTTCTGTTAGAATGACTCCCGATGGCTTCGAACGGTTTCGTCCATCTACACCTTCATACGGATTACAGTTTGCTGGACGGCGCTTGTGACATTTCCAAGCTCATGGACCGCGCCGTCGAGTTGAAGCATCCCGCGGTCGCCGTGACCGACCACGGCAACCTGTTCGCGGCGGTGAAGTTCTACGGCGAGGCCATCAAGCACGGACTCAAGCCCATTATCGGCTGCGAGGCTTACGTCGCCGGCACCAATCGCTTCGACCGCTCGACCGACTCCGACCGTCCCAACCACCTCGTGCTGCTGTGCGAGAGCGAGACGGGATACCGCAATCTGGTCAAGCTGGCGTCCGCCGCGTATACGGAGGGGTTCTACTACAAGCCGCGTATCGACAAAGACCTGCTGGCCCGCCACTCAGAAGGCCTGATCGGGCTCTCGGCCTGCCTGCGCGGTGAGGTGGCGGCGGCGCTTGCCTCCGATCGCTACGACGCGGCTCGCCAGGCCGCTTACGACCTGCGCGACATCTTCGGCAAGGGCAACTTCTACCTCGAAATCCAGGACCACGGCATCGCCGACCAGCAGCGCATCAATCCGCACCTCGTCAAGCTCTCTCGGGACACCGGTGTACCGCTCGTCGCGACCAACGACTGCCACTACCTGACCCAGGCGGACGCTCGCGCGCAGGACGTGCTGGTCTGCATCCAGACCGGGAAGACGGTGAATGACTCGGCGCGCATGAAGTTCGCGACCAACGAGTTCTTCTTCAAGTCTTCCGACGAGATGCTCAAGCTTTTCGGCGAGATTCCCGAAGCCTTGGCGCGCACGGTCGAGATCGCGGCGCGCTGCAACGTCCACCTCGAAAAGAAGCAGCACGTGTTTCCGCACTTCGAGGTTCCCGCGGATGACACCCTCGACAGCTTCTTTGAGAAGGTGACACGCGAAGGCTTTGCGCGGCGGCGCGAGAAGCTCGAGCGCCTCGACAAAGCGGGACGCCTGCGCCATCCCCTCCAGGCTTACGAAGACCGCCTGAATCGCGAAATCGAGCTCGTCAAGCAGATGCGCTTTGCGGGCTATTTCCTAATCGTGTGGGACTTCATGCGGTTCGCGCGCGAACAGTGCATTCCCGTCGGGCCAGGCCGCGGATCGGCGGCGGGCAGTCTGGTTTCGTACTCGCTGCACATCACCGACATTGATCCTTTGCAGTACGACCTGATCTTCGAACGCTTCCTCAATCCCGAGCGCATCAGCTTCCCCGATATCGACATCGACTTCTGCATGCGGCGCCGCGGCGAAGTGATCAGTTACGTCACCGAGAAGTACGGGCGCGAGAACGTCAGTCAGATCATCACCTTCGGCACCATGGGCGCGAAAGCCGTCATCCGCGACGCGGGCCGCGCGCTCGATATGCCGTTCAACGAGGTCGACCGCATCGCCAAGCTGGTGCCCAACGTCCTCAACATCACTCTCAAGGATGCGCTGGTCCAATCGCCGGAATTGAAGCAGTTGAAGGAACGCGAGCCGCGCGTCGCCGAACTGCTCGAAATCGCCGGACGCCTCGAGGGTCTGGCGCGCCACGCCTCGACCCACGCCGCAGGCGTCGTCATCTCGCCCCAACCGCTGACCGAGATCGTGCCGCTATACAAGAGCAACAAGGATGAAATCACGACGCAATACTCGATGGATGATCTCGAGAACATCGGGCTACTCAAGATGGACTTCCTGGGTCTCACCACCCTGACGGTGATCGACGACTGCCTGAAGCTCCTCGAGGCGCGCGGCGAGCACCTGGATTTCTCGACTCAGCCACTCGACGATCCGGCGACCTACGAGCTACTCGGGAAGGGGCTGACGGCCGGCATCTTCCAGTTTGAAAGTCGTGGCATGACCGACATCCTGCGACGCGCCAAACCCAACCGGCTCGCCGACCTTATCGCCTTGAATGCCCTCTATCGTCCGGGCCCGATGGGCATGATCGATGACTTCGTGGCGCGCAAGATGGGCCGCAAGCGCGTGGTCTACGACCTGCCGCAACTCAAGGACATCCTGGAAGAGACTTACGGCGTCATCGTCTACCAGGAACAGGTGATGCAGATTGCGGCGAGCGTAGCGGGATTCACTTTGGGCGAGGCCGACATTCTGCGGCGCGCCATGGGCAAGAAGAAGCCCGAAGAGATGGTCGCGATGCGCGAGAAGTTCATCGGTGGGGCGCGCAAGAACGGCGTCCCGGCCGCCAAAGCGGAAAAGCTCTTCGAGTTGGTCAAGGAGTTCGCCGGGTACGGGTTCAACAAGTCGCATTCCGCGGCCTACGCCTTCGTGGCCTACCAGACCGCGTACCTCAAGGCGCACTACCCCGTGGAATTCATGTCGGCGATGCTGACGGCGGAAATCGGCAACCAGGACAAGCTCACGTTCTACTTGAACGAGTGCCGCGACATGGGCATCAATATCCTGCCGCCCGACGTGAACTCCAGCCGGCACGCGTTCACGCCGGACGGCGCGAGCATTCGCTTCGGTCTGACCGCGATCAAGAATGTAGGCGAAGCCGCGATCCAATCAGTGGAAGCCGCGCGCGCGCGACTTGGCCGGTTCGACAGCATCTTCCAGTTCTGCGAGAACGTCGACTTGCGCTTGCTCAACAAGCGCGTGATCGAGAGCCTGATCAAGGCAGGCGCGTTCGACTCGCTGGGCGCCCGGCGCGCCCAGATGATGGCCGTCCTCGATCGCGCTATGGAGCTTGGGACGCGCAAGCAACGCGAAGCCGAAAGCGGCCAGCACGGGTTGTTCATCGGCGAAAGCTCGCCGCTGCCGCCTCCGACCGAAGTGCTGCCCAACGTGCCCGACTGGTCGGAGGTGGAACGCCTGGCGGGCGAGAAAGAAGTGCTGGGATTCTACGTGACCGGACATCCTCTCGAGAAGTATCGCGCCAGGATCGCTTCGCTCACGCGTCACGACAGCTCCTCGCTCACGGAAATCGCGCACGATGCCCAGGTCACGCTTGCGGGCATCCTCACCAGCCTGCGCGTGCGCCCGAGCAAGAAAGGCGACCTCTGGGCGAGCGGCGTCCTCGAAGACCTGCGTGGTACCGTCGAATTGCTGGTTTTCCCGCAGGCGCTCCAACAATTGCAAGGCGTACTCAAGCCGGAGGCGACGCTGGTGATCAAAGGCCGCGTGCGCCATGAAGAGAACGCGCCGCTCAAGGTCGTGGTGAGTGAAGCGCGCCCACTTGACGCTGCGTCGAACGGCGCGAAGCCCGAACTCGTGATCCGCCTGAACCTCGAGGAGGGAAACGGCGGATCGTCAGCGCATTTGGTTGAACAGCTCGAATCGCTGCTCGCCCGGCATCCGGGCTCGAACCCGGTCATCTTCGAACTGACGAGTCCCGGCGATTTCCGGGCGCGGCTGCGGCCGCGGCGTCCGGCGGCGGTCAATGCCGACCCGGAGTTGCTCGCGCGGCTGAAGGAACTCTGCGGCGAGGCGGCCGTCTCCTTGGAGAAGACGCACTGAATCGCGGCGTCCTGGCTGCGCTGGATTTTTAACCGCCGGAAGGCACGCGCCCACGATAACGATGAGCCTCACGGAAAGCCAACTCGAAATGGCGAAGGAGATCGAGCGGCAGATCGCCGAGCTCGAGAGCGCGTCGGACTCCGACGCCGCGCGCGAAGAGATCGACCGCCTGCGCAATCAGGTGGAGGCCCTGCGCCGCGAGATCTCCGGAGAACGGAACGATCCCTGGGCGCGGGTGCTCCTGGCGCGCCATCCACAGCGGCCCTACACGCTCGACTACCTCCAGTCACTCTTCACCGACTTCACCGAACTGCATGGCGACCGGCGCTTCGCCGACGATCCCGCGCTGGTGGCCGGTTTCGCGCGCTTTGAAGGGCGGGCGGTCATGGTGATGGGACACCAGAAGGGACGCGACACGAAGCAAAAGCTGATGCGCAACTTCGGCATGACCAACCCCGAGGGCTATCGCAAGGCGCTGCGGTTGATGCAACTCGCGGCGAAGTTCAAACTGCCGGTGATCACACTGGTCGACACGCCGGGCGCCTATCCCGGCATCGGCGCGGAGGAGCGGGGCCAGGCTGAGGCGATCGCTTTCAACCTGAAGGAAATTCCCAAGCTCGCGGTGCCCATCGTGGTGGTCATCCACGGTGAAGGCGGGAGCGGCGGCGCGCTCGCCATCGCCGTCGGTGATACGGTGCTGATGCTCGAGAACGCCGTGTATTCGGTCATCAGCCCCGAGAGCTGTTCCTCGATTCTATGGCGCGACTGGGACCACAAGCAGGAGGCGGCGCGGCTCCTCAAGCTGACCGCCGAAGACCTCCACCGGCTGGGCATCGTCGACCGCGTGGTTGCTGAACCGCCAGGCGGCGCGCACCACGATCCTCAGCACGCAGCGGAGCTGCTTCGACCTGTCCTGCGCGAGAGCCTGGCAGAATTGACGGCGCTCGGGAGCGAAGAGCTTCTCCGCCGACGGCACGAACGGCTGCGTAAGCTCGCGACCTTCGTCGATGAGGCCTAAGTACAAAGAGTACCGCCTGCTGATACTCCGAATGTCGAAGTTCGACAACCGGCTCACACTTTGTCCTCGACTCCCATTCCTTCCCGTGAAGGCTGCATGAGAATCGTCAGCGTCGTCGGTGCGCGGCCCAATTTCATGAAGATCGCTCCACTGGCGAGCGCACTCTGTGGCGTCTCGGGCGTCGAGCACGTCCTTGTCCATTCCGGACAGCACTACGACGACCAACTCTCGGCGGCGTTCTTCCGCGACCTGGGCCTGCCCGAGCCTGACGTCAACCTGCAGGTCGGCTCAGGAAGCCACGCCTGGCAGACCGCGGAGGTCATGAAGCGGCTCGAACCCGTGCTGCTCGACCTGAAGCCCGACCTCGTGGTGGTCGTGGGCGACGTCAATTCCACGCTGGCCGCTGCCATCACCACCGCCAAGCTCAATATCAGGCTCGCGCACATTGAAGCGGGACTGCGCAGCTTCGATATGACGATGCCTGAGGAGATCAACCGCAAGCTGACGGACGCCGTGGCCGACCTGCTTTTTGTCACCGAAGAAAGCGGCGTACGAAACCTGCGGCGCGAGGGCGTCAGTGAGGATCGTATCCACCTGGTGGGCAACGTCATGATCGACTCGTTGCTTCGATACCGGACGCTCGCCGCGCGCTCGGCGATCCTCGATGAGCTCCACCTGCGCTTGGACGGCGGCGCCACGCGGCCGTACGGCCTCATGACGCTGCATCGCCCGTCGAACGTCGATGATTCCAAGGTTCTGAGCGGCATCCTCGAGGCCGTCGACAGCGTGGCCGAGGCGATGCCGGTATTCTTTCCCGTTCATCCGCGGACGCGCGAGCGCATGGAGTCGTTCGGATTGGCGAAGTACTTCCAGAAACGCGACGCGCATCGCTCGGGCCTCGTTCCGTTTCGGTCGCTCGGCTATCTCGAATTCCTGTGCTTGATGGACCACGCACGCCTGGTCCTCACTGACTCGGGCGGCGTGCAGGAGGAGACGACCGCACTCGGCGTTCCTTGCCTGACACTGCGCGACAATACCGAGCGGCCGGCGACCATCGAGCAGGGGACCAATCAACTGGTGGGCTCTGACCCCGCCCGCCTGACCTCGGCCGCGCGCCAGGTCCTCGGGGACGAGCGCCGGCCCGGAAGCTTGCCGCCCTTGTGGGACGGACACGCCGCGCCGCGAATCGTCGGGATTATCCTTGAGCGTTGCGGCGTTCACCGGTAGAGTCGTCGAGCCGATGCTGCGCGAACTCCACATCCAAAACTACGCCGTCATCGAGGAACTCGCGCTCGAGTTCCACGCTGGACTCAATCTGCTCTCGGGCGAGACGGGCTCAGGCAAGTCGATCCTCGTCGACGCGTTCGTGCTGACGCTGGGCGGCCGCGCGTCGCCCGAGATCATCCGCACGGGAGCGGAGCGCGCGAGCGTCACGGCGGTATTCACGGCGGACGGCGAGCCGCGCGACAATGGCTCGCGAACTGCGCGTCCGGGCACGGGCGCTCTTCCCTGGACTGCCTGGTTCCGCGCCAACGGCCTCGAGGGCGGGGAAGAGCCCGAGGTCGTCCTGCGGCGCGAGATTCACGCGAGCGGCCGGAGCCGGCTGCTGGTGAACGACCAGACGGTGACGGCGTCAGCCGTGCGTGCCCTGGCGCACGAGCTGGTTGAGGTCCACAGCCAGGGTGAACACGTGGCGCTCTACCAGCGCGAGGCGCAACTCGAGCTGCTCGACCAGTTCGCGGAACTGGAGGCTGCGGCCGAAGAAGTCGGCAGGCTCTTCGGCAATCAGAGCCGGCTCGAGCGCGAACTCGCGAGTCTCAGTCAAAGCGAGCAGGAGCGGCTGCGAGCCATCGACCTGCTGAGCTTCCAGGTCAAGGAGATCGAACAGGCGCGGCTCGAACCCGGCGAGGACGCGCAGCTCGAGGACGAGAAGCGCATCTTGAGCAACCTCGAGAAAGTCCGCGCCGCCGCTTCGACTGCGTTCGGCCAGCTCTATGAGGACGAAGGTGCGGCATGCGCGCGGTTGGGTGTAGTCGAGCGGGCGCTCGAGGAACTCGCCCGCTACGACGCGACGTTTGCCTCGTACAACGAGCCGCTCTCGGGAGCTCGCGCCGCGCTCGACGACCTGGCGCGCGCGCTGCGCGACTATCTCGGCAAGCTCGACGCCAACCCGCGTCGCCTCGACGAGATTGAAGATCGCCTGGCGCTCATCGACCGGCTCAAGCGGAAGTATGGCGCGACGATTCACGATATCCTCGCCTATGGACGTAAGACCTGCGAACAGCTTGCGAGCCTCGAGCACGCTGACCAGCGCCGCGCCCAAGTGGGCGAGGAGCTGCGCCAGGCGACGGCGGAGTACGATCGCGCCGCGCAGGCGCTCTCGAGCGAGCGGCGCACGGCGGCGAGGAGGTTCGAGAAGCGCGTGCGCGACGAGCTCGCCCAGGTGGGCATGGAGAAGACGTGCTTCGAAGTCCACTTCGCAAGCGGAACGCGTGGCTTGCGCGGCACGGACGAGATCGAGCTTCGCATCTCGCCCAATCCCGGCGAGGAGACGCGTCCGATCGAGAAGATCGCCTCGGGCGGGGAGCTCTCGCGCCTGATGCTGGCGCTCAAGACAGCGGCGGGCATCGGCCGCCCGGGAACGTCCGCCGGGGCGGTGGCGCGGCTCGCGCCGACCTTCATCTTCGACGAGGTGGACGCCGGCATCGGCGGGCGCGTCGCCGAGTCGGTAGGCCAGCGCCTGAAGCGTCTGGCGCGCGACGCTCAAGTCCTCTGCGTCACCCACTTGCCGCAGATTGCCTGCTTCGCCGATCACCACTACTACGTGGAGAAGTTTGAGCGCAACGGCCGCACCGTGACCGCGGTGAGGTATCTCGACACTCCGAAGGAGCGCGCGACGGAACTGGCCCGCATGCTCTCCGGCAGCCAGATTACTGACGCCGTCCTGAAGCACGCCGCCGCCATGATCAAGCAGGCTGCGGCGCTGACCTAGCGAGCTGCGTCGGAGGAAGCCGGCGAGCCGACATCACTCAGGCTAGGCAACCGGGCCGATTCAAGCTATACTTGCTGTCGAGGGTAATGACCGTTCATGGGGAACGACCTCGTTCAAATTTCAGCTCCACAACCAACTCCAGCTTCAGAATCGCCAGCGTATCGCGTCCTACCCGAGCCGCCGACAATACCTCCTGTCGCTGCGGGTTCCGGCAAGACCTTTTACATCGAAACCTTCGGCTGCCAGATGAACGTCCACGACTCGGAGAAGGTCGCGGGCGTGCTCATGTCGCGAGGCTACCGGCTGGCCTCGAGCCACGAGGAAGCGGACCTGGTGTTCTACAACACTTGCAGCATCCGCGAAAAGGCAGCGCAGAAAGTCTTCTCGCGCCTGGGGGTGTTCAAGAAAGGACGCGCGACTGGGCCGAAGGTGATCGGCGTACTCGGCTGTGTCGCCCAGCAGGAAGGCGAACGCTTTTTCGAGCGCGCGCCGCAAGTAAACCTCGTCTGCGGGTCGGCGAGCTATTCGAAGCTGCCCGAACTGCTGACGCAGATCGAAGCTGGCGGACGCCGCGTCACGGGGCTTTCGCTCGATACCGACGAGTGCTTTGAAACAGAGGTCACCCGCCGCGACAGTCCTTATCGCGCCTATCTGACCATCATCGAAGGGTGCGACAAGGATTGCGCCTACTGCGTGGTCCCCAGGACGCGCGGCCCCGAGCGCAGCCGCCCGAGCGACAAGATCCTGGAGGAGTGCCGCCGCCTCGCCGACCAAGGCTACACGGAGATTCAGTTTCTCGGTCAGAACGTGAATTCTTATTCTGACCCGGCTTCGGCGCGCCTGAGCTTCGCCGAACTCCTGTCGCGGACGGCGTCGCTCGAGGGCATTCGCCGGGTGCGCTTCACCACGTCCCACCCCCGCGACTTCACGCCGGACATCGTCGAAGCGATCGACCGGCATCCGGCGCTCTGCGACCACGTCCACCTGCCGGTGCAGTCGGGTTCGAGCCGGATGCTGGCGCGGATGCTCCGCGGGTACACGCGGGACGAGTACCTTGAAAAAATTGATTGCATCCGGCGCGCCAAGCGTGCTATTAGCATTTCGACGGACGTGATTGTCGGGTTTTGCGACGAAACGCCCGTAGATTTCGAGCAGACCCTCTCGCTTCTTGACGAGGTCGGCTACGACCAGATTTTCTCCTTCAAGTATTCCCCGCGGCCGGGGACGGCGGCGGGCGGCTGGACGGACGCAGTCTCCGAAGACGAAAAAAGTGAGCGGCTGGCAGAGTTGCAGGAGCGGCAGCGGCAGATCCAGGTGCAGCAGAATCAGCGCCTGGTAGGCTCCGAATTCGAAGTGCTGGTCGAGGGATTCCAGCCGCGACTCGGGCAGGCGGTCGGGCGTACGACAAGCAATCGCATCATCAACTTTCCGGGCGAGCCGGATTGCGTCGGGAGTTATGAAACCGTCCGAGTGACGGCCGCCGGGCCCAACAGCCTGGTGGGCGTGCGGATGGCGTAACTCGAGAAGGGGGTCGCTGGGGCAGGACGAAGGGGGCTAGGAGCGAGGGGGTTCGCATGGAAGTCGAGATGAAAATTCGAGGGTTGATGATGGACCCCGTCACCAACATGCCCATCGTCATTCTGAAAGACATCAACGGCGCTTCGGTTTTACCCATTTGGGTAGGAATCTACGAGGCCAACGCCATCGCCCTCGAGATCGAGAAGGTCGCAACCCCGCGTCCCATGACCCACGACTTGATCAAGAACCTGCTGCTCGGACTCGAGACGCACGTCCACAAGGTGGTGGTAACGGAGCTGCGCGACGATACGTTCTACGCCGTCATTTGGCTCGAGCGCGACGGCCAGACGATCTCGATCGACTCCCGCCCGTCCGACGCCCTGGCGCTGGCGCTGCGCACGGATTGCCCGATTTTCGTGGAGGACGAAGTCCTGAAGAGCTCCAAGATTTCGAGCGCTGCATCCGACAAAGTGAGCAACGAAGAGTTGCGCAAGTGGCTGGAAAACCTTGGCGACGAGGACATGGGTCGTTACAAAATGTGAAGTTGCCCCGCGACCGGACGGCCGTCTGGATCGACGGCCCGGCGACGCGAGGGTTCCTGCCTAGGCCGGAGATCTGAGTGGCCACGGTCATTGCGATAGCAAACCAGAAGGGCGGGGTCGGAAAGACCACTACAGCCATCAATCTCGCTGCCGCTTTCGCGCGCAAAAAGAAGCGAACCCTCCTCATCGACCTTGATCCGCAGGCCAACAGCACCCTGACGTTTCTCCCACTGGAAGAAGTGACCCACTCGATTTACGAAGTCCTGGCCGACCACCAGATGCAGCTTGCGGACGTCGTGAAGCCCACCAAGTTCGCCAACCTGTGCGTGGCGCCTGCCAAGATCGCGCTCGCCAAGCTCGAAGCGAACCTCGTCGGGCAGTTCGACGCGCCCTTCCGCCTGAAGGACGCACTCGCTCCCAGCCGCGATAACTTCGACATGATCGTGATCGATACGCCGCCCGCCCTGGGCATCATCACCGTCAACGCGCTGGTGGCCGCGAACTATCTGCTGGTGCCCATCCAGGCCGCGTACTACGCTCTCGAAGGCACCGACGATTTCCTCGAGACGTTCGAGCGCATTCGGGCGCGGCCCAATCCCGAGCTCCAGCTCGTGGGCGTCGCGCTGACGCTCTTCGACAAGCGCACCAACCTGGCACGCGATATCCACAAGCAGGTGCGCTCCGTCTTCGGCGACAAGGTGTTCAAGACGGTGATTGGCAAGAACGTGCGCCTGGAGGAAAGCCCGGCTTACAAGGAGACCATCTTCAGCTTTGCCCCCGACTCCCCTGGAGCCAACGACTACGAGCGCTTAGCGCGGGAGGTACTGCAACGTGTCAGTTAGACGCCCCGGCCTGCCCATGGTGGTGAAGATGCGGCACGACGCGCATTACGTGGAAGAGATGATCTCGCGTAGCGGCGCCGCCATCGGCAGGATGATCCCTGTCGAAGAGGTGCAGCCCAACGCCGAGCAGCCGCGCAAGGATCACGGCGACCTTGCCGGGCTCACGGAGTCGGTGCGCGAACACGGGGTGCTCGAGCCGCTGCTGGTGCGCCACGTCCCCGAGTCGGGTAAGTACATGATCATCTCCGGCGAGCGCCGCTATCATGCCGCGTGCCGCGCCGGACTGCGCGAGGTCCCGTGCATCGAGAAGGACGTGGGCGATGCGGAGACGCTCGAGCTCGCGCTCATCGAGAACTTGCAACGTAAGGACCTGACGCCGTTCGAGGAAGCGGACGGCGTCCAGGCGCTGGGCGAGCGCTTTGGCCTGACGCACGAGGAGATCGCGCGGAAGATCTCGAAGGGCCGGTCGTCAATCACGGAGCTCTTGACGTTGCGCTCGATTCCCGACGAAATCAAAGCGACCTGCATTGCCGAGGGCGTCTTCTCGAAGTCGCAACTCCTCCAGGTGGCGCGCCAGCCGAGCGAAGCCCGGATGCGCGACCTCATCCGGCGGTTCGCCGCGGGACTGGTGAATCGCGACGAGGCGCGCGCCGAGCGCCAGCCCGACAAGCGTCCACGCAACGCCATCTTTCGCTTCGTCTCTCCCGCCAAGGACTTTAAGCTCGTCCTCAAGTTTCGCCGCAGCAGCGTCCCGCGCGCCGAGGTGATCCAGGCGCTGAGGCGAATCCTGGAGACGCTGGAGAGCAGCGAGGAGTAACGAGCGCTTGCACCCGGCACGGCTGTAGCGCCGGTCTATGACCGGCGTTCTCGGCACTTCGACGATTCTCGCCGCTCCCTTACAGGATAGGCTTCGAGCGCCGCTACAGAAAAAGGGCGGCAAGGCGTCGCCCTGCTCAGTTCCGTCCGCTTTGCTGACCCACTCTCCGGCGATCTCCGGTATTATTGCTCGCTTGTCACTCGTCACCTCTCACTTGTCACTGTTCGTCTACGGAACGCTGCGGCGCGGCGGGAAGCGCCACGACATACTCCAGCTGCTCCACGCCGCGTACGTAGGGAAGGGAAGTGTCGCCGGTGAGTTGTTTGACCTGGGCGAATATCCGGGTGCCGTCAAGTCTAATGCGACCGCGGCGCGCGTGATCGGCGAAGTTTACCGGCTTCCCAATCTCAAAACTGCGCTCAGGACCCTCGATGAGTATGAAGGGGTCGGAGCCGTAGCCAGTCTGTATCGTCGCGACGTTACCGAGGTGACGCTTGAGAGCGGCCAGCGTTTGAGTGCGTGGGTTTACTGGCTGAACGAGGCGCCGCCTCGCGCGCGGCGAATCGAGTCGGGCGACTACGCCGGCGGGCGGAAGCCGTGATTCGGTAATCAAATTCGCGCGCCAAGAACCTCCACCCCTCACCCGGCGCTCGCGCGCCACCCTCTCCCGCAAGGGGAGAGGGTAGTCGAATCAGGTTTGTTTCCTCCCCCCCTTGCGGGGGGGCAGGGGGTGAGGTGCCAGCCCGATGTCTTGTCGGAGCTGAAGCTCCGACCCCCGCGTGTGCCCGCCACCTCGGCCTCACTCATTCAACAAACTTTCGACTGCGCGACACTAAGTCGTGACACTCGACCGCGCGACGCGCTATTCTGGAGAGCAGACGAAATCGAACAAGGATTGAGCTGGGTATGGCGGATTTGCTCGACATCCTGGTGGTGGGCGGCGGGCCGACGGGACTCGCGTGCGGCATCGAAGCGGTGCGCGCGGGGTTGAAGCTCCTGATCCTGGAGAAAGGATGTCTCGTCAACTCGCTCTACAGCTACCCCGCCAACATGACGTTTTTCACCACGCGCGAACGCCTGGAAATCGGCGATATCCCGTTCAGCAGCGTCAATGTGAAGCCGACGCGTGCCGAAGCCCTGGAGTATTATCGAGGCGCCGCGAGCTTCTACAAGCTGCCCATCCAGTTCGAGACGCGGGTGACCGCGATTGACCGCGCGGATGGCGTCTTCCAGGTGAGTTCGGAGAAAGCCTCCGGGAAGCGCCGTACGTACGCGGCTCGGAAGGTCATCGTCGCGACCGGATACTACGACCTGCCGAACTTCATGGGCATCCCCGGCGAGGACCTTTCCAAGGTGTCACACTATGCGCGCGAAGGTCACGCGTTCTATGGACGCAAGGTCGCGGTGATCGGCGGCGCGAACTCGGCCGCGGTGACGGCGCTCGACCTCTTCCGTCATGGCGCCCAAGTGACGGTGATCCATCACCAGCCGGAGCTGAGCCGCCACATTAAGTACTGGATCAAGCCCGACCTCGAGAATCGCATCAAGGAAGGCTCGATCAAAGCTTTGCTGTCGTCTGAGGTCAAGGAAATCGGCGACGAATGGATCTGCGTGAAGAATGCTGGCGGCGAGACGGCGCGCCTTGAGAACGACTTCGTCTTCGCGCTGACCGGGTACCATCCTGATGTCGACCTGCTACGGCGCGCCGGCGTCGAAGTCGACCCGAAAAGCTATCGCCCGGCGTGCAATCCGAAGACGCTGGAGAGCAATGTACCGGGCTTGTATATGGCGGGCGTGGTGATTTCCGGGCGGCACACCAACGAAATCTTCATCGAGAACGGGCGCTTCCACGGCAAGCAGATTATTGCGGACATCGTGAAGCCGGCGGGATCGAAGGACTGAGGTCTACGCGGAGCAGGTCGGGCAGACCATTGTGTTCGACGGGTGGGCAACCTTCTTGGCCGTAGTAGCGCGGCTGAGGACGAAACTCAGTTCAGTCCCTGACGGAACCACGATATCCTTGTGGCGCTTGACGACGTTGCGGATGACTGCCGCCGCGGCGCCGATGCCGGCGCCTTCCAGCGCTCCCGCGCCGCCGCCCGCAATCGCGCCGATCCCCGCGCCCGCGCCCGCGCCGATACCGGTCTCTTCCGCCGTTCGCTTCTTGCTCTTGCCTTGCCCTTCGAGCGTACCTTCGTCGTCTTTCACTCTGACGCCCGGCCCGCCTTGCGCGTCCTCGAGCGAGGCGGCGATCGAATACGTCGTGCCGTCGGGCGTCCGTATGGTCTCGGGGGTCAGGCGGATTTCGGCGATGCCTTTGGCGCGGCCCGGCTTCTTGACCATCGAGACGCGTCCCTCCACCGTGCTCCCTCCGGGAATCACTTCCTCACCGTGCACGAAGATCGGCTCAGTGACGTCGGCCGTGAACCGGTCGCCCGTCTCGTTGGCTTTCGAGCTCAAGCTGTTGTCGAGTTGGACGCGAATCGTCGTCCCAGCAGGCAAGGTGATGGCGTTGTCGGCGGCAAGGAGCAGGGCAGGAAACACCGCGGCGGTTAACACGCCGGCCATGACGACAGCGATTCGCTTCATGATTCCTTCCTGATGGCTCTCTTCGTTGTTTCAGTACACGAGGCCCAGCGGTTGATTCGCGGGATTGCGGACGGAACTCCGGCCCGGGGGTTTATTGAGAGCCGCTGGCGACGTTCTCTGCCGCAGGCGGCGCCTGCTCTCCGCTCGACGTGCGGTTGACGACGAACGTCATATCGCTGCCCTCGATCAGAATCACGTCTTTCTGCTTTTTAAAGAGCGTATAGATCAAAACCGTACCCGCACCGATACCGGCACCGGCGAGCACATCGGTGCCCATCCCCGGTCCTCCGCACGCTCCGTAGTAATCGCACTCGATGGTATGCGCCATGCCCACCGAGGCTCCGGCGCCTGCGCCCATCGCTCCGCCGAGCGCGGCATTCTTGGCAGCATCCTTCTTGCTCTTGCCGCAACCCTTGATCGTGCCCTCTTCGTCGGTCCCCGTCTTGGCGCACGGACCTGCCTGCCCGTCGTCCAGGGCCGCGTTGAGGCTGTACTTGACGTCGTCAGGGGTCACGACGTGGTCGAGGACGACGCGCATTTCTGCCTTGCCCTTGATGCGGCCAGGCGCTTTGACGAAAGCCACGTGGCCGTCCACCAGGCTGCCGGCCGGGATGATCTCCTTGCCGTCGGCGGTGATGGGCTTCGTGACTTCGCCGGTGAACGGATCGCCCGTCTTGTTGGTCTTAGACGTGAGTGTGGTTGTCAAGCGGATATGGAGCAGGCTCCCGGCAGGTATCTTGGCGAACTTGGTGGCCGAAGCAGGGGGCGGGGCCTGGTCGGCCCACGCAGCGAGCGCCGGCAGGACCGCAGCCGCGAGCACGCCGATCAGCGTTATCCTCAGGGTTCGCTTTAGCATTGTCTTCCTCCCCGGCACGGGCCGCTCCAAGGCGTCGCGGGATACCTTACCCTCTGAGCTCAGAATACACGTTGTCTCTGGGCTTTACAAGCACGCGCTTGCGGGCTGACACGACGGGTTGGATTCTCATTAGGAGGCTGCGGTTGTATGTCTTGGAAGCCGCATTCATCTCTTTCAACCGGAGCCTGAGCGGCACCCTCTCTCCCAACGAGTCTGTGTGAAGGACTCGTTGCCGACCCGCCGTAGAGGCCGCCTTTAGGCGGGCAAACTGTGCGCCTTTCGATGCCGCCCTGAAGGGCGCCTCTACGGTCGGCGCTATTGTGACACCGGGGTCGAGCAGGTTTACGCGGTCCAAACCGAGAGGCTCACGCGCGGTCAAGCTGCAAATAGGTGCGCAGTGAGGGGTCGGAGCGGACCTTCCAGATGTGCCCGTCGATCCAGTAGTGCAGCAGGCCGGGAGCGGCAAAGAAGGAGAAGATAATCTCGTTGCGAGTTCCGACGTTCATCAGGCCGGCTTGCGTCTTGAGAACGAAGCGCGGCACCACGTCGAAGACGATGGTGTAAAGCGCGGCGGCGCCCACGTAGAACAGCCAGCGGCTGTTCACCAGGGTCGCCAGGCCGAACTTCCGGGCGCGCTCGGGCGCGTGGCCGTACTTGTTCTGGTTGTAGAACCACACCAGCCGGTGATATTGAACATTGTGGAAAATTGTGACGGCGGCGTAGACGCCAAGCAGCGGCATGTGGCTGCGAAAGAGCAGGTAGTTGATCGGAATTGCCGCTGCGAAGAGCGTGAGTTTCGGCCAATTGAGCGGCAAGCCCGTGCGCCATTTGGTGAACTGGCGGGCGACGTAGACCACGGTAACGAGAAGCAGGCCGAAGAGCAGCAAGTCCTCGATGATCGCCGCCGCGCGCGGCGGTATCGGGAAGGGAAGCAGTCCTGCCGCCTCTTTGTCGTGGAACGGGTAGGTGATGAACGGGAAGTAGAACGCCACGGTGAAGAAGAGCTTGTCGAGCCGCGTGTCGACGGGGTCGAAGTCGCGGTTCTTCTTCTTGTACATCATCATGAAGCCGTAATGCTGGCGGTAGATGTGGAAGTAACCCCAGAGTTCGGTGGCGAGTTCGAGCCAGTCGCCCAGCCGTAGCAGGATCATGACGGGGCCGATGGCCAGGAAGAACGCCAGGCTGCCCCACAGCCAGCGTCCGTGCCGGGCGCGTTCCTCGGCGTCAAAGTAAGTGCGGGAAATGGTGGCGAAGCCGTGCGTCTCGTCAAAGACGATGGCCCAGATGGCCACCAGCAGCAGCAACGGCACGTGCGCGAACTTCCAGAGCGTCCAGAACGCGTACCCGGTCGCCGCACCACCGAGCGTGAACCATAAGAGGTCGGTGCGCTCTGAAACGATCCAACTCGCCCGACGCGCGGTCGCCGGTACTTCCAGGGCCGTGGTTGCCATCTCTGATTCGTCTCCGTTAGCTCCGGCTCAGTACTTGGATGTTGAAAAGCGCTTCCGGGTTCTCGAATCGGAGCGGTCGAGGATTCTATTTTTACTGCCTGGGACCTGATTGTCCTGGGACCTGATCCATACGCCCGGACTGGCGCACAGCGCTAGCTGTGCGTTTTGCAAGAAACCGCAGAGCTTCGCTCTGCGCCAGCCGCGAAGGAAGAATCTCGCAATGCAGGGCCAGAGCGAGGTTCGCCGCGTTCATTTGCCCGACACGCGTGCAGGCTCAAGTTGGTAGAATCTCTTCCGGCGAATGCGAACCACGAGGATACGACGACACATGGAGGCGAGCCAATGAGTCCCTTGACACGACGGCAGGCGTTACGGCGCACCGGAGGGGCCGCGGCCGCTCTGACGATTGGACTCCCGGCGACAGGTGCCGTGAGCGAGAGTCAACCTGCCTTACAAGCCGGAACCAAGCGCCTGAAGATCATCGTGGCCGGCGGACATCCTGGCGATCCCGAATACGGCTGCGGCGGGACCATCACGCGCTACACGAGTCAGGGCCACGAGGTCATCCTGCTTTACCTGAACAACGGCGAGTGGCCGCCGTCCAAGGGCGGAGCGCCGGCCGCCACGCGTACCGCCGAGGCCGCGAAAGCCTGCCAAATTCTCAAGGCGCAGCCTGCTTATGCGGGCCAGGTGAACGGCAAGGCCGTCCTCGATGGCGCCCACTTCGACGACTTCCGGAAGATTCTGGAGGCGGAGCAGCCGGACGTGGTCTTCACCCAGTGGCCGATTGACGCGCACCGCGACCATCGTGCAACGTCAGCGCTCGCCTTCGATGCCTGGCTCGCCATGCACAAGCGGTTCGCGCTCTACTACTACGAAGTATCGAACGGGGAGGACACGCTACAATTCGCTCCGACGCACTACGTGGACATCAGTGCGATGGAATCCACCAAGCGCGCCGCCTGCTACGCCCATGCGTCGCAGACGCCCGACCGGTTCTACGCCTTGCAAGACCAGGTCGCGAGGTTTCGCGGCATCGAGAGCGGATATCAACGCGCCGAAGCTTTTGTTCTTCAGCCGCAGAGCCCTTATGAAGCCCTGCCGGCGTCCGGCGTCTGAAATCTGAAATTGGGAATCTGAGATCGGGAAACTCGATGGATATGAAGTGGAAGCTCTTGTATCATTGCCGGGCATGAAGAAAACGAAATCAGGGAAGGGAACTCCCGCCCAGGGTGCCGGCGCTCCGAAGACGGTGGACGAATATCTCGCCAGTGTCCCGGAACCCGCCCGCCGCACTCTGAACAAGCTGCGCGCCACGATCCGCTCCGTCGTCCCCGCTGACTCGACCGAGACCATCAGCTACCGGATGCCGGCGTTCCGGTCCAATGAAGGAGTGCTGGTATGGTTCGCCGCGTTTTCGGACCATTGCAGCTTGTTCCCCACCGCCGCGGTGATTGAAGCGTTCAAGAAGGAACTCAAGGGCTTCTCGACCTCCAAAGGCACCATCCAATTCCCCCTCGACAAGCCGTTGCCCACGGCGCTGATTAAAAGAATCGTCAAGGCGCGCGTCACGCAGAACGAAAGCAGGAAACGGCGCTGAGGGTTACCCGCGGGTCGTTGCCATCACTCGAAATTGGCGCTAACCGCCATCGCGTAGGCTCGTCTAAAGGGACAAGTGCTGATACCACATCAGGTGGGTTACAAAGCGAAAGAGCGGCATCGCGAGGTGCGCGGACTGCCGGCGCTCGACGTCTTGATGCAGGATCTGCGTTACGCGTTTCGCACTCTCCGCCGCGACCCCGGTTTTACTACCGTCTCCATCCTCATCCTGGCTCTGGCAATCGGCGCCAACATTGCCGTCTTCAGCGTCGTCAATACGCTGCTGCTGCGCCCGTTGCCGTTCCCCGACTCACGCCAGCTCGTCTGGATTGCCCCGCCGCCGAGCCATTGCGGCCTCTCCTGCGACACCTACTCCGCCGACGCCTACGAAGAGTTCCGCGCCCAGAGCCGCGCCTATCAGGATGTGACCGGATACTTTGCCTTTAGCACGCCCGACAATCTGCGCCTCACCGGCCTTGCGGAGCCGGAGCCCGCCACGAGCATCGAAGTCATCGGCAACTTCTTCCAGGTTCTCGGCGTCGAGCCCGCCATGGGGCGCCTGTTCACGGCGGACGAAGTTCGCGGCGGCCCGCACCCGGTGGCGCTGCTGGCCAACGCCTACTGGCGACGCCAGTTCAACGCCGACCCCGCCATCATCGGCAAGGCCATCGAGCTGAACGGAACGCCCGTAACCGTCCTGGGTGTTTTGCCCACCAGCTTCGACTTCGGCGCGGTGTTTTCCCCCGGCGCGAAAGTGGACCTTTTCACCCCGCTCGACTTGAATGAATCGCGTGATTGGGGAAACATCGTCACCCTCCTTGGCCGCCTGAAGCCGGGCGTGACCGTGGCCCAGGCCCTCGACGATGCCAAACGCGTCGCGCCCAACATGTACTTCAATGTGAAATATCCCGAGACGCTGGGCCGCTATAAAGGTGATCTCATTCCCGTGCCGCTGAAGGATTACGTAACGGGCAAGCTGCGCCGCTCGCTGATTGCGTTGTGGTGCGCGGTGGGCGCGATCTTGCTCATCGCCGGCGTGAACCTCTCTAACCTGCTCCTGGCTCGCGCCGCCGCGCGCGCCAAGGAGTTTGCCGTGCGTGGCGCGCTCGGAGCGAGCCGCGGCCGCATCGTCCGCCAACTGCTCATGGAAAGCCTCGTACTCTCCGGCGCGGGCGCCGCCCTCGGGCTCGGATTGGCCCTCATCCTGATCGTCTGGCTGGCGCACCAGGGATCATTGGCTCTGCCGCTCCTCAGCACCCTGCGTATCGACGGCCAGGCCCTGAGCTGGACCGTCCTCATCGCCGTCTTCACTGCCGTAATCTTCGGCCTGCTTCCAGGGCTAAGAATGGCCAGCGGCAATCTCCAGGAAGCGCTCAAGGATTCCGGTCCGGGCGCGGGCCTGGGCCGCAGACACGAGCGCGTCCGCGCCGCACTGGTCGTCTCTGAGGTTGCCCTCGCATGTCTTCTTCTGGTAAGCGCCGGCCTGCTGTTGCGCAGCTTTCTCAAGGTCCTCGATGTCGACCTCGGCTTCCAGCCCGACCGTGCCGCCTCCATCAAAGTCGACTATGACGACAGTGGCGCTTCCTTTGACGCGAGCGCCGCCAAGCGCGCCGCCATCTTCCAGCAGATTCTCACCCGCGTGACCGCACTGCCCGGCGTCGAGGCCGCTGGGATGACAGACTACCTTCCGCTCGGTCCCAACCGCGAATGGGACACGCCGATCCCGCAGGGCCAGCAGGGAAGGGCCTTCGCCCCCGGCGAACTGCCTGACCCGCTGGTGTACGTGATCACCCCGGGATTCATACGCGCCATGGGCATTCGCCTGCGCGGGCGCGACTTCACCTGGGCTGATGGGCCGCACAGCCAGAAAGTTGTCCTCATCAATGCCTCCGCCGCCCGGGTCTACTGGCCGCGCGAGGATGCAGTGGGCAAGATCCTCATGAGAGGTCAGGAGGAAGACCAGGTCGTGGGCGTCGTCGACGATATCCACGAGGAGAACGTGGAGGGCCCGACCGGCTCTCAAATCTATTACCCGGTAACGCAGCAGACTCCCGCCGGTGCGCAGTTGGTGATTCGCACCAGCTTGCCTCCCGCCGCCCTCGCCGCGAGCGTCCTCCGCACCTTGCGCGAACTGAACCCTAACCAGCCGGTCGCCGCGTTCCTTCCCATCCGCACCATCGTCGACCGCGCGGTCTCTCCGCGCCGCTTCTTCACGCTCCTCGTAGCCGCCTTCGCCGGTCTCGGCCTGCTGCTCGCCGCCCTCGGCATTTATGGTGTGATCTCTTACTCGGTCACGCGCCAGACGCAGGAAATCGGCATCCGCATGGCGCTCGGCGCAACGCAGGGGCACGTCCTGCTGGGCGTGCTGACCAGAACGATGCGGCTGACGCTGATGGGTCTGGCTCTTGGGATCATCGCCTCATTGGCCGTCGCGAAGCTGATCGCATCGCTGCTCTTTGCGACCACGTCAACCGATCCCGCAACGTTCGCAGGCATGGCCGCCCTGCTGTGCGCGGTGGCGCTGCTGGCCGGATTTGTTCCGGCCCATCGAGCCTCGCGCATCGACCCGATGATCGCGCTCCGCAGTAATTGACGGGACGTTCTCAATCCAGCCAGCAAGGGAGCCGCTGATGTCGGGCGAGTCCGATCGCCTAGCTATCGTTTCCTAAGCAGCGGAGCGAGTTTGGCAAGCGAGATGACGACACTCTGATCCCCGGCGCCACTTGATACATAGGAAAGTGCAGTACCAGCGAGGAATCATTCCGCCTTTCTCGACGGCCGCTTTGCGGGAACGCCCCTCAGCATGCCTTCAAGGCTGATGTCTTCATCGATATCTGCCCAATGAACCCCTTGACCCTCCCCAATGATCTCCCAGTGTGCTCGCTGCTCGGGGGTAGCCTCTTCGAGACGCCAGGACCATTCTAACGGCACACTGACGACTCGTCCGTCCGCGAGGCGGGCGACGATAGCCTCACCCGTCACGTCCACCGAGACGATGCGCGGCTCAATCCGGATTGCAGTGCTCATCCCATGCCTTCTACTAAGGATTGCAAAATACAGTGACATCATTTTCTGTAGCGGCGCTCTCTGAGCGCCGAATGACTGCGGCCAGAGGCCGCCGCTACAGCTGCCGTTGTCACTGTATTTTGCAATCCTCCATAAATCGGGTGAGGTTCGACTGGATTAACTGTCGAATCCGGCTCAATTCTCGCCCCGGGAAACCGTGATTTCGGGCGAGCTCAACCGGCTCTAACCAGAACTTACATATCATTTTCTCACGTTGTACGTGAACATGCACTGGTTCGTTGCAGTCGAAACTGTAAAAGAAAAGCCTGTACGGGCCGGGGATGTTCTTAATTGAGGGTATTGCAGGGATTATACGATGCTGGCCCAGGAGCGCCTCGGAACGCTCGACGCCGAACCCGGGCCTTACAAGCCGGACCACTGCCAGGTGTATGATCACCGCGTGCCAGGATTACAGAACGAAAATCGCAACTTACGAATGCCCTCCGTTCAGGGAGACTCCTGGACCCGGTGGACTCACCAAGTCAGAACCATCGAATTCGACGGCATGATGAAGCACGTCCCGAGCGCCGGGACTCGATGGTCCTCGAGCTGGGCTGTGGTGATGGCTTTCAACTACACCTCCTGGGCGGGCGCTTCGACCGTGTGTTTGCCATTGACCCGATGCACGCCCCTGCTCGTACTGAGCGCTTCGCGTTCGCCGTCGCAGAGGAGTTGCCATTTGGCGATTCTACGTTCGACCTCATCGTCTCGAACTGCGTCCTTGAACACCTGGAGGACCGGTCGCGGGGCGTCGAAGAAGCTGTGCGTGTGCTGCGGCCCGGCGGGTATATGGCGCACGTGGTTCCGTCCCGCTACTGGAAAGCGGCGAGCCTGCTCCTTAATCCGCTGGGCTACCCACTACGGGTCATGGAGAAATGGTGGGCTTGGCAGCAGCGCGCGCGCGATAATTCGGCAATAAAGTCTTTCGACACTCACGGAGAGCAGCCGGGAATCTTGCAAGTTCTTGGCCGTTGGATCTACCCGCCGATTCACGGGACGTATGCTTCCCATCTGGCGGAGTACCAGTCGTACCGACGAGATCGCTGGCTTGAAATCTTCCGCCATCCTCAACTCGTACTGGTGGCAGACGTCCCGCTCGTCTGTGCAACGCAGTTTGGTTTTCTTCGCTTCCGGTTCATCCGTTTGCGCAAGTGGCTGGCCCGGCAGGGGCTGAGCAGCTCGCGCGTTTTCGTTATGCGCAAAGTCGCACAGAAATTGGGGAAGGGAATCGCGAGTCGCGGATAGGGAATCGGCGTCCTGACACCGAGCTCGACACTCCGAACCTCCCTAACTGGACTCCCGCCTTTCACGTTGTCAAGCGCCGCGGATCCATGCTGCTTGGCCACATCGGGAACGACATGCGCGACCGCCAGGACGAAGCGCTCAAGTGCGCGCTCTCGCTCGGCGTCCTCAGCGCCTTCACCATCGGCGCCGAGAGCCAGGCCGAGCAAGACGACTTGGGTACGCCGTGTCGCGGCCGTCAACACGGCCTGACGCCGAAAAGTTTGCGTAGAACCAAACAGACGAGCCTGGCATCTATATGAGTGGAGGTTCGAAAAAGGCAGGCAGCCATGTTCTACATCGCACTTGAGTATCTCGCTTACGTTCTCGTGGTGGTCCTGCTCGGTGCCGTGCTGTTCGGAACCTCGGCTCTCATTCTTGTCAGCCAGGAGGGCGCCAAGCACCTCGCTGCCAGCTCCCGCAAGGTCGCTGAGCGCACCGTTCAGTTGGCATACGCCATCAAGTCCGCCGCGACGGATGTGTCGCGCCCTGAGCGCTAACCGACGACATTCCCCTTCCAACCCACATCGGCTTTCTTTCCCAGCGGCCTCGCGGGCGCATCTTTAGGGAAGGGCGTCTCGCTTACGTTCTCGTGGTGGTCCTGCTCGGTGCCGTGCTGTTCGGAACCTCGGCTCTCATTCTTGTCAGCCAGGAGGGCGCCAAGCACCTCGCTGCCAGCTCCCGCAAGGTCGCTGAGCGCACCGTTCAGTTGGCATACGCCATCAAGTCCGCCGCGACGGATGTGTCGCGCCCTGAGCGCTAACCGACGACATTCCCCTTCCAACCCACATCGGCTTTCTTTCCCAGCGGCCTCGCGGGCGCATCTTTAAGGGAAGGGCGTCGCCGTCCGGAACCGCGTTTTCATTGGGTTCAGGGGGCGGTTTTGCTGGCGATACGATACGTCTGATAAGATATATTATGTAAACTAAAGGAAGGATCTCAGAAACCGGCGAAGTCGGGCCAAACGCGTAAGCCCGATCCAATAGGCAGTGGGGGTCTAAGCCGAACTTAGGGCTGCGTGGAGGACGCGGCGGCTTTCTTGCCTTCCCAAGTGCCCTTATGGTCGGCATCGGTCGACCATTCACCGGTGAGCTGATCCTTCTTGTAGTCGGCGGTCAGCAGATACTTGGTGTCCGGCGTGTCGATGTGGATTTCGAGTTTGTTCTTCTTGAAGCTCGCGGAAGTGAGGTCGGTGGAACCGAGCGGCGAATCGACCGAACCCGTCACGTCTTCGTTGTTCTGCTCGAGCTGGAGGGTGAACTGCATGTCGCCGCTCGGGCCACCGTGCGACGTACATTGCCATGTCCCGGTGAGCGGCGCCGGCTTCGGCTTGGCGTCGGATGCGAGGCTGAGGCTGGCGAAGCCGAGGAGCACCAGGGAAATCGCAAGGACAAGTGAATTACGCTTCATGGTCGAATCTCCTTGTAAGGTCAAAGTCTCTTCGGTCTCTTCGGCCTCTTGCGGCCGGTGGATCGCCGCCGCGGCGAGGCTAATTCCCGGTCTTGTCGCCCGACGCCGCCGACTTCTTGCCTTCCCACGTACCCATGGGATTGCCGTCGTGGGTGGTCGTGCCGCCTTTCAACCCGCCGTCCTTGAGCGTCGCCTTGAGGACGTACAAGCCGTCGGCGGTGTCGAGGTGGATTTCAAGCACGTTGTCCTTGAAGGTCGCCGAGGTAATATCCGTTCCGCCTTCCGGCGAGGATACGGAGCCCGTCACCGTCTCGCCGTCCTGCTGGAGGTCGAGGGTGAAGGGCGTACTCGCATCCTGATTGGCGCCGTCATGCGGACCGCCGTGCGACGTGCACTCCCAGGTGCCCGTCAGCGGTCCCGACTTCGATTTCTGCCCGCCGGCGGCGAACGCCAAGCTCGCGACAGCAAGACCGACTACCGCAATCCCTGTCCAGCTCAGTATGCGCTTCATGTTGAATCCCTCTCCGGCCGGCTCCGCCCGGCTCATGGCCTGCCTGAAGTTCCCCCAGTTTTAGCGAACCGAGATTCTACATTGGATTCTGCTGTACGTCCAGCATCTGGCTGGTGAACAGACGCTGTAGGGGGTCGGAGCTTTTAGCTCCGACACGATGTGGCACCGTAGAGCAAATGCCGGGCTAAAAGCCCGCCTCTACGCGGCAAGTTAGGACACCATCAAGCGGATCAGCCGGAGTCATCAAATTCCCGCGACTTCCCTGCCGCCTCAGAACCAGAAATGCCACGCCGCATCGACCAGCGCGTGAGTGAGCGCCGAGCACGACAGCCTCTGTCGAGTGCGATAAGCGTTGCCGTAGAAGATCCCGGCAAGCGTCGCCAGAATCGCGTAGCGCCAGTTGGGTACGGGCGCATGATGCAGATGCGAAGCGCCGAAAACCACCGAGGCGATCAGCAATCCCCAAAGCGCGCGCCGCTCCGAGGTGAAGCTCTTCGTCAGAAAGTTCTGAAGGATGCCGCGGAACAGCATTTCCTCGGGAACCGCAATCGAGATATAGATGCCCAGGAACTGGCCCACAAACTGGGCGAGGAGCGTCCAGCCCTCGGGGATCACGAGGCTGTGCGGCGTTCCCGCCCAGGCCATGGTGAACGTCCACGCGTTTACGGGCGGATGATGAAAGTGGATGAACCCGAGCATGTAGCCGAGCGGGATGGCGATAATGGAGAACCCGACGAAGTGCGCAAAGCCGTCCTTCAAGTCGCCCTTGCGAGGCACCAGCCGGTAGCCTACGCCCTCCAGGTGTCGAACCGCCATGAAGGCGTAGCCACCCACCAGGACCGAGTAAAGCGGCCGGAAGAAGTAGAGGTCCTCAGGCCACATCCAGATGCCGCCCAGCCAGTGCGCGGCCACCGGCACGGCGAGAACGGCCATCGCCACAAAGTCCCGCCAGCCGACGCGCGTCGCGCGATGCAGCCGGTCAGGGAGCACGAGGGCCACGGGCACCAGGATATACGCCGTGAGCTTGGCGAGTCCGAGAAGCGAAAAAGTCCGCGTGCCGAGCGCCAGAATCAGATAGGGAACGAGAAGCAATAGCGGCAGGAGAAGCGCGACGGTAGCCGAGATGAGCGCCCATTCGCGGAGTTGCCGGACGAGCGCCGAGTCCGTCAGCGCGACGAAGGCGCCGAGCACGAGCGCCAGGCAAGCGAGGAATGCCGCCAGCCGCCAGGGATCGATCGGGCTTTGCGCGACGATGATCCACTCGGCGATCCCCGCGATGACCAGGAGTCCGAGAATGAAGAGCGCGGCTTTCTTCATAACGAGATGAGACCAGCAGGGCGGTCGCGAGTTTCCCGGCTTCCCTTCCCGATTCCTTCGCCTAGCGCCGGGCCGACCGTGTCACTGCGACTTGCCTGCCGACGCGGGCGCGGGCGCCTCGAGGTTGTCAAACGCGAGGTCCACGCGGCTCGCGGGAATCACGCGCACGTCGCCCAGCTTCTTCAAGTCTTTGTCGAAACCGGAGAGATTGCCCACCAGCACGACGAGCGCGCGGTCGGGATCCAGGTGCTGCCGCGTGGCGTTCCAGACCTCCTGGGTGGTGAGCGCCTGAAGGTGCTCAGGAAACTTGTTCCAGTAGTCGAGTGGCAGGTTGTGGATCATCAAGTCGAGGACGTGTTCGGCAATGCCCGACGAGGTCTCGAACTCGAGCGCCATGTGCCCGGTGAGATAGCCCTCGGTGGCCTCGAGTTCCCAGCCGGCGATGGGGTGGTCGCGCAGGCGCTTCATCTGGTCGAGCACCAGATCGAGGCTCTTGACGGTTTCCGAGGTCCGAGTCGACGTCTTCGCTCGCCACGTTCCCGTCGAGCGCAGGCTGATGAGGTCGCTCGACGCACCATAGGTGAGGCCACGCTGACTGCGCAGCGCCTTGAACAGCCGATTGGTCGCCGGCCCGCCCAGAATCTGGTTGGCCACGGTCAGGGCGTAGTAGTCGGGACTCGAGCGCGCGATACCCAGGTTGCCGACGCGGATCTCGGTCTGCACGGCGTCCGGCTTGTCGATCACGACAATTTCCCGCCCGTTGGAACCCGGGCCCGGAGCCTGAGCGCCCGCCGCGGCATCAGGATGCGACGAGCTGCCGGGCTTGGAAGAGTTCGTGACGCTGGTCTGCGCCGTATTCGACCACGCGCCGAAGAATTTCTCCGCCTCGCGAAACGCCTCGTCGGCATGGATATCGCCAACCACCGCAAGGATGGCGTTGGCCGGAAAGTAAGTGCGGGCGTGAAACTGGCGCAAGTCCGGCGGAGTCACGCGGCGCACGGACTCGAGCGTCCCGTCGACGGGATGGCCGTAAGGCGTGCCCGCAAATTCGAGTCGGCTGAAGACGGCGTCCGCGAGATAGGAGGGATCCTCGTGCATGACCTCGAGCGACGAGAGCGCCTGCTGGCGGATGCGCGCCACCTCGGCGGGCGCAAACGTCGGATGGATGACGATGTCCGAGAGCAGATCGAAACCGAGTTCCGTGTGGTCGGTCAGCACGCTGACCTGGCCCCAGGAGTTGTCCCAGTCGGCGCCCGTGTCCATGGTGCCGCCCACCTGGTCGATCGCTGCGGCAATCTGCTGCGCGGTGCGATGCGTCGTCCCCTCATCGAGCAGTCCTGCCACCAGCTCCGCCGTACCCGGGAACTGGGGCGGATCCGCTTCGCCGCCCACTTTCACCACCAGCCGCAGCGTCACGACGGGCAGCGAGTGGCGCTCGATGACCGCGACTTCGAGGCCGTTCGCCAGTGTCTTCACCGCCGGAGTCGGTACGACCACCGGCTTGGGCTGCGGGACATCGGGCGGGTAGTCGCGCGCCGCGACCGCGGTGGCAGTGGCAAGAACCGTGACGGCAGCGAGCACCATCGCGCCGAATGCCCTAGCGCCGAAGGGGCGATAGAAAGTAGCCCAGGGCGTGAGCCCTGGGTTAGCACGCACCCAACGATGTTGTCCTAAGCCCCGTAGGGGCGACAGAGAGTTCATTGCCAGATGTACCGATCGTCATAATCAATTGCGTACTTCTTGAGAAAGGCCAAGAATTCTTGCGGAAACGTGACTCTCCGGTGATGTTCCTCCTGCCTCGCAATGTACTCCATCAGGTCGTCCACGTTCGACTGGCTGACGCTGAACGCACCATATCCTGCTTGCCAGCCGAATGTACGTTGCCCCTTTTCCCGGCGGATCCAGTGGGACGAATTCGCCTTGACATCTCTCACTATGTCCGAAACCGAGCGCGTGGGAGGCAGACTTGCGAGCAAGTGAATGTGGTCGGAGGTACCGTTGACGGCCAAGGCTTTTCCTTCGAGTCTACGGACAATTCCGCCCAGATACGCAAACAAATCCGGTCTGAACGCTATCGCGATGCACGGTGTGCGATCCTTGGTGCTGAAAATGATATGGGCGAGCAGTCTTGTAAATGTTTGCGCCATCGTCTATCGCCCCTCCCGGGGCTAGCGGAGGTTCCAACGTCGCGCCCCTTCCCAGGGCTCACGCCCTGGGCTACTCTCTGACGCCCTTCGAGCTTAAATCAGAATCACCAGCTTTCATTGGTGTTTGGCCGTTAGGAGAACCAGAGTCAGCGGTCAAAGACCGCCGCTACAGATGCTTCCTACCGTCCCGATCCGCGACTTCCCTGCCCTTGGGCTTGCGGGTGCACTTCAACCAGCGTCAGGTTCTGCGGAACGAAGTATTTCTTCGCGACGCGCTGAATGTCCGCCGGCGTGACGCTCAGAAAACGGTCGAGCTCCGCGTCCAGCAAGTCCGGGTCTTTCAAGATGACCGCCGCGTACCCCAGCTCCTCGCCTCGGCTCTGATTGCTTTGCCGGCTGAGGATGAAATCGCGCAGCACCTGGTGCTTTGCCTTGTCGAGCTCCTGGGCCGGTACAGGCTGGGTCTTCAGCCGGTCGAGCTCCGCCTCGACTTCGGCTTCGCCCTCGGCGGGCGTGTGTCCGTCGTTCATGACCGCGAACACGAAGAAGAGATTGGGATCCTCGGTGAAGTTCCCCGAGCTCTGCGCCTGCACGGCGATTTGCTTGTCGTAGACCAGCCGCCGGTAGATGCGCGAACTCTCACCCTCCGAGAGAATCTTCGACGCCAGGCGCAGCGGGTAGGCGTCGGGCAGGCCGTCGGCCGGCATGTGGTACCCCTCGACGAGCGCCGGCAGGGCGACGTTCTCGGTGAGCTTCACGACGCGCTCCGCGGTCTGCGGCGGCTCGACAGGAATCTTGCGGCTGGCGCGGTCGAGCGGTACCGCGCCGCGCTCGAGCGGCCTGAAGTCATCTTGGATGAGCGACTGCGCGTTGGCCTTCTCGAAGTCGCCGACCACCACCAGCGTCGCGTTGTTGGGGACATAGTACGTGTCGTAGAACGCCCGGATGTCGGCGAGGCTCGCGTGGTCGAGGTCCTCCATGCTGCCAATCGTCATGTGCCGGTAGGGATGAACCGTGAACGCGTGCTCGTAGAGCGTCTCGACCACGGTGCCATAAGGCTGGTTGTCGAAGCGCTGCCGCCGCTCCTCTTTCACCACTTCGCGCTCCGTCTTGAAGATCGAGTCGGTGATCTGGAGGTTGCGCATGCGGTCCGCTTCGAGCCAGAGCGCCACCGGCAGATAAGTACTCGGGACGGTTTCCCAGAAGACGGTCGCGTCCTCGGTGGTGTAGGCGTTGTCGAGCCCGCCCGAGCGGACGATGTAGTCGGAGAACATCTCGGGGGCAATGTTCTTCGTCCCCTGAAACATCAGGTGCTCGAAGAGATGCGCGAAGCCGGTGCGGCCGGGCAGCTCGTCCTTGGATCCCACGTGATACCACACTTCGACGCTGACCACCGGCGCCTCATGTTCCTCGACCAGCAGCGCCTCGAGTCCGTTGGGCAGGAGCACCTTGGTCACGGCGGTGTGGGGCAGCTTGACTTCCGCGGCGAGTTGGCCGGCTTGAAGGAAAGCGAGAAAGAACGCGGCGGCGAGGAGAGCGAGGATACGGTGAAGCTTGGAGTCGAGGAGCAGAGTCTTGGTCAAACGAAGTGCGTCCCGCGGCCGAAGGGCGGCCGACCTCAAAATTTTATCACACCCGCGAGGGCGAAAGGCTCGCCGGTCTTACTCAACAAACTTGTTGGCGATCGGGAAACGCCGCCCGATGCCGAACGCCTTGGCCGTCACCTTGAGGGCGGGAGCGGCCTGCTGGCGCTTGTATTCGGCGCTGGCGATGCGGCGCGCCGTCTCGCGCACCAACTCGGCGTCGATGTGGTGCTTCTCGACGATCTCCTCCACACCGAGGTTGTCCTCGATGAGCGCTTTGAGGATCATATCGAGCACTTCATAAGGCGGCAGCGTGTCCTGGTCGGTTTGATTGGCGCGCAGCTCCGCCGAAGGTGGCTTTTCGAGTGAGGCGCGCGGGATGCGTTCGCCGGCGCGATTGGCGTAGCGCGCCAACTCGTAAACCATGAGCTTCGGCACGTCACCGATCACCGCCAGTCCGCCGGCCATGTCGCCGTAAAGCGTGCAGTAGCCCACCGCGAGTTCCGACTTGTTGCCGGTCGAAAGCACCAGCGACCCGAACTTGTTCGAGAGCGCCATGAGGATATTGCCCCGGATACGCGCCTGAATGTTCTCCTCCGTCACGTCGCGCGGCCGGTCCTCAAACGCGGGATCGAGCGTTCTCAAGTAGCTGTCAAAGATGGAGCCGATGGGAATGACGCGGAAGTCGATGCCGAGGTTCTGCGCCAGCACTTCGGCGTCGCGCAGGCTGCCCGGTGACGAGTACGGTCCGGGCATGCCGACGCCCAGCACGTTCTCCGGACCCAGTGAATCCGCGGCCAGCGTCGCCGCGAGCGACGAGTCGATGCCGCCGCTCAGTCCGACAATCACCTTCTGGAAGCCGCACTTGGCCACATAGTCGCGCGTACCCAGCAGCAACGCGCGGTAGATGGCCTCCATCTCCGAAGCGGGCGCGGGATGAAGGTCACTCGCGCCGTCCGAGGTGTCGAAGATCGCGAGGTCTTCTTCAAAAGCGCGGCAACGGGCCACGAGCTCGCCGCGGGCGTTGAACGCCATGCTCGAGCCGTCGTACACCAACTGGTCGTTGCCGCCCACCTGGTTGACGTAGACCACCGGCATCCGGCGCTCGAGGGCGATGGCGCGCAGCATGTCGTGCCGCAACTGGATCTTGCCCTGCGTGAAAGGCGACGAGGCGATATTGAGCAGCAGGTTGGCGCCGGCACGCACCGTCTCGTCAACCGGATCGCGCGTGTAGAGCTGCTTCTTCCAGAAATGCTTGTCGTTCCAGACGTCTTCACAGATCGTGACGCCGAGACGCCAGTCGCCGAGCTCGTAGAGCGCTGGCTTGGTTCCGGGCTCGAAATAGCGCGACTCATCGAAGACGTCGTAAAAGGGGAGCAGCATCTTGCTGTAGTCGAGCACGCGCCGGCCGCGATCGAGCAGCGCCGCCGCATCCGACACGGCTTTTCCCTGCTCGGCGCCCGAGCGGCGCACGTAACCCACCAGCACCGGGATATCCGGCAGCCGCCGCGCCAGGCCCTCGAGCTCGGCTTCCGAGCGCCGCACGAAGCTGGGCTTCTCCACCAGATCGCGCGGCAGATAACCGCACAGCGCGAGCTCCGGGAAGATCGCCAGGTCCGCGCCGCGGTCCAGCGCGCAACGCGCAAACTTGACGATACGCTCGACGTTGCCGGCAAAATCGCCGACCGTGTTGTCGATCTGAGCCAGCGCCACCTTCATGCGCTACGATTATAGCCGGGCGGAAGGAAATAACGAAGGGTGGACGGCCGAGGCGCCCGAAGGGCCTCGAGACAGAAACGGGTCAGGGCGCGGAACAAGCGCCGCGTGCTGACGCGTTGCTAGGCTACATAGCTGGTATTTCAGACGCTGAACGAACTGCCGCAGCCGCACGTCGTCTTGACGTTGGGGTTTTCGAACTTGAAGCCCGAGCCTTCCAGGGTCTCCACGTAGTCGATCCTCGTACCCTTCAGGTACATCAGCGAGGCCTGATCTACGAAGACCTTGAGGCCTTCGAACTCAAAGACCTTGTCGATGCCGTTCGACTCGTTCTCAAAGTTCATCTGATAAGAGAACCCCGAGCACCCACCGCCCACCACCGAAACCCGGAGCCCCTGGGGCTGGGGATTTTGCTGGGCGAGGATTTCCTTGACCTTGGTTACGGCCGTCGAACTCAGATCCAGCGAAGGCATGATTCAACTCCTTCTATAACGCTTGGTGACAGGCGGGCAACTGCTCTGCCTGACACATCCAGACTATCAGATTCGCCGGTCTGGTTCAAGGGTTGAGGTCGATCCCTAAGAAAGCGGGGTCAGTACTACATTCAGGACTTAAAGACGAGCATACCCATTTACTAGACGCCGCTAACCGCGAATTAAACAACTAACTATGAAAAATTGACCGGTTGAGAGTAATATTTTCATAGCTCGAGAATCTGTAACAGATTTCTTACCTTTGTTATCAATCGCATACAGCATCTACATTTTGGACTGCCAACTGCTACCGCTTAAGCGTCGCTCGCTTTCGAGGTTGAGGGCTTGTCCCCTGGACCAACGTTTGATCTCGGAAGAGAGTAACGACCGCGGAACCCCCCTTCCCGCGGAAGCCGAGAGAACCTGGGGCTTGCGCCTTGATGGCCCTGCCGTCGTAGGTGGGTTTTAAGGCATGCCCCAGGGCTCTCCGGGTAACGTCACCCGCCTCTTTATCTTCGACCTCCAGGTTAATGAAAGCGGCCGGTGCCGACTTTCTCGCGGAACCCCCAGACATCCCTGCCCCGGCCACGCTCTCGGCGGGCCTCACCGAGTCAAGATTCTCCTCTTCGGGTTTGATCGATTGTATGATGACGCTGGCGCGAGAGCTTTCCCCGGCATCCAAGCAATCTGGAGCCGGTGCGGACCATCGCGCTAAGGCGCCGCAAAACAACTGAGCCTGGCCACGATGCAATTGCTCGATCATCATTTGCGCTTATGTTGATGCAGCACCATCTCAGAAACTACGTTCGCAGCTTGGCATGTAGCCTCGCCGCGCTCGTCCTCCTACTCGGTCCCTGTCGTCTCAACGCCCAGCAACCCGGGCAGCTTGCACTCTCGACTTTTCCTGCTGATACGCATCAGGTGTCCTTCACGGACCTCGGCCAACTCCGCACTTCGCCGGATTACCCGCAACTTCGCGAGCGGCTGCTCGGCTCCCAGCTTCGCGACTTGGAACAGTTCCTCCGCCCGGCGGGTGACGACCCGGAAGCCGACACTGACGCCGTCGTGCTGGGCTGGCGCGGCGACGTCTCGAATCCGGCCGGATTCTTCGGCCTGGCGACAGGCAAGTTCCATCCCAATCAGATTCTCGACTTCTTCAAGCGCGGCAAGCTCCCCGTTGCTACGTACTCCGGCGTCCAGCTCTTCAGCAATGGGTCGAACGAGCCGCGCTCGCGCTTCTTCTTCGGCTTCCTTGACGCCTCGACCGCCATCTTCGGCCGCTTGGACGACCTCAAAGCGCTGCTCGACGTGCGCGCCGGAACGCGTCCGGCGCTCGACACCAACGCGCCGTTCGTCAACTGGGAAGCCGAGCTCGACGGCTCCGCGCCGCAGTGGGCGATCACCACCGGCCGCGCCGCGTCCAGCCAAGCGGCTCTGTGGCTGAGCGGCGGGGGCAACGTCAAGCCGCCTGCCGACCTGAGCGCGCTCATGACGCCGATTAAGGCCGTCCTCTTCCGAGCCGACCTGGTCAGCAGCGACGATCTCGCGACGCATATCTCGGTCGTCTGCGACCGGCCGGAGACTGCCTTGGCCCTGGCCCAGGTTCTCACGCTGTGGCGCAATTCCCGTCCTGCCGCGGGCAGCGGTTCCCCGCCCCAGCTTCAGAATTTCCTCGCCTCACTCAACATCAGCGCCCAGGGCCCGCGGGTCGAGCTCGACGGCACAGGCTCTCCGGCGCTCGTCCAGCAACTGGTTCACTGATTTCCCACCAGCCTCGATCTCGCGGTTCGCCAGATAGGCAGCCCGCCGTGGCGGGCGGCATCTGTGTAGCCCAGGGCGTAAGCCCTGGGAAAAGCCCTTCACCCCTCACCCGGAGCTCGCGCGCCACCCTCTCCCGCAAGGGGCGAGGGCCATGAATCCGCGATCCAGGATTCGCTCTCCCCTCCCCCCTCGCGGGTGAGGGGCGCTGCCAGTCTGGTTTCGCTCCTCCACTCCCGCATTTCGAACTACAATGGCCCGCATGACTCACTCCGCTGCGACCGCGCCGATCTCCTCTCGTCGATTCTGATGCTGCGGCATCTCGGCCAGGACGACGTGGCAGCGCGTATCGAACGGGCGATTCATCAGGTCTACCGCGAAGGCCGCAGCTTGACGCGTGACGTTGGCGGTCACGCATCGACTGAGGAGTTCGTTGCCGCGGTCGTCGGCGCCTTGTAGCCACGTCAGAGCCCCCTTCCATGCCAACCATTGTTTTCAATGACATACGGACATCCGGAGTTCGTTCTGGTTCGTTCCGAGCTGCCGTCCACTCTTATTTCAATCACTTGGATCGAATCGGCTGACGCCAGACAGTTCGTTTTTGAGTTCGTTCCTCGAGTTATTCTTTATTTGCTATAACTTACAGGTTTGCAGGGGTCAATAAACTATCTTTTTTTGCTTCGAATCCTGCCGCCGGTCGGCTACGGTCTAAGCAAGATAGGGTGGAAAAATGCTTACCATGATCCGTTCACCAAGAGCGCTCTCGTTCCTCATCCCGCAGCACTCGCTGAATCTTACGCCTTCCGCAAAGACCACGTGAGACGCATGAGACTGAAAATTCCGGACGGAGGTCTTTTTCTCAGTTCAGTGCGAGATTCCTCGCTGGGCTCGGAATGACACGACGCGAAAGCAGTTACGCGCGACCGATGTCGAGTGGCAGGGAGGGGCGGCGGCTTTGCCGCTCTGCTGTGCGGGAAGGCTACGCCTTCCCGCAAGCGGAGCCGCTGGGAGATTTTCCCGCATGGCTCGGGCCAAGGCTTGGTGCGGGTTGCGCCAGCGCGAAGACGATGTCTTTACACCAAGGAGCGCGCGCGTTAGTCTTGGCTGTTATCACACTGGAGTCCAACCATGAAAACATCTCCGTCGGGCGCGCCGATCGAGCGCCGCTCCTTCTTACAGACCGCAGGCCTCGCGGGCGCCGCCGCGTTCGCCGCGCCAGGACGCGCTCCGGCAGCCGCGCCGCCACCCATGCCATCGCCCATGTCGCCAAAGATGCCCCCACCAATGAAGATCACGCGCGTCCGCTTCTATCACAACCCCGCTTCCCCGCCCCACTTCAATCAGAGCTTCAACATCGTGACGGTCGAGACCGACCAGGGGATCACGGGGATCGGCGAGGGCGGCTCGAAGGACACGGTCGAGCAGTGCGCCGCGATGATCATCGGCGAGGACCCGTCGCGCATCGACCACTTGTGGCAGATGATGTTCCGCGGATACTTCTATCCCGCCGGGCGCGAGAAGCTCGACGCGCTGGGCGCGATCGACCTCGCGCTGTGGGATATCAAGGGCAAGGCGCTGGGCGTGCCGGTCTACGAGCTGCTCGGGGGCCTGGGGCGCGACCACGTCGAATGCTACTCGACCTCGTTTCCCAAACGGGGCAGCCTGAAGGAGACGGCGCACGCCTGCATCGAAGCGGGCTTCCGCGCCTTTCGTTACGCGACCGCCGACCCGCAGGAAGGCCAGCCGTTCAACTCGCATCAGATGGTGCGGAAGACTTTCGAGGATTGCGTGGAAGTGCGCGCGGGCGTCGGTAAGGACGCTGACTGGGCGCTCGATTACCACACCCGGCTCGATTTCCCGGACGCCGTTCGCCTGAGCACGCTGATCGAGCCGCTCGAGCCCTATTTCGCCGAGGACCTCATTCGCTCCGAGAACCCCGACGTCTACGAGCAGTTGCGCGCCCACGTCAAAGTGCCCATCGCCGTGGGCGAGCAGTTCGGCTCGAAGTGGAACGTGAATAAGCTCATCGAGCGCCAGCTCATCGACTACGCGCGCGTCACCCTGCCGAACGTGGGCGGCATCACCGAGTACATGAAGATCCAGGCGATGTGCGAGACCCACTACGTCGGCCTGATCCCCCACTTTACCGGTCCGGTCTCGGAGGCGGCGCTCGTCCACGCCTGCTCGGTATTCTCAGGCCCGGTGATGATGGAGATGCTGGAAGACGGGCCGCGACCGGCCACAATCCGCCACCTTCCCGAGTACTACGATTTCCGCAACGGCAAGATGTGGCCCAACCGGCGGCCGGGACTCGGCGTGACCCTCGATACGAAACCGTTGCAGCTTGCGGCGGAGATTACCGAGCGCTCGCGGCCCGTCCCGATGTTCGCACGGCCCGACGGCTCGATTACGAATTGGTAGAATCCAGCCGGCTGGCGTGGGGCGTCCGAGACCATGATGAACATTCAACTCAATGATGTCGAAGTCCGCGTGCTGGGCGCGCTGGTCGAGAAAGAGATCACGACGCCCGACTATTACCCGCTCTCGCTCCATGCCCTGATCAACGCCTGCAATCAGCGCTCGAATCGCGACCCGGTCCTGTCGCTGAGCGAGGGCGAGGTGACCGCGGCGCTCGACAGCTTGCACCAGAAGGGGCTGGCCCGCCCGGTGACGAGCTTTGACAGCCGCGTGCCCAAGTACGCGAATCAGCTCGCTGAGGTGTTCAACTTCGACCGCCGCGAAACCGCCGTGCTGTGTGTGCTGCTGCTGCGCGGACCCCAGACTCCCGGTGAGCTGCGCGGACGCACGGAGCGTATGTATGCCTTTGACGACCTGGCCGCGGTCGAGGCAACCCTGCATCGCTTGACCGAGCGCGAGCCGCCGCTGGTGCGGCAGTTGGCGCGTCAGCCGGGAACGAAGGAGTCGCGCTGGACTCATCTGCTGGCGGGCGAGGTGGAAGCGTGGACGCCGCCGGCCGCCTCGACTCGAGAGACGCCGGCTCCGGATGAGCGTGTAGTGCGACTCGAAAGTGAGGTGGAGGAGCTAAGAAAGGAAGTCGCTGATCTCAAGCGCGAGCTCAGCGATTTTCGCAAGCAATTTGAACCTGACTAGGTCGCACGGGGATACCGCTCGATCTGCTCGACCAGCGACCGGTCACCCAATCGCTCGGCTTCACGCGCGTGTTGCCACGCCTCGTTGTAGTTTCCACTGACAATATAAATGCGCCCCAGACTCACGTGCGGCGCGGCGTACGCGGGATCGAACTCGATGGCGCGAAGGAAGTGGGTGACAGCCGCATCCACCTGGCCGCGGAAATAGGCGAGCGTGCCGAGCGCGAAGTGCGCCGGCGCGTTCCGCGGGTCGCGCGCGAGGATCGCCTCTTGCTCGCGTACGGACGCGTCGATGTCCGAATCGAGCGCCGGCTGGATGACTTGGTTTCGCCAGAAGGACATTAGCACGAACCGGATCAAGAATTGTGGCTACCGCCGCAAAAAGTCATTTCGGTTCGCCGGATGGGAACTCCAACTGCCCAACTGCCGAAACAGGACGCCCATGCTGGAGAACCGGCTGAAACCGCCATTGTTTAGCCGCAGCCACAGCCGCTTGCTGGACTGCCCGAGGCGCCGGAGTGAGCGCTTCCGCGCACGCGACAAGACCTGCCGGGTCGATCACTACTGTTACTCCGATGCCGCCGGGGTCTTCGCCTTTCGGCCAAGACGGAGGCTCGCTGTGGATTGCGCGTCGCGTCAACTCCTCTGGTTGTAGGGTAACGACCGCACCCTTGTCGTCGTGCCATGCATCCTTGGGAATCACGCAACGACGCTGCACGGTATCTGCGACGAACACATCACAGTTCACACCGGGGTCGGAGCACGGCCGTACCTTGAGCCGAATATCATTCACCACGGTTTCCCGGTCTTCGAAGACACGTACCCCAGTGAGGGTAGCTTCTCTGAAGCCAACAGCGTTGATTTTGAGAAGATAACCTCCTGCGTCTGCCCGTTGAAACTGGAAGAACCCGTCCTCCGCCGTCTGGGTGTGTTGTATTGCCCGCTTCTGGTCCTCGGGAACAAGCTCGACGGCCGCGTGACCAACAGACGCGCCCACCTCATCCACCACCAAGCCTCGAACCTGCCCGGGGCGATCGCTGGCGATCAAGGTTGTGGTTCCGCACACAAACACACACGACAATCTCAGTGTGCGCATGGTTGAAAAGCGGATTCCACTGAGTCTCGTACTTGGCACGGGATCCAGCTCCTCGCGGACTGAGCACCTCCTAAGCGGGCTTATGGGCCGCGAGCGCCTGGTCGACTTCGCCGGGCGTAACCTTTTCGCCGCTGTTCAGGCGGTCGAGGATGCCGCTGATGATCTGCTTGGCCTGGTCCTTGCGGTAATTGCGGATGAATCCGTCGTAGAAGTGTTCGCCGGCCATGGCGCGGTTGATCTCGTGCTCCTTATTGTGGTCCTGAAGCTCGGTGAAGTAGACCACGTGGTACTTCCCCCCGTAAGTGGTCTCCTTGTAGATCTCGAACATAATTTTGTCAGATTCAAAGGACATAGGGCACCTACGGCCTTCACGGGAAGATATGGAAGAAACGCGTGTGCCGGGGGCGGTAGATCTGGAAGTCACGGCGGTCGAGCGTGAAAACACGTTTGACGTCGAGGCGCTCCGCAAGAGCGACAAGCGAGGCGTCCGCAAAGTCCATGGGCAAAGTCGCGTATCTGCTCATGAGGGCTCGCATCCGCGGGAGTTCTTCAACCGCCAAATCGACGATTTTGACCCCGCCGCGCACGATGAAGTCCCACAAGAACTCTCGCTTGAACTGGACCGGCAACAGATGGAACGCCTCCCCGCACACTGCCCAGGTCGTCAGCAGGTCGCCGCCAAACGCTTCGAATGCTCCCCGGCACTCGTCATGAGCGGTATCCCAGCGGTCGGCCATCGCCACGAGCGGTCCGGTGTCACAAAGTGCCTTGCCGGCGTTTGGCAAGCAGGATCTCCTTGACCAGCCGCTTAGCATGACGCGCCCGGTCATGTAAGGGCTCTCCCTTTCGTGGTCCCTTCAGCCGCGGGTAGAGCTCTTGGTAGATCTCCCAAGACGTTGGCTTTTCTCGCCCATTGGCAGATTTCCATTGGGCGCGCAACGCCTCCTTGATGACCTGCGATTTTGTGCGCCGGGCGCTCCGGGTCAGGTCGCGAAGGATGCGCGCCGTCTCCGGGTCAAGCCGAAACGTGACTGTACCGCTCATGTCTTACGAGTGTAAGACATGCAAGAGTTCACGTCAAGACGCACGAAAGCCGCGCGCGAGCTGCATCGGCTAGTCGTTTCGAATGGCATTGATTCCCACCGGCGACTCGGCCTCATAAGGCTCGGGTGGGGGACCCACGATTTCGGCGGCGTCCCATTCGGAGCGCAGGCGCGCTTCGAGGTCGCGCAGCTTCGTGTCGATGTCACGCTGCTTCTCGTTGCGCGCCACCATGTCCTCGCGGTAGCGCTTCAGGAAGTAGCCGATGGTCTCGACGCGGATTTTGATGGACCCGGTAGGCTTGTTCTCGTCGATGTCCTTGAAGGAGAAGTAAGGTGTGCCGGACTTGGTGACCGTTTCTTCGACCACGGTGTAGATGGGCGCATCGTGGCCGCACTTGAAGCTCGAGAGCTCGAGCGCGACCAGGTTCGGATGCCGCGCCGTATATTTCGCCGCCCAGACTTTCTGCGACGTGTTCTCGCTGTAGCTGTTCTTCCAGACGTCGCGGATGTCCATGGGGTCTTCGATCAGGCCGGCCTTGATGTCGTCCGAAAAGAGCGGCCCGAGGATATCGTCGTCGAGGGGCAGCGACTGCAGCGTGAGCACCGGGTAGCCGATCTTCTGGAATTCCTCCAGGATTTCGTGGTTAACGCCGGGGTCGTTGTGATAGGGGCGGCCCAGCACGACGATGCCGATGCGGTCCTCGGCCTCGAGCTTTTTCAACACCTCGCGGCCCTGGGCGCGCAGGACACCGTTCATAAACTTATCCTGAGCCTTCAAGCCTTCGTTGATGGCCCGGACGTGCTCCTCCCACGACAGTCCCAGGATGCCCGCGAACTCGTCGTACATCTGCTTGGTGAGCAGCGTCGGCTTGCCCGGATTCACAAAGGTATCCAGGAAGAGGATCTTACTTTCCTTGAAAATATCGCCTTCCTTGGTGAACGCCGCCTTGACCGCCTCGGGCGTGGTCGAAACGGTCGGGCAGGAGCGATGGTCCTGCACGAACTTCAAGTCGCTCGGCAGATCGTCGATCATGGGGCAGAAGATGATGTCGAGCGGCTTCTTCTTGTGGTGCACGTAGAGCAGGTTGTGGACGTGCGGAATCCCGACTTTGGACGGGAAGCACGGGTCGATGGCGCCGCGCTTCGCGCCTTCCTTGTAAAGCGATTCGCTCGTGTAGTCGGAGTAAATCAGGTTCTCTGAGGGGATGCCCAGCGCCTCGAAGTAAGCGCTGAACATGGGCATGACCGAGTACATGTTGAGCATGCGCGGGATGCCGATGCGCAGGTCCTTGCGCCGGTGCATGAGCTCGACACGCTTCTTCTGCTTCGCCGTGAAGGCGTGCTTGGGCAGCGGGTCGGCGACGACGGGCGGGTTGTACGACTTGAACACCGCCTTGGCCCCGACTTCCGCCAGGTTGGGATTCTCTTTCTTCATGGCGTCGAGACCTTTCTTGATCTCGCGCATGTCGTTCACGTCCTCGACCAGGCCCTTCTCGCAACTGTTGCCGACGATCAGGCGCTTGATGCCCTTGACGAGAGGAATCTTCGACTTTTTCCACGACTCATCGGCGCTCGAAATCTGCACGTCGATAAACGTCCGCATGCACTTGTTCTTGCAGAAGTAGCAGCGCGTGTCCTCGCTGCGATGCGTCACGTAGGTGATGTTCTGGACGGCCTCGAAGCCGATGAACTCCGTCCGCATGCCGCGGTTGTAGAGCCGCCGCGCCTCGATGGCGGCGCCGATAGCGCCTGACTCGCCGCAATGCTCGTGCACGATGACGTTGGGCTTCTGCCCCTTGTCCTTGAACCGCGACTCGATGAAGTCTACCTGCGCCTTCACGGCGGCGAGGTTGTGCTGCGTGCCGCCCTGCAGGATGAACGTGTTGCCGAGCGAGGCGAGGTTCGGAATCTGCGAGACGTAGAGCCAGATGTTCTTGGGCAGGACGTTGGCGAGTCCCGCCATGATCTCTTCCGGCTTCCAGCCCTGCCGCTGGAAGTCGACAATGTCGGACTGCATGAAGACGGCGCACCCGTAGCCGAACATGGGCATGGCTTTGGCGCTAAAGGCGAGATCCGCGTACTCCTTCACGTCGTGCCCAAAGCCCACGCAGGTTGATTGCAGGAAGTAGCCGTTGCCCGCTGAACACTGGGTGTTCAGCTTGAAGTCTTTGACGCGGCCGTTCTGCAGGATGATCAGCTTGATGTCCTGGCCGCCCACGTCGCAGATGACGTCGGCCTTGGGATAGAAGTGCAGCGCGGCTTCCGTGTGTGCCACGGTCTCGACCAGCGCCACGTCGGCGCGCAGCACGTCTTTCAGGATGTCCTTGGCGTAGCCGGTCGAGCCCACGCCCAGCAGTTCCACGGTCGCGCCCTGCTCCTCCACCTGCTTGCGCAGGTTCGAGAACATCTCCATGGTGTCCTCGAGCGGATTGCCCTTGGAGAGCTGGTAGCACTTCACCATCACCTCGCCCTCGGTCGAGAGAAGGACGGCTTTGGTGGAGGTCGAGCCGCCGTCGATACCCATGAAGGCTTTGACGTGCTCGCCGGGCTGGAACGTGCGCGGCACAAACTTCTTCGGCTTGTAGCGGTCCCTGAACTCGACGAGCTCGTCCTCCGTCTTGTAAAGCCCGCTGCCGCCCCGCTTCTTCTTCTCTTCCAGGCGGCCGACGTTCATGTACCACTCGAGTTTTTCGTAGCCCTGGTAGATACCAATCCCTTCGTCCTCGTCGATGCCGTAGCGCACGCAGCCGAGCGCGGCGAAATACTGCGCGTTGTCGGGCACCTTGATGAGGTCCTTGGGGTCGACGGCCTCGGGCAGCGGAAAGTTGCGCTCCTCCCAAACTTTGGGGATGTTGTGCTTCCAGCAATCGCGCATGCCGACGATGTAAGTGTTCGGACCGCCGAGGAGCAGCACGACAGGACGCAGCGTGTTGCCGCGCGTCAGCACCGCCAGGTTCTGCTGGATGATCGCTTCAAAGAGCGAGGCCATGAGTTCGCTGGGCGGAACACCCGACTTCTGGAGTCCATTGATGTCGGTCTCCGCAAAGACGCCGCACTTCCCTGCCACGGGATGCAGCTTCTGGCCGTAGTAGCCCATCTTGCACAATTCCTCAGAGGGAATGTGGAGCTTGGCGTTAATCTTGTCGATGACCGCGCCCGTGCCGCCGGCGCACTTGTCGTTCATGGAGGGGATTTTCTTCTTGCGCCCCGTCTCCGGGTCTTCCTTGAAGATGATGATCTTGGCGTCCTGGCCGCCCAATTCGACCACCGAGCCGCATTCGGGATAGAGGTGTTCGACGGCGAGGGATACGGCGTTCACTTCCTGGACGAATTTGGCCCCGATGTGTCCAGCGATCCCGCCACCACCCGAGCCGGTGATGAAGACGCGCGTCTCACCCGCCTTGATGCCGGTGTCGGCTTCCATGCGCTTCAAGAACTCCAGGCACTTCTCGGGCTGCTTGGTATCGTGGCGCTGGTAATCCGACCAGACGATGTTCTGGTTCGTGAGGTCAACGACGACCGACTTCACCGTCGTCGACCCAACGTCCAAGCCCACCATCAGGTCTTTCGGTCCAGGTATGTTCATACCACCTCTCCAACGGCTCGCCGGGAAGGGATTTCAGTCCCCTTCCCGGCCGTTCTCGAATCCGCAATAGGACGGATAGCTGAGAGTGCTATCTGCTGATTTTAAGGCACATTCCGGTTTTGAATGCACGCTCGTGCGAACCTACCCGCCGTGCCCTGCCTGCTTCGCCATCTGCGCCATGGCTTCGCGGCCGCGGCGCTCCATTTCCTCCGGCGACACGTTCTCGACGACCTGGCCCAGAGCCCATGTATGGCCAAAGGGATCCGTGATCTGGCCATAGCGATCGCCCCAGAACTGGTTCGCCAGCGGCATCGTGACCGTCGCGCCGGCAGCCACGGCCTGGTTGAACAGCTTGTCGATGTTCTCCGCGTACAGATTCAGAATCACCGGACTGCCGTTCAGCGCCTGGGGCGACGGAGTACCCATGCCCGGGAATTCGTCGGCGAGAAACAGCAGCGAATCGCCGATCTGCAGAGCGGCGTGCATCACCTTGCCGTCCGGCGTGTGATGGACACCTTTCACCTCGGCGCCAAACGCCTTCTTGTAAAACTCGATGGCCTTCGTTGCACCACGCACCGAGAGGTGCGGGGTGAGGGTATGTTGACCTTCTCTTAAAGCTTTCACAGCTCCTGCCATATTCGACTCCTTTGCCCCCTTTGCAAAATACGGGTTGAAGGATTGGAAGGCCGCCGACGGCCTCCCCGGACGACTCGCTTACACCGCGACCATTTCGCGGCGCTCGGCTTTGATGCGCTCGGCGGCGTGCAGCACGAAATTCGCTGCGGTGCCCACCACGCCTTTGTGATGGCCGAACTTGTACATGGGCTGCTGCATTTCGGGGTGCTCGTTTGCGAACTCCTGCACTTCCTCGAGTGTCAGGCCGGTCTTCTCGAGCACGGCCTTCATTTCATTCTTGGCCCGGACCTTGGCTTCGCCGAGCGCCATCTGGACGCGGCTGTGGGCGTTGACGTCGCCTTCACCCGAAGTCTCGACGGGCAGGAAGATCATGTCCTTGTACTGCGACACGACGGCCGACTGCGCGCCGTCTGACTGCGTCGAAGGCATGCAGCCGAAGGGCTTGAGCGAGAGCACCATGTGGCAGAGGTCTTTGTTCGAGTAGTAGATGTTCTTCGCGACTTCCAGGTGTCCTTCACCGCCCCCGGCGCGCGAGTTGTAGAACGGATGCCCGATGCGCTGGAGTTCGTACTGGTCGGTCAGGTGGTGCCCGATGCCGCCCAGTGAGTCGATCAGCTTGTGGTATTCGCGCTTGAACACCGCCTCGGCGAAGGTCAGCGTGGCGAGTTTCTTCTTGGTATCGAAATGGCTCCCCATTACCTTGGGCAGGTTCCACTTGGAGACGTTGTCGGCGATCAGGCTTAACCCGCGCTCGTCCTTAATCTGCTGCTTGGCCTGATGGATCATGTACATGATCCAAGTGCCGATGGGCTCGACGAGCACCTGCGCGCCTTCCTTCTCCAGGAACTTGAACATATTGAAGTTCCCGTCACCCTCCGTGGTCTGCGCCCAGAACTCGCCGGTAATCTTGACGATGGGCTTGATCCGCGTGCGGTCGACCTTAATCGAGTTGAAGCGCGCCGCGACTTCCTCGAGCGCCGCCGTGTAATCGTCACCGTAGAGCTGATCGATGAACTTGCCGACCAGGGTGGCGGTGCCGGCCAGCGCCTTGCGCTTGCCGATGAACGAGGCGAGCTTGCCTTCGAGCGTATACGGCTGCTTGCGCCGCATCACCTCGTGCAGCAGGTCCATGCACTCGTCGAGGACGCGGTCCGTCTCGCCGGGGTTGATTTCGAATGGCCGAATCTGGTACGCGACGTCATTGATGACGTCACCGATGTTGAGCGCATTCAGAATCCCGAGGAAGAAGTCGAGGTTCATCTCGAGACCGGCCTCAGCTTCGGCCTGGTTAAGCCCGCCGCCCTGCTGGAAGAGCAGAACACGGAACCCGTCGAATCCTGAGTTACGCAGCGCCAGGCGATACTCCGCCTCGTACATCCCGAAACGGCACGGCCCGCAGGCGCCCGCCGTGAAGAACACGTAGCGGTCGATGATCTCCCGCTTGGTCATTCCCTTATCTTCCAGGTTCTGGAGGTACTCGACGAGGTTGCCCACCGTGAAGTAGGTGGGATTACACTGGCCGTTGTTCCCGTATTCCTTACCGAGCTGGAAGGCCTTCTTGTTGGGGACGGGCACCGCCTCGCAGCGGTAGCCGAGGCTCTCGAGCGCGCCGTGTACCAGCTTTTCGTGCTTCCAGGTCAGGCCGCCGAAGAGAATGGTGGTGCGATCGCGCTGCGACTTGGTGAAGGGGTTCTCCACCGGACGCTGGAAGTGCTGGATCTGCTTCCGCTCGAGGCCCGCCTCCTTCTCGAGGCGCAAGCGCTCTTCTTCCAGGCGCTGGCGAATCACCTCTTCCTTGGATCCGATCTGCACCAACCCCGCGCCGTGTCCATTGGACCCCGGAAGTTCGTTAAATGGAACCGTGCTCATAAGTCACCTCGTTTCGGGTCAAGCTGAACTTGAAGTGTGCGGGCTACCGTGTCGCGGCGAACCCACACCAATCCCCACGCTTCCTTAAGGCAAAAAGAATTTAGGCAGAACGTCCCCAACCCGATTGTACTCTTTGTCCGGAGAGCCGGAGAAAGGGTACACATCTGTCAACCGCGCATTATCTGACTTGCGCGGCCTCAGTCAAACCCCAATTCAGCGAACGGCGAATTTCCGCCTGTCAACTGATTTCAGCCGCATTCGACTGGTAACTGCTTGAAATTCCAATTGTTAGATACGAACCGAAGCCGCAATTTCCGGTCATCCAATTCATGCCTTCGCCCCGCTGACGATTGAGAAACTGACGGGCAAAGCTTTTAGCCCGCGAAGAACAAAGTTCGGCTGCCATTCAACCTCGCTTGCGGCGAGGTGAAGATTCGGGAAAGCGGCGAACAGCGCCGGGATGGCAATCTGCGCCTCGAGCCGTGCGAGCGGGGCGCCCAGGCAGTAATGCGGACCGAAAGCGAAGGCGCCGTGATGATTGTTGATGCGCCCAAGGTCGAGCGCGTCCGGGTCGAGGAACCGGGCGGGGTCGCGATTCGCGGCCCCCAGCACGAGTAGCACAGTTTGCCCCTTCTGCAGCATTCGGCCCGCCAGATCGAAGTCCTCCAACACCACCCGGTTGGTGGCTTGCACCGGACTCTCGAAGCGGAGCAACTCTTCGACGGCGATCCTGATCAGGCCCCAGTCCGCTCGCAGCCTCTGGAGTTGCACGGGATGGCGCAGCAGCGCGAGAGCGCCGTTGCCAATCAGGTTTGTGGTCGTTTCGTGTCCGGCAAACAATAAGAGTACGCAATTGGCCAGCAACTCATCATGGCTCAGCAGGTTGCCCTGATCCTCGGCTTTGAGCGCGGCAGTAATCAAATCCTGTTGCGGCCGGCGCCGGCGCTCGTCCACAAGGTCTTGCAGATAACTGCGGAATTCCAGGATGCACCGTGCTCCGTTTTCCGCGATCGAGGGCTCAGAAACCGTACTGCCCAGCAAGACCGCTAGGGCATCTGACCAGCGTTTGACCAGTTCGCGGTCCTCGCGGCGAACCCCCAACATCTCGGCGATAACAATCGCCGGCAGGGGATAAGCAAAGTCGCGGATCACGTCCAGGGCGCCAACCGCGGACGCGGGAGCGAGCAGTTCGCGCACGATGTCCTCGATGTGCCCCTTGAGGTTCTCAATTACCCGGGGAGTGAAGGTTTTGTTGGCAAGGCTTCGCAACCGGGTGTGGTAGGGCGGGTCCAGGAACAACGTCCACTTCGAAAGCGTGGCCTTGAGAATCTGCTGAGTAGCTTCCGGAATGTCAGGCGAATCGACGTTTCGTAGGTTCTCGACCCGGTTTGACGAAAGACGCGGATCGTGCAACGCGGCCTCGATATCCTCGTATCGTGTCAGGACCCAGGTCTGGAGCTGGTCGTCCCAGTGTACGGGATCCTCCTGGCGAAGGCGGCTGTAGACGGGATAAGGATTGGCAATCGTGACTGGGTCAAGCAAGCTGGGGAAGTTTTCCATTAGTTGCCTCCTACCACAGGAGCGGCGACCACCGACGGCATCGCCAGGTCTCCTGCTCCCGACTCCTCCCTGAAGTAACTTGTTAGCCTCGGGTGCCGCAAGCCCTGACGGCGAACGCAATAGATGACCGCGACAAAGCCGAATGCCCCGAGCACCTGGGCGGCAATGGCAAAGTGCATCCCGACGAACATGCCGTACCGGTCGGCGATCTTGCCGGTCAGGAGCGAAGCCGCCGTGGTCGCGAACAGATTCACCAACAGGTAGTACAGCCCCATGGCGGTCACGTGAGCCCGGGGCGGGGTCAGGTCGTGGATAATCGCCGTCACCGGGCCGTGGTACCAGGTCATAAAGAAGGTACCGACGAAAAGGAGTCTCAGTACCGCCAATTTATTGGGAGCATGCACCGCTCCGAGGATGAACGGGGCGGATATCAGAAAGCCGAGGGCCGGAGCGAGTGCCCTTCCCCAGGGAAACGCCGCGGCGAGCCTATCGGCGAGGACGGCGCCCGTCATGACGCCCAGAATCCCTGCCAGGACTGACACTGAACCCAGCAGGATCCCAGCCTCGCCCAGGCTGAAACCCTTGTAGCGGTACACGAAGTCCGTACCCCAGATGACGTACGAGTAGCCCGCGAAGGCGATGAACCATCCACTGACCAGCACCATGATGTAGGCCGGCACGCGCAACAGATCAAAGACGGGAACGGGCTGCTCTGTCGACAATCCCGGCGCTCGCGCCTCAGATGGAGGTTTGGGGAGTCGGAACACGCTCAGCGCCAACAGGAGGCCGGGTACACCTACGATGAAAAATGCCGGACGCCAGCCGACCCACTGAGCCAGGATTCCGCCCAGCGCGAGCCCCAGCGCGCCTCCGATAAACATCCCCAGGTCGAAGACGCCCTGCACGCGGGCGCGAATGCGTCGTGCAAAGCTGGCCGAAATGATGGCGTTCGCCGAGGGCACGTACGCCGCTTCACCCACGCCGACCATAGCCCGCGCGGTGAGTAGGGACCGAAACGATCCCGCGAGGCCGCTCGCAAACGTGGCCCCGCTCCAAAAGAGGATCCCAAAGCTGATCACTCGCTGGCGCGAAGTGCGGTCCGCAAGGTACCCCAGTCCGAACGATCCCACGGCGTGAACCAGGCTGAAGGCCGCCACCAGCCAGCCGAGCTGGGTATAACTGACGTGAAACTCGTCTCTTAACAGCGGAAAGAGCGGGTAGATGATCTGACGGTCAATCCAGTTGACGAAATTGATGAGCGTCAGCACCGTCAAAACCCTTATCTGATAAGGGCTGAACCCGGAGCGGCTCGGCGCTTCTGCTGGCCACGAATTGTTCGGGACATCGCTCATGGTCGCTTTGGGAATCTGCCCGGTGCTCGGGCGATTATGAAGGCATCCGTACAGATTGCAAGCGACAAGGTTGGACATCCAGGAAATGTCGCATTTTGGCGCATCCCGGATGTGTCATTCCGAGGAGCCAAGATTCCTCGCTTTGCTCGGATTGACAATAGTCTCCCTGGTGATTGAACGGGCGAACGGCTTAGGGTACTATTCAGTCACCCAAGGTACCGTTCTTCGAGGGACATACTTGAGCACCACCGACTCAACCCGCCCGCCGGGCTCTCCGGCCGCCGCTGTCTCTGACCGCCTGGACGGCTGGAAGGAAATCGCCGCGTACCTCGACCGCGAGGTCAGGACGGTGCAGCGCTGGGAGAAGAGTGAAGGCCTGCCCGTCCATCGACTGCAGCACGACAAGCTCGGTACGGTATGGGCCGTCAAGACCGAATTGGATGACTGGCAGACGCAACGCCAGGCCAAGCCGCCAGACAGCGACGAGGGAGGAGAAGAGGACCGACAGTCCCCCGCGTGGCTCAAGCCGGCCCTGATGACTCTGGGTGTCATCGCGATCGCCGCCGTGGGCTATTGGGTGTACAAACACCCGCCTTTCGCTGCGAAACAAGAGCGCAAGGTGATGCTTGTCGTCCTGCCCTTCGAGAACACCTCCGGCGATCCCAACCAGGAATACTTCAGCGACGGGTTGACGGAGGAGATGATCGCGCAACTGGGTAAGCTCAACCCCCAGAAACTGGGAGTCATCGCGCGCACCACCTCGATGACCTACAAGCACACCACCAAGACCGCGTCCGCGATCGGGCGCGAGTTGGGCGCGGATTACATCCTCGAGGGCAGCGTATTCCGGTCGCAGCAGCGCGTGCGGATCACCGGACAGCTCATCCAGGTGAAGGATCAGACGCACGTCTGGGCGAACACTTACGACAGCGACTTGAGTGATACGCTCGTCCTGCAGAACGAGGTGGCGCAAGCCGTCGCCCGCGAGGTCGAGATCAAACTCACGCCGGGCGCACAGGCGCGGCTCGATCAGCCGCGTCCGCTGAATCCCCAGGCGCACGACGCGTATCTCAAGGGCCTGGATTCCTGGAACAGCCGGACCGAGGCAGGCTTCCGGCAAAGCATTAACTACTTCAGCCAGGCGATCGCCAAAGATCCCAACTACGCCCTGGCGTACGTCGGCCTGGCGGACGCTTACGCCTCAACCGGTTTCTACGGAGCGCGCCCGCCGAGCGAGGTGTATCCCGAGGCCAAGCGGGCGGCGCTCCGGGCGCTGGAAATCGATGACACGCTGGCGGAGGCGCACGACGCGCTGGGCGACGTGCGTGCCGAATACGACTGGGACTTCCCGGGCGCCGAGAGCGAGTTTCGTACCGCCATCCAATCGAACGCCAGTGACGCGCGAGCGCATGAGGTTTATGCCTTGCTGCTGGCGCGCCTGGGACGAACCCGCGAAGCTTTGAATGAAATCCAGCAGGCGAAGCAGCTCGACCCCGGCTCGCCCTTTATCCGCACGCATGTGGGCGTCATCTACTACTACACGCGCCAGTTTGACCGGGCGCTCGCCGCCTGCGAAGAGGCGCGTGACCGCTATCCGACGTTCGCGCTCGCGCATATGTGGGTCGGCGTGGTTGACGTCCAGAAGGGACTCTACGATCAGGGGATCGGCGAGCTCCAGGAATCCCTGGAGCTTGCCCCAGGCAATTCCTACCTCGAGGCGCTGCTGGGCTACGCCGACGCGATGGCGGGCCAGCGCGACGCCGCGCTGGCCGTACTCCGCGAACTCGAGACACGCCGCCAGCAGAAGTACGTGTCGCCGGCGTACATCGGGCTGATTTACACCGGCTTGAAGGATAAGGACCAGGCTTTCGCGTGGGCTGACCAAGCGCTCCAGGATCGCTCGGTGTGGCTGATTTACCTGAAGACCGAACCCATGGTAGATCCCCTGCGGTCCGACGAGCGGTTCCTTAAACTCACCCAAGCCGTCGGGCTAGGATTGTAGCCCCGTCGTCTCGACGGGAAGCTCCCCAAAGTGTCATTCCGAGCGAAGCAGCCTTTCCACACAGCAAAGCGGCGGAGCCGCTCGCTAGCCGTCGATACCAGTTTCCGGTGCAGGCTCGGGCGAGCCGGCTTCAGGCGGAGGAGGTTCCGAAACAAAAGGAGGGGTCACGGGGACTTCCGGCGCAACAGGCGCGGGCGCCGTAAACTGCTGCGCGTACCACAGCGTCTCGCTGGCGCGCTGCCACAGGCGCGTCCCCAGCCAGACGAGCAGTACCGCCTGAGAGAGCAGGAACGACACGCGAATCGATTCCGGACGCACGTGCCTCGCCCACACCCAAAAGGCCACGGCGAGGAATACCCAGGCCACCAGTTGAATGCGGAAGAAGACCCAGAAAAGCCGCCAGAACTTTCCACGCAAGGCGCTTACCGCACGCCGCAAGCTACGACGCATGGCGCGTTCGCCCTGACGGACGGCGTCCACTTGCGCGATATCGAACCACAAGCGTACCGCCATGAGCAGGAACAAAACGACCAGCAGTCCGCCCACCTCGAACCAGAAACCCGCGAGCGGCGGCTCAGCATCGCGCGCCAGCCTGCCGGAACGCTCGATGACGAATTGCGCCGCGACGTAGATGGGGATCAGCAGGATCAACGAGTAGAGCAGCAGGCGCATGAAACGCCAGAAGAAAGCCCCGCAAGCGCCGAAGAATTCGGCGTGCATCAGCTTTCGGTCGAGCCGGTAGAATTCAAGCAATCCACCCTCGATGAAAAGCATGAAGACGAAGAAGACGGCGGCGAAGCCTAAGGCAGGCATGCCCGAGCTCAGCGGATGACTCGGGTCCATGGCGAGACTGGCCAGCGCCGGGAGATCCATGCCGTGCACCAGCTTTGCAGATTCCAGGCTGTTGTTGAGGACGGCGCCCGCGCGCGACGCCATCGGCAGCGTGCCCGCCAGCGCCAGCAGCAGGTTCACGGCAAAGATCCACCAGAGGACACTTTGCCGCCGCCAAACCAGACCCGCGCCGCCGCCGATGAGCCCAATCTTCATGCCAGTCACGCGAACCAGGCGAGCAGTTGCGCCATCGCCTGCGTCACGAACAGCCAGTAGACGGAGAGCTTGCGCGTCGCCCGCGAATCAGGTCCCTCAGTCTTGCTGTTGTTGAAGAAGTCGCGATCGAGCAGCACCTTGTGCTCGGGATCCACTTCCGCCGAAACCACGCGCGCCTTCTTCTCATAGGTGTAACGAATCCAGCGGTCGCGGCCGTCCCAGTGCTCGCGGACTCGCTCGCCGTTTGAGAACTTCACCTCGACTTCAACTGGAAAAATGAAATCGCCCTTGCGGTCGACGAGCACCGTGTCGCGATACACTGTCTGACCCGCTTTCGCGGGCGGCGGGTTCTTCTCATACCAGTCGACACGGTCCGAGCGGATGCTGCGCACTTCGTAGTCGAGAATGTTGGTCCCGTAGACAGCCTGATCGTAGTACCAGCGCAGGTTTTGTCCCGAGACCTCTTCAATCGTCTTCAGAAAATCCTCGCCGGTCGGATGCGTAAAGCGATACCGCATGAAGTAGGTGTGCATCGCCTGCCGCATGGTGTCTTCGCCGATCAAGCCCTCAAGCGTCAGCAAGACCGTCGCCGTCTTGCCGTAAGTGATGCCGCCGTAAGCGCTGCTGTTCATGTACTTGTAGGCAAAGTGGGTCATTGGGTCGGTATCCGGCTCGTTCAGATACTCCATGCGCAGAAGGCCCGAGTCATCGGCCGTCATCCCCAGCCAGTTGACGGCAGACTGCCCTTGGCCATAGAGCGAATCGAGGATTTGGGCTTCCGTGTAACTGTTGATGCCCTCGTCCATCCACGCTTCCTCGAACTCGTTGGTCGCGACCATGCCGTACCAATACTGATGACCGAACTCGTGCTCAGTGACGATTTCGGTCTCGCGAAGCCCGCGCGGCTCCCACCACGCCGAGCCGCCCGTGATGAGCGTCGGATATTCCATGCCGCCGGCTTCGAGCGCGCCGTGCGGCGGGTCGACTACGGTGATGCGGTCGTAAGGATAGGGTCCGTACCAGCGGTCAAAGCGGTCGAGCGCCCCCTTGAGCGAATCGAGATAGCGCTCGGTCTGACGCAGGTTGCCGGGGGACATCAGCAGATGAATCTTTACCGTGCCGGCGCTGCCCGTCCACGAATCCTCCACCAGGTGGAAGTCGGGCGAAGCGGTCCACGAGAAGTCGTGGATGTCCTCAGCGTGCCAGGTCACGGTCTTGGTGCCGTCGGGATTGTTGACGCTCGCGACCGGATCACCCGTCGAACCCAGAACGTAGTTCGCGGGCACCGTCGTCTTCACGTCAAAGGTTCCGAAGTCAGCGAAGAACTCGCTGGTCGAGTGGAACTGATGGCAGTTCCACGCCCCATGCCACCAAACGCCAACCTTGGGAAACCACTGGCCGACCATGAAGAAGTTGCGCTTGTAGCCGGTACGCTCGACCACCTCCGGAAGCTGGTCGTGGAAAGCGAACTTGAACTCGACCGAGCCGCTGGGTGGCACCGGCTGGGGAAGCCTGATCTGGAAGACGGTGTAATCGTCCTTGTTGCCGTCGTCCGGCTGGATGAACTGCATCTGGCGTGTCAGGTCGCCCTGTCCCACCACTTCGAGCGATTTCACCTCGATGGCGCCGTAGTGCTTGGGATCCCATCCCGACCCCGGACCTGTTCCCCGCGTGCCACCGAGTCGTACCTCGGTCATGAAGGTGGACTTGGGTTGGAACGCGTTGAGATACAGATGAAAGGGAAAAACCTGGAGCGGCTGGCCGGTGAGGTTGTGGTAAGTGAGGGATTCGGTCGCGTCGATGGTCTTGCGAACCGGGTCGAGGCGCGCGTCAATCTGGTAGGCGACCAGACGCACCGAAAGCGGCTTGCCGAGGCTCGACGTTTCCTCACGGGTGCTCGCCGCCGACGTCTGCGCCGCTGCCGTGGCACTCCAAATCACGATGACGAAAGGGAAGAGCGCGAAGGTAAGCAGACGGCGGCGACGGGCTGCTTCAGAAAGACGATTCATGGTCCATCTGGGGAAGCATAAACGACGGAATCCAAATGTCAAGGCGGAGCCGTCGCCGTGATCATCGGGAGTGCAGCCGCCGCCAGTGCTTCCTTCAGTCACACTCGAAAGCGAACGTTTCGTTGACGGACATGGAACGCTGTGTTACGTTGACATAAGGGGATAGAAAACCAATGCGTCACCGCAGGAGGAGGTTGGTTGACCGCTGGACTGCTCGTCCTCTACCAAACTGAAGTTTGGCAATTGCTCGCCAACACCGGCCCGGTTCCAAGGGTGATTCTGCTGATTCTGCTGGTTTTTTCAGTACTTTCCTGGGCCGTCATCCTTCATAAGTATCGCAGCTTCGGCCGGGCTCGCCGCGAGTCCCAGGAGTTTCTGCGCATTTTCCGCAACAGCAAGAAGCTCTCGGAGATTCGCGCTTCGAGCCAGGCTCTGAAGGCCAGTCCGCTGGCGGAGGTTTTCCTGGGCGGCTACCGCGAGATCGAGAACCAGGTGGTGACCACGGAGAACCCCGGCAAGCCGCACGTGCGCAGTATCAACGCGATCCAACGCTCGCTTCAGATCGCGTCCTCGAACGAGTTGACGCGCATGGAGCAGTGGCTCACCTTCCTCGCCACGACGGGCTCCGTGACGCCTTTCATCGGGCTGTTTGGAACCGTGTGGGGCATCATCGACGCCTTCTTCGCGCTGGGGAACGCCGGCACAGCGACGCTGCACAGCGTCGGCCCTGGCATTTCCGAAGCGCTCATCACTACCGCGGCAGGACTATTCGCCGCCATTCCGGCGGTCATCGGGTACAACCTTTTCGTGCAGCGGCTGAAGGAGTTCGGCGCCCTGATGGACGACTTCTCGCTCGAGCTCGTCAACCTGGTGGAGCGCCACTTCGCGTAGCGGCAGATTCCGGGAGGCCGGTCATGGCTTTCACCACACCCAAGGGTCAGACGCGGACGTCGCTTTCTGAAATCAACGTCACGCCCTTCGTCGACGTCATGCTGGTGCTGCTCATTATCTTCATGCTGACCGCGCCCATCCTCGAGTCAGGGATCGAAGTCGATCTGCCCAAGACCAAGACCGTCAAGGTCATTTCGCAGGAGAAAGTGGTCATCACCATCGACAAGAACCAGGACGTCTACTTGGGCAACGACGCGATCAACCTCCACGTGCTGGGGGAGACCGTACAGAAGCGGCTCAAGGGGTCCACCACCACGCCCGTGTTCATCCGCTGCGACCAGAACGCGCCGTTCGGGGCCGTGGCCAAAGTGATGGACGCGCTCAAGCAGGCGAACGTGACCAATCTCAACGTGGTGACCCGGCCTTTGACCACGAAAGGCGAATCGTAGGAAGGCAGCCGATGGGTGCGACGGCGATTCCGCTTCTGCCCGACCGGCGCGAGAGCTTGCGCGGCAACGTCGTCGCGTCGCTCGCGCTCCACGTCGTCATCTTCGCTTCGCTTATCCTTTATTCGCACCTCGGCCCGAACTTGGGCGACAAGTGGGGCGGGAACGGGGGGGCCCCCGGAGACTCAGTGAAGGTAACCGCGGTCGCTTCCCTGCCCGGAATTCCTCTCCCCTCACCGATGATCACGACGCCCAACACCGTCCACACCGAGAATCCGGGCATCTACAAGTCCGAGCCTGAGCCAAAGCCAGTGGAGATCCCGCAAGCAGAGGAGCTTCCGAAGTTCAAGGACGCCGTCAAACCCGAGAAGGTCGAGCGGGTCAACAAGCGCATCCAACCCAAGGTGCAGCCCGTGATCCCGCCCAACGCCATCCCGTTCGGCGAGGGCGGGGCGCCGGCGCAGAACTACACCCAGGCCACGATGCCAGGCGGCGGCGACTTCGGCATCGGCCTTACCGAGGCGGGTTTCGGCGATCGCTACGCCTGGTACGTGACGGCGCTGCGCAATCGCGTCAGCAACAACTGGCTGGTCTCGACGGTGAGTCCCAATTTGATGAGTGCGCCACGCGTCTACGTGACTTTCGACATCCTGCGCGACGGCACGATCAACGGCGTGCAGATCACCCAATCGAGCGGGATTCCGGAGGTGGACCGCTCGGCGGTGCGCGCCGTCATTGCTTCCAGCCCCGTGAATCCCCTGCCCGCCGGTTACTCCGGCAGCCGGCTCACGGTGAAATTCTATTTCGACTTCCGACGTTAAGCGCCGGGATTCCGCGCCGGGCTTGAGACCCGGCGATGAGGAGGTTCGTTCAAGCATGAGATTCCTGCGGCTGAGATTGCTCCTGCCGGCGCTGGCGCTTGCCCTGGCAGGTCTCTTCATCTCAATCGGCGCGGGCCGTGGCCAGACTCAGTCCTGGCTGGAAACCGGCATCAACCGCGGCGCACCCGTGATCCAGCTCGCCTTGACCCAGTTCACTGCCATGTCCGCCGACCCGAAACTCGGCGGCCTCACGCAGGAATTCAACGACGTGCTGCACAACGACCTCGATAACGCCGGCATCTTCAAATTTGTTCCCAAGACTTCCTTCCCCCTGAAGACTCCCGTTGAACCTGCCGATGTGGATTTCAAAGCCTGGGGCCAGACCGGCGCCCAGATGCTGGTGTTCGGCAAGATCGAGTCCCTCAGCGGCAACCTGGTGATGACCGGACGCCTGTACGACGTGCAGAATCCCGCCAATCCCAACGTGCTCGCCAAACGCTACGTCGCCACCATGAACGAAATCTCGACGCGCGAAGCGGCGCACCGGTTCGCCAATGAGATCATCCAGACGCTGGGCGGCGGCATCCCCGGCATCAACCTCACGCGCATCGCCTTCGTGAGCAGTCGCACCGGACACCCGGAGATCTGGGTGATGGACTACGACGGCTTCAACCAGCATCCCATCACGAGCTACGGCTCTTACAGCACGACGCCGCGCTGGTCGCCCGACAACACGCGTCTCGCCTTCACCACCTACGTGCTCGGGAATCCCGACATCTTCATCTTCTCGCTCGAGACCAACCGGCGTATTCCCTTCCCGCGTTACAAGGGCCTGAACACCACCCCGGCGTGGTCGCCCGACGGGAAGAAGATTGCGTTCTGCTCCAGCATGAGCGGCGATCCGGAAATCTACGTCTCGAACGTGGACGGAAGCAACTTGCAGCGGCTCACCTTCTCACCCGGGGTGGACATTTCACCCGTCTGGAATCCCAAAACCGGAAACGAGATTGCCTTCGTATCGGATCGCAGCGGCAATCCTCAGATCTATATCATGTCGGCGGACGGCACCAACGTGCGGCGTCTGGTTTCGGGAGGCGGTGACGCCAGTGCGCCGTCGTGGTCACCCAACGGCCAGCTCATGGCCTTCCACTGGCGGCTGAGCGACACGGGAACGTATGACGCGTACGTGATCGAAATCGCCACCGGCCGGACCATTCAGTTGACGCATGACGCGGGGCGCAACGAGCACCCCACCTGGTCGCCCGACGGCCGCCACCTGGTCTTTGAGTCGACGCGTACCGGCAAACAGCAGGTCTGGACCATGCTGGCCGACGGCGATAATCCCAAGCAACTGACCAAGGCGGGCGAAAACTGGAACGCCAACTGGTCCAACTAGGGAACGTAAAGCGAAGAAATGGTTGCGTTTCGATTTTGTTTGGTGGTAGCATAGCGGGAGTTCAGTCAGCGCAAGGCTCGAGACTGAAGCTTGATTGACTCTTGATCGACCCTCGCGGATACCAAGCACCACTCAAGCGCGAGGCCTGCAATCCAAAAATTCATGAGTTCTTCGTCCACCAAGGAGGAGATCAAGATGCCACAGCGAAGGGACCGCCTTGCTCGTCTTGTTTGTATCCTAGTGCTCATTGTTTTGGCGGGCGCTTGCCACCAGAAGAAGAAGAAGCTTGTTGCGCCGCCCCCCCCACCTCCGCCACCACCGCCTGCGGCCCCGGCGCCAACTTGCACGCTGTCGGCCGAGCCAAGCACGGTGGAGAAGGGCCAATCGGTGACGTTGAGTTGGAGTTCGCAAAACGCCACCGACCTGGATCTGCAGCCCGGGCTCGGGAAGCAGCAGGCCCAGGGTTCAACGAGCGTTACACCTCAGGATTCGACCACCTATACGTTGAGCCTCACGGGGCCGGGTGGTTCAGGAAGTTGCGAGGCACGCGTTACCGTCACGGTTCCGCCGCCTCCACCGCCTCCACCGCCTCAACAGTTGAGCGAGGAAGAGGAGTTCGCGAAGAACGTGAAAGACGCGTACTTCGACTATGACAAGTCTAACATCCGTCCCGACGCCGAGCAGGCGTTGACCTCGGATTCGACCTTCCTCAAAGATCACGCGGGCATCAAGTTCACCATCGAGGGTCACTGCGACGAACGCGGCAGTGAGGAATACAACCTCGGTCTGGGCGACCGGCGCGCCACTTCCGCCAAGAACTACCTCAGCAACCTCGGTGTGGCCGCGGACCGCATGACGACCATCTCGTTCGGTAAGGACCGGCCGGTTTGCACCGATCACGACGAAGAGTGCTGGCAGCGGAATCGCCGCGCTCACCTGGTGTTCGGCACTGAATCGAAGCCGTAAGTCCTCGAAGCCGGGAGTCCGAATTGGACTCCCGGCTTCCATCGCCCCTTACGCCGGGCGGCGCGCTTCCTTGGGCGGCGTCGCGCGTGGGGCAAAGAGCACCCCGATGACGGCCCGCGGGAATGGCTCGGCATTTGGCGGTGGCCGCGCTCGACGCGACTCCTGGTCTCCGGAAACTTCCAGCCCTTGTCGGTTGACCCAAGCGCAAGGTTAAACTGACAAGGGCTTTATTTCTTATAGCGAGGATACCCACTTGAGAAAGCATACGGGGCTTCTTCTGGCGATGACTACCTTCGCTCTCGCGATGGCGCCACGCGCCTTCGGCGTCAGCAAAGAGACGATCCGCATGATGGCCCAGCTCGACGATCTCCAGCAGGCCGTCCAAAACATGCAGCGCACGGTGGACACTCAGACCGCCGTCCTCAAAACCCTCATCGAGCAGACCAACGACAACGTGACGGCGATGAAGGCGACGATCAGCGAGCTGCAAAAGACCAACGGTGAGAACCTGGCCAAGGACCAGAATCGCTTCGACGCCCTGACCAGTCAGGTTCAGGCGCTCAGCGAGAGCCTGGAGGAGGCCAAAGCGCGCCTCGCCAAGCTCGATGACAAGGTCGCCCAGACGCAAAGCATCATCCAGACGCTGAATACGCCGCAGACTCCGCCCACCACGGGTACCGCGGCGGGCGGGCAGGGCGCAGCGCCGGGCGGCAGCGCGGCCGCTCCCGGCCAGACGGCCCCGGCTGCCGGGCAGGACGCGCCGGCGCGGCCGCACGTCCCCGACGCCAATTCGCTCTACGAGCAGGGACTGTCGTATTACAACGGCGGCCAGTATGACCTCGCCATCCAGGCGTTCCAGCAGTATCTCCAGTACTATTCCGATACCGACCTCGCCTCGAACGCCCAGTTCTATATCGGCGAGTGCTATTACGGCCAGGGCGACTACAAGAAGGCGATCGACCAGTACAACCAATGCATCGAGCGCTACCCGACGGGCAACAAGCTGGCCGCGGCGCAGCTCAAGAAGGGCTACGCGCTGATCGACCTGGGGCAGACGCAGGCTGGAGCGCGCGAACTGCGCTCGCTGGTGGAGCGCTACCCGAACTCGCGTGAGGCGGAACTGGCGCGTCAGCGGCTGAAGAAACTGCCGACTGCCTCGGCGGCGCGCCGCCGCTAGCCAGATTCGCCCCGAGCGAGGGCCTCGATCCGGTTCGGTACGGCGAGGCGTCAAGACAAAACGACTGCCGAGGTTCCCGCTATGAGTTCCATCAACAAAGTCATCCTGATCGGACGCCTGGGTAAGGACCCGGAGGTCAAGTACACACCCAGCGGCGCGCCGGTCGCCAAGTTCACTCTCGCCACCGACGAGGTCTTCAAGGACCGCTCGGGCGAGCAGCAGCGGCGTACTGAGTGGCACAACATTGTCGCGTGGAACCGGCTGGCCGAAATCTGCGGTGAATACCTCACCAAGGGCAAGCAGATCTACATTGAGGGCAGCATTCGCAGCCGCCAGTGGGAAGACCAGAGCGGCAACAAGCGCACGTCTTACGAGATTGTAGCGCGCGAGATGAAGATGCTCGGGTCCAAGGCCGATTCGGAGCGTGCTGCCGCCAGCGCTGCAGCCAGTCCGAGTGCGGCTCCGCGCGAAGCCGAATCGACCCCGCCGCCCGAGCCGCCCCGCGCCGAGACGGAAATCACCGACGAGGACATCCCCTTCTAGGCCCTTCCAGTCACGTCCCGGAACACGTTCCGCAATGCCCGCTTCGCGGACGGAATCTTCACTCCTCGCGCCTGAGCATGGAAGGCTCAATCGACAGCGCGCGTTGCGCTGGAACCCACGTTGCCAGTAGTCCCAACAACAACATCGCTAGAACCCCGCCCGCCATGACCAGCGGATCGCGCGGCGTTGCTTCATAGACAATGAAAGCCAGGACGCGGCTCGCGAGAATTCCCAGGAGCAGCCCCGCCGCGGAACCCCAAGCGAGCAATTTGAATGCTCGCCCCAGTGCCGCTTGTAATACTTCCTTCGGTCGTGCTCCCAGCGCGATGCGAATCCCCAGCTCACGCCGGCGTTTACCGACCGAGTACGCCGCCATGCCAAAGCTGCCGACGATCGAAAGGGCGCGGAAGTATTCGGGAGAGACAAGAATTGCCTAGCTGACCTTAGGAAGGTAGCGTTTGTGCAACTCCTCGACCGTCATGGGGGCGCGCCGGATGCGGACGGCAACGGGCGGACCTTCGCGCGGCGTGGTGTAGGTCACGTAAACCGTATCGCCGGCGCGCAGGTCTTTGAACCGGAGGCGATGCCCCTGGTCGTCGACGAAAACGGTGGAGTCATTTACCGTCATAAGCTCGGTGACCTCGGTGGGATGTTTGAGGAGGAGCTGATGCTTGCTCAGGTCCACGGACGAGACGATAAAGAACTCGTCCGAGCCTGTCGCCTTGGATGGGTCGGCAGCGCGGGCCACGGCCGGCAGGGCGAGCGACAGCGCGAGCGTTCCGGCCGATAGGAGTTGAACACTTCGTAGTTTCGTCACAGTCTATCTCTCCTGACACTCATTCGTACCGCAGCGCCTCGATCGGATCGAGACGCGCCGCCTTGCGCGCCGGGTAGTATCCGAAAAAAATGCCGACACCGGCGGAGAAAGCGACGGCGGTCAGAATCGACTCCGGGGGCACGGTCACCGGCCAGCGCAGCATACTCGAGACGATCATCGAGCCCGCCACTCCCAGCACCACGCCCGCCGCGCCGCCCATCGAGCTCAGCACCAGCGCTTCACTCAAGAACTGCATCCGCACGTCTTCCTCGGTGGCGCCCACCGCCATGCGGACGCCGATCTCACGCGTGCGTTCCGTCACCGACACCAGCATGATGTTCATGATGCCGATACCACCCACCAGCAGCGATACCGAGGCGATCGAGGCGAGCAGCAGCGTCATGATGCGCCCCGACTGCGCCTGCGCGTCCGCCAGGTCCGTCGGGCTGCGGATGATGAAGTCGTCGTCCTCATCCGGCCGCAGATGGTGTCGCTCGCGCAAGAGCGACCCGATCTGCTGCTCGGCGGGCGCGATGGCGTCGCGCGACGCCGCCGACCCCATGATGTAGTTGAGCCAGTCAATGCCCGCGATCTTTTTCTGCACGGTGGTGAGGGGCATGATCAACGTGTCGTCTTCGTCGTTGCCGAAGGGCGATTGCCCCTTGGAAGCGAGAACGCCAATCACCCGGAAAGGCAGGTTCTGGACGCGAATCGTCTTGCCGACCGGATCCTCGTTGGGCGCGAACAGATTCTCGACCACCGTCTGGCCGATCAGGCAAACATCGGCCGAAGTGTCGACGTCATGCTGCGTGAACGCGCCGCCCTGCTCGACCCGCCAGCGCCGGATATCGAGATAGTCGGGCGTGACGCCGCGAATCCGCGTGTACCAGTTCTGGTTGCCGTAAACCACCTGGGCCGCGGCGCCTACGCCGGGCGAGATCTTGGCCATCAGAGTAACCTGCTGCTGGATGGCGCGGGAGTCGCCGAGGGTCAGCGTTTTGGTCGCCGAGCTGCCCATGTGGACACCGTGCTGGTTGACGCTGCCCGCGGCGACGAACACGATGTTATCGCCCAGATTGCGCAGCGATTCCTGCACTTGGTTGGACGCACCTTCGCCGATCGCCACCGTGCAGATCACCGCACCCACGCCGATGACGATGCCCAGCATGGTCAGGATGGTGCGCATCTTGTTGCGCGCCAGCGCCCGCAAGGCCACCCGGAGTACGGCGGTCAACTCCATCAGCCTTTGACCTCCTCGGACTCCGGTTCTTCATCTTCATCGATGGCAGGTAACGTCTGAAGCACCTCCGTGGCCACGGCGCGCTCTTCGACGTGGGTATCCCAGCGCACCTTGCCGTCGCGGAACATGATGATGCGTTTGGCGAAGCGCGCGATGTCGGGTTCGTGGGTTACCAAAAGGATGGTGAGGCCCCGCTCCTCGTTCAGGTGCTGGAAGATCTCCATGATCTCGACGCTCGTGCGGCTGTCGAGATTTCCCGTCGGCTCGTCGGCCAGCAGGATGGAAGGATTGTTCACCAGGGCGCGCGCAATCGCCACGCGCTGCTGCTGTCCCCCCGAGAGCTGCGCCGGATGGTGTTCCTCGCGGCCTTCCAAGCCCACCAGCTTGAGCGAGGCGCGCGCCCGCTCCAGACGCTGCTCGTGCGGGATGCCGCTGTAGATCAGCGGCAGTTCGACGTTCTCGAGCGCCGAGGTCCGAGGCAGGAGGTTGAAACCCTGGAACACGAATCCGATTTTGCGGTTGCGAATCCCCGCCAACTCTTTCTTGGAGAGTTGCGCGACGTCCTGGCCATCGAGCAGGCAGCGTCCCTTGGTGGGCCGGTCGAGGCATCCAATCAGATTCATGAACGTCGACTTCCCGGAGCCGGAAGCGCCCATGATCGCCACAAATTCGCCCGGTACCACCTTGAGCGTGACCCCGCGCAGCGCGTACACCTGCACCTCGCCTAGATCGTAGGTGCGATGGAGATTCTCGACCTGAATGACGGGCGTCACGCCCGCCGGGGCGTTCTCTGTCTTGGGTTCCGACTCGAGCATCTCTTCTTGCATTACCCGCTACCTCCGCGGACCACCGAAGCGCGGTGCGCCCGGCGCCGGCTGCTGGGAAGCGTTACGCAACAGCTCCTCGCCCGTGATCAACGTGTCGCCGGATTTCAGGCTTCCGTCCAGCATCTGCGTGAAGCTGTAATCCGTGATGCCGATCTTGATCGCGATGGGCTTCAGCTTCTTGGTGGGAAGCTGCTCCCAGACCACCTGCCAGCCGCCCAGGTGCGAGGCCGTCGCCGAAGGAGGAATCTGATACTGATGATACAGCGCCTCGAGCTGGGTGCGCGGCATTTCGGGCGTGTAGCGCAGCGCGGCGTTGGGAATCTTGACTACGTCCGCCGCGTGTCCGGTAGGAATGGTGACGTAAGCCGTCTCGCCCGGCAGCAGCTTCTCGTCGGGATTCTCGAAGTCGATCACCGTAGAATAGGTGACGACGTTCTGCACGGTCGTGGCGTTGAGACGAACGGCGCTGACCCGGCCGTAAAAGGTCTGGGTGGGAAAGGCGTCCACCTGGAAGCTGACTTCCGTGCCGATCTTGATGTTCCCGGTATCCGACTCGTCGGTTGCAGCGTACACCTGCATCCGGGTCAAGTCCTGCGCAATCGTGAACACAATCGGAGCCTGGAGTGAGGCGGCCACGGATTGGCCGACGTCGACGTTGCGCGCCACGATGGTGCCGTCGATGGGTGAAAGGATCGTCGCATAACGCAGGTTGGTCTCTGCCTGGCGCAACGCGCCCGACATCGTCTCCACCTGCGCCTGGGCCTGCTGAAGCTGAGCCTTGGTTTGGTTCAACTGAGCCACGGACTGATCGAGCTGGCCCTGCGCCGCTCCAACTCCGGCATCGGCCTGCTGGAGGCCCGAGATCGTCAGGTCCTTCTGGTCCTGCGAAATCACGCCCTGGCTCGCGAGGTCCGCGATCCGCTTGGCGTTGATGCGGGAATAATCCGCTGCCGCCTTCAGTTTGGTCACGTTCGCCTTGTTCGTCTCAATGACGGCTTGTTGGGCCTGGATATTGGCTCTCAGGTTTGCGACGTTGGCTTGGGCGTTGGCCAGGTTGCCCCTCGCCTGGATAACCTGGGCCTCGTAGATGGCGGGATCGAGTTGCGCCAGCACTTGCCCGGCGCGCACGCGGGAGTTGAAGTCAGCGAAGATGTACTTTACCGTGCCCGAAACATACGATCCCACGGGCACGGTCGTGAGTGGGTTGATCGTTCCCGTTGCCTGAACCACTGCCGTGATGTCGCCGTGCTGCACTTTGGCGGTCAGATACTTCGTCTCGCCTGACCGTGCCCGCATCACCATCCCTGCGGTCAGCAGGGCCACGAGCCCGATACCCACCAGGGTCACCAGGCGTTTGTGCTCTTGGTAATACTGCCCCATCGGCATCGCTCATATTCCTCCAAGGTCTCCCGGTTTCTCTTAGTTCTAGTGGATGCGCGAGACCCTTGGTTCGGCGTCAAGGTCCCTTGTGCCTCCGCGCCTGGTGCTGGCGAACCAAGGCGTTGAACTTGTCGAGCTGAGCCGGAGTCAGAATCTGCCGGATCCGGTTGTCCGTGTCTTCCCGCAACGCCTGAAACTGCGGGTCCACTTGCCCGCGCAGTTGGCGGTATTTGTGGCTCGAATCCTCGATAATCTGGGAGAGTTGCTGGACCTGCGGGCTCGAGAGGCTCAGTTCCTGCTGAAGGTGACTCACCACACGTTCCTTGGAAAAGCCACGGCGCCAGCGGCCGGTGTGCCAGCCGTAATAGAACATGCCGGCCCCGCCAATAATGATGCCCAGCACGAACGTCAGAACGAAATAGAGGTAGACGCGGCCCTTCATTTTGATGTTTCTTCACTCCCCTCGCCGGCGTTGGGCACGACAGCCTGATTGCTCGCCGAATCATTGTTGAGCACCAGGTCGTTCTCCGCGGCAAACGTTTCCGGCCCCGCCCAATAGCGATCGGCCGTGGTCGGAGCGCGCAGTGGTCCGGAAGAAGGCAGCAGCAGAAACAGCAGGACGGTCAGCGCCAGCGCCAGCGATGCGTAGACGAATCGCCGGCCCACGTGCTCCAGGAACTCCTCGCTGGCGCGGACGGGAGCCGTTTCTTCCAGTTGGCGGACGATCCGCGCCGCAAATCCCACCGACACCTCGGGCACGGGTTCCGCGGCCAGCAATCGCAGGCCGGCCCGAGCCACCCGCCAGTCGCGCAGATAGCCGCGGCAGACCGCGCAGCCCGCCGCGTGCTCACGAAGCGGCGCCGGCAAGTCAACCGATTCGAGCTCCCCCAGCCTTTCCTCGAATTCCTCACACCGCATACTTCATCTCCCCTGCCGCCAGCGCTTCAAGTCCTCCAGCATGCGCTTGCGAGCGCGATGCAACCGTACCTTAACGGTGTTTACACGCAAGTCAAGCAGTTCTGCGATCTCTTCGACCGACCGGTCTTCCAGCTCCTTGAGCGACAAAATCACGCGATCGTCGGCGGGCGCGCGCTCCAGCAGCTTGGCAGCGAGATCGCGCAAGGCGATTTCCTCCTCCACGCTGAGCGGCTGTTGCTGCTCGAGATTCTCCTCCATGCGCCGCCCCGCCTCCTCGGGCATCTGCCAGTGGTAGCTGACGCGCGCCTTCTGCTCGCGGCGCAAGTAATCGTAGCAGTGGTTCACAGCAATTCTCCCCAGCCACGTCCCGAACGACGACTCACCGTTGTAGCTGCGGATGTTCTTGAAGGCTTTGATGAAGATCTCCTGCGTGATGTCCTCAACCTCATCGCGCCGCCGCACGAGATGATACACCAGCGAGCGGACGCGTCGCTCGTGGCGCTCGACCAGAGGCGTGAACGCCTCGCGGTCGCCGCGCTGCACGCGCGCCACCCAGTCGGTTTCATCGCCGGCTTGTGACGAACGCAACATCTGCAATCCATAGTTCGCCTTCCAACATCAGAAAGACGAAGCGCGCTGACGGCAGGTTACGGCGTTGCCGGGAGGATTGCAAACGCCTGCAACCGTCTGAATTGTCTAGTCCAAATGTACGTAGTGCGTTGATTAATAACGGGTTTCGGCGTAATGGCTAACGAACGTGCTTACCGTTAAAATTTTTGTTGACTACATGAACATAATTATGAAATAGTACGCATCATGATTATAGGAACCCGCCTACGAAAGTTGCGAGAGGATAAGAAACTGTCCCAAGGGGACATTGAGGAACGGACGGGTCTGCTGCGTTGCTACATCTCCCGGGTCGAGAACGGGCACACCGTGCCTTCGCTCGAGACTCTGGAGCGGTTGGCTTCGGCGCTGGAAATCCCGCTTTACCAGCTGTTTTACGAAGGGGAGGAACCGCCACCGCTGCCCAATCTGAGCAAACGGCAATCCACCGAGGAGTTGGTCTTGGACGAGGAGTCGGAAAAGGAGCTGCGCTTTTTCGAGAAAGTGCGCCGACTCACCAGCCGGATCGACGACAAGGACCGCCAACTGCTGCTCTACATGGCGCAGAAGCTGGCGAGCCGCTAACCTCAGCTTATCCAGGATGCAAAAGGGAGTAGTGTCGCCGCTTCTGCTCGAGGAAGCGGCCACTACTCCAGGCTCTCTCCTCATCTTTACTCCCATTCAATCGTACCCGGCGGCTTCGAAGTAATATCGAAAACCACCCGATTCACTCCCTTCACTTCATTGACAACACGTGTGGAGATGCGTTCGAGAACCGCGGACGGCAACTTGGACCAGTCGGCGGTCATTCCGTCCTCGGACTCGACGGCCCGCACCGCAATCGTCGAGGCGTAAGTCCGCGCGTCGCCCATCACCCCCACACTGGAAACCGGCAGGAGCACGGCAAAGGACTGCCAGAGCCGCGTGTAGAGCCCCGCAGCGCGCACTTCCTCGGCCACAATCGCGTCCGCCTCGCGCACGATCCGCAGGCGCTCCTCGGTGACTTCACCCACAATCCGCACGGCGAGCCCGGGGCCGGGGAACGGCTGCCGGCTCACAACCTCCTCGCTCAGTCCGAGTTCCCTGCCCACGGCGCGCACTTCGTCTTTGAACAATTCGCGGAGCGGCTCGATCAGCTCGAAGGAAAAATCCGCCGGCAACCCGCCCACGTTGTGATGGCTCTTGATGACGGCGGACGGCCCTTTGACCGAGACCGACTCGATGACGTCGGGATAGAGCGTCCCCTGCACGAGGAACCGGACGTCCCCGAGGCGGCGCGCTTCATCCTCGAAAACGCGGATGAATTCTTCGCCGATAATCTTGCGTTTGCGTTCTGGGTCCGTGACACCCGCCAGGCGCCTGAGGAATCGCGCGGAATGGTCGACCGCCAGCACCTTCAAGTGTCCCTGCTCCCTCAGCGCTGCGCTGACGCGCTCGAACTCGTTCTGGCGCAGCAAACCATTGTTGACGAAAACGCAAGTTAGCCGGTCGCCGATAGCACGTCCTACGAGCGTCGCCGCGACCGCCGAGTCGACACCTCCCGAGAGGGCGCACAAGACAAGTCCATCGCTCACCTGGGCGCGTACCCGGTCGACCGTCTCCTCGATGAATGAGCGCGGAAACCAGTTGGGCTCGATGCCGGCAAGGTCGATGACGAAGCGCTTGAACACATCGCGGCCGTGGTCGGTGTGGCGGACTTCGGGATGGAACTCCACCGCGTACATCCTGGTGCGGGGATTCTCAATCACCGAGACGGCGTTCTCGGTCCGGCCCGTTACGCGGAAGCCGGGCGGCACTTCGACCACGTGATCGCCGTGGCTGTTCCAGACGCGCAGGGGCGAATGGAGTCCGGCGAGCAGTTCGCTTCCCGAATCGAATTCGAGCTGGGCGAAGCCGTACTCGCGACGCTGTGCAGCTTCCACTTTGCCGCCCAGCTTGTAAGACATCAGTTGGATGCCGTAGCAGATGCCGAGGACGGGGACGTTGAGCTTGAACACACGGTCGTCGCAGGTGGGTGACGCGGGATCGTAGACGGAGGACGGCCCGCCCGACAGGATAATGGCCTGGGGACTCATCCTTACCAGTTCGTCAAACGGAATCGAGCACGGCACGATGACCGAATAGACGTGCAGCTCGCGGACTCGCCGCGCGATGAGCTGCGAGTATTGCGCGCCGAAATCCAGGACGACGACGGGACGGGGAGTTTCCACAGGCATGTTAGGAATTTTGAATTCCGAGCTCTAAATTCTATGCGGATTCAGCTAATAAGTCTCCAGCCAAATGTCGCCTCGATTGCACTTAATTCAGAATTCACAATTCACTTCGCCACGATGCTCACCAGCTTCTGCGGCACGACGATCACTTTGACCACCTGGCGTCCGTTCAAGTGCTGTACGACCTTTTCATCGGCGAGGGCGCGCGCGCGGATCTCGGCTTCCGTGGTCCCGGCGGCCACACGGATGCGGCTGCGCAGCTTGCCGTTGATCTGCACGGGTATCTCGAGTTCTTCTTCTTTCGCCAGCTCAGGATCGAACTTCGGCCACGGGACGCGCAACAAGGGTTCGGAGTGGCCGAGCGCCTCCCAAAGCTCGTCCGAGATATGAGGCGCAAACAGCGAGAGCATCACCACCAGATGCTCGACGGCCGCTTTGAAGACTTCCTGGCGGATATTCCCCGCCTCGAACGCGCTCTCGAGGTCGACGATCTCGTTCGTAAGCTCCATGCACAGCGCGACGCTAGTGTTGAAGTGCCAGCGGCCTTCCACGTCCTCGGTGACGTGGTGCAGTGTCTGATGACTCTTGCGCAGCAGACGACGTTCCTCCGCGCTGAGCCCGGCGGCGTTCCCCGCGCGCCCGACATCGCCAGGCGAGACGCCCGCGAGATGGGCAGCGTGCCCGGCCACCAGTCTGTACACCTTGGAGAGGAACCGCGCCGCGCCCTCGATGGCCTCGTCGCTCCAGTTGAAATCCTTTTCGGGAGGCGCGGCGAACAGCATGTAGACGCGCACCGTGTCCGCGCCGTACTTCGCGAACATCTCAGTCGGGGCGACGACGTTTCCCCTCGACTTCGACATCTTGGTGCTTTCCCTGAGCACCATGCCCTGGTTGAACAGGCGCGTCACGGGCTCCGGGAAGTCGACCAGGCCGATGTCCTGCATGACCTTGGTGAAGAAGCGCATGTAGATGAGGTGCAGGATGGCGTGCTCGATGCCGCCGATGTACTGATCCACCGGGAACCAGTACTTCACCGCCTCGCGATTGATGGGCGCCGTCGCGATCTTCGGGTCGGTGTAACGATAGAAATACCAGGACGAGTCGACAAACGTGTCCATGGTGTCGGTCTCGCGCCGCCCCTTCCCACCGCACTTCGGACAATCCACGTTGACAAACTCCGGCACCCGCGCCAGCGGCGACTGCCCCTGGCCGGTGAGCGTCACGTTGGACGGAAGCAGTACCGGCAAATCCTTCTCGGGCACCGGGACGATGCCGCACTGGTCGCAGTAGACGATGGGAATCGGCGTGCCCCAGTAGCGCTGCCGCGAGATTCCCCAGTCCCTGATCCGATACTGCACCGTTCCCTGCCCGAAGCCCTGCTTCTCCGCGTCCGCCGTCATACGCTCGATTGCCTGTTCCGGCGTAAGGCCGTCGTAGGGACCGGAATTGACCAACTTCCCGTTGCTCCCCGTCTCCGTATAGGCGGCTTCGAGCTTCTGGGGCAGATGGCCGTCCCTGGGGACAATCACGGTGCGGATCGGCACGCCGTGCGCGGTCGCGAACTCGAAGTCGCGCTGGTCGTGCGCGGGGACAGCCATCACGGCGCCGGTTCCGTATTCCATGAGCACAAAGTTGGCGAGCCAGATCGGCACCCTTTCCCCGTTATAGGGATTGCGCGCCGTGAAGCCGGTCGCCGCGCCCTGCTTGGCGAGGTCCACGTCGACGCGCGCGCGAACGGCGGAGGCCTTGATCCGCTCCGCCTCGGCGCGCAGCTTCCCGGGATCGGGTGACCGCGCGATAAGCTTTTCGACCAGCGGATGCTCCGGCGCGACGAACACCGCCGTGCAGCCGAAGATCGTGTCCACGCGGGTCGTAAAAATGCGCAACGGCTCATCGAGCTCGTTCACCTTGAAATCGACGAAGGTGCCGATGGATTTCCCGATCCAGTTCTGCTGCATGGTGAGGACGCGCTCCGGCCAGCGCAATTCCTTCATGTCCTCGAGCAGCCGCTCGGCGTAGGCCGTGATCTTCCAGAACCACTGCTCGAGCTCCCGCTCGATGACCGGCGTCGTCTCATGCCGCCAGCAGCAGCCGTTCGCCAATACCTGCTCGTTGGCGAGCACAGTCTCGCACTGCGGACACCAGTTCACGCGGCTCTTCTTGCGGTAGGCGAGGCCACGCTTGAACATCTTCAAGAAGAACCACTGGTTCCAGCGATAATACTCGGGCACACAGGAGGCGATCTCACGCCGCCAATCGTAGCTGAAGCCGGCGCGCTGGAGTTGCGCGCGCATGCGGTCGATGTAGCTGAAGGTGAACTCGGAGGGATGCCGGCCGCTCTTGATGGCCGCGTTCTCTGCCGGCAACCCGAAGGCGTCCCAGCCGATGGGATGGATCACGTTGTAGCCTTGCATCCACATGTACCGGGCCAGCGCGTCGCCGATCGAGTAATTGCGCACGTGGCCCATGTGAATGTCGCCGGAGGGATAAGGCAGCATCTCGAGCACGTAGTACTTCCGGCGCTTCGGATCAACGTCAGCTTCGAAGAGTTTCGCCTCCGCCCAGCGCTTCTGCCATTTGGCTTCGATTTGTTGTGGGTCGTAGTCGGGTTCCATGGCTGGACTTATATGACTCCTGCCAGTTTCCGTATTGTCCTGAGATTCCGCTTGTCGTCGCCAGGACGGTCGATCGGCGTCTCGCAGATGAATGGGATTCGCTTGAGCTTCGGATGGCGCACGATACGCCCGAAGGCCTCGGCGCCGATGTGTCCCCGGCCAATATGCTGATGGCGGTCGACGTGCGACCCGAACGCCGTCTTCGAGTCATTGGCGTGAATCACCCGGAGGCACGCTAGCCCGATCGTCGATGTAAGTTGCCGCAGCGTTTCTTCAAGTCCCTCTTGAGTGTGGATAGGGTAACCCGCTGCAAAGCAATGCGCGGTATCGATGCACGCTCCTATGGGAATATCGCCGCCGGCCACCGCGATGATCTCCGCCACTTCGTCAAAGGTGCGGCCGAGCGTCTGTCCCTGCCCTGCGGTTGTTTCGATCAGGATCGTGAGACCGTCGAGATGCATGTCGCGCGCCGCGCGTCGCAGCGACTCAGTGAACGTCTTGAGGGCGCGCGACATCGTGGTGCCTTTAGCAGAACCCGGATGCGTCACAAGGTAATCGGCGCCCAACGCCACCGCTCTTTGGATTTCCCGGCGGAAGGCGGCAACTGAGAGAGCGCGGATTCTTGAGTCGGCGGAAGCGAGATTGATCAGGTAGTTGCCGTGGACGACCACGGGCGACTGGCCGAAACGCGCGCGCGCTTCGCGGAACCGCTCGCAGCTCTCGGGAGTTGGCTCTAACGTCTTCCATCCACGCGGGTTAGCCGAGAACATCTGAAACGTGTCGCAGCCCAGACGATGCGCCTCATGCGCCGCGTTCTCGACGCCTCCGGCAATTGACGTTTGGACCCCTACCCTCATGGCGATTTCTCCGACGGCTTAATCCGTCATCTTAACATAAACGCCGGAGTCCCTGAGGAGCCCAGCAATCCAAACCATCAAACAGCTTTCGCAATCATAAGAAATTCTTATAGTACAGCCTCTAGAAGTCCCGCTTGACAAAGCGGCTTAACCGGTTCATGCTGTCTTTTCACGATGTCGACCCTCTTTCGCCAGATCGCGTGTTGTTGTTGTGGATGCTGCTGTGGACGCGCGTCTTCTGGCGTGGTGAGGTCGCTGACCTAAAGAGTTTAGCAACACCGACAGCCTCCTCAGACCCACTTGCCGGAAGATACGCCGGCGGGTGGGTCTTTTTGTTTTTGCCGCCCGCTCGACCCGGGTGGATATGAGGAAGCGAAGCAAGTCAGAGTCGGCGGTTGTCACGCCGGCGCTGAGCAGGAAAACCGGAGGACGGAAAGAGGCTCCTAATGGTCGAGCTTTGGATTGGACTGGCAGGCGGGATTTTGATCGGCGCGACAGGGGCCGGCATCGGTCTGCTGGTGACGCCCCTGCTGATCCTCGCGGGCTACCGTCCCGCCGTGGCGATTGGAACGGCGCTGGGCGTGGCGGCGGTCTCGAAGATTGCCGGAGCGATAGTGCATCATCAGTTGGGACACTGGCCGGGACGCCGGGCGTGGATCCTGATGGCGGGAGGCGTCGCGGGCGCCGGCTTCGCATGGTGGATCGTCCGCGCGCACCACATCCTCGCGGGACCGCACGCCGACCTCTGGCTGAGGCGCACCGTCGCCGTGGCGCTGCTTGTCGCCGCGCTGGCGATGCTCTTGACGCGTAGCGACGGCAACAGTCGCCGCACCATCGAGGGTGGATCGAATCCTGCCGCGCTCTTGCTCACCGGGTTGGGTCTCGCGCCACTCGAAGCGCTGACCTCGGTCGGCTCCGGGACGCTGCTCGGGCCGGTGCTCGCCTCGACGACGGCCTGGAACGTCCCACAACTCGCCGCCGTCGGCAACCTGTTCGGCTGGATGGTGGGAGTCCTGAGCGCCGTGCTCTACTTCCAACTCGGCGACTTCAACGCGCCCCTCTTCGCCAAGGTCCTGGTGGGATTGCTGCCGGGATTGTTCGCGGGCGCGCTGCTCTCCCGGCACATCAATCGGCGCTGGTACGTGAGGATTCTCGGCGTGATGAGCGCGTGCCTGGCGGCACGGCTTCTGCTTTAAGGAACACTTGAAGATTCAACCAACAACTGATTCAAGACAGAGACGCTACTTTAACCTGGGAGGTTGGAATGGCTTTTGCCGTAGAAGACATCGCACCACAGCAGCAGGAAGCGGAGGGCCGGAGCGCGGAAGACCTGGTGGCTTGGGGACTGACGGAGTTTGATCCTGATGTCGCCATCGCCTCGAGCTTCGGCGCGGAAGACGTCGTCCTGATCGACATGGCGGCGCGGGCACGCGGCAAGTTCCGCATCTTCACCCTGGATACCGACTTCCTGTTTGACGAAACCTACGCGCTGATCGACCAGATCGAGAAGCGCTACGGGGTTCGCGTGGAACGTACCCGGCCGGCGCTGACGCCGGAGGAGCAGGCGCGCCAGTATGGCGAGGCGCTCTGGACCCGGCAGCCGGACCAGTGCTGCAACATCCGCAAGGTCGGACCCCTGACCAAGAAGCTCTCCGAACTGAAAGCCTGGATCACCGGCATCCGGCGCGACCAGGCTCCGACCCGCGCCAACGCCCGCAAGCTCGAGTGGGACAAACGGTTCGGCCTGGTGAAGTTCAACCCGCTCGCCGACTGGACTTGGGAGCAGGTATGGGACTACATCCACGCCCACAACGTACCGTATAATCCGCTGCACGACCGGAATTACCCAAGCATTGGCTGCACGTACTGCACGCGGCCGGTGGCGCCGGGCGAGGATCCGCGCGCCGGACGCTGGTCAGGATTCCAGAAGACCGAGTGCGGACTGCATGTCAAGGGCTGAAATGGCGAGCCTGTTTCCGATGTTCGTCAAACTCGAAGGACGCCCGTGCCTCGTGGTCGGGGCGGGCGCAGTCGCCGAGTCGAAGATTACGAGCCTGGTGGCGGCCGGGGCGACGGTTCATGTCGTCGCGCCGCGTGCGAGCGAGGCGGTTGCTAGCCTCGCTCGCGCCAGGAAGATTTCCTGGTCTCGACGTCGCTTCGAACCGCGTGACCTCGCGGGGATGCTTCTGGTGGTCGTCGCGACCGCCGACCGTGACCTTAACGCGTGTGTGTTTGAACAGGCGCGGCGTCGCCGCGTCCTCGCGAACGTGGTCGACGATCCACCGCACTGCGATTTCTACTACCCTGCCGTGGTACGGCGAGGCGATCTCGAAATCGCCATTTCGACCAACGGACACAGTCCGGCGCTCGCGCAACGCCTGAAGCGCGAGCTCGAGCGGCGGTTCACGGCGGAATACGCAGACTGGATCGAGCACTTGGGACAGAAGCGCCGCAAGCTCTTTGCGAAGCCGATGGATCGCGAGCGGCGCCGCCGGCTCCTGCATCGTCTCGCGGCTCCCGGGCAGTTCGAGGCTTTCACGAACGGCGCGCGCCGCAATGCGAAAGGAAGCCATGCCCGGTAAAGTTCATATCGTAGGCGCCGGACCCGGCGACCCGGAACTGCTCACGCTGCGTGGGCTCAGGACGCTTGAAGCGGCTGACGTGGTGCTGCACGACGACCTCGTTTCGCGGGAAATCCTGGCGCGCACGCCTTCCACAGCGGCCATCTTCAACGTTGGCAAGCGCTGCGGGCGGAAGTCGACCAGCCAGGAGGAAATCAACGCGCTGCTGGTGGCTTACGCCGGCGCCGGATTCCAGGTAGTCAGGCTGCACGGCGGCGATCCCTCGATCTTCGGGCGCGCCGGCGAGGAAATCCGGGCTCTGCGCGAGGCGGCCGTGGACTTCGAGATCGTTCCGGGGGTCACGGCGCCGCTGGCGGCCGCGGCTGAAGCCGGAATCCCACTGACCGAGCGGCACGTGGCCTCGTCCGTACTCTTCCTCACCGGCCATCACGCCGCAAGAGTCGAGGGCGAGGACACGGGATCCGCCGCGCGCCGGGGTTGGCCCGCGTCGATTCCCCCGGATACGACCGTGGTCGTCTATATGCCGGGCGAGGAGTACACGCGCCTGGCGGACGATCTCGCTCGCGCCGGACTCGCGGCCGATACGCCGTGCCTGATCGTCTCGAGCGCCTCGACGGCTCACGCCCAAACCCTCGTGACCACCCTTGCCCGGCTCGGTGAAGCTCCCCGGCTTCCCGCCCCCAAGCTGTTGATCGCCGGCGCCGTGGCCGCGTCCGCCCGTGCCCGCTCTGAGGATGAGGCGAGCGTCCCGGCTTCACAGCAAGCCGACTAGCCTACCGATTCTGTGGGTTCGGATTCCCTGGAACTTCACCCCTGCTGCGTAGTCTCCAAACTGCATCTAAGGAGAGTGAATCATCGTGGCAGACTGCCCGGCGGACTCAGGGCAACACCCGAGCCCCGCGGGGCGAGGAGGAGCCATGAAGAACAAACTTAAGCTGTTAACAACACTCCTTGTGATAGCCCCGGTGCTGGCGGGAGGTTCGTTGCTTTCCGCCGGCCTGCCGGCCCCCGGCGCCAAGCACCACGGCAGCCAGTACAGCGGCCAGCCCGCGGGATACCTGGCGCAGTCCGTGCGGCATGAGCTGCTGATGCTGCCCTATTACTCGGTATTCGACGATATCGGGTACCGGGTGGACGGCTACAACGTCACGCTGACGGGCGACGTGGTCTGGCCGACGCTCAAGTCGGACGCTGGAAACGTGGTCAAGCGGATTGAGGGCGTGCAACACGTGGACAACCAAATCCGCGTCCTGCCGCTCTCGTCATTTGATAATCGCATCCGGGTTGCCACTTATCGTGCCATCTACGGTTACCCGACGCTCCAGCGCTATGCGCTTGAGCCCGTGGGGTCCATCCACATCATCGTTGACAACGGGCACGTGACCCTGAAGGGTGTGGTCGCGAACTCCATGGACCGCAATGTCGCGTACCTCCAAGCCAACAGCGTGCCGGGCGTTTTCTCGGTCACCAACCAACTGCGCGTCGAAGACTAGTCTTAACCGGCAAGGAGAGGCGAATTCAGGTTGTGGGCTTGCCTCTCCCGCCGCACTTTCTCAAGGCAGCGGGATACGGTAAATGTTGCGGTGTACGGTTTCCTTGAGGAAGGCGTAGACGGAAGGGTCGGGACCCGGGATGACAAGGGGTTGACCCGGCTGGACAAGGGGTTGGTTGACCGCTCGCGCTCCGGGCAAGGCCTCTAGCTGTTCCTCGGACTTGAAGCCACGCGCGGCCAAGTCAGCGAATGTGGTGCTCTTGGTCAAGGGAATCACGATGGTTTTGTGCGGCTTTGCGCTCTCCCGCTGTTCAGCCCCGTTCGCGTCCCAAGTCAAAAAAGACACGTAGAGGAACTTCCCATCGGGCGCCCACCGCACCTCACAGCGGTCGCAAAGCCGAATCGGGGCTCCGCCGCCCGCGGGATACGCCATCGCCGCGGCCGACGCTTCCTCTCCCGGCAGCGCGGCAAAGGCCAGGATCCACCTGCTGTCCGGAGAGACACTACCCATAAAGAAGATAATGGGGTCGGGAATCGCCTTCTGGAGTCCTGTTCCGTCCTCTTTGATGCGATAGATGTAATTAACCTTGCCTTCTGCGCCAGCGAAGTACAATTCCCCCGAACCGGCGAACATCGGACGCGCCTCCGCGATGGCGGGAGCGAGCTCGCGCGGGGCAAAGCGGCGGTCGAGAGAAGCCTCCCAAATGTTGGCCTTTCCTTGCGCGTCCACGGCCACAAAGCCTACCCGCTTGCCGTCCGGAGAGATTGTGTAGTCACTGATGGAGAAACCCGGGAGAACCACCTCATTGCGGCCCGAATCGAGGTCCGCCACCCACAGGTCCCCCGCCCCGAAGATGGCGCGCGTTGTCCCGCGCTCCACCAGGTAATAGAGTTTCCGCCCTTCCGGGGAGAACGCGGTACCACCTTGGGTCAAGAGGGAGTACCCTTCTGATGAAACTTCGCGGTCACCGTGGGAGTCGTGTACCCACACCGAGCTCAGGACGGTGCCGACCGACGTCACCAGTGAACGGCCGTCGGGCGCCATCGCGATCCCTTCTTCCTGGGTAGGCCCCGAAGTTATCTGCTCCGGCTCGCCGCCCGCGACGCGCTGCCTCCAGATGTGGAACCTGCCTCCCATGTTCGAGCTCAGATAGACCCATTGGCCGTCCGGCGACCAGGCGCCGTTGGTGCAGGCGGCGCCAGGGGGCCCAACCTGCTTCCCCGTCGAGCTGCCGTCGAAAGGAATCACCCGGCAGGGCAGCCAGCCTCCGTTTTCCATCTCGACCAGCAAGACCGATTTGTGATCGGGAGAAATGTATGACCGGTGGACCATGCCGCGTTCGTGGGGCGGGACATAGAGGTCGCGGGACTCCGTGCGGCTCTCGGTTGCCGTCACCAGGGCCATGTGGATGCCCTTCTTGGCCTCGGAGAACAGCAGGTGGTGTTCGTCAATCCAGGTCAGGCCGGAAGCGTTCGGCAGCCACACCTGCGGCGCACCACCCAGCACCGGCACCACCCACGTGTCCCACGGGACGGTATAGGCAATGCGCGAGCCGTCGGGAGAGAACTCGGGACTCATCTTCGGCAGTGCGTCGTGCGTCAGCTCGACCGGCTCGCCGCTCGGCAGCAGCTTGACGTATACCTGTCCCGCGCCCGCGAACGTGTTCGTGCTGCGGACGAAGGCCAGCATGCGCCCGTCCGGCGAAAGCGCGGGCGAGACCGCCGAGTCCGTGAAGTCCGTAAGCTGGACCCACTGGGCGGGCGACGGAGGCGGCGCCTTTTCGCGCCGTTGAAACAAGAGCACGCCGGCGGCAAGCAAGGCGACGATCGCAGCGCCCAGGCCGGCATAGCCCATCCACCGCCGCGAGCGGGCGGCCGGCAGGGGCGCCGCCACTGCGGCTCTGGCCGAGCCGGTCGCTGCCACGGCGCGGCCGGAAGTCGTATCGCGCCTCAACCGTTCGAGGTCGGCGCGCAGGTCGGACGCCGTCTGATAGCGCAGCTTGCGATCCTTCTCAACCGCTTTAGCGATGATGCGTTCGAACTCCGGCGGCAAGCCGGGATTGAGCTGGAGCGGGGACGGCGGCTCGAAGCCGAGAATCGCCTGGAAGATCACCGCCGAGGTAGGGCCGGGAAACGCGGGCCGCCCGGTCGCCATCTCGTAAAGGACGGCGCCGAAGCTGAACAGGTCGGTGCGCGTGTCCACCTCTTCCCCGCGCGCCTGCTCCGGCGACATGTAGGCTACCGTGCCCATCGCGACCCCGGGGCTGGTGAGGTGTTCGGGGTCGATGGTTTCAGTCGGCGCGTCCTGTGGGAGCGCGGGCATCCTGCCCGCCATTTCTTGTCCTCTCGTTGCGGGCGGGATGCCCGCGCTCCCAGGCGTCAATTTCGCCAGACCGAAATCCAGAATCTTCACGCGGTTCTGCGGGCTCACGAAGATATTCGCGGGCTTGATGTCGCGGTGGACGATGCCCTTGGAGTGTGCCGCCTCGAGCCCACTCGCCACTTGAGTTCCGAGCTCGAGCAGCGTCTCGAGCGATAAGGGAGGGATCGGCCCTCCCGCGGCAACGCCGGTCACTCTTCGAGCCAGCAGCTGCCTCAGCGTCTCGCCTTCGAGCAATTCCATGGCGATGAAGGGGCGCCCCTCGTACTCATCCACCTCGTAAATCGTGCAGATATTGGGATGGTTGAGCGAGGAGGCGGCACGCGCCTCGCGCTGGAAGCGCTCGAGCGCCTGAGGGTCGCGCGCCAGTTCGTCAGGGAGAAACTTGAGAGCGACCAGCCGACCGAGTTTGGTGTCCTCGGCCTTGTAGACCAGGCCCATACCGCCGCCACCCAGCTTCTCGATTACGCGGTAATGAGTAATGGTTTGGCCGATCATGGTCCGAACGTGCCTCGCTCGTTCGGAAATCTTAGGCCGCACCGGGCGTGAAGTCAACGGCGCGGGCGCCTCGGTAGTGTCTCACTTGCCGTCAGGGCATGGCTTCAGCCATGCCGCGTGCGACTACGAGAGTTGCGGCTTTAGCCGCTGAGGTTGGTCTTTAGCGGGGGACCTGATGCCGAGTGGTGCAAGACTTACCTCAGACGCTGAAGCGCGCGTAAAGCACGCCTGGCCGGCACGACTAAAAGTCGTGCCCTGACGATCTCTCCAGGCAAACTGAGACACTGCCGGCGCCTCCCACGCCGATTCAAAGCCGGTCCCGCCGTACTCGGCGGGGTCACTTCGTAGTAGCTTGACTTCGTAGTATGATGGGCCGGGCAAAGGCCGCCGGAGTGCATGCCCGCCGGGCCGCTGGGCGGCTCGTTCGAGGAGTCCATGACCGCTACGGAGTTGCGTCCGCTCAGCCTGGGAGAACTGCTGGACCGCACTTTCAGCTATTACCGCCAGCATTTCTGGCTGTTCATGGGCATCATGGCGATTCCCCAGGTGCTCACCGTGGCTTTGACCCTTTCGTTCCAACTGATCCCTCCGGGTGCACCCCCGGCCCCGGTCGAGCAGGGGAATCCCACCGAGGTGGTGAAGATGCTCGCGCCCGCCCTTCTCACCATCTTCGCCTTCCTCATCCTCTTCCTTATTGTGAGCTTCCTCATCTACGCCATCGCGCTCGGAGCCACGACCTTTGCGCTGTCGGAAGTCCACTTGGGACGCGCCGTGACGGTAGGCAGCGCGTATCAAAGCCTGCGTGGAAAGATCCTGCGGCTCATCGGCCTGGTGTTCACTTTCCTGCTCATCGCCTTCGGCATTTACCTCGCCATCGCCGGCGGAGCCATGCTGCTCGCCATCGTCATGGTTCCCGTGATGCGCTCGGTTGGGGCGGGCGCCGGCATTCTCCTCGGCGTCGTCATGGTCGGGCTGATCGTGGTCGTTTTCCTCGTGGGACTCATCGGAGGCGTCATTTTCCTGCTGCGCTACGGCGTGGCGGTGCCGGCGCTGGTGCTCGAGAACATCGGCGTCGCGCAGGCACTGAAGCGCAGTGCTTTCTTGACGCGGCGCTACAAAGGACAAATCTTCCTCATCGGCCTGCTGATGTATCTGGTGACTGGCGTCGTGGCGATCGTCTTCCAGGCGCCGTTCTTCGTGGCCGCCTTGCTGATGGGATTCAAGTTCGGCGTGATGCCCATCTGGCTGCGCGTGCCCCAAGCCGTCATGGGAGGCGCGGGCGGAGCGCTCTCCGGGCCGTTACTGATGATTGCTCTGGCGCTCGCCTACTACGACACCCGCGTACGCAAGGAGGGTTTTGACCTGCAACTGTTGATGGGAAATCTCGACCAGGCTTCGCGGGTCACCGTGCCTGCCGCCGCCGTCCCGCCGGTCGCCTCATAGCATGCTGAGCCGCCATCCATTGTCGAGCCCTCGACGATTTCCGCGCTTCGTCGCTCGCGCCGCCGTTCTGCTGGCTCTGGCGGCGGCGCTTCTAGCACCCGCTTCAGGCGTGACGCTGCCGAGTCGGACGACGACCTCGCCCGATGCCGCCGGGGCCACACGACCCCGGGTGGCGCGCCAGAAACTCGACGCCATCCTCAACCGGTACGAGTTCCGCGGCATGCGTGGACCCAGCCGGCTTGACGCGGCGCGCGATCGCCTGATCATGTGGCTGGGTGAACTGCTGCACCGCCTCTTCGGCGGGATCGGCAGCAGCCGGCGCGCTTCGCAGACGTTGATGTGGACGCTGGCGATTTCGCTCGCCGCACTGCTGATGGCGGGACTGCTGCGCGCCTTTCTCCGCCGTCCAGTTGGGTCGAGCCTGGATTTGAAAGGGCCGGTTTCCACTAGGCACGGCTCGAGGGACTGGGCGCGTGAAGCGCTCGAAGCCTCGGCGCGCGGCGACTATCGCGACGCCATCCGGCTGGCTTACTGGGCGGGAGTGTACAGGCTGGCGGAACTCGGATTCTGGCAAGTGGACCACACGCGCACGCACCGCGAGTATCTGAGCCTGGCGGAACCCGCGCCTGACGACGCGCGCCACTCGGCGCTGGTGGCGGTTACGTCGAAGTTCGAACGCGTCTGGTATGGAAGCCAAGCCGTCTCTGCCGACGACTTTCATTTCGTTGTCACGCAATTGGAGACGTTAGGATGCCTGTTGCCATCGACCCCGGCGACCGCAAACTCCTGATGGTTGCCGCCGCGCTGCTCATCGGGCTCGGCCTCGCAGGCTATCTGCTGTCGCCCGCGTCGCTCAGTTCGTCCGCCGGTTTTCCGTCGAGCTATGGGACGAACTCGACCGGAGCCAAGGCCGCCTATCTTCTGCTCGGCGACATGGGCTATCGCGTCGAACGCTGGACGGCGTCGCCCGACGAATTGCCCGCCGACGCCCGCGGTGTGGTGCTGGTGCTCGCCGAGCCGGTGATCGAGCCTTCCTCGGATGAAGCGTCGCGCCTCGCGGCCTTCATTCGCCGCGGCGGAACAGTGCTTGCCACAGGCGCCTCCGGAGGAAATGCCTTGCCCTCGCACGAGTTCGTCCCCACACACAAGCCCGTGTACGCCTTCCAGAGGTTCCGGCCGGAGAGTTCCACGCCCCTCACGCGCGACGCACCGGAAATCCTCATGGAGTCGAACTTCCGGTGGGGCAAGCTGTTTCCGGGCCAGGAGAAGGTCTATGGTGACGCCGACGGCGCCGTGGTCATCAGCTATCGCCTCGGCCGGGGTACGGCCATCTGGTGGGCCGACTCGTCGCCGCTCGAGAACTTCGGGTTGAGGCAGGCGTCGAACTTAATGCTCTTCTTGAACTCGATCGACTCAAGTGGCAGTGCGGCTGGACCGAAGCGCGTGCTCTGGGACGAGTACTACCACGGGCAGCGCGCCGGTTTCTGGTCCTACGTAGGAAAGACGCCGGCGCCCTGGGGTATCGTCCAACTGGGCGTCGTGGCCGTCGCCGCCCTGCTCACCTTCGGGCGTCGCAGCGGTCCGGTGAGGCCGCTGGTCACGGAATCCCGTCTTTCGCCGCTCGAGTTCATCGACACTCTGGGAGGACTTTACGAGCGCAAAGGAGCTTCGCGCGAAGCCCTCGAAATCGCGTATCATCGGTTTCGCGGCGCACTCGTTCCCCGGCTCGGACTCGCGCCGCAGGCTACGGCGGATGACATCGTGCGCGGCGTCGGCGAGCGGCTGGGCTGGACGGAGCCAGGATTCCGGGAGACGCTGGAGCGCGTGGAGCGCGGTGTAAAATCAGCCGGCCTCAAGAACGCCGAGGCTCTGGCTCTGGTGCGGGAATTGTATGATTACTCGCGGCGCTTTCGCCTCGAGAATCAAACGCCGTCCTGACGATCGAACAGTCCTCGATTCTCGCTCTACCGCGGAGATGATGGATGCCTGGAGAGGCCAACCAATTCGCAAAGCACGCGCGCACTGAGCTGGCGCGAGTGATCGTCGGCCAGGAGGACGTGCTCCAGCAGTTGCTCGTGGTCCTCGTAACGGGCGGACACGCGCTGCTGGAGGGCGTACCCGGCACGGCGAAGACGCTGGCCATCAAGGCGCTGGCGCACATCTGCCAGCTCGGATTCCAGCGCGTGCAGTGTACGCCGGACCTGATGCCGGCTGACATCCTGGGCGCCAACGTCTTCAACATGGCCTCGAGCTCGTTCTCCCTGCATCGCGGGCCCGTCTTCACCGACCTGCTGCTGGTTGACGAAGTGAACCGCATGCCGCCGCGCACCCAGTCGGCGCTGCTCGAGTCCATGGAAGAACGCCAGGTGACGCTGGACGGTGCGCGTTACCCGCTCTCCGGTTTCTTCACGGTCTTTGCCACCCAGAATCCGGTGGAATTTGAGGGCACGTATCCCCTGCCCGAGGCGGAGCTTGACCGCTTTCTCTTCAAGATCCGCATTAACTATCCCGAGGCCGACCAGGAAGTGGAAGTGCTGAATCGCTATCAGAACGGCTTCGACCCGCGCGACCTCGAGAAGCTCTCGCTCGAGCCCGTGGCGGCGGAGTTGCTGGCTGCGGCGCGTGCCGAAGCGGCCGCAGTGAAGGTCGAGCCCGCGCTGCTGCGCTACATCAGCACCATTGTGCGGCGGACGCGCGACTGGCCGGCGGTGAGCCTGGGCGGCTCGACGCGCGCGACCGTGAATCTGCTGCTCGCGGCGAAGACTCTGGCGGCGCTCGAGGGCCGCGACTACCTGATTCCTGACGACGCCAAAGCCGCCGCCGCGCCGGTGTTGCGTCACCGGTTGCTGGTGCGGCCGGAGGCGGATCTCGAGGGCATCACGCCCGACCGCGTGGTCGCGGAGGTCCTGGGCGGAGTCGAAGTCCCGAAGTAGGGCGCCAGGTCCAGTTAGTAAATCCGATGAAAGCGCTTCCGAAGGTTGGGCCCCTTAAAGGATTACATGAGATTTGACAACGCTATCGGAGGTCAACGAGTCATGAGAAGAGCGAAGTCGTGGCAAGTGATTTTGGTCGTGTTTGGAACGGCGGCTCTCAGCTTGGCGCAGGGCCGCACCGTCCACAAGATGACCAAGCCGAAGGAAACCAAGTCCCTCGATCTCAGGTTCTCTAACCAACCGCCAGATCCTTTCGCGGAGAACGTCATCTCGCTCGAGAAGCGTCTTTGGGAAGCGTCGAAGAACTTCGATAAGGCGACCTATGCGAGCCTGCTCGCGAGCGACTACTACGAGGTGTCAGACCTCGGCCTTTCCACCCGGGCCGAAGCGCTCGACAGCCTCGAGGGTCCCGTTGCGGACTACAACCTTGACGACTTCAAGGTCACCAAGCTTGCCGACAACGCCGCGCTCGTCACCTACAAGTCAAGCGTGCGGGCCGGAAGCTCGACGGTGAACGCCCTCGACACGGAACTGTGGGTCAATCGGGACGGCAAGTGGGAGACGACGTTCTTCCAGGAGACGGGGCTGCCGCGGTCCTCGGCGCGCACCAAGCGGAAGCGCTGACGCGCTCGAGTGCCGTGATCCACTTCACGAAGTCTCGACTCGCTCTCCCGACTCCTGCGGAGCCTTGAATCCTTGGCTGAAATCCCCCGCCTCGTTCCCCTAACGGTAACGGCGCACGCCGAGAGCCACGGCCGGTTCGCGTCGGCCTTCGCGCCGCGCTTCTTTACCGGCCTGCTCTTGGGATTGGTGTGGCTCGGACCCGCCTGGTGGGACGCGCGATTCCTCTACGGCATGGCGACGTGGGACGCGCTGATGCTGGTGTTCTGGTATCTGGACCGGCGCCGCCTGCCGGAGCCGCAGGAAATCAGCGTCTCACGCATCTGGTTTGAGCCGCTCTCGCAAGGCGCCGAATCACCGGTGGCCGTCGAGATTTCCCAACCGGGCGGCGTCCCGATTGACGTGAGCCTCGAGGACGACGTGCCGGCGTCGCTCAGCTCCCAGTTGCCTGCTTTGACGGCGCGCGTGCTCCCGCGACGCGGCCCTCCCCTCGAGCGCGGGCTCGACGACGGCGCAGCGCGCGCCACCTATTCCGTACGTCCTGCGGGACGCGGCGACGTCCGGATTGGACGCCTCTCGCTCCGCTACCAGAGTCCACTGAAGCTTGCCGAGCGCTGGGCGAGCGCCGATCTCGCGCAGACGGTGCGCGTCTATCCGAACTTTCAGGAAGCGAAGCGCCAGACTTTTTACCTGATGCGCAGCCGCCAGATCGAGCTCGAGAAACGCTTTAAGCGCCAGCCAGGCATGGGCCGCGAATTCGAGAGCCTGCGCGATTACCGCCCCGGCGACGAGGTCCGCGACATCTGCTGGACCGCGACGGCGCGGCGCGGCAAGCCCATCAGCAAGGTCTATCGGCCGGAGCGCAGCCAGTCGGTGGTGATCGTCGTCGACGATGGCCGCCTGATGCTGACGCGCGTTAATCCGGGGCAAGAGCCCGATTCCCACTCGTCCGGCGCGCTTTCGCCCGTCACGCTGACCAAGCTCGACTATGCCGTGACGGCGGCCCTGAGCCTCGCGCAGGTGGCGCTGTATTCCGGCGACTCCGTCGGGTTGCTGGCCTATGGACGCAAGCCGCACGCGCGTCTGAGCGCGGCGCGAGGCGGTTCACACCTGCGCGCGTTTGTCGAACAACTGGCTACCGTCCAAGGAGAATTGCTGGAGGCGGATCACGCGCGCGCCGCCGACCTGCTGCTGGCCGGGCAGAAGCGGCGCAGCCTGGTGGTCTGGCTCACCGACCTCGCGGAGACGGCGGCGACGCCGGAAGTCATCGAGTCCGCGTCGCGCCTGCTCAAGCGCCATCTGGTGCTTTTCGTCGCCATCGGCCAGCCTGAGTTGCCGCAACTGCTCGCCCGCCGGCCCGAGTCAGTCGAGGCGATGTACCGCTACGTGGCCGCGGCGGAGATGGTCCAGCGCCGCGAACTGCTGCTGCGCCAATTGCGCGAGCAAGGCGCTTTAACGGCCGAACTGCTTCCCGGCAAACTGGCCACGGGAATCGTGAATCAGTATCTGGAGATTAAGGAAAGAAGCCTGTTGTGAGGGGAGTTTGGAGTCCGGGGTTCAGAGTTTCGGAGTCCGGGGTTGTCGATTGATTGGGTTCCTGGTTTTCAATTTGAGATCTGGAATTTGAAATTTGAAATTCACGATCCCGGCTTCCCCTACCCCCTACCCCCTACTCCCTATTCCCTATTCCCTAACTCCTACTCCCTTCTCCGTCCTTCCCCCCCGCACAACGTACAGCACCAGCAACCCAAACAGCGCCGTCGCGAACACCGCCTTCGCCGAGAAAGGCAGCGCCGAGGGTGAGATGAAAGCCTCAATGATTCCCGCCACAAACAGCAGCGGGATGATCCCGAGCGCCAGGCGGATCCCTTCGCCTCCGTAGACCGTCAAGGCGTCGCGCCGGGGCAAGGACCCCGGAAACAGCAGGCCGCGAGCAATCAGCAATCCCCCGCCGCCCGCGATGAATATCGCCGGAAGTTCAAGTACTCCATGAGGTATCACAAACGCCGCGAGGTCCGGACCCATCCCCGCCTGCCAGCACGCCGCGCTGATGACGCCGATCAACAGGCCGTTGGTCGCCATCATGTAGACCGTACCGAGGCCGGCCGTGATCCCCATGGCGAAGGCCGTAAAGCTCACCGTCAGGTTGTTGGTCATGATGGCGCTCGACGCCAGAGGCTTGACGGTTAGGATAGAGTGAGTCCACATCTGGCGGCGCTCGATGGTGTCGCTCATCCGCGGGCCCAGGAAGTAACGCTGGAAGGCGGGGTCAGCCAGGCAGGCCAGAAATCCTGCGACGGCGGCAGCAAGGAAAATGGCGAACGACGCCAGGGTATACTGAAAGGTGGCGCGGAAGAGCTGCGGGAAGGTGTAGCAGTAGAAGCGCACGATACCGCCGCGCCGCGAGCGCTGCCCCATGTAGATGAGATTGTGGGCGCGGCCGAGAAGCTGATTGAGGTAGTCGGCAGTGCGCTGGCTGGTGAGATCCTCACGAACACTCGAGAGGTCGGCAGCCACCTGGCGATAGAGCAGTCCCAGTTCCTGGAGTTCGGCATGCGACAGCGCCTTGAGTCCGCCGCGCCCCGTGCGCTCGACGATCTTCTCCAGGCGTTCCCAGTACGGCTTGCGTTTCTCGAGCCAGCGGGCAGTGATCATAGCAGGGCAGAAGTTAGAAGCCGGGAGCGTAAAGCGAGAACAGAATCAGAACGCAACCCGCGGGTCGTGTCATTCCGAGGAGCCACAGGCGACGAGGAATCTCGCACTGCGTTTTTTCAGAGCGAGATTCCTCGCTTGGCTCGGAATGACACGTTTCATCAGCGCCTCGGGTCCCGTTTTCCGAATATCGGGGTTTGCCTCTGACTCCTGGCTTCTGAATTTCCATGGACCATCTTACCATCGAAACTCCCGAGCAGATTCCGCTCGAGTTCCTGCTGGCGGGGATCGGCAGCCGATTCCTGGCGCTGGCGGTCGATACCCTTATTCAGGCTGCGGCCACAGTACTGTTGGTGGTCGTCGCACTGGTGATCGGAGTCAGCGCGGCGATCTCGCACGGGAGCCCTCGGGGCAGCCAGACCTGGGTGCTGGCGCTGCTCATCCTGTTTTTCTTCCTCGTCCAGTTCGGATACTTCGCCTTCTTCGAGGCGCTCTGGAACGGCCAGACGCCGGGCAAACGATACCTGCACCTGAGGGTGATCAAGGACTCGGGACGCTCGATCTCGACCTTCGACGCTCTGGGGCGTAACCTGCTGCGCCTGGTCGACAGCTTGCCGGGAATCTACGCCGTGGCCATCGTCTCGGCACTGCTCAGCTCGAAGAACAAACGCTTGGGCGACTACGTGGCGGGGACGGTGGTCGTCCACGAGAAGCCGCTTTCGACGGAGGCCGACCTTCAGTGGGACTCGCGGCCGCGCGCCGCCGCCCCGCCTCCCGGCTCGGTGCTGAAACTAACGCTGCCGGAACCTCCTCCCCCGCCGGTAACGACTGCGCCGCTCGACTCGAGCTACGACGCGAGCCGCCTCTCGGCCGAGGAGTTCCATCTGCTCGAGACGTTTCTGCTGCGCCGCCGTCACCTCGCGGCCGACGTCCGCATCAGGATGGCGAATCAGATCATCGAGCGTATCGCCGCGAAACTCGAAATCAGCGAAGACGACCGGCGCAGCCCCGAACGACTGATCGAGCGGCTGGCCAACGCCTACCGCCGGCGCGGGCAGTGGCGCTAGCGACTGCCGCCCGTGCCGGGATGATTCCCGAACAAACTCCACAAATGTCGACGCGTCGACTTCTTGCGGCTAACTTAAAGTACGGCGCAGTTAACCGTCCTCCGTAGCGCCGACTTCAACTTCATACTTAAAGCAATACTTTAAGTTCGGCGCCGTGCGCATCCCCGCCCCGCGAATGCTTTGTACCCGGCGTGGCCGCCGTCTCCGTGAAAGCACGCGGTTTTTTTCTGGCAACATTATTCACCGAGCGGTTGACACTGTGATTATCGCGGCGGTACAATCCCGCGCACATCCGACGGGGAGGTGAAGCTCATGCGCAAGGTGATCGTGGCGTTCGGGATCGCGATGCTCTTCCTGCTTGATACTCCCGCACCCGCCCAGCAAAGGACGCTGGCGGAGGCGCGGCGTTTGAACGCGGCCCGGCAGTCGTCGAAGGACGCTTGGAAACCCAATCTCAGTCCCGCCCTGAAAAATCGACTACGGCTGCTCTTTCCGTGCGATGAGAAGGGCGGAGGACTCTGCGCCGACCTGCAGTCCCACAAGAACTACGAGGGCGACTATGTCGGGCACGATGAGCCGGCCATGGTCTTCTACTCCAACGGTCCCTCCTCGGGCAGTTCGTCGGTGTTCCGCCTGACCCTTCCCATGGACCCGCCGACTCCGCCCTTGCAAGACGGGACGGGCGGCACGTTTAATCCCATGCTGCACCTCGCTTTTTGGTACAGCATGGCGCTGTGCGACACCCAGTCGGCGCCGAACTTCACCAATGCCTGTGTGCCGGACAGCGACTCGAACATCTTCGACAACGCTGATCCGACGGCGCCCGACTTCATCACCAAGCACCCGGGTGGCGCGTTGATGGAGCTCCAGTTCTACCCCCCGGGGTGGGTGTTCGTTCCCTCCGACGTGCTCACCTTGCATTGGTCGGCTGCCTTGACCATCGACAGCTTTAATCAGCAGGAGACAACCTTCCCGCCCGTCGACAACAACGCCGACTGCCTCAGTACGGTCACTGAAGAGCCCACCAACTTCGCCTTTATCACGCGAAACGGCGTGCCCCAGGTCCCACCCGATCCTTTTACCGGCTTTCTCGATCCGTTCGGCACGCTGATCCCTGACCCGAACGTGGCGCTCCTGATGAATCCCGGGGACACGGTGATTGTCTTCGTTCACGACACGGGGCCGGGCGTGCGAGTGACCCTCTTTGACGAGACTACCAAGCAGTTCGGCTGGATGACCGCCAGCGCCGCCAACGGGTTTGCCCAGGTCTTGTTCCAGCCCGATCCGGATCCGTCGAATCCTTCCGTGCCCTGCTCCGAGCAATTCTACTCATTCCACCCGATGTACTCCACTTCGAGCGAGCACACGCGCCTGCCCTGGACGGCGCACTCGATCAACATCGCCTTCTCGGACGAGCTTGGACACTTCGAGTATTGCAACGCGGTCGACCAGAACGGCAATTGCACCTCCGTGGGCGTGAACGAACCGGACGCGCAAGTCGATGCCGATGACACAAACTGCGCACCCGCCTTCGGCCCGCCTTACCTCCCGGTGGCCGGCTGCGTAGGGGAGGATCTCGACTTCGACGGCGTGGGCTACAACCTGAACTGGCCAGGGACGTTGGCTGATCCCGTCCAGGACGCCTTGCTGCACCCCACGCCCATCCAGTTCACCACCCCGAGATTCAACGCTCCCAGGGGACTGGCCGATTACGACCGGGTAGGCTTCGAGGCAAACGCTCCGATTCTACCCGCCTTCCTCAATCCCCCAACTTGCGACCCGTTTACCGGCACGGGATGCGCGATGCCGCCGACCGGGGCGAGTTTCTATCCTTTCTACACAACCGGTGTCGCGAACGGCGGCTGCGTCTGGTGGTTTGGAGGTGGAAACATTCCGGGGACCACGAACACCTTTGGCGGAAGTGCCGCCGCCGAGTTCGGGCCGATCCAGCAGTTCCTCTTCCCGATTGATCTCCAGACCGCAATCTCCGTATACCAGAACTCGCGTCAGGTCTTGAGCAACAATCCCTGTCCGGGACATTGAGGCTGCTCCGCTTTTATGGTGGCTCCCCGAAGTCGATGCCTGGACTTCGGGGAGCCTCGCAGCATGCTACGTGGTCTCCCTGTATCGCTAACGTTCTTCTCCACAACAGGCTTCCGGATCAACCTCAAGTAAAACATCAATAATTTTGAAAAGTCTTACGTGGCAACCTCTGCCGTAGCGCCGGTCTGTGACCGGCGGCCTTGCCTTCTCAACAACTTCGCCGCTCCTAGAGCGGCGCTACAGCACCCGCCGACCGGTTATCACACCGACTCTTGGACCCTCAGGGATTGTCGGACCCGAAGGTCCGCCCCGAATTCACTCGAAGCAACTTAGAACACTGCCCCGCCCTTCGATTGCGTTCGCCCTGCGCCTGAATTAGACTAGAGCTTCGCTCCCGCAAACCAGAAGGCCCAGCATGCTGATTGTGATGAAACCGCAGGCGACCGGCGAAGACATCGCGCGCGTCTGCCGCAAGATCGAAGCGCTGGGCTACCGGCCACATCCTATGCCGGGGGCGCAGCGCACTGCCATCGGGATCACCGGCAATCCCGGGCCGCTCGAGCCGGCGGAGTTTGAGAGTCTGCCCGGCGTGGCCGAGGCGATTCCCGTTTCCAAACCCTACAAGCTCGTGAGCCGCGAGGTCAAGAATGAAGACTCGCTCATCCGCGTCGCGACGCCAGCGGGCGAAGTGACCTTTGGCGGCACGGAACTTGGCATCATCGCCGGTCCCTGCGCGATCGAGAGCCGCGATCAGGCCTTCCGCGCGGCGGAGCGCGTGCGCGAGGCCGGGGCGCGACTCTTCCGCGGCGGCGCCTTCAAGCCCCGGACGTCGCCTTACAGCTTTCAGGGTATGGGCGAGCCGGGCCTCAAAATCCTGGCCGAAGTGCGGCGCGAGTTCGGGCTGGGCGTGGTGACCGAAACCATCGATCCCGAGAACTGCGACCTCGTCGAGCAGTACGCGGACGTGCTCCAGGTAGGCGCCCGCAACATGCAGAATTTTTCGCTGCTCAAGCGCGTGGGCCGCTCGCGAAAGCCGGTGCTCCTGAAGCGCGGCATGTCGGCGACGCTCGAGGAATTCCTGATGGCGGCGGAGTACGTGCTCTCCGAAGGCAACTACAACGTGATCCTGTGCGAGCGCGGCGTCCGGACGTTTGCCGACCACACGCGCAATACGCTCGACCTGAGCGTGATCCCGGCCGTCCAGCGCCTCTCGCACCTGCCGATCATCGTCGACCCAAGCCACGGAACGGGCCGGCGCGATAAGGTACTGCCGCTGGCGCGCGCCGCAGTGGCGGTGGGCGCGGACGGCTTGATCGTCGAAGTGCATCCCGAGCCCGACCGGGCGCTCTCGGACGGCTATCAGTCGCTCGACCCGGAGGAATTCGCCGCGCTGATGGCGGAGGTCACGGCCATCGCCGGAGTCCTGGGGCGGACCACCGCCCGCAGCGTCCCCGCCGCGCCGACTTCAAGTGAAGCTTGAAGTAGCGCCGGAGTCCCCGTTGATACCGCAAGGCGGAGGCGTGCCGCAGGCGCCGATGTCGACGCGTCGACAACGCGGCCAGGAAACCTCGCGGCGTCAGACCGTCGATCTGGACTCGCCAAGACGCTCACCGCGGGGCGAGACACATAGGCGTTCATGAAGAACCCGCTGCCGAGGCTTCGCGTTCTGCGCGCTTCCCTGCTCTGTCTTCTTCTCCTGATCTCCGGCTGTCATAAGGCTGGTCCGCCGCTCACCCCCTACGTCGCTTTTGTCGCCAACAACCAGAGCAACTCGGTCGCGGTGGTTGATCTCGCGAGTTTCCGCGTGATTCGTTCCATCGCGGTGGCGACGTCGCCGATCGAGGTGATGGCGCGGCCCGAGAGTCATCAGCTTCTGGTGGCCTCGGCTTCCGGCACCCTCAGCGTCATCAGCTTTCCCGACCTGCGCGTCATCGGCACGCTGCGGGTGGGAGGGAGCGCCGGCGACCTTGCGGTCTCTCCCGATGGCCGCCAGGTGTACGCGCTTGATCCCCAATCCGGCGAGGTCATCTTCGGGGACGGACAGCGTGGCCAGGTGCCGCGGGAGAGCGGACGCGTCCATTTGGGCGGGACGCCGGTAAGCCTCGCGCTCACCCCCGACTCCAAGACTCTGATTGTGGCCGACCGCAGCTCGAGCCGGCTGATTTTTCTGGATACCCCATCGCGCCAGGTCCTGGGCTCGGTCGAGGTCGGCAAGAATCCTGACGGGCTCGCCGTCCTGCCCGATGGCTCCCAGGTCTTTGTGGCGGACACGGGGGATTCCAAGGTGACGGCCGTCAGCATCGCGGCGCGCCGGGTGCTGGCGCATCTGGACCTGGCGGCGCCGCCCAGCATGCTGGCGCTCAAGCCGGATGGCGGCGAGATCTTCGTGCTCTGCGGCCAGAACGCGCTCCTGACCATCGTCGATACGTTTCATGACAACGTGGAAGAGAACCACCCGGCGGGACATGCGCCCGCCGCCGCCGTGTTTCGCCGCGATTCGAGCGTGCTTTATACCGCCGACTCCGCCGACGGCTCAGTGACCGCGCTCGACGTTCAGAACCGCGTGGTCCTCGATTCGACGCGCTCCGGCGCTGAGCCGCGAGCCCTGGCCCTCACCCCTGACGAACGCTATCTCGTGGTGGCCGACGCGGGCTCAGCCTCGGTCGCCGTGTTGCGCGCCGTGAGCAGTTCAACGGCTGCCTCGGGTCGCGGCGCGCTGGTCACCATGATCCCGGTCGGCGCCCGCCCCGTCGCCGTCGCTATTCCCGGTTGGGAGTGGAAAGACTGACTGACCGCCGGCCTGGGGAGCCGGTGAATCCTGTCCGAGCTCACCAGCTTATCAAGTCCTTTGTCAGCTCCAAGGTAAGCCACCCTTCTTGAGGAATAACTTGAAGTGGGAGTTCGTCCGCCCACAGCGATACCTGAAGGCGGACCTTGTGCTCCGCCGTCGGCGAGACGAGCTCGTAGGACAGGCGCACTTCGAACACCCGCTCGAAGGCGACCTCCAGCCGCTCGTCCCCCGGCATGAACACGGGGCGCAGCTCAGGTCCCTTCCACAACTCGAGCGTCCCGAGCTTCCCTGCTTCAACCGTTACATGAAGTCGCAGCGGATTATCACCGTCCACGTTGGCACGGACCTCGAAGTCGTGGTGCTGGCCGAGGAACGCCTGGCAGAGATCGAGCCGCAGATAGAGCCCGCGCTCGCCGTAGCCGTAGTACAGAGCCTCGATATGCTCCCGCTGGATAAGCGCCGCGCCGTGCATCGATCCAAAGCTGACGTCGGGCGTATAGAGGCCCGCCCCAATCCACTCGAAGTAGGTCGTCGCGCGCCCGTCGATCACCGGCTCGATGCGCCCCGTGGGAGCGATATTCGAGGGTTTGCCTCTCGGGTGCTTGATCGGGACGGCGAGGTCGTCGGGAGGCGATTCCCCAAGCATGCGATAGAGGTTGCTCAGGTGCTTGCGGTAAAGCAAGTCGAACTCGTCGTCGAGCTCGCTCGAGTGTTCGGGGCCATACCACCAATTCCAGTCGCTTCCTTCGGCGACCCACAGTTCCTGCTGGGCGAGTTCGAGCTTGGGTTGACTCAAACCGCGTTGCTGGCTTTTCGCGGCGAAGAAGTCGCGGCCCGCGCTCAACAGATCCCAGGCGTGATTGTCCTCCTCGGCGCCAATCCACACGTCGAAATTGGCGTTGATCCACGACCCGGGAACAAGGTGGCTGAGCGTGCCGGCAGGCACGATTTCCAGGGCCTCGCTGGCCGTCACCGCCTTGAGTTCGGGGTCCGCGGCGACGCGGCCATAGAAGGTCTTGAGGAACTCACGGCCGTTGCCGGCGTAATACTCCCAGCAGTTCTCGCCGTCGAGAATGATCGAGACGACGGCGGGCGTCGTGCCCGTGCTGCGTCCGGCGTTGCGGATCCGCTGGTGCAGGTCGGCGGCCGCCGCCTGGGGATCCATGCGGGAATACACGAATCCCACCAGGTCCGAAAGCTGGTGGTCGCGGAAGAAGAGGCGGATACCCTGACCGTCCGAGTTCGCCGGAGTGAGGCGATGAGGACGATACAGTTCCGGTCCGCCGGCCAACGTTCCGTCCGCCTGGCGGTCGAAGCCGCGCTGAAGCGTGCGCCCCAGGACGCCCTCGTCGGTCGCCGCCCAGACGAATCCCAGCGAAGCGGCGAGCGCCAGGGCTTCATCCGAAACGCTGCCTTCGCTCGGCCACAGTCCGCGCGGTTTCTGCCCGAAGACTCGCTCGTGGAGGCCGATCGCAGCCACGAGCTGCGCGCGGGCGTCTTCGGCGTGGGAGAACCGATGGCGCGGCAGCGCCACGCCAGGATGAGACTCCGTCGCCACGCTGGTGTCGCAAACCAAGGGCAGGATGGGATGATAGAAGGGCGACGTCGAAAGCTCCACTTGGCCGCGGGCGCTGGCCTTGCGATAAGCTTCAAGTGTTGCCTTAAATATTTCCGCTTCCTTGCTGGCGAGCAAAGCCTTATCTTCCTCGGAATACCCCCTTGCCTTGCTCACCAAGGCACGCACATCCGGGTCGCCCGCGAGGTAAATCTCATCAAACCAGGCAAGCTGCGACAGAACCTGGAGGTCCAGGACGTCTTTGAGCGAGAACTGGCGCGCCGCTGTAGCGCGCTTCCCGGCCGAGCGGATGCGCTCGTCCAGCTCGCGAAAGCGCGGATAACGGTTAACGAGATTGCGGCTGATCCGGAAGGAGGAATCGATCAGGGTCTCGCGCTCGTCGGGCGAAAGCTCGCCCGCCGGCTTGAAGGCGAGGCGATACGCCTCCTCATTCGCCTGGCCCGCCGCGTATTCCTCGAGCTGTACAACGAGCGACGGCACCAGGTTGAACGTCATGTGAACTGAGGGGAATTCCTCGGTCATGGCCACCATGCCGAAGTAGTCCTTGAGAGCGTGCATCCGCACCCACGGCATGACGTAGCGATCCTCCGCCAAGTCCTTGTAGAACGGCTGGTGCATGTGCCACAACAGCATGAGGTAGGTTTGGGCCATAGGCTCGAAGCGCGGCTTTACCGACCGAGAACCACCATGCTAGCATGAGGGCGGCGGCGTTCATGCGGATTTTGACGCGTTACATCCTGCGCGAGATATCCACGCACTCGCTCCTTGGTCTTTTGATCTTCACCTTCGTCATCTACATGCGCCATCTGGGCTACGTGCTCGGCTTGGTGGTGCGCCACGGCTTGCCCTTTTGGAAGACTTTGACGCTCTTCCTTCTGCCCATTCCCGGAATCCTGGTGCTGACGATTCCTATGGCCGTCCTCGTCGGAACCCTGATCGGGCTCAGCCGCATGGCGGCGGACGGCGAGGTGATCGCGGCGCGCGCCTCGGGGATCGGCTCGGCACAGTTCGCCCTGCCCGTCGTGCTCTACGCCTTGGTCGGCTGGGCGCTGACGGGATGGATGAGCCTGTCTCTGGCGCCGCAGGCGGCGCGGCAATTGCTCCAGATGGAGTCCCTGCTCCGAGCCAGCCAAGCCCCTTATGAGATCCAACCGCGCGTCTTCATCGAGCAGTTTCCTAACCTCTTGCTGTATCTCGAGGACGTTAAGGGCGCGCGCTCCGCGTGGCACGGGGTCTTCATCGCCGACAACACGCAGCGCACCGTGCCCAAGGTGACGCTCGCGGAGAGCGGGGTACTTCTCGACAACCCGCACGGGCGGGGCTGGACGCTGCACCTCGAGCACGGCGCCGAGCACCAGATCGATCCCACGCACCCCGAGCAATACTCCGTGACCTCGTTCACCGACACGGATATCCCCATTCCGCTCGGGTCTGCGTCCGGTCCGGCGCGGCTTCCGCCCGCCTTCATGCCGCTCGCGGACCTGCTGGCGGTCGCCCGCGGGCCGGCTCAGCCCGTGGAGCAGCGCGCCGCCCTGGTGGAACTCCATTACCGCTTCGCGCTGCCCGTGGCTTCGCTCGCGCTCGCCCTGGTCGGGATTCCTCTCGGCCTCTATCACCGTAAGGGCGGCAAGGCCGTAGGAACGGTGCTCGCCATCCTGCTGGTGTTCATCTACTACGTCGTCATGGCCTTCGGTTGGAGCTTCGCCAAGCAGGGACGAATCTCGCCCGCGCTGGGACTCTGGGTCGCGAACGCCATCTTCGTAGTGGTAGGCATCGTGATGCTCCTCGATCTCGGCCGGGCGCGCGTTCCCATCCAACATGTCCTCGACTGGGCCGAAGACCTCAGGCGCCGGCTGAGTACGGTGCGCGAGCGGCGCCGGCACGAGCAGCGTCTGGGGCGAGACAGCGCCCTGCTGCGCCCGCCGCGCGCCCTGGGCGGCACCCTCCTCCAGATCCTCGATCTTTACCTGCTGCGCGGCTGGCTCTACTATCTGGTGATCGTCATCTTCGCCTTCACCGGCATCTACATCATCTTCGACTTCTTCCAGCTCCTGGGCGATATCGTCCGCAACCACGTCGCGGCGCGCGTGGTGCTCGACTACTACCGCTATCTGATCCCGCAGGTGATCTTCTTCCCCGTATTGCCGCTCGGCGTGCTGGTCGCAACCCTGGTCAATTTCGGCCTGATGACCAAGACCCACCAGATCACCGCCATCAAGTCGGCAGGCATCAGCCTGTATCGCATCGCGGTACCCATCTTCATCGCCGCCGGGATCCTGAGCGCGGGCATGTTCGTGCTCGAGGACGAGTACCTGCCGGCGCTCAACCAGCGCCAGGACGCGCTGCGTAACGAGATCAAAGGCCGGCCCGTGCAGACGTATCTGCGTCCCGATCGGCAATGGATTTTCGGCGAGTCGAGCCGCATCTACAATTACCGCTTCTTCGACCCCGACCGGAACATCTTCGCCAACCTGTCGGTCTTCGAGTTTGACCCCAAGCAATTCGAGATGACGCGGCGCATCTATGCGGCGCGGGCTTTCTGGGAAGATCCCATCCACGGGTGGGTGCTGGAAGACGGCTGGGTGCGGGATCTGGACGGCTCCCGCGTGACCCACTACATGCCTTTCTCCGTGGCCACTTTCCAGGAACTCACCGAGTCGCCGCCTTACTTCAAGAAAGAGGTGAAGACTTCCGAGCAGATGAGCGTGCTCGAGCTGCGCCGCTACATCAACGAACTCAGCCAGAGCGGCTTCGACGTGGTGCGGTTGAGCGTGCAGTTCTACCGCAAGTTCTCGCTCCCCCTGGTGGCTTTTGTGGTGGCGCTGATCGGCGTGCCCTTCTCGCTGACGGGGGGCGCCAAGGGCGCGCTCTCAGGCTTCGCACTCAGCATCCTCATCGCGGTCGGTTATTGGTCGGTCTCGAGTCTTTTCGAAGCCATGGGGAACCTGCACCAGCTCCCGCCGCTGGTCGCTGCCTGGTCGCCGGATATCTTCTTTGGGCTGGGCGGGATCTACCTGCTGCTGAAGATACCCACATGATGTCGGCGCGTCGACATTCCTTCATCCGCCGCTTCACTTTCCACCAACGCAAAGACCACGAACCCTCGCGGGACTCGTGGCCTCCGAACACTACTTAAAGCATTACCTTAAGTGTGCCGAACGGGAACCTCAGGCGGTCGTATAGACCTTAGCCTCCGCCCGCTTCACCGCCGCCTGCGCCGCCGCCAGCCGCGCGATAGGCACGCGGTAGGGCGAGCAGCTCACGTAGTTCAGCCCGGCGCCGGCGCAGAACTCAACCGAAGCGGGATCGCCGCCATGCTCGCCGCAGATTCCGACCTTGAGCTTGGGCCGCGCGGCGCGCCCTTCGGTGGTCGCGAGCTTCACCAGCCTTCCCACGCGCTTCGGATCGAGCACCGCAAACGGATCGGCCGGCCAGATCTTCTGCGCCGTGTAGGCGGCGATGATCTTGCCGCAATCGTCGCGCGAGAGTCCAAAGGTGGTCTGCGTGAGGTCGTTGGTGCCGAAGCTGAAGAACTCCGCCTCGCGCGCGATCTCCTCCGCCGAGAGCGCCGCCGCCGGCAGCTCGATCATCGTGCCCACCAGGTATTCAACCTCGATGCCCTTCTTCTCGAAGACCTCGCTCGCCACCCGGTTCACAATTCCCTTCTGGAGCTCGAGCTCCTTCACGTCACCGACCAGCGGGATCATTACTTCGGGCTGAGCGTCGATGCCCTGCTTCTTGCAGTCGCACGCCGCCTCGAAGATGGCGCGCGCCTGCATCTCGGTGATCTCCGGGTACATGATCCCCAGGCGGCAGCCGCGCAGTCCGAGCATCGGATTGAATTCATGTAATCCTTCAACTACTTGAAGTAAGTTCTTGAGCTCGTTAAGCTTCTTCCCCTTCTTACCCTTCGCCTCGAGGACGGCGATTTCGACCATCAGCTCCTCGCGCTTGGGCAGAAACTCATGCAGGGGCGGATCGAGTGTCCGGATGGTGACCGGGAGGCCGTCCATCGCCTTGAAGAGTCCGAAGAAATCCTTGCGCTGCATGGGCAGGAGCTTGAAGAGCGCCGCACGCCGCTCCTTCTCGAGCTTGGCCGCTTCCTTCTGGTCGGTCGTATCCTTGCAGGCCATGATCATGCGCTGCATGTGCGGCAGGCGGTCCTGGGCGAAGAACATGTGTTCGGTGCGGCAGAGGCCGATGCCCTCGGCGCCAAAGCGCCGGGCGACAGTCGCGTCACGCGGGATATCGGCGTTGGCGCGGACGCCCAGTTCGCGCTCCTCATCCGCCCATTTCATGAACGTGGCAAAGTCACCGCTCGAGGGATCCGGTTCAACGGTCGAGGCCTTCCCTTCGATCACCCGCCCAGTCGAGCCGTCGAGCGAAATCCAGTCGCCCTCTTTGATGACCGCCTTGCCAATCCTCAGAATCTTTTGCTTCTCGTCCACCTCGGCTTCACCGGCGCCCGCCACACAGCACTTTCCCATGCCGCGCGTCACGACGGCGGCGTGAGATGTCATGCCGCCGCGCGACGTGAGAATGCCGACCGCTACTTCCATCCCGTGAATATCGTCGGGAACCGTCTCGGCGCGCACCAGAATCACTGGCTGGGTCTTCCCTTTGGCGACTGCGTCATCGGCGGTGAAAACCACGCGCCCGACGGCGGCGCCGGGTGAGGCCGGGAGTCCTGTGGTCAGCACTTTGACGGGCTTGCGCTCATCAATCACCGGGTGCAGGAGCTGGTTGAGCTGGTCAGGATCGACCCGCAGGAGCGCCTCGGCCGGCGTGAGCAGACCCTCGCTCACCATGTCGACGGCGATCCGCACCGCCGCCGGCCCGGTGCGCTTGCCGTTGCGGGTCTGAAGCATGTAGAGCTTGCCTTCCTGGATGGTGAACTCGAAGTCCTGCACGTCCTTGTAGTGCCGTTCGAGGCGGGTGGTAATCTCGCGGAGTTGATTGTACGCATCCGGGTTGATCTTCTCCAGCTCCGGGATCGGGACCGGGGTGCGGACACCCGACACCACGTCCTCGCCCTGGGCGTTCATCAGGAACTCGCCGTAAAACTCCTTGACGCCGGTGGCCGGGTTGCGCGTGAACCCGACGCCCGTGCCCGAGGTCTCGCCCATGTTGCCGAACACCATCGTCTGGACGTTGACCGCCGTGCCGAGGTCGTCCGAAATCTTGTTCATGCGGCGATACGTCTTGGCGCGCGGGTTGTACCACGACCGGAAGACCGCCTCGACGGCCATGGCGAGCTGGACGCGCGGGTCCTGGGGAAAATCCTTGCCGGAGCGCTTCTTGACGAGTTGCTTGTAGCCCGAGATGATCTTCTTCAGATCGTCCGGGGTCAGCTCGGTGTCGAGCTTGAGGCGCCGCGCTTTCTTCTGCCCGTCAAAAATGTGCTCGAACTCCGCCTTGGGAATCTCGAGCACCACGTTGCCGAACATCTGGATGAACCGCCGGTAGCTGTCATAAGCCCAGCGTGGATTGCCGCTTTTGGCGGCAAACGCCTCCGCCACTTTGTCGTTCATGCCCAGGTTGAGGATGGTGTCCATCATGCCGGGCATGGAGAACTTGGCGCCCGAGCGTACCGAGACGAGCAGCGGGCGCGCGGGGTCGCCCAGCTTCTGGCCTTGCAGGTCTTCCAGGCGCGTCAGAGCTTCGCTGTATTCCCCGACGATGGCGTCGGGCAGGCGATTGCCGTTCTCGAAGTAGAGGCGGCAGGCCGAGGTAGCGATGGTGAATCCGGGCGGGACGGGCAACCCGGCGTTGGTCATCTCCTGGACGCCGGCGCCCTTGCCGCCCAGCACGTCCTTCATCGTGCCATTGCCTTCGGCGCGCCCGCCGCCGAACGAGTACACATACTTTTCCATGAGTTCTCCCTTCGCAGAATGATTTAATGGATGAGTATAGGGCAGGTAGCCCTTAGGATGCCAGAGTCCGCGTCGTGTGGTACTGGTGTCGCTTGGAGTGGGATTCCTTTCAAAACAACAGGTCATTCCCGCGAAGGAGAATCCAGGCAGCTCATTTCCCCATGGGTTGCGGAGTGGATTCGCCTTCGCGGGAATGACGGCGCATCGGAGCGCCCGTATCCCCAACTGACACCCGTACCCGTCGATCAAGCCGCTGGGTCGGCGCTCATCGAGACCGGACTACAGTCACCGATTGCCGGCGGCAGGGTGCGATGTCGGCGCGTCGACACGACTTAAAGTATTACTTTCAATCTGCGAGAGATCGGCAATGCCGGAAAACAGTTGGTTGAGTCCATCGAGCAGGCGGAGACGGTTCTGGCGCACGTCTTTGTTCTCGACCATCACGAGCACCTTGTCGAAGAACCGGTCGACCGCCGGACGCAGGGTGGAGATGATGCGCAGGGCGTCACCGTAGCGGCCGGTGGTGGCCAGGCGATCCGCCTCCTCCGCCACCGAGCGATAAGCTTCGTAAAGCTCCACCTCGAGTCCGGGCTCGAGCCGGGCGCGGTCGATATCCCCCGGACTCCAGTCATTCGAGGTCGCCGACTTGGTGAGGATGTTCCGGATGCGCTTGGCCGCCGCGCACAAAGCCCCGAAGTCCTCGCTCGAGCGGATACTTTGGACGGCGGTGGCCCGGTTGAACAGGTCCACGAGGTCGATCGGACCCTTCTCCTCACCCGGCGCATCGACCACGGAGCGGCCCACATCGTAGGGCAGCCCACTCACGGATTCCAGGTGATACCGCAGCCGCTCGCGCAGGAATCCGCGCACCGCGGCGCGCTCGGTGTTCCCGAGCTGGCAAGCCGCATCCACGACCTCTCCCAGCGGGATTCTAAAGCCCCATTCGAGCACCGTCCTGACGATGCCATTGCCCAGCCGCCGGAACCCGAAGGGGTCGCTCGACCCGGTGAACTCGAGGCCGGCGCCGATTCCGCCCGCCACGCTGTCAAGCTTATCCGCGATGGACAGGATGGCGCCGGTCCGCGAGCCGGGCGGCGCATCCTCGATACCCTGCGGCCGGTAGTGCTCGTAAATGGCCTTGGCCACTTCCTCCGGCTCCCCCTGGGCACGGGCATAGAGTCCCCCGACCACCCCCTGGAGCTCGGTAAACTCCTGTACCATCTGGGTGGTCAGGTCGCACTTCGAGAGTTCGACAGCGCGCAACACGTGCTCACGGTCGGCGGCGCTCGCGTCGAGCCGATCGCAGATGTCCTCGGCGACGGCCCTTGTCCGGCGAACCTTGTCGGCGTAGCTCCCCAGTTTGTCGTGGTAAGTTACCTTCTCGAGCCGCGGCAACCGGTCGCGGAGCGGCACCTTCTGGTCGGCGTTCCAGAAAAACTCGGCGTCGGTAAAGCGCGCCGTCAGGACGCGCTCGTGTCCGGCGCGAATCACCCCTCGAGCGTCGCCCTCGACGTTGAGCACGGTGACAAAACGGGATTCGAGATGGCCGTCTGCGCCCTCCAGCGCGAAGTACTTCTGGTGGTCGCGCATGACGGTCACCAGGATCTCGCGCGGCAGCTTGAGGAAACGTTTCTCGAAGCTTCCCAGAATAGCGCGCGGCCACTCCGTTGAGGCAACAACCCAATCCTCGAGGGCCTTGTCTTTCACAACGCTCAGGCCCGTATCTTGAAGTAAAGCTTTAAGGTCGGTGCAAACCATCTCGCGCCGCCGCTCGGGGTCGAACTCCACCATCCCTTCGCGGAGCTTCTCGGCGTAGTCGGCAAACCCCCTGATCCGCATGCGGTGGCTCCCGGCGCGGCGGTGCCGGTAGGTCCAACAGCCTGCCGCCACTCGGGCGATCTCAAAGGGGACAATGCGCGCCCGCCGCCCTTCGCCGTAAAGCGCCAGCACCCAGCGGATGGGCCGAATGAAGCGCGGTCCGGACTTCGCGGTCCAGTACATGCTCTTCGGAAAAGCGATGCCGGCAATGACCCCGGCGAGCGAGTCGCGCAACACGTCATAGGTAGGACGGCCCTCAAGCTTCCGGCGGACGGCGAGGTACTGCCCCTTGGGCGTCGTGACCCGGATCAGCGACTCGACCCCCACGCCACTCTTCTGGGCAAAGCTCTCGGCAGCGCGCGTGGGATTACCGTCCGCATCGAACGCCACCTTGACCGGCGGTCCGGGTATCTCATCCACCTGGTCGGGCTGCTTCTTCAAGGTGTGAGGGACATAAACGACCAGGCGCCGCGGGGTTGAGTAAGACAACACGGGCTCAGTGCCGGGGCCGAGATCCGGCAGGACGCGCGCTTCCTCGAGCAGCGCTCGCACGCCTTCCGCGAGATGGCGCTGGGCCTCGGCAAGGAATCGGGCGGGAATCTCTTCGCAGCCCACTTCGACGAGCAGCGGCAGGGTCGTTCCGGGCTTGGGACTGAGGTCGCCGTTCCCGTGGGCTACGGCCGCCCGCCTGGGGCGTCCTCGCGGCGAAGGCAGATTCAAGGGGGTCGCACTCATGCCGGTTGACCCTCCTGCACACCAAACGGCTCCAGGCTTTCCTGCCCGGCCGGATCGAGCCGTTCGACGTAAATTCTCGCCACTTCGCAAGCGAGCCGCCGCACCCGGGCAATCAAAGCCACCCGCTCGGTGACGCTGATGGCGCCACGCGCATCGAGGATGTTAAACAGGTGGGAACACTTGAGGCAAAGCTCGTACACTTTGCGGAGTGGAAACCTTCGGCGCTCTTCGGCTAGCTCCTGTAGCCGGACGGAATCAGGGTGTGAACCTTCAGTTTCGCGACCAGAAACGGATCCTCCAGCGTACTCGCTAAGCAAGCGAAGTGCTTCGCCTTCATAGCGTTCGAATATCTCTCTACAAGTTTCACGTGAGGCCAACTCGAAGTCGTAGACCGAGAGCTCGAACTCCTCGACGCGCCTTAAGTCGCCGTAGGTCAATCCGTTATGCCAATGAATGTCAAACACGCTGTTAACATTTTGGAGGAAGGCAGCGATACGTTCCAGACCGTACGTCAACTCGACGGTAATCGGTTCGAGATCCAGACCGCCCGACTGCTGGAAGTAAGTGAACTGGGTGATTTCCAAACCGTCGAGCACCACTTGCCATCCGATACCCCAGGCGCCGAGCGTCGGCGCCTCCCAATTGTCTTCCTCAAACCTGATGTCGTGATGACGCAGGTCGATACCCACGGCATCGAGACTCGCGAGGTAAATATCCTGGATCTCGGCCGGCGGAGGCTTGAGGATTACCTGCAACTGAGTATGTTTGAGCAGCCGGTGAGGATTCGCACCGTAACGGCCGTCAGCCGGACGCCGCGACGGCTGCACGTAAGCGACGCGCCAGGGTCGCGGACCCAGCACCCGCAGAAAGGTTTCAGGACACATCGTTCCGGCGCCGACTTCGAGGTCGTAGCTGAGCGCCAGGACGCAGCCCTGCTGAGCCCAAAACTCGTTCAGGCGCAGGATCATCTCTTGAAAGCTCAGGCCCGTTGGGCTCGCCACGGGGCGCGGTCGAGTATGGATGACAGCCATAAGTTCCAGGTCCGGTGGCGTGAAGCCACGCCGAATCATCCGACCTCTGCAACGAGAAGGGGTCGAGTTACCAGCCGCTTGCCCGCGTGCGTTTCAACCACTTCCTCAAAGAAACGGCGCGCTTCCCGGCATCCCTCAGGTATGCCGCCCGAGGCCTGCCAGCGATCGAGCGGCGACTGGCGCAGGGTCGCAGCCAGCGCCAGCGACTCCGCCGGGACGCGCTCGAGCGCCCGTCCACCGAGGTCCCGAAGTCCGCGACGGCAATTTTCGCACAGCAGACCTTCCGATCCCTGACCATAGAATCCGCCGCCTGGGCCGAGGGCTTGCCCACATTCCGAGCAGTGGTCGAGGCTCGGCAGAAATCCTCCCAACCGCAGCAGCCAATAATTGAGATAAAGCAGCGGACGGTCAATTTCACCCGTGGCCTTCAGCGACCTGAGTACGGCCAGCAGCAGCCGGAAGGCCCGCTCGTTGACCTCGCGCTCGGGCAACAGTCGCTCGGCAACCTCGGCCATGTACTGCGCCGCCAGTTGCACCCGGTACTCCTTCTGCATATCGAAGAAAGACTCGATCAATTCGGCGGAATTCAGGCGAAGCAGATCGCGGTTCTCGCGCTCGAAAAGCCAGAGGCGGAGGTAGCTGAGGGACTCCAAGGTGCCGCCGTAGCGGCTCTTTGGACGTTGCGCCCCCCCGGCCGCAGCCCGCAAGCGCCCGAATTGTCGAGTGAACAGCGAAACGATCTTGTCCGCTTCTCCCAGCCGGTAGCTGCGGAGGACGATCGCTTCAGTTTCGCGCAGTGGCATCTTGAGGCCGCCGGCGCGACGCGCCCCACACCCAAATTCTAACTTAGCACAAAGCCCGGAGCGCCGGAAGCAAAAAATCAGGTAGTGGTTCAGTTTCCGATGTAGCGGCGGGTTTAGCCCGCCATCTGTGGCGGCATAAAGCCGCCCCTACCTCAGACTGACCCGCTACCAAAAATCAAGTCGACACCGCTCCAATTCCCAAGTTAGGCAACGCTTCGGATAAAGAACATCCCACGGCCTGCTGGCGCCATTCGTGGGATACGGGATGCTCCAGTGCGCAGCCATTCCCGCGAAGCCTTTGTTCTCGCCCCCGGAGGCGGGAAGGGGGAATGCCCAGTCCGCCTGCCGCTCGTTCCCATCGGCTACGGAGTGGATTCCCGCCGGCGCGGGAATGACCTGTAACTCCCAACCGGAGAGCGGCTTGCATCCCCCTTGTGGACGAATTGTGGAAATCTGATTATGTTAACCGCCAGCGCGACCTCGTAATAGTTATCAGACATACCTGTGGATGGAACTGGGGCGCGACGGCCACGGCCGGGACCGAATCACGAACTCATTGCCCGCCCCGGTGACTCAGGAGTAGAGTACGTGGTTTCTCCGGCGAGCGAGCAGGCCACCGGAGACCGAAGTGGCAGCGAGGGAGGGGAGTTGGCAAAGTCGAAAATCGACGTGGTGGGGCTGGGCCTGAACGCGACGGACACCGTCATGGTGGTCCGCGAATTCCCTGCCCTGGGCGGCAAGGAGCGCGTGGTCTCGATGTCCCGGCAGGCAGGCGGCCAAGTGGCGACGGCGCTCGTCGCCTGTCAACGTCTGGGACTACGGACGCGTTATCTCGGGAAGGTGGGAGACGACGACGCGGGGCGGTTCCAGCTCGCAAGCCTGCGACGTGAGGGGGTTGACGTGCGCGCGGCGAGAGCGGTACGCGGCACGCCCACCCAGTTCGGCTTCATCATTGTCGACCAGAAGACCGGCGAGCGCACCGTCTTTTGGGACCGCGATCCGCGCCTGGCGATGACCCCGGGTGAAATTTCCCCGCGCGCCCTCGCCGGCGCTCAGGCTCTCCACCTCGACGGCTGCGACGTCGACGCCTGCGTCAAGGCGGCGACGCTGGCGCGGCGCGCCGGCGTCCAGGTGGTGGCAGACCTCGACACAGTGTACAAGAAAGTGGAAAGGCTGTTCCCTCACCTCGACTACCTCATCGCGTCGGCGAATTTCCTGCCCGCCGTGACCGGCCAGGACGACCCGTTTCGCGTCTTGGAAAACATGGCGCGCGAGTATGGCATGCGCGGCGCGGGGATGACCCTGGGACGCGACGGCGCGCTGGTTCTCTGGCAGGGACGCTACCTCTACTCGCCGGGCTTCGTGGTCGAGACCGTCGACACCACCGGCGCAGGCGACATCTTCCACGGCGCCTTCATCTATGGACTGGTCGCGGGCTGGGAGATGGAACGCATCCTCGACTTCTCGAATGCCATGGCCGGCCTCAATTGCACGCGACTCGGGGCGCGGGGCGGCATCGGCACGCGGGCGGAAGCCGAGCGCCTGTTGCGGCGCGGCGTCCGGCACGTCAATCCGAACTACCAGGCGGGCGCCCGGAGGGCGTAGCGCCTCATCTCGTCCCAAGCCGCCCCCCCCTTTCTCACGTATACTCGAAGCCAGGAGGCCTCCCATGGCTCAGGCATCATACGCCCTCATTACCGGCGCTTCGAGCGGCATCGGCGAATCGTTCGCTCGCGCCCTGGCGGCGCGCCGTCACAATCTGGTGCTGGTGGCGCGGTCGCAGGAGAAGCTCGAGTCCCTGGCGTCGGAGTTGCGCGGCGCGCCGGGCATTCTTGCCGAGGCCGTTCCCTGCGACCTCAGCGCGGACGGCGCCGCCCAGGGCTTGACCCGGCGGCTGACCGAACGCCATCTCGAAATCGACCTCCTGGTGAACAACGCGGGCTTCGGCGCGCAAGGCCGGTTCTGGAAGCTGCCGCTCGACCGGCAGATCGAGATGCTTCGCCTGAACGTCACGGCACTGGTCGAGCTGACCTACCTGCTGCTGCCTCCGATGATCGAGCAGCGGCGCGGTGCGCTGATCAATGTGTCGTCGACGGCCAGTTTTCAGCCCATCCCCTACACCACGATGTACGCCGCGACCAAGGCTTTCGTTACGAGCTTTTCGTTAGGGCTGGCCGAGGAGGTGCGGGAGTTCGGCGTGAAGGTCGTGACGCTGTGTCCGGGGGGAACGCGAACTAATTTCTTCGACGCCGGCGAGTATCGCCGGAGGAAGTTCCCGGGAGGCTTGCAGCCTGTCGACGAGGTTGTCGCCGAGGCGTTGCGACGTCTGGACCGCGGTGGCGGGCTGGCGGTGCCGCGATGGTTCAACAAGGCGGGCGTCTTCGTACAGCGTTTCGTGCCACGCAGCGCCGTAATGAAGGTTTCAGCAGACCTGTTCCGGCCGGCGGATGATCCCAAGTCGGCGTGACGCTCCTCGGATCGCCACTCATTTCTTCTGGTGCGATGACTTCTTGGGCTTGGCCGGCTTGCTGGGCTGCGGCTGAGGCGTGGCCGCCTTCACTGGGCCTGGTTTCGTTTTGGCAGGCTTCGCTTTCGCGGATTTCGGCTCGAGGGGTTTCGGCTTCGGTTCCGGCTCTTTGATGCCTCCGAGCGACCGGAGTTCCTTCACGAGCTGGGTATGCCCCTTGATCCTGCCGTCCAACTGGTCGATGAAGATGCGCTCCATGATCTTTTCGAACTTGGGACCGGGAGCGAAGCCCAAGGCCTGAAGCTCGGCGCGCGGCAGCCTGGCGCGTACCTGGGGAAACTTGAAGAGAAAGCTCTTGATGCGGCTCTGAATCTTGACCTGCGGATAGTGGACGAGCAGGAAGAGAATCAGGTGACGGGGGGTCCCGGTGAGCAGCGCATAGACCTGGCTGGGTCGCGCCGCTTTGCCTCCTCCGAGCGCGTGCGCCAATTTCTTGGCCTCGCGTTCGAGGTCGAGCGCCACCTTCACCGTTCGCGAGTCGGGGAGAATCTTCTTCGCCAGCTGGACGCGCTGGCCGCCCGTCTTCTCCACCAGGCAGTGGAAGTACAGAAGGAAAGGGTCGGCATCGGGCAGAGCACGGAGCGCGGCGCGGATCCTGGCGAATTTGTCGTAAGCGATTCTGGTCGAGGCGAGCTTGCGGTCGAGGCCACGCAGCAGACCGCGATCCACGAACATCTTCAGCACGCGCGCCGGATTTTCCTCCTGCAAGATAGCCCGCAGCTCGATCCCCTGCTGTTCGGGCGACAGATTCTCCCAGGCGCGATTGGCGAGCGCCGATTCGAGGTAGCCCGCCGTACGCGCCTCAGGCTTGAAGTCCAGGCGCTGGCCGAGGCGAAGCAGCCGGTAGATGCGCGCCGGAGCTTCGGCGAAAGTACGGATGCTGAGGACGCGGAACTCACGCTGGGCGATGTCGGCAGCGCCGTTGGTGGGATCGAGCAGCAAGCCGCGTGAATTGGGATGAAGTGAGACGGCCATGGCGTTGGCCGAGAAGTCGCGCCGGCGGAGGTCCTCGAAGATGCTGGCCGGCTCGACATCCGGGGGCCGGCCGGGTCGCGAGTAGATTTCGTTCCGGCTGGCCGCGAGTTCGGCGCGCACACCGTTCGCGAAGTGCAGCTCCGCCGCGTCGAGACGCCGGTCGTAAACCAGGCTGGCGACCCTGGGAACGGCGCCCGTAGATTCTTTGCCGCCTTTGGACGCCGCGGAGGGCTCGAGCGCCCGCAGAATCCGCTGCGGGTGCCCTTCGACCACGAAGTCCAGGTCGCGGATCACCGGCTGGCCGTGAATCAGGTCGCGAACGGCGCCCCCGACCAGGTACAGATTCAGCCCCTGCCCCGCCGCAATCCGGCTCAGCGTATTGAGCACATGCATCTGCTCGGGAGAGAGCCGGCTTTCCATGAGAAAGTTGTAGTCGCTCATAGCGTCTGCGCAATCCGCCGCCGAACCTGATGCTTCTTAGCCCCTGCCTCCTTTCTTGCCGGACGCCCTGCTGGCTGCTCAGGCCCGTGGGTGGTGAGTGTGGTACACCTGCTTCAAGCGCTCCTTCAGGACGTGCGTGTAGATCTGAGTCGTCGAAATGTCACTGTGTCCGAGCATCAACTGGATGGAACGCAGGTCCGCGCCACGCTCCAGGAGGTGGGTGGCGAAGGAATGCCGGACGAGGTGCGGCGTGATCGGCGTCCGGATGCCCGCCTTCCGCCCGTAGCGCGCCAGAATCTTCCAGAATCCCACCCGCGAGAGTTTCCGCCCCTGCTGATTGAGGAAGAGGAACGGCACCGCGGCATCCTTGATGAACACTCCCCGGGCGCTTCGAACGAAGCTCTCGACGGCCCGCAGCGCCGACTTCCCGACCGGGATCAGGCGCTCCTTGCCTCCCTTCCCCTGACATCGCACCAGGCCAAGGTTGGGATCAAAGTCAGACCAGCGCACGCTGACCAGCTCGGAGACTCGAAGCCCTGTCGCGTAGAGCAGCTCGAGCATCGCCTTGTCGCGAACGCCGGCCGGAGTCGAAACATCGGGCTGTGCCAGCAGATCCTCCAATTCCTGGGCCGCGAGATACTTGGGGAGGCTATGACCGATTTCGGGCGTGTCGAAGTCGCGGCTCGGATCGCTCTCGATCGTCCCGCGCTCCAGCTCGAAGCGGAAGAAGTTGCGCAGTGACACCAGGTGTCGCGCCACCGACCGGGCGCTGAGGCCGCGGCCGTAGAGGGCGCGAAAGAAGCCACGAATGTCATCACGGGTCGCTTGCTGCCAGGACCTGTCGTTCCGGCGCAGATACTCGAGGAATCCCACCAAGTCCCGGCGGTAACTGATGATGCTGTTGGCCGCCAGGCCCTTCTCGACTCGTAGGTAATCCAGGAACGGAGCGAGTTCGGCGGGATTGTGAGCAGCTTCCGCGGTATTCCGGCCCGGCACGCGCCCGCTCTCCAGCGACGCGTCCCGGTCGGCCCTGCCTTGGATTCCCCGACCGCCTCGCTCCGGCGGCCTACCCGACGCCATGTACGCTCCCTGCTTAGGCTCCAAGCTCAGCTTTCGCAGACACCCCAATTTAGCGCGAGGCCTTTCAAACGAGCCGGGTCCAGGCATACCAGGCGCGAAACGCCCGCCCTTGTTTCTATTAAGTCCTTATGATTCAGAAGAGTAGGAGCAACCCGCAACGACGGAGCCTCCGACCAGGCCGCGTTAGACGTCCTTCAGGCCCCAAACGGAACGCATACTAACACAAGGCGACATTTCCAACCAAGCGTCTTTTGAGGGAAGATTGTCCAACCGGTTTGGACGCTCTGGATCGCGGTTTTGAGGCGCGCGGCGGCTTTCAAGGGTAACGAATCACATGAGGCTCAAGCCTTTTACAGGGTTACGAAGCTAACTTGACAGTTACGTTACAATAAGTATAAACCATACTTTTGCTTAAGCTGCGGAAGTTGGCGCTATGATAATACTATACCAAATGGATGAAGATGCGGTACTATCCGTGGCGCAACCGTGCCGTTTACCAGAGGGTTCGTCTATCCGGCAGATCGTGCACGCCATTACGCTCGACACGGCGGAGACTTCGGCGCCACGAATGAGATGGAGTACGAAGAGCAAGCTGACATATTCCTAGGGGCGCCGAAAAGCATCACATCACTGGAGAGCATACGCGGAAATGGGGATCGGGTCCGTTACGACCCTGCAACGGAGGAATTTGGTGTGCTAGCTAAGAATGGACGCATAAAGAGTTACTTTCGTCCTGATCCGGCGGTTCATGGACTAAAGACGAACTTGCACTATTTCTGGAGGCAGTCCTAAATGCATCTTTACATTTGCCCAGTTTGCGCCTACACCCTGTCCTATCCGCCCGAGGATTTCAACATTTGTCCATGCTGTGGAACTGAATTCGGCTATGACGATACCACCTTCACCTACCGTGAACTGCGAAACAAATGGCTTGCAACCGGAGCTAAGTGGTTCAGTCCCGTTGACAATCCGCCCTTTGGCTGGAACCCATTCGTTCAACTTATACTAGCTGATTACGAGTTTGATGTGCCGCTTCCAGAAAACGCACTGGTAGGGACTACGCAACAGCGCATCAGAGTTGAGGGTGCGTATCTCATGCCTGTGGCCTGTTGAGGGCTTCGCCAATGCCGAAGCTACTTGTTTTTGCACCGTGCGAGAAAGTCATCGTAGGGCAGGGCGACAATTCGGTCTCCTTGATTGGGCTTCTCGAAAACGTACATGTTCTTCCTGGCGGATTTCCGACACCGCCGCTCCCGCCTAATCCAACTGCCCCTGGCAGGTGGTTTGCGTTCTGTCTCTGGGAGGCAAGCGCTGAAGACAAAGGCGTCGAATATGAACAGAGGATTGCGGTGCTCGATCCCAACGGTAAAGGTAGAGTGGAGAGCATCGTACTCTTCTCAATGACGAAACCCAGACATCGTGTCGTCCTAGAGGCTCCTGGCTTTCCTATTATACCCGCTGGCACTTACAACGTTAAACTGTGGCTCCGGAAAAAAGGAGAATCGGACTGGGGTCAGGAATTGGCATCTTATCCGGTACCTCAGACCATCGCAGAAGGCAGTGGTCAAACCGAAGAGAAGGAGGCCGAAACGGAATCCAAGAGCAATTGACAACGGAAAGGACGATGAACTCGAAAGTGGATTGCATCGAGGGCCGCAAGCATTAAAGAGTTTCCAACCGGTTTGGACACCCTGGATCCCGGTTTTGAGGCGCACCGCGGCTTTCAAGCGGCGTTGTGGGACGAGACTGGGGTCTTGGCGCCGGCAGGCTTGGCGGAAGAGGATTCCGCCGGGCCGATGGGAGGGAGTTCCAGACGCTGGTGGATGGCGTAGAGCACCAGCTCGAGCCGGTCCGACACCCCGACTTTATCGTAGATGGCACGCAGATGGTTCTTGACCGTCTGCTCTGTGATTCCCAGGTGTTGGCCGATTTCGCGGTTGCGCCAACCTTGCATCAGGTAGCTGATGATCGTCTTCTCGCGGCTCGTGAGGGTATCGCGCGGCCGGGAGGGCTCGGAGGCTTCGAGCATCTTGGCCATCTGCGCCACTTGCTTCTTGGGCAGCCAGACTTCATTCTCCATCACCTTACGCGCGCATTTGACGAAGAGTTCCGGGTCAACCGCCTTGAGGATTACCCCCGCCGCGCCGTTCTGGACGTAGCTCAGGGCGTCCTCGTCGCTCAACTCGGAGGCCGTGATCACCACTTTGGCGTCGGGCAGGTTGTGGTGCAGCTGAGCGAAAAGTTCAATATTGGCCAGCCTCACCATCTCGGCTTGCAGGAAGATAAGGTCGGGCTTGAATTCGAGGGCGAGAGTCAGCGCTTTCCCGGGATCCGCCGCCTGAGCGATCACGCGGAGGTCATCCTCGGCTCCAAAGAGGCGCTTCAGGCCGAACCGGAAGACGCCTTCCTGGTCGGCAATCATGACGCGGATTTTCTTTTTCCCAGCGTTGGCCGCAGGCATAGGTTACCGCGCCGGATTCCTTCCCGGCCTGGCACGCTCTAACGGGTTCGTTCGGCAGTCCATGGTCATCACGCGCTCGCTTCGAGCGGCTGCAACCGGTAGTCGTCGATGACGGCGGCGACACCTTCGGTTTCGCCGACCACGCTGCGACGCACCACCCGTCCCTCCCCGACCAACTCAACCGGAGTACGCGTGATGGCGCGAGGCAGCAGCACCGTGAAGGCGAAAGGCATCTCCGGCTCGAGACGCGCCGGGGTGGTCAGAAGCAAGCCGTTGCCGCTGATATTCACTGTCTTGGCTTCGGCTTCTCCTGGCCGGCCCCACAGATCCTTCCAGCGGATATGGGCCACCAGCTCCAACGGAATCCGAGCGCTCGACCGATGTTCTTGGCTCATAAGAAGTCTCGTTGGTGACTATACTCCAATAGCAATACGTTATCAACTATATTGCTCCGCCTTATCACCTCAACAACCAATAAGCGGCGCCGCTCGCCCGCTTCGCGCCCTCTCAGCGGCGGACGTCGAGTTGCTATCCAGGCGAGCCGGCTGCTAACCTTGCTCTTTTTCAGCGACTGACCATCGGGGTTGCGGTCGAGAAGTCCAAGGGAGGACGCGTATGAAACTGGGCGAACTGGCGAAGCGGTTGGGATGCGCGCTCGAAGGCACGGAGGACGTCGAAATCACCGGCGTCGCGGGGATGGACGAAGCCCTGGAGAGCGAAGTCACCTTCTTCTCGAATCCCAAGTATCAGGCGAAGCTCGAAACCACGCGTGCCGCGGCCATCATTGTGGCGCTCGACGTCCAGGCGCCCGGCCGCACGCTGCTCCGCTCCGGCAATCCTTACCTGGCTTTCGCCCACGCCCTCGAAGTGTTTGCGCCGGCCTCGCGCCCCCAGCCCGGCATCCATCCCACCGCCGTCATCGCGCCCGGCGCGAAGCTGGGACGCAATCCCTCGATTGGCCCCTACGTGGTCATCGAAGACGGCGTCCGGCTGGGCGACGACTGCGTGCTCAAAAGCTTTGTGATGATTTATCACGGCGCGGCCATCGGGGATCGCTTTCTCGCCCACTCGCATGCGGTGGTGCGCGAGCGGACGCGCATCGGCAACGACGTCGTCCTCCAGAACGGCGCGGTGATTGGCGCTGACGGCTTCGGTTTCGCCAAGCAGGCCGACGGCTCGTACTACAAGATCGTGCCCTCGGGCGTCGTGGTGATTGAGGACGGCGTCGAAGTGCAAGCTCATTCCTGCATCGACCGGCCCTCGGTCGGTGAGACGCGACTCCGCCGCGGCGTCAAGGTGGATAACCTCGTGCAGGTGGGTCATGGGTGCGATGTCGGCGAGGACACTCTGCTTTGCTCGCAGGTGGGTCTCGCCGGCACGAGCAAGGTCGGACGCCAGGTCGTCCTCACCGGACAGGTGGGCGTCGCCGGACACTTGACCATCGGAGACCACGCCATCGTTACGCCGCAATCGGGCGTCCCGAACGACGTCGCACCGCACACCGTCGTCTCCGGGTCCCCGGCCATCGACCACGCGCGCTGGCTCAAGTGCGTGGCTCTCTACGCCAGGCTGCCGGAAATCTACGCGACTTGCCGGAAGGCGGAGAGCTTCCTCGAGTCGAAAGGGGGCCGCGAGTGACTGGCGCCGGCTTTCGCTCTCGCGTTGTGCTCTTGCCTTGTCTCCTCCTCGCAGGACTCTCGGCCGCGCTTCCAGCCGTCGCGCAGACTTCGGTGGTGGCGCTTTGGACGCCCGACGAAATCGTGGTCGGCGCCGACAGCAAGACCATCACGGGCCGCGGCGCAGGGCGCTCGACTTGCAAGATCGCCCAGTTGGAGGACTCCTTCTTTTTCGCCGCGGCCGGACTCAACACCGAGCCCAAGACCGGATTCGAGCTGGCGAAAATCGTCAGGCAGGCGTTCGCGCAGCCCGGCACCATGCGGGAAAAGGTCGACGACTTCGAGAGCCTCGTCGACACGCCGCTCACCGCGGCGCTCCAGCGGCTCAAGCAGGAGGAGCCGGCGTTCTACGAGCATTATCTCGAGAACAAGGGCCAGGTGTTGCAGGTGGTCTTCTTCGGCCTCGAGGACGGGAATCCGGAATTGTTTCTGCGCACCTTTGAGGTGGAACTCATTTCGGGCAACGTCACGGTCGTCATGGAGCGCAATGAGTGTACGGCCGGCACCTGCCCGAGCACCATGGTTTTCCTTCTCGGTTACTCCGGGGCTGCGTCCGCGTTCGTCACGTCGCATCCCGGCTTCTCGAAGAACGGCCTCGCGCCCGCCGTCGAACATCTGGTCGATATGGAGATTGCCGAGGTTCCCCAATTCGTCGGCCCGCCCGTCGACATCCTGCGCGTCAATCGTCAGGGCGCTTCATGGGTCAAGAGAAAAGCCCAATGCGCGCCGCTTCGCAAGGTCCAGCCGTAGCCCCCGGCGAGCCGGCGCACATCGCAGATGTGCGATCCAATGGCTGGGGTGTCATTCCGAGCCCAGCGAGGAATCTCGCTCTGCCCAAGCGCGGCGCTGGTGTCATTCCGAGCCCAGCGAGGAATCTCGCTCTGCGCCTGGGAAGGCTGGATGGATTTCCGCAAACCAATCGGTTACTTTGCCTGCATGAAAACAGCGTGGTATGCGCGGATGGTCTTTGGCGCGTCAGCGGTGCTGCTCGGCGTCATCGCGCTGATGTGGCACGACGCTGACACCTGGCAGACCCTGGTTCAGATCTGGAGCCTGCCTTTCGGCACGATCCTCGGCGCGTGCCTCATGGCCGCGCAGATTGCCGGCGGAATTGGAATCGAGTACCCGCGGACCGCGCGCTCGGCGTCGATCGTTCTCGGCGTCGTCTATCTGCTTTTCTCGCTGGCCTGCGTCCCGGACATCCTCGCCGCACCCGCCGTCTATGAACATTACGGAAGCTTCTTCGAACAGTTTGCCGCGCTCGCGGGCGCCATGGCCCTGTACGCCGCGACCGAAGCGAACGAAGCACGGGCTCTAGCCTACGGCCGGGTGGCGCGCCTGGCACTCGGAGCCTCGGCCGTTTCATTTACGCTGAGCCAGATCTTCTACCTCGCTGTGACCGCGAGCCTGGTTCCCCAGTGGATTCCGCCCAATCCGAGGTTTTGGGCCATCCTCACGACCATGGCGTTTGGGCTGGCGGCGCTGGCCATCCTCATCCATCGCCAGGCACGGCTGGCGTTACGCCTGATGACCCTCATGCTGGCGCTCTTTGGCATCCTGGTTTGGATTCCGCGTCTGATCGCTCATCCCCAGTCGCATTTCAACTGGTCCGAATTCGGCCTGACTTTCCTGATTACCGGGGCCACCTGGATGGTGGCGGAGTTGAGGTCTTTCTGATTCATGTCGGGTTGGCGCAGTTGCCTTAAAAAGGGATCTCCCAATCGTCGTCATTCCCGCCTTCGCGGGAATGACCTTGTGCTGCGAAATTGAGCCGGGCCGGCGCACATCAAAGATGTTCAATCGCTTCGGTGTCATTCCGAGCCCGTTCGCTCTTCCGCTTGCGAACGGTCCTGAGCAGAGCGAAGGGAGCTCAGGGTAAACTTCGCGAGGAATCTCGCACTGGTCGTTTCTTCCATCTTTGCTGCTCGTTGATCGCGGAGCTTCGCTCTGCGCCAGCCCGAATCTTCTCGAGCACGCGGATCAGATCCTTCAGCTGGCGCGCCTTGAGATGCGCGAGCAGACTCGCATGCCTGGCGAGGACGGGCGCGTCGAGCCGGTCGGCCAGTGCCCTGCCCCGCGGCGTGATCCGCGTGACCACCACGCGACGGTCGCCGGTGTCGCGCCCGCGGGCGAGCCAGCCTTTCCGTTCCAGGCGATCGAGCAGACGCGTCACGTCAGGCACGTGGGTAATCATGCGCTCGGCAATCTCTCCGCAAGCGAGCCCTTCGGCGCCCGCGCCGCGCAGAATCCGCAGGACGTTGTACTGCGTGCCGGTGAGGCCAAACGGCTTGAGGCACTTCTCAAGCTCACGGCTCAGGTACTCCGCCGTGCGCAGCACGTTGAGGTAAGCTTCCGCCTGCGCGCTTCCGAACGGTTTCGTTTGCTTGAGCTCCCGGCGCAGCACGTTAGCCATACCCTGTCCGTTTCCGTTTCGAGCCGGATACGCGCGCTCACAGCTTTTCTTCGGTCGGCTGATGTTCCGCTCGAGGCCTGGGTCGCGCTTCGCGCGCAACGGCCGCTTCACGCAATCCCTCGTCCGCCATCGGCGACGCGCCCTGGCATTGGGGATAGGATGTTACAACGTTACTAGTGGTAACAGATTATATCAAACAGGGGACATCCTTCTCAACGATTCCGGCGCTTATAAGCGGGGCTACGGCGACAAGTTGCGTCGCTCCTTCTTCACTAAAACGACGCTACACATTCCCCCGTGAGCGGGATCGTCCTGTCTCCGATTGTGACTTTGACGTGGCAAACTCTCGATGTATCCACCAACCCGTGAAAAAATCCGCAACTGCTGAACGTGGCGGTTATTGCTGGTTGCCCGACCGGACAGTCAGCGGAATCCTGAGTTTGCCGACACAGCAGCGACACGCCAGGCTCAGCAGTCAAGCAGGAACCAGTCAGTGGGTACTCGCTCGGCGTCGTACCCGTGCCGCTGAGAGAGACAGTCTGCGGGCTGCCGGGCGCGTTGTCGGTAACCGAAAGCGTACCACTCAGGCTGCCCGAAGCGCTGGGGGTGAAAGTCACACTGATCGTGCAGCTCGCGCCGAGTGCGAGGCTCGAACCGCAGGTGTTGGTTTCGCCAAAGTTCGTGGAAGCCGTGATGCTCGTAATGTTGAGCGCCATCGTCCCGTAGTTGGTGAGCGTAATGGACTCCGCTGGGCTGGTTGTTTTTTCAAGCTCGTTGCCGAAGACCAAACTGGTTGCTGACAAAGCGGCATTGGGGCCATCTGGGTTTGGGCCAAAATACCCGAAAATATCCAGCACCAGTTGGGTCGGGTCGGTCGCCCACGCACTGATGGACCCGTCGTTGGTGGCTACAATCGCCATGTTACTGGTAATGGCTGCATCCTCGGCATTCAGTGTCGCCACCAGCGGCTGTGTCTCGCCCTGCGGCCACAAAGTCAGGTAGCCTAGCGGACCGGCCGGCACGACCGTGGCATTAAACACATACGCTTGTGCCACCGAGGGTGGGCTGCACCCGCTACCTGCGACGTCCACACTCGTCTGCCCGGTGAATGGTGGCGTGCCTGGCGGGTTCCGCGTGTCGAGCACTCGGCAGGGCGACAGGTTGTAGAGCGACAGCCCACTAGTGCCCGGCGCCGCGAAATACCCGTTCGTATCGATTACCAGATCTGTGTCGTTCGTGGCGAAGACGTCAATCTGCCCGCTTGCACCCGCCGCTACGATCGCCGCATTGGCCGTGACCGTACCCGTTGGTGCGTTCAACGTGGCCACAAAGGGCTGCGGCTGCCCCGTCGCCCATGCCGTCAGGTACCCCAGCGGCCCTCTCGGGACTGCCGCCAGATTCAGCGAGTAGGCCTGAGCGCCGGAAGGCACGCCACAGGAACTGGAAAGAATCGGGAAGGTGCGACTCTGGCCGCCGGGTATAAAGGGTCCTCCCAAAGGCCCGTTTGCGTTGCGGGTGTCGGCCACGCGGCACGGCGTCAAGGGATAGAACTGCAACGCGCCGGTATTGGAAGATGGTACGAAGTAGCCGTTGATGTCCAGCACGAGGTCGGTTGTGTTCGTGGCAAAGGCGCTGATGGCTCCGTTGGTGCCCGCGGGTACGATGGCCGCATTTGACTTGACGCGGCCATCGGAATTCAGTGCGGCAACCAAGGGCTGGGACTGCCCGGTGGGCCACACGGTGAGATATCCCAGCGGACCCTGGGGGACAACTGCAACGTTCAGCGAGTAGGCCGCCGCAGTTGACGGAATACCGCAGGCGCTGTTGGGGATGACGAAGTCACGCGATGTTCCACCGGCGATGGACGGGCCACTGAAAGGGCCGTCCGGAGTATTCCGGGTGTCGGCGATTCGGCACGACGTGATCGGAATGAAGCGAAGCGCCGGCTGCGAAGAAGACCCGCTAACGATCGTGGTCAAGGGTTCTTGCTTCTGTTCCCGCTGCTGTTCCTGTGCGGCCAGCCAAACCGGGATCGCCAGCGCAGCGAGTAACGTCAGAGCCGCGGTGTAAACCGGCAGATTCTTTTTCACGACTCCCCTCCCTTCTACTGGTCCCGTGCCCCCGACCGAGTTCGCCGGGCACATCAAATCGGACCGCAGCGGTGCGGGTCGTGTTCACAGAGCCCGCAATCCCCTCTACCTGCTCATGTGCAAACGGAGCGGAAGTGAGTCCGACTCTACCGCGTCGTTGTCGTGTTGTCAATATGGTAATCGATTATTCACGTCGTGATTCGTGCACTCGCTCCTCGCCCCCCTTTCTTGGCAGGCGCGAGCCGAACCTTTCTAACTCATTGAACTGCTTGAGGTTGGGGGAAAGCCCGGGGGTGACAAATTTTGTCACCTCGGAGTCTTGCGGCCTCGCAAACATCGACCCATTGTTTTCATACAGTTACAGTTAACTTCGGAGGCCCTTTAGGCCGAAATGAGACAAATGAGACGCATGAGACAGGGCCTTCAGGCCGGGCAGGAGTTCCAAAATGGCACGATTCCAGCCCACCGGACCGGCGCCTCCGGCGCGACGCACCCGAGGGACGGCAGCAAGAGTTTCGGCGTCGTAACGGCCGCCCGCGCCGGCGACGATCACCGGCAGGTCGACGGCGCGCAGCAGTGGAATATCGTTCGGGCTGTCACCCAGTCCAACCGTGACGCCCAGGCGCGCGGCCAGCCCGGTTGCCGCCTTCGCCGATGCGCTGCGGACGCGCGAGGATCTCGCCGTACGACGGAACCACTTGATTAGGCGCAAGATCGCGGCGCCCTTATCGCTCCTTCCGGTGATATGAAACAGGCGCGTACCACGCGTCGCCTCGAACCCGAGGCGGCGGATTTCCCGGCTAAGCCGCGGCCAGGCGTCGGCGCGGCGGTCGAGGATCACAAAAGGTTCGTCATATTGACGACGCAACGCCGCCCGCGCTTCGCTGGGTCTTAAGCCTGTCAACTCAACCACTTCCGTTGCACTCATCTGGCTGAATCCACGCAGGCGTACGTCAGCAAGACGGCCCGCTTCCTCGAGCGCCCGGACCAGACGCGGGCGCGGCATGCCTAGAACCAGGTTGAGCCAGCCGCGTCGTCGAGCGGGGCGAGTACCCGGAATCGTGAAGGGGAAGTATTGCGCTGGAAAGAGGATAGCGCCGCCGTTCTCGATTACGAAGGGGTCGCGCCGGCCAAGGACCCGGACGAGCGCCCAAACCTCCGCTGCCGTCTTGCTGGTCACGATCACCAGGGGAATGCGGCGTCGCTTGAGGGTGTCGAGCGCCGGACGAGCCGGCGTCCAACGATAAGTCCGCCGATCCAGCAGTGCACCGTCAAGGTCAGTAAAGACGACACTCACCGGGAGGTTCTGGCTGGGCTTTTTCATAACCTAAGATTGGCACCGATCGGGCAACAAAAATAACATCAATCGCTCGAAAGGCAAGTGGTGAGCTTCGGAGCGGCAGTTCCCATGGAAGCAACGGCGTCCGGAGCACTGTACCCATCTCGTGACACCATCCCTCATGGACGACACCCGATGAAAACGTTGAGAGATGATGACTGTGAACCATCCGCAACACAAGATGAACTTGGCCACACACATGGACGTACCTGATATATCAACAGAATTTAATATTGTTTACAACAAGATACGTTTTATTGGCAGCATAGGATATCCATAGTCTATCGCGAGCGCGGATTTAGTTTCTTAGTTATGTATCTTTGGAATTATTCTTGCCTTAGTAATCCTCGTCGGGGGGGCAGCCGTACAAAGCCACCTCAGAACAAACTGGAATCGCGTGCAAGCGTCCGGAAAAGTTACGGAGGCAGTGATGCCGAGGTGTCGGCAGTTGAGGTCTCATAGACAAAGCAGTCAGCATCGTCGCGCAGAGGACGGTCAAGTGAGCATAATGGTCTTACTCATGACCAGTCTGTTCGTCCTGCTTTTTGCAGGATTCGGCAGTGACATGACCAACTTGTTCTTCCGCCGCGGGTCAGCGCAAGGGGCAGCGGATGCCGCGTGTGTGGCGACCGCCATGGACCTCTTCGTCAACCAGACGCAGGGCGCGGGGATGGGTGGATTCAGTCTGGGCACCTCGTTTGACTGCGCCCAGAAAGCCAGCGCGGCACCCTGCAAGTATGCGGCGCTCAACGGCTACAGCAGCCCTGGATTGACCGCGGGGGTCGACTCGAACGACGTATCGGTAACCTTCCCGGGTTCAATCAACGGCGTGACGACTCCGGCCACCAATGTCGCCGGCTTCTATCCCTTCATTCAGGTAACGGTGACCGACCGCGTGAAATTGTACTTTGCCGGGCTGCTCAGCGGGTCCAAAACGCAGGATGTGCACGCCATCGCCAAATGCGGGCTGCAAACGGCGAGTTCGCCGGTACCGATGATCATCCTCAACCCCACACAACAGGATACCTTTGATGTCGGTGGAACGCCCAACGTGACGATCGTGGGAGGCCCACCCAAGAGCATCGAGATCAACTCGAGCAACACCGCCGCGGTGAACATTCAAGGATCGGCCTCGGTCGACCTCACCCAGGGCGGCCCGAGCTTCAACGGCAGCAGCCTTGGGGTCTTCGGCGGGCCCTCGTCGGCGCCCGGCGGATTCCAGACCGCCAATACGGGAAGCTGGCAGGCTCCGTCGGCGCCGGTCCAGGATCCCTTCAAGAATATCGCGGCACCCACCGATACTGGAGTCGCCGGGACATCGAGCAGTGCCGCCTACGGCGTGAACGGCTGTCCGGACCACAACGGATGTACCGAATACACCGCCGGAGACTACAGCGGCGGGCTCCTTATCCAGAACGCCACCGCTATCTTTGACCCGGGAGTCTATTTCATCAAGGGGGGGACACTCGATTTCCACTCCAACTCCACCGTGCGTCCAAGCACCCTCACAGGGGACGGCAGCATGGGTGTGATGTTCTACCTGACTTGCGCGACCCCTGGTAGCTGCGGATCCTCGGGCGACGCCAGCGTCTACATCAGTGCCAACTCGGGCGGCGGACCTTCCACGTGTCCGGCCAACGGCATTGCGCCGGGCTCAATCGATTGCTTCGCGACTTCGGTGGCGCCGTGCCCAGGGGGGCCACTGCCGACCGGTTACAACCTTCCCACTTACGTCACCGGCAACGTGTTATTGGGACCCTGTACCAACAATTCCGCCTATCAGGCTCCCCCCACTCCTGTCGGAACGCTGCGCGGCATGCTGTTCTTTTCGGATCGCTCGGCCCCGCCCTCCGCCGGAGAAGAGTTCATGGCAGGCGGCGGTGGACTGCTGCTGGTCGGAACCGAGTATTTCCGCGAGTGCGCCGCCTGGCCCACCTGTACGCCTCCTCCCGTGAGCAGCAAGGGAGGGGGAAAAGGAACTACGTTGGATTACCAGACGGTCTTCCACCTCACCGGCGGCTCGGGCAGTGGTACTCGCCTCATTGGATTCATTGTCACCGACGAGCTACTGCTGCGCGGAACGAGCGGCATCACTATGGACATCAATCCGTTCCCGACCAGCAGCGTCCTCAAGGTGGCGCTGCTACAGTAGCCGTCGGGGGTGCACAAGTCGCGTGTGTAACTACACGTGACGCAGGGAATCGTCAGTTTCCTGCTTGGGCGGCGGCTGGAATTGCGTCCTGAGGACCTCGCTCGCCAGGTCCCGAGCGCCTAGGCCGAAAGCAATCGCCGCCGCCGTCACCACACCGCCAAAGAGAATCGCGAAGGCGACGATAATGGTCGTGCGGCTGATGCCCAGTTCGTCGAGCGCCGCCACCACCGTCAGGCTCAGCACGAAAAAGCGCGTCAGCCCGCCGAACAGCTTGGCGGATGGGATGTGGGCGTTCACCGCAGCGATCAGGACGCTGCGCCCGAGGAAGCGGCTGATCAGCGTCCCCAGCACCAGTACGCCGAGCGCCGCGAACACGTGCGGCAGGTAAGCAAAGAAGCGTTCCACCAGATTACGGCTGATGTTGCTGGGGAGGGCGTTCAGGCCGGCGAGCAAGGCGGTAATAACGAAAATCCCCTCCACCCCCTGTCCCGCCAGGTAAGAGCTGGACCGCGCCAGTCCCAATCCCTCGATAATCGCGCTGATACCCAGGCGGTCACAAAGCCGGTCAAAACGCATGGCGCGCAGCAGGCGATAGACCACCTGCTTCGCCAGCCAGCCGACGGCAAAGCCGAGGGCGACGAGAATCACTGTCGCGATCAGTCCCGGCAGGGTTTGCAACGCCTCCTGCGCGAGTTCTTTGAGCGGGCCCTGGATCGACCATTCCCAGAACTGTCTCATGACTCTGGCCTCTTTTCTCCGGCCCCTATCCCCCATTCCTGGATGAGCCGGGGTTTCAATTGCTCGTAGACCTGGCAAAGGTGTTCAATACGGTCCTCGACCTGCGATCCGGTTTCGTAGGCGGTCTGCCCGGCAAACGACGCGACCCAGCCGAGATAGAGCGGGGTCAGCGATTTGACGAGGTGCCCACGGTCGAGCGTCCGGCGATGGTAAGCCAGCGCGAAATCGTAAATGAGGTTCGACCAGAGCTCGTCGGGCAGGACGAACGCATCATCGGCGAGGGCGGCGCAGGCGTTGAGTTCTGCGAGACGCTGCGGAGGTACAAAAGCACGGTAAATGGACTCGAGGTCACTGCACCCCTGGCGGAACGAGTCGTGCATCCGCGCCACATTCACGGGCACGGGCTCCAGTCCCACCTCGAACGGAAAGCCGAAGAGCGGCACCGCTTCGGACGCCGCCACCTTGGGCCAGACGGCCACGTAGTCCTCCATCAGGCGGAACACCGAACCCACCACCTGGACGAGCATGGTGCTGAGATCCGCGCCGGGATCCTTGGCGTCATGGATCTTTGCGCCCAGGTAGGACTGGCAAACCTTGAAACCTTCGGCGATAGCGGTGGTGGTCATCCAGATGTCGATGCCGTAGCCCGCCACTTCGGTGTTCCACACGTCGCGCGTGAGGTAGTGCCGGGCCACGCGAGCCGACATTCCGAATTCACCGCCAATGGGCTGGCGGACGCGGCGCCCGTACAGAGCGCTGGTCAGCGGATAGATGATGCTGTTGGTGATGGTGCCGTCGTACTTGTGGCGCTTGTAATAAGGCGCGACGTAGTCGAACTCGAGGTCCAGCACCGGGCGCAGCAGGAGATCGATCCACTCTGGAGTGATACTGCGCAGGTCGGAATCGACCACCGCGCAGGCCGTCGCCTGGACCTCCTCGGCAATGCGGAAGATCGTCCGGAAGGCGCTTCCCTTCCCGGGAATCCCGTGATACGGCGTGGTCAGCCGGTGCACCGGGTAGAGAGCGTGACGCACCAGCAGGACCTGCTGCGAATCGATATTCGCCTGCTCCACCGCCTGGCTCGTGCCATCCTTCGAACCGCCGTCGGAGTTGACGATCAGCGCCCGGCGCTCGGGAAAATACTTGAGCAGCCCCACCTGAGCGGCCTGGACGACGCGGCCGATGGTGCGCGCATTGTTGTAGCTCGGGATGCCAACCACGATCTCGACCGGGCCGACTCCGCCAAGCTGCTGTTTAATTTCGTCGGTGAGAAGCTCTTGCGACAAGGTGTTCTTCCGCCGCGGAGTTGTCGAGCTCGACCGCTTCTTCCAGTTCCGTATAAATCTCGGGGATGGCGGCGGTGACGCGATTCCAGTTGGGAATGAGCGGCGATCCCAGCGGGTCATCGAGAAAGCTCTCGGCCGCCACGCGCAAGCCGCGCGCAAAAGCGTCGACCGCCTCTTCCTCGGCGTGAATATCGAATTCCATGCCGTTGATGACGGCATCGGCGCGGTAGCGCGCCAGGTTATCCTCCGCCGTGCGAACGTAGCGCGCCTGGAGGGCGCGGAACACACCGCCCGACAGCACCGCTCCTTCCGCCGCCAGAGTGCGGAAAAGAGTCTTGGCGATATCGATGGTCATGCGCATCAGGCCCTTCTCCGGATGGTCGGCGGAAAGCGGCTGATGCTTGTGCTCGTAGTTGTCGCACAAGTCGACCTGGCAGATGCGCTTGACGGAGAAGTTGCGGTACACCTCCGACAGGACGCCCAACTCGAGTCCCCAGTCGCCCGGAATGCGGGTGGCCCGCGCCAGATCGGCCATCATGCAAAACTCGCCCGCCAGAGGATACCGGAAGCTGTCGAGATAGCGCAGAAAAGGATGCGAACCCAGCACGGACTCGAGGGCTTCGACCAGCGGCCAGACGAGCAGGCGCGTCACCCGTCCGTGCATGCGCTCGGTGATGCGCGCGTAGTAGCCCTTGGCGAAGACAAAGTCGAGGCGCTGGTCAGCGACCGGATAGCACAGACGCGCCAGCATCTCCCGCGAGTAATTGAGAATGTCGCCGTCGTGCAGGGCGATAATCTTCGACCGGCCACTCGCCAGCACGTAGCCGTAGGCGATCCAGCAGGAGCGGCCTTTGCCGTTGTCGCCCACGCCCAAGTGAGATTCGCCCAGGTGGGCGTAAATGCCTTGTAGGCGCGGACCATCGTTCCAGATGACGCGCACGTGGGGGTGGATTCCGGCAAGGCGCTGTCGCACGTCGGCAAACTGCTCGGCGCTCGCGAGACCCAACGACACGATGACCTGGTTGAGGTACGGCGCGCGGGCGATTTCGTCGAGGATACGCGGCATGGCCTCGCCCTCGAACTCCGCATAAAGCGCCGGCAAGACAAGCGCGATGGGCCGCCGCCTCGCGAACCGCTGAAGGTCACACTCGAGCGATTCCAGAGGCCGATCCTTCAGCCGATGCAGCGTTGGGACTACACCTGTCTGTTGAAAATCAGCCATGGCCTATCTCCCCTCGTGGATTACGGAGGCCAGCTAACCTCGGGCAATGCCCGTCAGACACTTGTCAAAAGTGATTCGACTCGTTCTATCCGGACGTAAGGCAAGGCGTCGCCGGTGCGAGTCCATGAAAAATCAGAACCAAGCATGCCCATAGGGAATTCCCCTTCGAGTCATGCGAATGCAGAACAGCCTTTCCCCACCACGTCGTACCCCGGCTGCAACGGATGGGCCAATCCTACCTCTAAAGCGGCCTGAGGGCAACGTTAACTAATATATTAACTCCGAAAAGCCGCCGCCAGGGGCCTGTAAAGCGGTTAATCGTGCGGTCGGACGGCGGTCGCCCACGCCATTTGAACGGTTGAGGGTCGGCCCCGGAACCGCAGAATACACGGGGAAAAAGTTACCCGGCGCGGGTCAGAATTTCATGTACTCCGAAACGTCGCGGATCGCTTCGAGCCGTGGTAAGCTCCAATCCGCTTGTGATGCCGGCCACGGAGATTGGACCCCGGGGGCAGGTTAGGCTAGTGTGTGCTCGTTTGACATAAGGCGTTCCGAGGGCGCGCAAACTCCGGACGCCGGAGGCAGCAGTGAAAATCCTAGTGGCGGTTGATGATTCGAAATTCTCGCAGGCGGCCGTCGAGGCCGTGATCGCCCAGATCCCCCCCTCGAACGCGGAGGTGCGCGTGATCCACGTAGTCGAGCCGATAACGTCCGGGCCCGCGCCCCAGATGGCGGCAGGCTATACCCCCGAGTTGGCCGAGCTGGTGAAGGAAGGGCGAGCCCTGGTCGAGAAGGCGGCGGAGCGGCTGCGCGGCGCGGGCTTCAAAGTCGCGACAGCGGTCGAGAAGGGCGACATTCGCGAGAAGATCATCGAGTCGGCCGCCGACTGGGGTGCTACCCTTATCGTCCTCGGCTCACATGGACGCCGAGGCGTGCAGCGCTTCCTCTTAGGCAGCGTGGCAGAGTCGGTCGCGCGCCATGCTAACTGCTCAGTGGAAATCGTGCGTATTGCCGCGAGCCAATAATCCGGGCCTATGCCTCCATCCGACCCCGAGCGACGAGCCGCTGCCCTTCACTATCCTGAGGATCGCCTGTTTGGCGACCTTTCACCCGAAGCCGCGAAACAGCTTGCGTCGATCAGCATTCCGACCCGGTATTCCAAAGGCGCCGTGCTGTTTGTGGAGGGCGAGGCGCCGCGCGGTATCTTCATCGTCCGCAGCGGCCGCGTCAAGCTGTCCACGTCCTCGCCCGAGGGTAAGAAGATCATTCTGCGATTCGTCGAGACAGGGCGCGTGGTCGGCTTACCTGGGACAATTTCCGGCAGGCCTTACGCCGTGACGGCCGAGATTGCCGAGCCGACGGAGGCCGAGTTCATCCCGCGGGCGGCGTTTTTGAATTTCCTGCGCGAGCACGGCGAAGCGGCTCTGCGTGCCGCCGAGCTGATGGGTGAGGTTGTCCACACGACCTATGACGAAGTGCGGAGCCTTGGGCTCTCGCGCTCGACCGAGGAAAAACTCGCCACCTTCCTCCTCGACTGGTGGGACCGGCACGTCAAGAAACGCGGCCCACAGCGGGCGAAGCTGACGCTGACGCAGGAGGAAATCGCTGAGGCGATCGGGGCGACCCGCGAAACCGTGACGCGTCTGCTCGCCGATTTGCGCCGCAGGAAGGTCATCGATATTCAAGGCGCCACCCTGACGATTGCCGACCGTGCGGCCCTCGAGCAGTTGATCGGCACGCGGCCGCGGACCTGAAGGCTCGGCCCGGGCTCGACCCGGACATCCAAAATTTTCCTGATCACGTGGTCCACCGAGAGGGAGACGAGTGTATACTTTTGGACGGCGAAATCCGCAAGACGAATTCATTCGGAGGGAGTGTTCACCAATGAGAGGAATGGCGCGCGGTGTCGCAGTGGTTGCAATAATTCTTCTAACAGTGTGGGGAGCGCCTCTTTGGGGGCAAACGGGCGCGAGCGCCCAGATCTCGGGTTTGGTTTCCGACCCGAGCGGCGCCATCGTGCCCAACGCCAAAGTAACCGCGACGCACGTCGCCACGGGATTGGTGCGCACGACGCTCAGTGGCTCCGATGGGCTGTATGAACTTCCGAACCTTCCCGTCGGATCTTACCGGCTCGAAGTGCAAGCCGCCGGTTTTGAAACCTACGTCCAGACCGGGATCCAGCTCCAGGTCAGCAACAATGCGACGCTCAACGTCACGCTGCGCGTGGGAGAGGCCAAACAGCAGGTCGAGGTCGCTGCCAACGCCAGCATGGTCGAAACGCAGACCACCTCCGTCGCGTCGGTCATGGATAACGCGCGTGTTCTCGATCTGCCCTTGAACGGCCGCCAGGCTACTGATCTGATCATGCTGATGGGCGCAGCCACGAACACGCTGGACTCAAACGTGAACGACATCAAGACCAGCAAGAACTATGCTACTTCGGACAGCATCTCAGTTGCCGGAGGACAGTCCAGCGCGACGAGCTATCGCCTGGACGGCGGCACGCACATGGACAATTTTTCGAACATCAATCTCCCCTTTCCCTTCCCCGATGCCATCCAGGAATTCAGCGTCGAGACCAGCAGCCTGACCGCCCAGGCGGGGCTTCATCCCGGCGCCCAGGTTGAAGTGGTCACCAAATCCGGCACCAATCAGTTTCACGGGGACGCATTCGAATTCGTGCGCAACGGCGACCTCAACGCTCGCGATTTCTTCGCCGCCACCCAGGACACCCTGAAGCGAAACCAATTCGGCGGCACGATCGGAGGACCGATCAAAAAGGACAAGGTTTTCGGTTTCTTCGGCTATCAGGGGACCCGAATTCGCACCGCCCCGCCCTCCTCGATCACTTTCGTCCCCACGCAAGCCGTGTTGAATGGTGACTGGAGCCAGATTGAATCCGCCGGCTGCCAATCCAGCGGCGTGGCGCGCACCATCGTCAACCCTGCCACCGGCGCGCCCTTTGCCAACGATCAGGTCAGTCCGTCAATGTACAATCAGCAGGCGCTGAACCTGCTCAAGTACGTTCCCCTCACGAGCAATCCCTGCGGCGAGATCACGTACGCCATTCCGGAGCCGCAGCGGGAAGATCAATATATCGGTCGAGTGGATTGGAACCAGAGTACAAAGAACAGCCTCTTCGGACGGTATTTCTTCGCGGATTACAAGAGTCCGGCCGCCTTCAACAACGACTTCCTGCTCACCACCCAGCGCGGAGTCCTGGACCGTAGCCAGAGCGCTACCGTGGGCGACAACTATTCGATCAGTCCGAACACGCTCAATTCCGCCCATCTCACTTGGACCCGCCTGGCCATCACCCGCGGACCGGCGGCGAATATGAAAAACCTGTCAGATTTCGGCGTTAACATTTTTCAGGCCGTTCCTAATGCCATCGATCTGGGAATTGCGGGTTACTTCGGGATCGGATGCGGCACTTGCGCTCCCGCCCTTTTCAGAAACAACGTGGCGGAGGTTTCGGATGATCTGCATTTGATCCGGGGCCGCCACCGCGTCTCGGCCGGCGCTGATTGGATCCACTACCAGTACCCCTACGCGAATAACGCCTACGCGAATGGAGGAATGACTTTCAGCGGCCAGTTCTCGAACGACGGCCTGCTGGACTTCCTGCTGGGCATGCCCAGCTTTTTTGATCAGGGAAACCCGACCCAGTTTAACGGGCGCCAGGACTACGTCGGGGTCTATGTCAGTGACAATTTTCAGATGACGCAGAGGTTCAACGTCAACATCGGATTACGGTGGGAACCTAACACGTCGGTAACCGAAACGCACAACGCGGTGGACCACTTTTCTGAGGCCGCGTTCATCGCGGGTACCAAGACCACGCAGTTCGTCAACGCTCCGCCAGGGCTGTTTTACCCCGGAGACGCCGGCATACCCCGCACCTATACGTACACCAAGCTGGCCGCCCTCGAGCCTCGCGTGGGGCTGGTGTGGAACCCCACCGGCAGCGGGCGCCAGGTTATTCGCGCCGGCTTTGGCGTCTTCTATGACACCATACCCACCGCTTACTTCGAGGACCAGACGCAGGGGGCCCCCTGGGGAAGCGTGGTTAACTTAAACAGCCCGTCAGGAGGTTTGTCGAACCCGTGGGCAGGATACCCGGGTGGCAATCCATTTCCGCTGCCTTTTCCCCCCGGCAAGAATGCCGTTTTCCCGGCCCAAAGCAGTTTCTATGACTATCCTTTGAATTCCCGCCCGATGTACGTCAACCAGTGGAATCTAGGCTATCAAATCCAGTTGGCGAATAATTGGCTGGTGGCAGCAGACTACGTCGGCAACAAGACGACCCACATCTGGACGGGTGAGGATATCAACCCCGCCGTCTTTATCCCCGGCATGTGCAACGGCTCACCCTGTTCGACGCCGGACAATGAAAGCCAGCGGCGGCTGCTCTCTCTCATTAATCCCGTCGCGGGCATGGGTCTTTCGGACATTTATCACCTCGACGCCGGTTCAAATGGGGAGTACGAAGGGCTCCTGGCGAAAGTCCAGCACCGTTTCAGCAGCAACTACACGATTCTGGGGAATTACACCTGGTCGCACTGTATCAGTGAAACGGACTTCCAGGGTGACATGGGAGGTCCGTACACTCAGAATCCGTTCAATCGGAACGCCGACCGCGGCAATTGCAGCTTCGACATCCGCCAGATTTTCAACGTGACCTTTATCGCCCAGACGCCGAAGTTTTCGAATCCGTGGACCAACAGATTTTTGGGCAACTGGCAGCTATCGCCGATCGTTGCCGCCCACACGGGAACCTGGTTTTATGCTCTGGACGGATTTGATAATTGTCTGTGCGGAGTTTTTCTGGATCGTCCGAACGTTTCCGGCAATCCCTACGTCAAGAGCACCACCGGGTCGCGCCAGTGGCTCAATCCGAGTGCTTTCGCACCCAGCGCGCCGGGCGGGTTTGGCAATTCGGGAAGAGACTCGCTGCTGGCGCCGGGCTATTTTGATATCGACGCCGCCGTGAGCCGGTATTTCAACATCACCGAGCGCCAGCGCGTCGAGCTGCGGTTCGAGTTTTTTAATCTGACGAACCACGTCAATTTCAGCTCTCCGGATAACTTCTTAACGGATTCGACGTTCGGGCAGCTCCTGGGCGACGTCGGCCCGCGCGTTCTCCAGTTTGCGCTGAAATATACGTTCTGATTCGGAGTTGACGATGATCCTTTCGAAATCCGGGTTTTGGCCGGCGGCGATCGCCGGGCTGCTCGTGGCTTCCATGGCTTTGGCCGCGGGAGATGCGGTCGAACTTCACCGGCAAGGCGACCGCATTGAAGTGCGCGTTCAAGGGCGGCCCTTCACGACCTACTATTTTCCTCCCGACATCGCCAAACCCTACTTTCAGCCCCTGCGCAGCGCGCAAGGCACGGTGGTGACGCGCGACTTTCCCATCGGAAACACTATTCCGCCCGAGCATCTGAAGGACCGGGGTCTGGAGCCGCATCAGCGCCCCATGTTCTTCGGACACGGAGATATCGACGGCATCGACTTCTGGGGCGAGGCGGTGTTTCCGAAGTACAGCGATGACACGGTTTTCGGACGGGCGGTGTTCAAGAAGTTGGACACTATGCAGAGCGGCTCTGGTTCCGGCGCGCTTCAGGCCACTTTTGACCTCACGGGTCCGCGTGGCAGAGTGATCGCGGAGGAGATCCAATCCTTCGTCTTCGGAGACGACTCGAACACGCGGTGGATCGACTGTAAAATCACCCTGGTCGCCAATCACGGCTCAGACGTGGTCCTGGGCGACACCAAAGAAGGCACCTTCGGTATCCGCCTGGCCAAGGAACTGAATTCGCCTCCCGGCCACATGGTCAACTCGGCGGGCGCGGAAGGGGAAAAACAGGTTTGGGGAAAACCGGCGGATTGGGTCGACTATGACGGGACGGTCAACGGAGAAGAGCTGGGCATCGCGGTATTCGATAGCCCGAGGAGTTTCCGGCATCCGACCACCTGGCACGCGCGCGCTTACGGCCTGCTCGCCGCCAATCCCTTCGGCTGGAGAGAGTTTTATAATGATCCTCAGAAGGACGGGAGCTGGACCATCCAGCAAGGCAAGACATTGCAGTTCCGCTACCGCGTCTTCATTCATCATGGTGACTACAAACAAGCCAAGGTTGCTCAGGCCTACCAGGAATACGCAGCCCACGAGAGATAGGCAGGGCAATTCCCGGCGAAGGAGGACATTTTCATGTCTGATGATTCGCAATTAAGCCGTCGGAGTTTCTTAAGGAGCGGCGCAGCGGGCCTGGCTGCCGCCGGCAGTAGCGCGTTTCTCAGCCGGCCCGAACGCATCCTCGGCGCGAACGATCGCGTGCGCGTGGCGGTCTGCGGCGTACACGGACGCGGCATGGATCACGTCAGAAACTACGCGAAGATTCCTAACGTGGAGATCGCCGCCGTGTGCGACATCGATGAGAACATCATGCGGGAGCGCGTCGCCACGATGGAGAAACGTGGGATTCAGAAACCGGCGACGTTCTTCGACATCCGCAAGCTGCTGGAGGACAAATCGATCGATGCCATTTCCATTGCCACTCCGAACCACTGGCACTCCTTAATGGGCATCTGGGCCTGCCAGGCCGGCAAGGACGTCTATGTGGAGAAACCGTGCTCCCACAATCTGTGGGAAGGCAAACAGTTCGTGGCCGCCGCGCAGCGCTACAACCGCGTGATCCAGCACGGCACGCAAATCCGCTCCGCGACGGCGATCCGCGACGGAATCAAAAAAGTTCACGAAGGACTGATCGGCGACGTCTACATGGCCCGCGGGCTTTGCTACAAATGGCGCAACACCATCGGCCGCGCACCCGTCGGGCCCGTGCCCGCCGGAGTGCACTACGATCTCTGGACCGGGCCTGCGCCCCTGCACGAGTTCACTCACAATCGCTTTCACTATAACTGGCACTGGTTCTGGTATTACGGCAACGGCGACATGGGCAATCAGGGCACGCATCAGATGGATGTGGCGCGCTGGGGGCTGGGGGTAGGATTTCCCAACAAGGTGAGCGCCATCGGCGGCCACTTCATGTTTGATGACGACCAGGAAACGCCCAACGACCTGGTCTGCACCTTCGAGTTCGATCTTCCGGACGGCAAGCGCAAGATGCTGAGCTTTGAGGTCCGCCACTGGATCACCAACCACGAGGCGGAGATTGGCACCGTCGCCATGGGGACTCCGGAGCCCAAGCGCAAGGCCGGACTCCCGGCGCTCGGGCCGCTGTCGGGTGGACACAACACCATCGGCGACATTTTTTACGGCTCGAAAGGGTACTTCGCCACCGGCGATGAGGACGCGGATACCTACGGCGTGTGGCTCGGCCCCGACCAGGAACCCCAGCCCAAGGTTCACGCCGGCACGGAGCTGGCTCACTTTCAGAATTTCATTGATTGCGTCGTGAGCCGGAAGAAAGAGAACCTGAATGCGCCCATCGAGGAAGCGAATATGTCGATGGCGCTGATGCACCTTGCCAATGCTTCCTACCGCCTGGGCCGGACGTTGAACTTCAACCCCGACACTCAACAGGTCATCGACGACGCCGAGGCCGATACGATGCTCCGCGACGGCGATCGCGGCTATCGGGCGCCTTACACGGTGCCGGAAGAAGTCTGAAGCCAAAGGAACCCTACCGTGAAGACCTCAAGGCAACCATCCGGATAAGTACCGAGACAAAAAGCCGCCGCCAGATTGCTTGACGCCAGTGAGACCCGATGGGAGAATCGACCTTATCGGACCAGAATCGATCTGGGCCGAAAGGAAGAAATTGTGCCGACACCCAGCCCTGGTGAAAAGCAGCGACGGTGGGAACCCTTGACGCTCGAGGTCTCTGGGAATCCGGCAGTCTCTGCTGAGACTAAGGTATCGCCGCGGGAAGCCGGCGATGGCGGCGACGCTTGGTCACCCGAACTGCTCGAGGCTAGCGAAACCCTCAGAAGACACGCCCAACTTCTCGATCTCGCCCATGACGCCATCATCGTGCGCACGCCTGACAGCGCAATTACCTTCTGGAACCGCGGCGCGGAGAACATGTTCGGCTGGACCAGGGAGGAAGCGGAAGGACAGATTATTCACGATCTGCTCCGCACGGAGTTTCCTGAGCCCTTTGAAGAGGTCCAGCGCCGGCTCTTCCATGACAACTGCTGGGAGGGAGAACTGGTTCAGACCCGGCGCGACGGCGTCCGCATTATCGTCGCCAGCCGTCAGGTCCTGCAACGGGATGACAAGGGACAACCCGTGGCCATCCTGGAGATCAACCGCGACATTACGCGCCGCAAGCGTGCAGAGGAGGCGCTGAAGGAGAGCGAGCAGCGCCTTCTTTCGATCATGGACAGCAGCCCCTCGATCATGTTCCTTAAGGACCGCCAGGGCCGATACCTATACGTCAACCCGTCGTTCCAGACTCTCTGTGGGTTGACGCCCGCAGAAGTGGTTGGTAAGAAAGACAGCGAGCTCTTTCCCCTTCCGCAAGCGGACGCATTTCGTTCCAATGACCTCAACGTATTCCTGTCGGAGATGCCTATTGAGTTCGAGGAAACGGCTATCCACGACGACGGCCCTCACACCAGCATCGCTACCAAGTTTCCGCTGCGGGATACTCAAGGTAACGTCTACGCCCTTTGCGGCATCGTCACGGACATTACGGAGCGCAAACGGGCTGAGGAGGCTCTCCGGCGCAGCGAAGCCAGGCTACAGGCCGTCATCGAATCGATGGACGACATTGTTTTGGAAATCGATGACCAGGGCGTCTACGTGAACGTCTGGACCACCAACGATAAACTACTGCCGCGGCCTAAGATTGAAATCATTGGCCAGCGCGTCGGTTTTGCCTTCGGCGAAGGATTTGCCTCTCCAATCCTTGAGGCGATTCCCCGCGTGATCGCCAACGGTCGCGCCGAAAGTCTCGAGTTTACGATGGGCAGCTCCGAGGGACAGCGCTGGTTCCTCGGACGGATGAGCGCCATCCGTCCAGAGGCCGGCGCCCGCAAGTCCGTTTGCTTTCTCATTCGGGACATCACGAACCTCAAACGGACGGAAGTGGCGTTGCGTGAGAATCAGGCGCTTTTCGAGGGCCTCTTCGAGTCATCGCCGGATGCCATCTTGACGACGACGCCCGAGGGCACGATCGCCCGGCTGAACGCCCAGACCGAAAAGCTCTTTGGATATCGTCGGGAGGAACTTGTCGGCAAGTCGATTGAGGTTTTGGTGCCAGAACGTTTCCGTGACTACCATGCCGCGCACCGCGAGGCTTATCGCGCCCAGCCGCGCGTGCGGCCCATGGGCGCCGGTCTCGAGCTCTTCGGCCGTCGTAAGGATGGGAGCGAGTTTCCGATCGACATCCTGCTGGGTCCGATCGCCAAGGACAAGGATGCCGTGGTTGTGGCCGTGGTCCGGGACATCACCGACCGCAAGCGCGCCGAAGAATCGGTGCGCGAGCTTTCGGCCAGGCTATTGCAGTTGCAGGACGAAGAGCGACGCCGTTTGGCTCGTGAACTTCACGACAGCACGGCGCAGACGCTATCGGCCATCACTCTCAACCTCAGCGTCGTGAAGCGCTATGCGAGCTTTGAAAAGAATACCCGGGCCTCCAAGGCGCTGGCGGAAAGCGTGGAACTGGCGCGGGACGCGGCCCGGGAACTCCGCACGTTTTCCTACCTCCTGCATCCGCCGCTGCTCGATGAGATCGGACTCGCACAGGCGCTGCGCTGGTACGTGGATGGGTTCGTTAAGCGAACCAAGATTCGGATCAACTTGGAAATGGCGGAGAACCCCAGCCGGCTGCCGTGCGAACTTGAAATCGCGCTGTTTCGCATCGTGCAGGAGTGCCTGACCAATATCCACCGCCACTCGGAAAGCTCGACGGCCGAGATTCGCCTCTTTCAAAACGACCAAAGGGTCGTGCTGGAAGTACGTGACCGTGGCAAAGGAATCCTGTCAGGATCCCTCGTGCAAGCCAACGCTGCCGGCTCCACACTGGGCGTGGGGATCCGAGGAATGCGGGAGCGGGTGAGGCAGTTGGGCGGCCAAATCGAGTTTACGCCCGCCGACCCTGGCACCCTCGTCCGCACCGTTATACCCCTCACGCGCACCAATAACCCAACCCAAGGTTCGAGCGCGGGGAGGTGACATCGATAAGGTGAACAACCCATGGCAACCCTCCGTATCCTGATTGCCGAAGATAACCGCGCCGTTCGCGAAGGCTTGCGGGAATTGTTGGAAGCCCAACCGGAGTGGCAGGTGGTTGGAGAGGCAGTGAACGGGATGGAAGCGGTCGAGAAGGCCCGCGAACTTCAACCTGAAGTGGTGATTCTCGACTATAGCATGCCTCAGCTCGACGGGATCAGCGCCGCCGCCCGCATCCGGCAGGCATCCCCGCAAACCGAGTTGCTGGTCCTGACCCAGCATGACGCCCCCTACACGGCTCGCCGGGCGCTGGATGCTGGCGTGCGCGGCTAGGTGGTAAAGTCCGACGCCGATCAGGATCTGCTGGCTGCCGTCGAGGCCGTAAGCCGCCACAAGGTCTTCGTCAGCTCCTCCATCGCCCAAGACGTTTCGCTGGAACGGGGCCGTCCATCGAACGCCTGAGTGCTTCTGGATTCCTGATACTCCCCTGGTAGGTTCACCAACCCTAACAAAATACTCAGTCTGACGCGTTTTTCCCTCGAGTGGATGCCGGGTCAAATGGGATACCGATTGAACTGCGTCTTGAGGGGGCCGAAAAGGGGCCAGGAGGCCTGGAGAACCATTTTGGCCAGTGCAGAGCTTGACAAGTGCTCTGGAGGTGGCGTAGGTTGTTGCTCGGCGCCGTGCAAGGGACCAGGCTCTTGCCTTGCGGAGGTACACAAGTTCCAGTGAGCCCGTTCCCAGCAAGGTGATGGTTCGGAGTCTGGACCGCTTCGCTGCAAGGGAAGAGAGGACCCTATCCCATGTCGCGCGGAGCCCACAACGGCACCCCCCAAGTTACCTTATTGCAGCGGAGCCTACTCAGGCGGCAGTGTCTGTTGGATCTGCCACCGGGAGGTTCCTTGCTTCATGTTGCCCGATGCGGGAAGCTTCAGAAATCTCCGCCCATGATCGGTTACTTGACCCGAGTGGAAGTAGCCAGATTCCGCGTCAGGAGAGTGAGCTATGCCTACGAAGCGGATCGTCGGTCCCGCCGGACGCCTTTTTGCGGAGCCTCAGCCCAGTCCCGACGAAACGGGCTTCCGTCAGGATAACACCAGCGCGGCGTACTATAACTCCCCGTATTTCCTTGCGCACCAGAAACAAGTGCAGCCTATCCCGCCGCCTCGGCCTGGAACGCTCCCCTACCTGAATCTGGTAGACTTCGTCCCTGCGGAGGTCATGACGGCGATCAATGGGGCCGGCCAGATCAGCTTTCACTCCGTGGGAGACACTGGAGCGGCGAAGGTAAGCCGTTCGCAGGGCGCGGCAACCGCCATCGGCCATGAAGGTGCCGTTGCTGACGCCATGGCCGCCGAGACTCAAGGCTTGAACGGGCCCGCGTTCTTCTTCCACTTGGGCGACATCATCTATAACTTCGGCGAGGGCCAGTACTATTACGATCAGTTCTACGAGCCCTTTCGGGCGTACGATCGTCCCATCTTCGCCGTCCCGGGAAATCACGACGGAATGGTGTTCGGCCCCGAGTCAACAGCTCCCCAGGTCCCGACGCTGGCGGCGTTCCTGGTCAACTTCTGCGCTGCCGCTGCCGGACCGTCTCCTGACGCCTGCGGCCTGGTGCGAAGTGTGATGACGCAATCAGGAGCGTACTTCACGCTCGACGCGCCTTTTGTGTCGGTCATCGGACTCTACAGCAACGTACTCGATGGTCCGGGAGTGCTGACTTCCCAGCGGGGTCATTTTCCGATCAGTGATGAGCAGATCCCTTTTCTGGAGAAGGAACTGGGCCGCTTGAAGCCCGACCGTGATGCGGGCAGGCGCGCCGTGGTTCTCGCCGTCCACCACCCGCCGTTGTCCGCTGACGCCCGGCACGGCGGCTCGACCGGCCTTCTGGCGGACATTGACGCCGCTTGCCAGGCGGCCGGCCTGTGGCCGGACCTCGTACTCTCGGGTCATGCCCATCTCTATCAGAGGTTCACCCGGGTGGTGAATGGAAAGGAAACTCCGTACATTGTCGCCGGCAGCGGAGGCTTCTCCGCCACGGCGCCGCGCCAGCAGGCGCCCCCGGCGGGTACGACGGTGGATGACCACACGCTCGAAATCGATCCCCTGATCGACTTCGGGTACCTCACAATCACCACCGACGCGAAAACGCTCTCCGTGACTTTCCGCTCCGCGGATAAGAGCGGAGTCTCTCAGAAAGACTCGGTGAAGGTCGATCTACAGACCGGCAAGATTCTGGAGGGGCGCTACGCTCGAGGCAAGGCTGGAGGAGCGGGCGGCGGACAAGCTGGCGGCCAGGCTGCTGGGGGAAAGCGCAAGCGGAAACCACGAAAGTAACCGGTAACGGGCAGGGGGGCACATCTCGGACGAGAGAGGAGCTTCGACATGCCTAGAGACCAAAAACCAGTTGCCGGGAGCCATCGGACACCCTTCCGCAATGCCAAAGCCGTCGGCGAGATCGCTGCCGGCCAACGGATTGAGGTGACCGTGCGTGTGCGTCCAGCCCAGCAGGATGCGGGCGGGACCGCAAGAGTTATGGAAATGGGCGCAAAACGTCCCAGTGAGCGCAGCTATCTCAGCCGGGAGGATCTCGCCGCAACCCGGGGCGCCGATCCTGGAGACCTGGCCAAAATCGACCAGTTCGCGCGCTCCTACAATCTTACGGTGGTGGAAACAAGTGCCCCGAAGCGGATGGTCCGGTTGTCAGGAACGGTGGCCGACCTCTGCCAAGCGTTCGGCGTGCAGTTGCAGAAGTACAAATCGAAAGAAGTTGTCTACCGCGGGCGCACCGGGCCGGTGTATGTGCCCAGCGAGCTCTCGGACATTGTGGAAGGCGTTTTCGGCCTTGATAACCGCCCCGTCGCTAGGCCTCATTTCCGGCGGCTTCAGAGTCCCACGCGCCAGAAGACTCAGCGTGGCGTGAGACACGGACCAGGCAAGGGCAAGCCCGCCAAGACATCGAGCGCCGGCCCCGCCGCAGCTCCTCTCAATGCAGCGGATGGCAGCTTCAGCGTTCCTGAAGTAGCGCAACTCTACAATTTCCCGAGCGGTCTCGACGGCACGGGGCAATGCATCGCCATCATTGAACTGAACGACTTCGACCAGAACGGAAACATCACGGGCACGGGCTACAGCGTTTCGGATCTCGGGACCTTCTTTGGCAACTTGGGTTTGTCGATGCCCGATGTGTCCGCGATCGGCGTGGATGGCGGGGCGAATATGCCCGGTCCGGATCCCAATTCCGATGGCGAGGTAACTTTGGACATCGAGGTGGCGGGCGCCGTCGCTCCCGGGGCCAAGATCGCCGTCTACTTCGCACCCAACACTGATGCGGGGTTTATCGATGCGGTGAACGCGGCGCTCCACGACACCGTGCGGAGGCCTTCGGTGATTTCCATCAGTTGGGGCGGCCCGGAGGATGCTTCCACCGATCAGTTCTTGAACGGGTTGAATCAGGCCTTCCAGGATGCTGCGACCGTTGGCGTAACGGTCTGCTGTGCGGCGGGCGACAACGGATCGTCCGATGAACCGCCTGACACCAGGGACGGCCAACCTCACGCGGATTTTCCTTCCAGCAGCCCTTTTGCGCTTGCCTGCGGCGGGACAAAGCTGACAGGCACAGGGACCACCATCAGCAGCGAGCTGGTTTGGAACGAAGGAGACGGCCCGGGCAACGGCGCCAGCGGTGGCGGCGTGAGTAACAAGTTTTCCCGTCCGAGTTATCAGAACAACTCGAGCGTGCCCGTCTCTCCTCTGGGCAACACGGGCCGCGGCGTCCCCGATGTCGCCGGAAACGCCGACCCGCATACTGGCTATCGCGTGATCGTCGGTGGCCAGGAATTTCCCGTTGGCGGTACCAGCGCGGTAGCGCCACTCTGGGCCGGGTTGATCGCGTTACTTAACCAGAGCCTGACCGGCAAAGGCGGAAACACCGTCGGCTTCTGGAACCCGTTGATTTACGGCTCGCTGGCCAGCACGGCGGCATTCCGCGACATCACTCAAGGGAATAATGATATCGACGGCGCGCTTCACAAATACTCCGCCGGACCGGGTTGGGATGCCTGCACTGGAATAGGTTCGCCCAACGGCGCGCAAATCTTGCAGGGGCTGTAGGATACAGACGGTTGTCTGGCGAGGGTCGAGTTCCTCCGGCTACGGATCTCGGCTGAAGTTCCGGGATTAGCGCGTGTAGCGAAATTCCCAGAACCTGGGTTTGGGACTCTCGCGTCCGTCGGCACCCACCGCCCATACTCTCCAGCGGCCCGGGACAGCGCCGACAAAGTCAAAGGTGTAGAAAGTCGAGGTGAGACCCGTTACCAGCTTTAGAGATCGAGCCGTGGCGTCCTGGCATCCGCTCGGCTCACAATATTCGATCTTGACAGTGTAACTCGCCGCGCCGGGGACCGGCGTCCAGCGCAAAGTCGTCTGGCGTGAATGGTTGGCAAGCACCGCCCCCTCAGCCGGCTCGAGCATAATTGGCTCTCTAAGCTGAATGGTTGGCCCTTTAAGCTGCGCAGGCGGTCTGCCGCGGGAGGTCGTCGCGCCTCGCTGCATTCTGAGTCCTGCAACCACCAGAATCAAACCGAGGACGGCCGAGGCGACGCGGCCCCACCTGCCGGGGTCAATCTTGTCCCGGATTCTCCCCACCACGGCGATGCCGAGAAAGATGAGGCCACCCAGGATGAACAGTTTGGGCACCGGCGCTGTGACGGCGGATTTCACGAGGTCGCCCATGTGATGCGTCTCCCAGCGCCAGAATTGGCAGCACGGCTACCGAAATTCGGAAGGCGGCGCGGACCTTCGTGCTGACGCTCTAGTCTTGCACGATCGAGTCGGGGGTGGCCTGTGGACCCTCAGCACATCATTGCTCTCTGCGATGCAAATTGGGACGCAAACAAATCCGATTGCAGCGGGTTTGTCAAAGCCGTCGCCAATGCGCTTCAAGTCAGCACGTTTGCGCCTGGCGACGATGCCAATTCGATCGTGGATAAACTGCACGCGGCCACAGACTGGGTGGCACTCACCCCCGGTGACGGTCCTGCGGCCAAGGCGCAAGCCGACGCGGGTTGGTTCGTGATCGCGGGTCTTAAAGGCTCCAACCAGACTAATCCCGATCCCCATGGCCACGTGGTCGTGATCGTCACAGGACCACTCGACTCGATTCACGGCGAATACCCGACGGCCTACTGGGGCCGGCTGGGCGGTGTCGGCGCTAAAGCGCAAACCATCAACTGGGCGTGGCGAGCAGGAGATCGCGATCAGGTGGCTTATTTCGCGAAGTCCTGGAGTTAAGCCGGCTCCGACTCGGTACAACGTACTCCGGACGGACGCAACGGACTTGAGGCGCGAGCCCCGCGACACCGCGCATCTTCTCACTCCTCGGTAGACTGCCGCGCGTTCACTGATAACCGCTTGATGCTCTGCTCGATTTCGTTCCGCATAGCGGAATCTCGCGTAAGCTTGGGGCGCACGGAGAGAAGGGTCTGTAATGCCTGCGTGCGCTGACCAGCCGCTTCCTCGAGGATGGCGCGGTAAAACTCGCGGCTCACGAACTTCGACTGATCGAAATTCGGAACATCGAAGAGAGAACTGAACGTCGCCAATTGGTCCGCGGGCGGCACCGCGGCCAGCAATTGCTGGCGCCTCGCTTCGTCAGAGTCGAAATGAAACGAGTAAATGGCCCATAGAGCGCTGCGCGTTTCCGGATCAACTCGCTCGCCTTTGGTCAGCATGTCGCCGACCACCCTGACGAGCTCCACATCGGCTTCATCGTTGCGGACATTCTCGTATCCGCTCAGTTGCATCGTACGCACGTAATCGCGATGAGATCCACCGGCCAACGCGAGCGAGAATTGCTCTCGGGCGTCCGCGACCTTTCCGCCGTGCCAAAGAATCCAGTGTCCGAGCATGGCGTGGGCGTACACATTCTGAGGGTCGGTTTTCAATGCTTCCTTGTAGTAGTGGTCGGGTGCGAGCGTCGCGACCCCGTCCCGGGACCGGAGAAACTCGGCCCAGCCAAGATGCGCCAGGAGATCGGCTTTCCGTGCTCTCTGAGCAGTCGAAGCCGCTCGGTCAAGGATTGGCGCAACCTTACCCACAATGTCGCTAAACCTCTGTTGATCGGGGCCGAGACGCGCGTGTTCGAGCCAATCCATGGCCAGAGACTCTTGCGCCATCCGGACATCGCGACGTCCGTTCGTCAGGCGGTCGGCCTCGGCCATACTGTCCCATGCGGCGGGATAATCGCGGGCTGCCTCCTGCATCTGGCTCGTCCTCAACAGCTCCTTAGTTTGGCGATCCCGCTGACGAAGTGCGGAGACGCTTTCCGCCAGCTGCTGAAACCCGAAGATGAGGGACAAAACGGCAGTAACTCCGCCGACCCACTTGAGCGCTGTGGGAATGAGCCGACTTCTGGCTGGAGTCCCCGTCTCTTCGCCAGTGACCCTTCTTCTGCTCTCCCGCATTGCAACCTCGCCGTCTCTATCGCTGCCTGACCGTGTTCCGGTGCTCTGAAGCCCAACTTCTAGGCGGGCCCTGCCATGCTGGGCCTTTCGAACTGAAGAGCCAGACGAACCGCAACAATACGCACCATCGCCGCGGCTCGGCCATCCGAAGCCCGGTCCATCGCCAGAAGTCCCCAGGGATGGCCAAACTCGTCACGCGTATTCTCCGCCACCGAGGCCATATACGCCGCGAGATTCCGACGGAGATCCTGCGACCTAGGATCTTCGGGGCCGGGGTTCGGGTTTTGCACAAAGAAACTTCGCACCTCGGCCAGCTTTTCCGCCATTCCGTGCATGGCTTGCGACCACCACCGGATAACCACGTAGTCCGTCTCCACGACCGCGATCTGGTTGGAGGGCAGACCTGCGAGCACCGCGCTGAGAGCAGCGGGGCCCGCGACCTTCATCTGTTTCCAGAGTTCGTCGTCTTGGAGAGGAGGCAGGCGAAATGCGTCAGTGGCGTCCACGTGGATCAGGCAGGCCAGGGCTTGGCGCCCTACCGTGTCATAATCGTCCTCGTTGCGAGGGCGCCCAGCTTGATCGAGAAAGAGGGCGGAGGTGAGAGCATCGTCATAGTTCGTCTCGGCGTAGAACGTGGACCGCCCAAAGTCGTCAATGCCGCCCAATATCTGCGTCTTCTCGGCGTCGGAAATAAGTCCCAAAGCCTGGGGCACATCCAAGTTGTCTCTCATGGCTTCTCGATTGGTACTGGAGCGTAACTCGAAATACCAATTCGAGGACTTGAACTGGGGCGCTTGCGCGACCAGACGCGTGTCTCGATACGCCGCGGTGATCAGGAAACTCTCGGCCAGCACCCTCCGCAACTTTTCGCTGTCGGCGCCGTAGTTGACCCTCGAGCTCCGGATACGCTGGGCGTTGGCCGCGTCGGTGATCACCAAATCCCCGCTCGCCGGCTCGTAGAGAACACTGCCTTGAACCGCCAGCCGGCTTACCGAAGAATAGTTGTAGATGCCGAGCAGGTTCACCTTCAGCGTGTGCTTGCCCTCGCGAATCGAGGTGAGGATGCTGCGCGCGAGCTGAACCCCGGGCGGCAACGAAGCCTCGTCGCCTGTCAGCAGGCTGAGATCGCCCGTCAGAGCAGCCAGCAAGGCCTGCCGGCCTGTCGGGTCCAAGGCCTTCAGGTCGATATCGTAGAGAAAGGCCGCCAACCGCTCCTGAGCCGCCAGGCTCAACTCCGTAGTGATCGCGAGTTCCAGCTTTCTCTGGACAGCGGCTTTGATGGCCGCGGCGATAGCCGCAATCTGCTCGTCGTTGAGTCCGGCATTCTTGAGTTCGGCAACGTCCGCGGCGGGATTACTGCTGATGACGCCGAGCACGGCTGAGATCAGCTCGAAATTGCCGGCGCCCGCCGCAACGCCAAGGCTGGCAGTGACACTGAGGGTGAAATCAGTA
>Ga0209167_10000047_pt1 | contig 151813 bp, 142 predicted proteins | sample Coa_R1_9_FD_187154 | JGI IMG/M metagenome (GOLD analysis project Ga0209167, IMG submission 187154) | Surface soil microbial communities from Centralia Pennsylvania, which are recovering from an underground coalmine fire - Coalmine... | ecosystem: Environmental > Terrestrial > Soil >... | reverse complement strand
CTTCGCCGGAGACTTTGCCGCGGCCGTGGACGCCTCTCTGAACGCGGATGCGGAGCGTCTGTTCTGGACCTCAGCGGCAATGTTCGAGAGCGCAGAGCATCGGTTCTACGGTGCACTTGCCCATGCGGCGGCGTGGGATTCCGCGTCTCCCGAGGAGAGGCCTAAGCATTTAGCTTCGTTGATGGCTCATCATCGCCAGCTGCAAGTATGGGCGGAGCATAACCCTGACACGTTCGTGAACCGAGCCGCGCTTGTCGGCGCGGAGATCGAGCGGATCGAAGGTCGCACGCTCGAAGCTGAGGAACTCTATGAGAAAGCCATCCGTTCTGCACACGCCAATGGCTTTGTCCACAATGAAGCAGTCGCGAATGAGGTGGCAGGGCGCTTCTACTCGGCACGCGGTTTCGAAAAGATTGCGACCACATATCTGCGCGAGGCGCGCTACTGCTACCTCCGTTGGGGGGCAGATGCCAAGGTCCGGCAACTGGAGCAGCTTTACCCACAGATCAAAGTGGAACGCTCGATATCCGATGCGACGGCGACGATAAACGCGCCGGTCGAACAGCTCGATCTCGCGACCGTGATCAAAGTGTCCGAAGCGGTGTCTGGCGAGATCGTGTTGGATAGGTTGATCGACACGATCATGCTCACAGCGATAGAGCACGCAGGCGCCGACAGAGGTCTCCTGATTCTTTCCCGACGTGATGGCTATCGCATCGAAGCGGAAGCCACCACCAGCAGCGATAAGGTGACAGTCGTCCTTCGACAGGCAAGCGTCACCGCCGCGGATCTACCTACTTCGGTCTTTCATTATGTCCTTCGGACTAAAGAAGGTGTTGTCTTACGTGACGCATCCGGTCAGAACTCATTCGCCGTTGACGAGTATTTTCGCAGGCACCACGCACGGTCTGTGTTCTGCCTCCCGTTGCTCAAGCAGACCCGGATGATTGGGCTGTTGTACCTGGAAAACAGCCTTACAGCTCACGCGTTCACTCCGGCGCGGATGGCTGTCCTCAAGTTACTTGCTTCTGCAGCCGCGATCTCCATGGAGAACACGCGTCTCTATAGCGATCTCGAAGATCGGGAAGCGAAGATCAGGCGCCTGGTGGACGCCAACATTCTGGGAATCGCAACCTGGAATGTCGGGGGCGCCATCCTGGAGTCCAATGAAGCCTTTCTTCGGATGGTGCAATACGGTCATGATGATATTGCCGCCGGTCGCGTACGATGGTTGGACATGACACCCGCGGACTGGCGCGATCGCGCTGAACGCGCTTTGGCAGAAGTAATTCAGTCCGGCTCTGTACAACCCTTTGAGTCCGAATTTATCCGCAAAGATGGCAGCCGGGTGCCCGTCCTGATTGGAGCCACATTGTTCCAGGAAGGCGGGACTGACGGCGTCGCCTTCGCCCTCGATTTGAGTAAACAGAAAGAGGCTGAAGCAGAGGTCAGAGCGCTCAAGGATCAACTCTATCGGGAAAACCTGGCGCTGCGAGATGAGGTCGACCGCGCTCAAATGTTCGAGGAAATTGTCGGTTCCTCCAAGCCGTTGAAGACGGTCCTTTCGAGGATCGCCAGAGTGGGACCAACCGATTCCACAGTGCTCATCACGGGAGAAACTGGCACCGGCAAAGAGCTCATCGCTCGTGCCGTCCACAAACGTTCGCAGAGGGCTGGACGTGCTTTTGTGAGCGTGAACTGTGCTGCACTGGCGCCCACGCTGATCTCCTCGGAGTTGTTTGGGCACGAGAAGGGAGCCTTCACGGGAGCTACACAACGGCGGCTTGGCCGCTTCGAACAGGCTAATGGCGGCACGATCTTCCTGGATGAAGTGGGTGAACTTCCGTCAGACACTCAAGTCGCGCTCTTGAGAGTCTTGCAAGAGCGAGAGTTTGAGCGAGTCGGTGGGGCACAGACAGTCCGAGTCGACGTTCGTGTGATCACGGCGACGAACCGCGACCTCACAGCCGCTGTGGCCAACGGGAGCTTTCGCCAGGACCTCTTTTATCGATTGAATGTGTTTCCCATTGAGGTCCCACCGCTTCGAGACCGGACCGAGGACATCTTGATGCTCGTCGAGTACTTCGTGCGACGCTACGCCAAGCGGGCGGGCAAGAACTTCCGCTCGATCGACAAGAAGACGTTGAATCTGTTGCAGAACTACGATTGGCCAGGCAACATCCGTGAGCTGCAGAACGTGATTGAGCGATCCGTGATTCTGAACTCCGGCGAGGTGTTTGCCGTGGACGAGTCATGGCTTGCAAAACAACCCGCCCGAGGACAACCTCAAGTTGCTTCACCCGCGCCGTCTCAAGGCAAGCCTCGAAGCGAACGGGAACTCATTGAAGCGGCACTCGTCGCATCTCGGGGCCGTGTCGCTGGGCGCTCAGGGGCCGCGGCGAAGCTCGGAGTTCCACCATCTACGCTTGACCATCGCATCAAGGCGCTGGGTATCGACAAGACGCAGTTTAAGTTTCGCTGAGTCCCCACCACTTTCTCGAAATTCACCACATTCACCAGATCTGCCAAATTCGCCGGTCGCCAAGCGACTGGATCCCTAGCGTTTTCAGTCACGTTCGAGTGGCACGCCATTTGCCATTGCATCAGAAGACGGCGGGCGGCGCGAGCCAATGACGTTCCGAATCGACCGACTTTCGACGGAACACGGTCTGGTCCTTTACATCAGCGGTCAGCTCGCGACGGAAGATCTGGAGGTCGTTCGCACTGCGCTCGACCCACGCCAAATCGTCGCCGTCGAACTCGCAGAGGTGGAACTGGCCAACCGTGACGCGGTAAAGCTTCTGGCACAGGCCGAAGCGGAAGGCATCGAACTCAGGAGTTGCCCGGCCTACATCCGCGAGTGGATCACGAACGAACGAGAAAGCAGCTAGCGCGCCGAGTCGCCAGTTAAGGAGCGGCCTGAATCCGCACAGCGTTTACAAATTCCAAAATCAACGCAGAGGAGGAACCATGACCACAACAATTGCCGCACCAGAAAGCCGCATGCCAACTACTGACAACAGTGCAATTCGTCCATTTCCGAAGGTGAGTTTTCCAGAAGCGGATCTCACCGAATTGCGCAGGCGCATCAATAACACGCGGTGGCCGGAACGAGAGACGGTCACAGATACAACCCAAGGCGTACAACTCGCGACGACTCAAGCGCTCGCTCGCTATTGGGCGACTGAGTACGACTGGCGCAAAATCGAGGTAAGACTCAACGCCCTGCCGCAATTCAGCACTGAGATTGACGGACTGGACATTCACTTCATTCACGTCCGTTCGAAGCATAAAAGTGCACTGCCGCTCATCGTCACGCACGGATGGCCGGGCTCGATCACCGAACAGATGAAGATCATCGATCCACTCACCAATCCCACCGCGCACGGCGGAAGCGCGTCGGACGCTTTCGATGTGGTGATCCCGTCGATGCCGGGCTATGGGTTTTCCGGCAAGCCGAATACGCCCGGCTGGGACCCCGACCACATAGCGCGCGCCTGGGTCACGCTGATGAAGCGTCTTGGATACACAAAATTTGTGGCGCAAGGCGGCGACTGGGGTGCGGTCATCGTAGACCTGATGGGTGTGCATGCGGCTCCCGAATTGCTCGGCATTCACACCAATATGCCTGGCATTTTTCCAGCCGAGATTGACCAGGCGGCATTTTCTGGAAAGCCGGCGCCATCGGGTCTCTCGGCCGATGAGAAGGTCGCTTACGAGCGCCTGCAGTTTGTTTATCAAAAAGGAATTGCCTACGGGTACCAAATGGGGCTGCGCCCTCAGACGCTTTACGGAATCGCAGATTCCCCGGTCGGCCTTGCGGCCTATTTTCTTGATCACGATGCGCGCAGCTACGAGCTGATCACACGCGTCTTTGAGGGGAAATTCGAAGGCCTCACCCGCGACGACATTCTCGACAACATCACAATCACATGGTTGACGAACACGGCACTTTCTGGTGCTCGCCTCTATTGGGAGTATTGGGGCAAGGGAGGATACTTCAATGTGAAGGGCGTCTCCATCCCAGTGGCTGTTAGCGTCTTCCCAGACGAACTCTATCCCGCTCCACGGAGCTGGGCGGAGCGGGCGTATCCCAAACTGATTCACTTCAACAAGCTCCCTAAGGGCGGACACTTTGCGGCCTGGGAACAGCCGAAGCTTTTTTCAGAAGAGCTTCGTGCCGGCTTCCGATCATTACGGTCGGGCGTGGCAAGGTCCGCCGCATAACTTGATCGCGGCGAAGACTGGCTTGGTGCGCACATTGCTACAGGAGAGTGCCGATGACCGCGCTCTCCTGTATTCGCCTCAAGTAGATAGCGAAATCCGAAACGCAAACGGAGGGAAGAATATGGCAAATCCGACGTATGAGGTCCACGACAACGACGCTGCTAACAAGGCCAGCCCGGCGCAGTTCAACATCGACCGCACCCATCCGGGCCGGTGGACAATTACGTTCGACAACCCGCCGATCAACATCTTTGTTCCCTCAACCATCGTCGAATTGGGAGCTCTAATGACCGACCTTGAGGCGGACCAGTCCGTGAAGGTCGTAGTATTCCAGTCGGCGAATCCCGATTTTTTCATTGCGCATCTCGACGTGGCCAAGGCGGTCGAGCGTCCAGACGTGCTGGGCCTCTGGCGCGACTTTGTGCTTCGCCTTTCGTCCGCACCAGTCGTGAGTATCGCGAAAATTCGCGGGCGCACGCGCGGGATTGGTAACGAATTTGTGCTGGCCTGCGACATGCGCTTCGCCAGCCGGCAAAACGCGGTATTCGGTAACCCCGAGGTCGGCGTCGGACTAATCCCAGGGGGCGGAGCCCTGGAATGGCTCCCGCGCTTGGTCGGCCGCTCGCGGGCACTTGAGTTCGCTCTCAGCGCTGACGATTTCGATGCTGATATCGCCGAGCGCTATGGCTGGGTGAACCGCACGTTGGAGGATAAAGACCTCGATTCGTTCGTGGATTCCCTCGCAAAGCGGCTGGCTTCATTCGGCGGCAAGACGCTGGCCACGGCAAAAGCCCAGATCAATCGATTCGGGATGCCGACAGCGGCGGAGCTTCAGTCGAGCAATGAAATGATCTTCCCGATGCTGGCCTGGCCCGATGCGCAGGCGCGCCGCACCAAGCTCCGTAGTATCGGTTACGGAATTCGCAGCGACTTCGAATTGAACTTCGGCCGCTACCTCACCGAGTTCGGGCAAGCGGGCGACGACGCGGCGAAGAAGGCCAGCTGACCGGCATGCGCTGGTTCAAAGGTTGTCATGCTTGAAACGCGGGATATGTCAACGGATGCGGACACCGAGCGCTGCAACCAGCTCACTAGCGGCTTTCTCATCATGGCTGAAAGCGAGCTATCGGCCTTCATTCGCGCGGTAGATAAGTTGTTCGGCGCTGAGCAGGCGCGCCAATCGGCATTGCACTGGATCGAGGAACTGGGACGTATGGATTGGCCGTCTGGGGAATCGATTCCAGATTGGCGTCGGGCTTCGGTGGCCGCAAGTGCTCGGCTTGGCGCGTTGTCGAGACCACATAGACACGTAATCAAGGAGGTTCGTTCCATGAGTGCGATAGCTTCCACGCCGATCGACACAGAGACGAAAAACGCACCCACATCCGGTAGGCTCTTCTTTCTGAACCTCAGCGGTGGCCGCATACTGTCCGCAAACCCTGATGGCTCCGATTTGAAAACCATCATCAACGAAGGCCGGAAGTTACCCGATGGCCTGGCGCTCGATATCGCCGCTGGGCACATCTATTGGACCAACATGGGTGATCCCAAGCGGAATGACGGTTCGATCATGCGGTCGGATCTCAATGGCAAGAACATGATCACCATCGTTCCGCCTGGCGGCACGTTCACGCCGAAGCAACTTCAGTTGGAGAAGAGGAGCGGCAAGCTTTACTGGTCTGACCGGGAAGGTATGCGGGTGATGCGGGCAAACCTGGACGGCTCGGAAATCGAAACTCTCGTAGATACGAGCGCGGGCGATTCGCGGCCCGGATCGGATCCGACGAAATGGTGTGTCGGCATTGCGGTGGACACGGACGGCGGCAAGTTTTATTGGACGCAGAAGGGCGGTCACCATACGGGTTTGGGTCGAATTTGTCGAGCCAACATCCAACTGCCGCAAGGTCAGTCGGCTAGCAACCGCACAGACGTCGAACTTCTTTATGACAATCTTCCGGAGCCGATCGATCTGGATCTCGATCCGATTCATCGGATGCTGTATTGGACCGACCGCGGTGACCCGCCGCGTGGCAACACGGTCAACCGCGCACCTATGGATGCTGAGGCCGAAAATCGCAAGGAACCTGAGATCCTCTTCAGCCATTTGATGGAAGGCATCGGCCTGGCTTTGGACCTGAAGGGCGGTCGAATGTTCATTACCGACTTCGGCGGCTCGGTCTACAGCGCCAATCTCGATGGGTCGAACCGGAGGACGCTGCTGTTTGCAGAAGGGAACCTCACCGGCATTGCATATGCCGAGGTGTCGTCCGTGGACCGCGGCGAAGCTTCACGAGTGACAGCAGTTCCCGAGGAGACAAATACGGAAGACAACACGCTAGTGAAGTCCAGTTTTTCAGCTACGATTCACGCTCCCATTGAAGACGTGGATATTCCCACCTGGTGCTTTGGGCTTTCGGAATCGGAATACCAAGCCTGCTCCCCGGCTCATGTCTCTGCCGGCGCAACTACGGCGCCGGATGGTCGGCGTATGTCCATCAACGTCGAAGTTCTCGGCGGAAGCCCCATGGTTCAGCACTACGTCGAGGAGATTGCCGAGCCGCATCACTTGCGGCTGTTTTCAAGCTCAGACATCTTTACACCGACCGGCAGGATAAAGGTGGACGTGATTTGGGATTTGAGCGTGAAGAAGATCGATGGCAACTCCTGCGAGTTTACCAATGAAGTGCATAGCTCCTTCACGCCAGAGCTTCTCGACTCCTTGGCCAAACAGGCCATTCCGCGGGAAGTCTTTCAGTCCGCCCGCAGGCCCATTTCGGAGGCTCATAACCGACAGGAAACGCCTCTATTCGCGAAGAGTATCGAACGTCATGCCCTGAGGAACCGTAGCTCCGCCCGTGTAGCGAGTGCGGCTTAATGTCGGACGGAGAAAAAACATGACAGACCTGAAGTTTGACAAAGAGATCACGGCACTTCTGCTCATCGATCCGTACAACGACTTCATTTCCGAGGGCGGCAAACTGTGGGATCGCATCAAAACCATTGCCGAGGCGAATGACTGCATCGCTCACATGTTGCAGTTGCTAACTGCCGCGCGAAAGGCAGGCGTCCGAGTCTTTTATGCGATGCATCATCGATACCGTCCCGGCGACTACGAGACCTGGAAGTACGCTGCGCCAATTCAAAAAGCAGCCCGGTCTCGAAAGACCTTTGAATATGGAACGTGGGGCGGCGAGTTCCGTGTCGAGTTTGCCCCGCAATCGGAAGACATCGTGGCCCAAGAGCATTGGTGCTCCAGCGGCTTTGCCAACACCGATCTTGATATGCAACTCAAAAGGCATGGCATCCAGAGGCTCATTGTCGCCGGTCTTGTCGCGCATACATGCATCGAATCGACCGTGCGTTTTGCCGTGGAACTCGGCTACGACGTCACTTTAGTGAGGGACGCAACCGCCGATTACTCAGACGAATTCATGCACGCCGCGTTCGTGAATCTCCCAAACTACGCCAGTGCGATTGTCACAACGCAGGATGTCACTGACGCCCTTTCAGGCAGCCACTTAGTCGAGCAGAGCCTGTCCGCCATCGGCGATACGCATGGATGAATCGCACTGGAACGCGACCGTGACGACGTTCAACGGTAATGCAGTGAAGGAGGCAGTAAACAACACTCACCCACTCGGCGATTCGAGGGCCGTATCCGTAAAAGAGACTTTAGGTGTCGCGGCCAGCTTGCGTCTGCACTGGCCCGAGTACCTGATGGAAGCGGGCGAGATAAGTCTCTTCATGTTTTGCGTTTGCTCGTTTGCCACACTACTGCAACACCCTGCTTCTCCGGTCAGGCATTTTGTCATCAGCGACATCGTCCGCCGTGTGCTAATGGGATTGGCCATCGGCACCACAGTCATGGCGCTCATCATGAGTCCATGGGGCAAGCAATCCGGCGGGCATATCAATCCCGCCATGACCTTCGCGTTCTACCGGCTAGGAAAACTCCGTGCTTGGGATGCGCTGTTTTACGGGGTCGCTCAGTTCTCCGGCGCAACGATCGGCGTTGCGCTCGCAACCCTTTTACTGAGAGGCGCTCCCGGGGATAGCACAGTGCGTTATGCAGTGACTGCCCCTGGCGTGTATGGTGCCGCCGTCGCATTCGCAGCGGAGCTAGCCATCTCTTTTATCCTGATGATCACGGTACTGCTTGTGACGAACCACGATAGGCTGGCGCGATACGCGCCTTATTTTGTGGGTTCGCTCTACGCCGTGAACATCACGTTTGAAACACCCCTCTCCGGAATGAGCATGAACCCCGCGCGAACCTTTGGTCCCGCCGCTTACGGAGGTTATTGGCAGACGCTTTGGATCTATTTCATCGCACCGACGGTGGGCATGCTGGTGGCCGCCGAGACATTTCTTCGAATGCGTCGGGGCGCCGCTCCATACTGCGCTAGACTTCACCACGCCAATCACGAACGCTGCATTTTCCATCACACACCAAGTCTTCCAAAGAGGGAGCGGTACGCAAATGCTTCGAGATGACCTCGACCGCCCTCGGCTGGCTGTACGCTCCGAATTCTATCCACTTCGCGCCTGTTCAAGCCTTAGTTTCGACCGGCCTCTGCCGTGTGAAAGCACACCAGAAATTATGGTCCAATAAGGGTCCACGAACTGTTTCCGAGGGTCATTAAAACGTTTCTGTAGCGCCATCCGTGCCGCGTATTTTCAGTTAGTTACGGTTGAAGATTTCGCTGTCACGGCAGAGGCCGCGGGTTCGAGTCCCGTCGTCCCCGCCATATTTCTTCAAAAACGAGTTCTCGGACCTGACACCGATTGCTCCCCTCTGGTCGATCTCAGTTGTATCCGCGCTTCCCCGAGCGCTTTGCGACACAAAGTAGGCCATGACCGGCCGGATTGTACTGTCGAACAGCGACCTGTTGTACCTCGGTAATTTGAGACCGTGAGGGCGATGGGAGATCATCAGCGGAATGCTTGTCCCCCACAAGACGCGTCGCTGGCCTCGTCTTCCCGTTGATCTGCAGGTTAAGGTGGTCACGGCGAAAGGCTTCTCCACCACCGTGGTTCCGGGTCGCGGAACCGAACTCAGCGAAGGCGGGATGGTTCTTTACGCAGGAATTCTGCTGGCGCCGGGCGATCTGCTCGAAGTTGAGTTCGACACGCCCTCGAGTTCTCGGCTGACCGCCATCGTCCGCTCCAAGAATGGCTTCTGCTTTGGGCTGGAATTCCTGGCTCCCCTCCCCGACTAAACCCTGCTCGGCTGATCTCGGTTGTTCCGGGACTGCGCTCGCTCCTTACACATCCTAAACATGCCCGTTCCAGCGCCGTGGGCCCTGATCGGTTCCAAGATAATTCCTCGGTTGGCTTTGTGACCCGACTTCTTCTAGTATTTGGTTGCAGAACACGAGGACGGGATCATGTATTTCGAGCAGTTTTATCTGGGCTGTCTGGCGCATGCTTCTTACCTGCTGGCGTCAGCGGGAGAGGCTGTGGTGGTCGATCCCCAGCGCGATGTTGATCTCTACCTCAAAACCGCGGACGCGCAGGACGTAACGATCCGTCACATCTTCGAAACTCATCTGCATGCTGACTTTGTCTCCGGACACAAGGAGCTCGCCGCTCGCACTGGAGCGAAGATCTATATGGGTGCCCGCGCCGGCGCCCGGTTTCCGCACGTGCCGGTTTCGGATGGTTTTGAGCTGAGCGTCGGCGGGCTTCGCATTCGCGTGCTGGAGACGCCGGGACACACTCCTGAAAGTATCTGCCTGGTGATTATCGACGGTGAGAAGGCTCCCGATCCATGGGCTGTGCTGACCGGAGACACCTTGTTTCTCGGAGACGTGGGGCGCCCGGACTTGTCGAGGGACTATGCCCCAGCGCAACTTGCGGGCATGCTCTACGACAGCCTGCACCATAAATTATTGCCCCTCGCCGACGAGGTTCTGGTTTATCCCGCGCACGGCGCCGGATCTCTTTGTGGGAGAAACATGCGGGCAGAACGCTCCTCTACGATCGGTACGGAACGTTTGACCAACTATGCGCTGCAGATTCGGGGCAAGAATGAGTTCATCGCGCAGTTAACCGAACATCTTCCGGCGCGTCCGGAATACTTTTCGCAGGACGCCGAGATCAATCGGGCCGGAGCCTCGGCCTTGTGTGATTTGCCCGAGCTGCGTGGCGTCGCGCCCGCGGATCTCGATCGGATGCTCCGGGAGGGGGAGATCGCGCTCGATGTGCGCGCAGGCGAGGAGTTTGCAGCGGGGCATGTCCCGGGCTCGGTCAACATTGCATTGTCTGGCCAGTTCGCATCATGGGCGGGAACGGTACTGGGTTTGGCCGCCCACCCGGTGCTGATTGCAGCTTCGGACGAGCAGTTGTCGGAGGCGCGCATCAGGCTGGCGCGGGTGGGCATCGAAGAGTTGGATGGTTATTTGGACGGGGGCGTGACTGGTTGGAAGGCGGCTGGGCTGCCGCTCGCGACATTGTCGCAGATTTCGGCCGACGAACTGAACCGGCGGCTCAGCGGGGGCGAGTTGCAAGTGCTCGATGTCCGGCGTGAGCCTGAGTGGGAGGCTGGACACATTGACGGGGCGGCGTGGTGGCCGCTGGATAATTTCAAAGTCTCGCCGCCAGAGCTTGATCGCGACATGCCCGTTGCGGTTCACTGCAAGAGCGGATATCGCAGCGCCATTGCCTGCAGTCTGTTGCAGCGGGCAGGCTTCAAGCATGTCAGCAACGTCTCAGGCGGCTTCGACGCGTGGCAGCAGGCGAATCTGCCGTATGTGAGCGAGAAGCCAGTCGGCGCCTGAGCTTGGCGGTTGGACCCAGGCCAAGGCATCAGAGGCTGAAGCCTGAACTTCCCGCCTGTGGAACGGTGCGGCTTGAAGCCGTGCCCTTCCAAAACCCGCGTTCAGCCTAAGGAACCACACCCGATGAAACCTGACAAACTCGCCAAGTCCTATCGCGTAGACAGCGGCAAGCACTTTCGCCTGAAGGACTTCGATCCCGCCGATACGGGCCACTGGAGTTCCAAAGAACACGCCGCGCAAGCACTGCAAGAGGGCATTGCGCGGACTGCCGAACTGCAGGATAAGCTCTACGCGCAAAACCGGTGGGCCGTCCTGTTGATCTTTCAGGCGATGGATGCAGCCGGAAAAGACGGGATCATCAAGCATGTTATGTCGGGCGTAAATCCGCAGGGGTGCCAGGTATTTTCGTTCAAGACGCCCTCCGACCCGGAACTGCAGCACGACTTTCTGTGGCGAACAACCGTCAAACTGCCGGAGCGCGGGCACCTGGGAATTTTTAACCGGTCTTATTACGAAGAGGTGTTGGTGGTGCGAGTGCATCCCGAAATTCTGACGAGCCAGCGAAATCCGCCTTCCCTGGTGACGAAAAACATTTGGCAGGAGCGCTTTGAGGACATCCGCAATTTCGAACACCATATGGCGCGCAATGGATCGGTGATCCGGAAGTTCTTTCTGCATGTGTCGAAGAAGGAGCAGAAGCGACGCTTCCTGGCCCGCTTGGAGGAACCGGAAAAGAACTGGAAATTCTCAGCCGCTGACATTCGCGAGCGGGCTTGTTGGGATGATTACCAGAAGGCTTACGAAGACATGATCTGCAATACTGCTACTGTGCACGCACCCTGGTACATCGTGCCGGCAGATAATAAATGGTTCACGCGGTTGGTAGTGTCTGCGGTGGTCGTGGAAACGCTCGAAGGCCTCGATCTGTGCTATCCCGAAGTCGACCCGGCAAAGCGCCGGGAACTTGCGGCGGCAAAGAAATTGCTGCTGAAGAAGTGACCGGGCCCTTCGTTACTCGGAGTTAAGAAATTAGAATGCAGCAGCAGACTGTTGTTGTTCTGGGGGATAACTTAACAAATGGCCGATCAATCCAGGCGTCACGGGAAGAAATTGGGAATCATTCCATGTATCGGAGTTTTAGCTTTTACGGTAACGCTGTCGTTTACGCTGACCGCCAGCGCGCAAACCAAGCCGGATCGAAAAGCGAAAGAGACGGCGGCGTCCGCGCCGGCCGGGACAGCCACGGGGCAGAACTCCAGCAATTCGAGTTCTGATTCGACCAAGCCGGAGGAGAAGCTTTTCAAAGGAATGAAGTATCGCCTGATCGGACCTTTCCGCGGAGGGCGGTCGCTGACGGCGGCGGGGGTTCCGGGCGATCCCACAACCTATTATTTTGGCGCCACCGGCGGCGGGGTTTGGAAATCTACGGATGGTGCCATGACTTGGTCGCCGGTCTTCGACAAAGAGGGAACTTCCGCCATTGGCAGTTTGGCGGTTGCAAACTCGAATCCGAATATGATCTATGTCGGGACGGGCGAGGCTTGCCTCCGAGGCAACATCTCGCACGGTGACGGCGTTTACAAGACGCTGGACGGCGGCAAGACTTGGAAAAATGTTGGGCTGCGGGATTCGCGCGCCGTTGGCAAGATCATTATCAACCCGTCAAATCCTGACATTGTTTTCGTTGCCGCCCTCGGCCATCCTTATGGGCCGAACCCTGAGCGGGGCATCTTCCGCACTACCGATGGCGGCAAGACCTGGGAGAAAGTCCTTTATAAGGACGAGAACACGGGTGGCGTGGATATTGCCTTCGACCCGCATAATCCCAACATCCTTTTCGCAGCGCTGTGGCAGGCGCGGCGCGCCCCGTGGAGTCTTTCGAGCGGCGGGCCGGGCAGCGGAATTTATCGCTCCATCGATGGCGGCACCACCTGGAAGCATCTGGAAGAGCATGGCTTGCCCAAAGGTCCCTACGGGAAGATCGGCGTGGCCGTCGGGGCCAGCTCCGACCGAGTCTACGCGTTGATCGAAGCGCACAATCCTGACGGCGGCCTTTACCGCTCCGATGACGCCGGCGAAACCTGGCAGCTCATCAATCCCAGCCACAGCCTGTGGCAGCGGCCCTGGTACTACATGCACGTGATTGCCGACCCGCGAGACGAGAACGTCCTCTACATCATGAACGTGGATGCCTACAAGTCTACCGATGGCGGCCACCTGTTCAACAAAGTCAAAGTTCCGCATGGAGACAACCACGGGCTGTGGATTGATCCGCGGGATACGCGGCGCATGATCGCCTCGAATGACGGAGGGGTTACGGTTACGCTGGACGGTGGCAAGGACTGGACGCCGCAGGATAACCAGCCGACTGCGCAGTTTTATCACGTGATCACGGATGCGGCCACGCCTTACCGTGTCTATGGGTCACAGCAAGATACCGGCACCGTGGCCATCGCGAGCCGCAGCGATTCTGGATCGATCGATCGTGCCGATTGGTATGACGTAGGCGGTGGAGAGGCGGGCTACATTGCGCCCTATCCGCCCGATCCCAACGTGGTTTACGCCGCCGATTACCAGGGCAACATTACGCGATTCGACAAGCGCACCGGTCAGATCAAGGCTATTACCGAGCAGCCCGAGCTTTCCGACGGGAAGGGCGCGGCCGGTCTGGAACATCGTTTCCAGTGGACCGCGCCGGTGGTGATTTCGCCGCACGATCCCAACACGCTTTACCACGGCGGGGAGCGAGTGTTCAAAACCACCGACGGTGGCGTGCACTGGCAGGCCATCAGTCCCGATCTTACCCGCAACGACAAAACGAAACAGCAGCCGTCCGGTGGGATCACGCTGGACGACACTGGGACGGAATACTACGACACAGTTTTCGTCATTGCCGAATCGCCGCTGTCAGCGGGGCTGATTTGGGCCGGCACAGACGATGGCTTGATCCAGATTACGCGCGATGCGGGCAAGAGTTGGACCAACGTCACGCCCAAGGAAATGCCGGAGTGGAGCCGGATCAGCCAGATTGATCCTTCTCCGCATGACGCCGGTGTGGCTTATGTAGCCGCCGATCGTCACCAGAACGACGAGCTGCGTCCTTACATTTACAAGACTTCAGATTACGGCAAGACCTGGACGAAAATCACGAGCGGAATTCCCGATACCACGTTCGTGCGCGCGGTTCGCGAAGATCCCAAGAAGCGAGGTCTGCTTTATGCCGGGACCGAAACAGGCGTGTACGTTTCGTTCGACGATGGCGCCAACTGGCGCGCGCTGAAACTGAACCTTCCTACCACGCCAATTCACGATCTTGTGGTGAAAGACAACGACCTCATTGTGGCCACCCACGGGCGGGCTTTCTGGATTCTCGATGATCTGACGCCTCTGCGCCAATACGATGACAAGGTCGCGGAGAAGGACTTTCTTTTATATCCCCCCGCTGTGGCATATCGGATGCAGGCCGGAGCAGCTGCCCCGCAGCATCCCTCCAAAGTAACCGGGCAGAATCCGCCTGCGGGCGCTGTGATTTACTACTGGCTCAAGGACGCGCCCAAGCCAGACAGCGTCACGAAGCTCGAAATCCTGGACGGCGCAGGCAAGGTGGTTCGCGTCTATTCGAGCGCAGAGGTGGCCCCCCTCGATGAACCGCTCGATCCTGACGAGAAGAAGCCAGAGAAGGAACTCAAGCCCGAAGCCGGGTTGAACCGCTTCGTGTGGGATCTGCGCTACGACGAAGCGCATCACGTTCCAGGCTATTATCTTTGGGAATATGGCGGCGGAGCGCACGGCCCGGTGGCCGTTCCGGGGCATTATCAGGTTCGCCTGACTGCCGGTGGCCAGAGCCAGACTGCGCCGCTGGAAGTGAAGCTTGATCCGCGCGTGAACGTCAGCCAGGCAGATCTGGAACAGCAAGAGAGTGTGCTGCTGGGGATTCGCGAGAATCTGAATAAGGTGTTCGACACCGTCAACCAGATTCAGGACGTGCGTTCGCAGCTGGCGGGACTAAGGCGGCGCTTGCCGGAGAATGCCAGCGGCAAAACCATTGCCACGTCGGCGGACGAACTGGAGAAAAAGCTGGTAGCGCTGCGCGACCAACTCATTAACTTGACCATCAGCGCCAACGAAGATTCGCTGGCATATCCGCCGCAATTGGATGCGAAACTGGCATATCTAGCCATGGCGATAGGGACCGCCGATTCGGCGCCCACCGAGGCTGAGCAAAAGCAATTTGAGAAGCTCAACCGTCAGACGGCTGAGGTGCTCGCTTCCTGGGAAAATCTGGAACACGGAGACCTGGCGGCTTTTCAGAAACTAACTGTGGAAGGAAGCCTGTCTACGGTGGTGGTTCCTCCGGCTGGCCGCATGCCGGAGGCGGAAGGAACTGAGGCTCACTAAAGCTCCGAGTACGAACGGCTTAACAGCACCGGCGAAGGCACTTCCTTTTGCTGGCGCTTTTTCTTACACAGTCCCCATTACTTCTATTACTTCCGTGCCATCTTGATGGCACCGATGTGCCTTGTTCGGTTGGCGAAGCGTTGCTATTGTGCTGATAGAGTTTGATGTTCCTCCCTCACAGAACCAGCCGATTCGATTGGGGGTGTGTATGCGGCTCATGCATTTGTGCTACGCGGCGGTGGGATTTGCGGTGGCGCGCTGGATTTTCCGGCGCCAGGCATTGCCCGTAGCAGACCCGGTCACGCGCTTTCGGTCTTCGGGTCTTCTTTAACGAGTAGTTGCAATCGTGGCTCGGGCGCGCGCCCGTTGCGCCTCCATTTCGTCTCGCGCGCCCGCCCACGCCTCCCGCCAACGGTAACGGTTACCAAGGTTTCCCGTAACCTCCCGCCTTTTTTCTATTTCTTACTACAATCTGAAAAGGGACGATTCTTGCTGGAGTGAACGCGCTGTGTTCGCCCTGCCGGATATAACTCCAAAGCCGTGCCGCCCTACGGCAAAAATTATTGTCAGGATTTTGAACTGCTGTGTTGCGGTCTCGAACAAATCGGACGCTGGCTCGCTTGATTCTCGGGCTGTCACTGCTCACGCCAGCTTTGCTTGGCGCCCAGGAACTGGATGACACTGATACGCCATTGGGCGACGTTGCCCGCAGCTTGCGGAAGAAGAGTCCATCGTCGCAACAAGAAATCATCGACAATGACAACCTGACAAAGGTGATGGATGACGCCGACAGCCGCCGGCGTTCGCGTTCTTCCTTGTTGTACTCGATCGACGGACTCGGTAACGCGTTCCAGGTTTCGGCGCCAGATGTTACCTGCAGCCTGTCATTCAGCGTCAACGCCAAATCGTTGCTGTCTAGTTCCTACATGCAAATGGATTTGCCTCCCGATCAGTTGCTCAAGCTCAGCGGCCCCGCCGCGATCCACGGCGATGCGCTGGAAGTTTCGGTTTTCAACGGCACGGATTGGCATGTGAGTGAAGTGGCTGTAGCTCTGACCGTCGTCAGGCGAGGTGAATTTCCCGAAGCGTACTTGAGCGGTCGTTCGTCAGGTAGTCGCCCGGGTGACGATGACCTGCCCAAACTTGTTCCGGCGGCTGCGATTGAGCCAATACAGGAGCCTGACATTCGCTCCGAGAACCGCTCCGAGAAGCGTCCCGACATAGCAGTTTTGTACCACATGAGGGCCGCTGCGGTTCCATTTGCCGTCACGATGTTTGCCACCCCGCTGAACATGGACATTGCACCCGACCAGGAATGGCATTGGGCGATCGTCCAGGCGAAGGGCTATCCTCCGCAGCAACACCTGGGCGATCAGGCGCCGGGGAGGGGAATCCCGACCGCGGCCCCGCAAACGGAGCCAGGCCGGCCAGCGTCGCCCACGGCCGAAGCCACGCCGACTCCTCCGCCTCAAGCGAATCCTTCACAAAGTGCCTCCACGCAACCCAGCTCGGATGCTTCGAGCCGCTGAATCCGCAAGGCTCTTCGAGGCGCGTGCTAGACTAAGAAAAAATCATTGCTGAGGCGCGCTCATGAAATTTGGCGTCATCATATTTCCCGGTTCCAACTGCGATCACGATGCCTACTGGACGATTCAGCACGTCTGCAGACAGCCCGTGACGTTCCTGTGGCACGAATCGCACGACCTGGAAAACTGTGATGCCGTGATCGTTCCCGGAGGCTTCGCCTACGGCGACTATCTGCGCACCGGAGCGATCGCCAAATTCTCGCCGGTGATGGAGTCGGTTCGCAAATTTGCCGCTGGCGGCGGATTGGTGCTGGGCATCTGCAACGGCTTCCAGATCCTTTGCGAAGCTGGGCTGCTGCCGGGAGCGTTGTTGCGCAACGTGGGCCTGAAATACGTCTGCAAACCGGTGCAAGTACGCGTCGAAAACACAGACACAGCGTTCACCAACATTTGCACCCCCGGTGAAGTGCTTACCATCCCGATCGGCCATATGGAAGGGAACTATTTCTGCGATCCGGCCACGCTCAACGAACTGCATCGAGGTAATCGCGTCGTGTTCCGGTACTCTAGCCTCGACGGCGAAATCACCGCGGCGGCCAATCCCAATGGGTCGTTAGACAACATTGCGGGCATCTGCAACCCTGGCAGCAATGTAGTGGGCATGATGCCCCATCCGGAGCGTTCCGCTGAGCCCGAACTGCGGTGCACAGACGGCGTGAAGATTTTTCAATCTATGGTTGGGGCACTGGCAGCGAGGTAAAGCAACACGAACATTGGCCCCGGAAACGATGCAGGCAGAGCTCCACCCCGTGCTATAATCTATGTTCGCCTGCATACTTATCGAGGCAATCCTGTGATCTCCTCTATGGGCGAATCCTGCGCCATCCTTAGATTGTTAAGCACGGATCATTGGACTAACGATCATCGGACTAAAGTTCATTAACCACGAGGTCTCGCCATGTCTGGCCATTCAAAATGGGCCACAATCAAGCACAAGAAGGGCGCGCTGGACGCCAAGCGCGGTAAGATTTTTACCCGCCTGATCAAGGAAATCAGCATTGCAGCCAAGAATGGCGGCGGCGATCCGGATACCAACCCGCGCCTGCGCGGCGCCATCGTTGCCGCCAAGGCGGAGAACATGCCCGCAGACAACATCAAGCGGGCCATTCAGCGCGGCACGGGCGAACTTCCGGGCGCCACTTACGAAGAGTTTTCGCTTGAAGGCTATGGTCCCGGTGGGGTCGCTGTTCTGCTCGACATCAATACTGATAACCGCAACCGCACAGTCAGCGAAATCCGCCACGCTTTCGGGAAAAACGGCGGCAACATGGCATCAGCAGGTGCCGTCGCGTATATGTTCCACAAGAAGGGCGACATCATCATTCCCAAGTCGGCGGCCAAGGTGGACGATCTGATGAACATCATCATCGAGGCGGGCGGCGAGGATGAGCCGATTGACGATGGCGAGAATTGGGAGATATTGACTGCGACTTCCGCCTACGAGGGTATGCTCGAAGCAGTGAAGAAGGCTGGCATCACACCTGTTTCTTCAAGCGTGACCATGATTCCCGATACCTACATCAAGCTGGAAGGCACTGCCGCCAATACTATGATCCGCCTCATGGAGGCGCTCGAAGAACATGACGACGTGCAAAACGTTCATTCGAACTTCGACATCGACCAAAAACTGCTGGAAGAGGTCGCCGGCTGATCGGCCGCGACACGACTTACTGCACAGCCGCCCTTCGCGGGCGGCTTTTGCATTGGTACTAATTTTGTGCATCGCGGAAAAGTTTTCAACATCTTCGTGGAAAAGTCTGAGGAAAAACCACTCGTGATCGCCGTAACTGCTTCGCTGAGTAATGTTTTAGCACTTTGCACTGCGCGGGGTGCGTGCGGCGACGGAGCAAGTATGCCGTGTGAAGGACGTTGACCCTCCTGTGAAACTCCGACTCGACAAGCTTCTGGTAGATCGTGGCCTGGCGGCCTCGCGCGAACGCGCGCAGGCGCTCATCCTGGCCGGCAACGTCCTCGTGGAGGATCAGAAGGTCGATAAAGCGGGCGCGCAGGTTGAGTCGGACGTTTCGATCCGAATGCTCGGCCGGGATCTCAAATACGTAAGCCGCGGCGGCTTGAAGCTGGAGCACGCTCTCGAACATTGGCGGATTCCCGTCGCCGGGAAAGTCTGTCTGGACGTTGGCGCTTCCACTGGCGGATTCACCGACTGCCTGCTGCAACACGACGCCGCTCGCGTCATCGCGATCGATACCGGCTACGGCCAGCTGGACTTCAAGCTTCGCCAGGATTCCCGCGTCCGCCTGTTAGAAAAAACCAACGCCCGTTATCTGACTCGTGAAAACGTTGGTGAGATGGTGGACCTCGTTACCATGGATGTGTCTTTCATTTCCGCAACCCTGGTTCTGCCTGCAGTAATCGACGCCGCATTTCCGGCCGCACGTGATGGTCGAGAAATCATTGTTCTGGTGAAACCCCAATTCGAAGCGGGCCGGGAACACGTGGGCAAGGGAGGCATTGTGCGGGACGAAGTTGCCCAGCACAATGCCGTGGAAAAGGTTAAGCAAGCTCTAACAAGCATGGGATGCTCCCGCACGGATGTGATCGAGTCGCCGATCCTGGGGGCGGAGGGGAATCGGGAATTCCTGCTGCGGGGAATTTTCTAAGTTTCTCCGGCTCCGACAACTAAAGCTTTTCTGACGCGACCCTGTACAATCTTGGTTTCACCATGGCCAGTTCGCAATCATCTCCCAAAGTCGCCGCGATTTTCTCCCGACCGGATCGCCCGGAAGTGGCGAAGGTTGTCCCTGGCCTTCTTGCCTGGCTGGGGGAGCACAATTACAAAGTTGTGATCGATCAGGAAACATCCAAATACACCAATGGCCCTGAAGTAGTCGCGCGCCCGCAAATGTCTTCCCGGACGCTGGACCTGGTAGTTGTTCTCGGCGGAGATGGAACCCTCTTGTCCGCCGCGCGAGCCACCGCCGCCGCCGACGTTCCACTGCTGGGTGTGAATCTCGGTTCGCTCGGCTTTCTGACCGAGGTCCCGCTGTCGTCGCTGTATCCCATGCTCGAGGCGATCGGGCAAGGCCGCGCCGCGGTCGAACGGCGTTCGCTGATGCAGTGCGAATTGCTGCGTGGGAAGGAAATTCGCGGCAGCTATCTGGTCTTCAACGATGCGGTCTTGAATAAGACTGCGCTGGCTCGTCTCAACACTTACGATCTCTACATCGACAAAGTGTTCGTCTCCAGCTACCGCGCGGACGGTATGATCGTTGCTACTCCCACCGGTTCCACTGCTTATTCCCTTTCCGCGGGCGGGCCGGTTTTGATGCCGACCGTTCTTGCTTTTGTGATTACGCCGGTCTCCCCACACTCGCTGACACATCGTCCGCTGGTCGTGCCCGATTCGGTCGAGATCGAACTGTCCTTTCGCAGCGACGAAGAGGTTGCCTATCTCAGCCTCGACGGCCAGCCAGGCCTCGACTTGCGCGATGGGGACCGCGTCCGCTGCCGGCGCTCCGAGCATAAAGTGAGCCTGTTCCGCACCGACACCGACTTCTTCCAGGTGCTTCGCACGAAGCTCAAGTGGGGAGAGCGCTAGGATAGGGAGGGCATCGAACTCGAAGCGGTGGCGGGCTGGTTTTCGGCCCCTCAGAAACAGAACGGTTACCGCTCGGCCCGCAGCAGATCCGCAACTTTCTCTCGCCGGCGAATGACCTTCACGGATTTTCCCGCTACCAGAATCTCCGCCGGGCGCGGACGCGTGTTGTAGTTCGAGGCCAGCGCCATCCCGTAGGCGCCTGCATCCAAGATCGCCAACAAGTCTCCGTCTTTCACGTTGGGCAATGCTCGGTCACGGGCGAAGAAATCGCCGGTTTCACAAACCGGACCGACAATGTCCACAATTTCCGGGGGCGTCTCGGCATCCGCCGTCTGTCGAATCGGAACAATCTCATGGTAGGCCCTGTACAACGCGGGACGGATCAAGTCGTTCATGGCGGCATCGACAATCACAAAGCGCTTGCCGTCGTTCTTCTTTCGGTAGATGACGGATGTGATTAAGGCCCCGGCCGCTCCCACGATCGCTCGCCCCGGCTCCAACAGCAAGTGCACATCTAATCCTCGTAAAGGCGCTGTAATCGCCTGCGCGTAAGCGACGACGTAATCGGAAAAATCAGACTCATCGAACGGTCCACCCGCGCCCGGCTTTTCGTAAGTGATCCCGAGTCCTCCGCCAGCGTCGATGTAGCTGATCGCATGTCCATCGCCTCTTAGCTCTCCGACCAGATCCGCCACGCGCGCCATCGTCTCGCCAAACGGAGCTACATCGGTGATCTGTGACCCAATGTGAACGCTGACTCCCTCGGCCTTGAGATATTTCGCCTTCGCGACCATCGCGTAGAGCCGCCGGGCCTCTCGAATCGGTACACCGAACTTGTGGGCATGAAGTCCAGTCGAGATATAGGGATGGGTCGCCGCTGCGACGTCCGGGTTCACCCGCAGGGCAACGCGAGCTGCAGTGCGCAACCGCGCTGCGCACTCTGCCAGAACCTGCAGCTCCGATTCGCTTTCAACGTTGAAAAGAAGAATCTTGGCCTTCAGTGCCGCTGTGATCTCGTCGCGGGTTTTGCCTACTCCGGAGAACACTGCTTTCCTGGCCGCGCTACTGCTCACTGCCAGCACGCGTTCCAATTCTCCGCCAGAAACCACATCGAAGCCGCATCCCTCTTTAGCGAGCAGACGCAGAATGCTGAGGTTGGAGTTGGCCTTGACCGAGTAACAGATGGTGTGCGGCACGCCACGGAACGTCGACTGAAAGGCCGCCAGCCGCGCGCGAATCGCGGTTGCAGAATAGACGTACAGCGGAGTGCCGTATCGTGCGGCCATCCGCGAAAGATCGACCTTGTCGCAGTGCAGCGTGAACTCGGAGGCGCCGCGCGAACGCCGGGCGCGCTCCGGAACATAAGCAAAACCCGGCGCGCGCACAAATGACGTCTTACCGCGCGCCGTCATTTCTTCTTGGACGATCCCTGTCCGGGTGATGCGTGTCCGCCATCCTTGACCTTTATCGCTACCACCGTCTGGTCGTCGAACGTCTCCACGCCTGCCGAGTGTTCGGCCACGGCCTTGAACAGCAAGTCCACCACGCAGTCTGCTGACTTTCCGTTGCAGGTGGCAACAATCTCCTCCACTCGCCGTCGTCCGAACATCTCTCCAGCGCGGTTGCGAGCATCCAACATGCCGTCGCTGAAAAACACAAACATATCGCCGGGCTTCATCTTGAACTTGAACTCGTCGTAGTCCGCTTCGTCAAACAGTCCCAAAGGCAGGCCAGTAACCTCGATGACTTCGTTCTTTCCGCCATGCACATAAATCGGGCGAGGCAGGCCTGAGTTGGCCACTGTCAGCGTGCGGTGCTCGTCGTCCCAGACGGCATAGATCAGGGACACAAACTGAGCTTCGATGCGCCGCTCCGCCAGCGACAGGTTCACGGCCGAGAGCATCTCCGCCGGCATGGGTTCGATGGGCGCATGCGAGCGCAGAATGCCGCTGACCAGAGCCGCGTAAATCGCCGCCGGCGCGCCTTTGCCGCTGACATCACCGATCACAATTCCCAACCGTGACATGGAGTACGGGATGAAGTCATACAGGTCACCGCCGATCGCCCGTGCGGGAACAAATTTCGCCGCCACCTCGAGATGCTCCAGCGTGGGCGGAACCTGGGGCAGCAACCGCACCTGTAATTCGCGCGCCAGCGCCAGATCGCGCTCCAGTCGCCGTTCCTGCCGCGCGACCTCTTCGTAGAGCCGGGCGTTTTCAATGGCGATGGCGATCTGCGCCGCCAGCGTGGTCGTAGTGCGTTTGTGATCCTCCGTGAAAAACCCGCGTCGCGTATGCTCCAGATCGAGAACCCCGATCACCTTGTCCTTGTAGATCAAGGGAACCACCAGTTCCGACCGCGTCTCTGGATTGGCTTCGATGTAGCGCGGATCTTTTTTCACATCGGGAACCAGCACGGCTTGTCTGGTCTCGGCGGCGTATCCGATCAGGCCGCGCCCCAAGGGAATTTCGTGCTTAAGCTGGATGCTCTCGTTGAAACGCAAAGAAAAGCGGTGCTGCAACTTTTCTCCCGTGGCATCGAGCAGCAGAATGCTGAACATCTGGTAGTCGATCAGCCGTCGCAATAGTTCAGCGATGCGGCCCAGCAGTTCGTCCAGATTCAGAATCGACGTAAGTTCGCGCGCAATCTCGTTTAGCAGCAGCAGAATTCGCGACTGCCGCATGGTGCGCGTATAAAGCTGCGCATTTTCAATGCCCGCCGCCATTCGGGAGGCCACCAGGGTCAGAAGACGGCTGTGTTCCTCCGTAAAATACCCCGGCTCGCGCGCTTCGAGGTCAATCACTCCAATCACGCGGTTCTTGGTCAGCAGCGGCACCGCCAGTTCCGCCCGCACGTTGGGAATGGCGGCAATGTATTTCGGATCCGCGGTCACGTCGTCGACCAGCACGGCTTTGCGCAATTGCGCGGCTCGCCCCGTGACGCCCTCCCCGACCTTCAGCCGCGTCCGCTCTGCGAATTCTGGCGGATATCCAACCTGAAAGCGGAATCTCAGCTCCTGCGTTTTTTCATTGAGCAGGAGAATCGCGAAGATTTCGTAGTCGATGACTTTACGCACCACCTCGGAGACCCGCCGCAGGGTCGTGTCGAGGTCCAGCGAGGTCGCGAGCACGTCCGCCACCTCGAGCAGCAAGGGTTCGACCTGAAACTGCTGCAGTGGCTTGGAGAGTACAGATCCCATAGTTTCTTATGATAGCAGCCGTGTTTCGTGGGGCCCGGAAGCTGGCTTCGGAAAGCGCGTTCGGAAAGTTAGCGTCGCAGTGCGGGGCCCGCCTGCGAGGGCGCTTTGGCGAAGTGCAGCGCTTCTGGGCGCACGAACCCCTTCGGTTCCCGCTTTTATTCCCGAGGCACCACGCAGATATCCGCCAGATTGCGGTAGCGTTCGGCGTAATCCAGGCCATACCCCACCACAAATTCATCGGGAATCTTAAAGCCGACGTAATCGCCTTGCAGTGGAAGCTTGCGTCGCGAGGGCTTATCGAGCAGGGCGGCGATCTTGAGCGTCCGTGGCTGCCGGGCCAGCAGCATCTTCTTCAAATAGGTCAGGGTCAGACCGGTATCGAGGATGTCCTCCACCACGATGATGTTCTTATCTTTGAGAGTTTGATCCACATCCTTCGTCAGCTTAACTTCGCCTGTGGAATCCCACCCGCTCTTCAGTTCCTGAGTGGGGCTCGGACGGTTTCCGTAGCTGGAGACGCCGATGAAATCAAACGTGGCATCCAGGTCCAGCTGTCGCGAAAGGTCGGCCAGAAAAATCGCCGCTCCCTTGAGCACGCCCACCAGCATTACCGGCTCGCCCTTAAAATCCCGAGTGATATCCGCACCCAGTTCCGCGACCCGCTTCGTGATTTGGTCCCGCGTAATCAACACCTTGAGGTCAGCCATGGCGTTTCATATTAAACTAGGTGGGCAAATTCTAGCGCGTGGTTGGGACGTTTTTTTGAACCTGGTTTGGGACCGCCCGATGCGCCTTCAGCAAAGGGTTAGCCAAGAGCTAGGAGCTAAGAGCTAGGAGCTGTCTTTTCATGATTCTCAAAGGCATCAAACTTACCTGGCTGGGTCATGCGACTTTCCGTATCGAAACCCCTGCCGGAAAAACAATCATCGTCGACCCCTGGATCATGGGCAATCCCGCGTGTCCCGCCGCGGAGAAAAACGTCAAAAAAGTCGACGTGATGCTCGTCACCCACGGGCACGGCGACCACATCGGCGACGCGGTGGAGATCGCGAAAAAGCATACACCTAAGGTTGTCGGCATCCCGGAACTGGTGGGTTGGCTGGAGAAAAAAGGCGTCAAGCAGACCTCGATGATGAACAAAGGCGGCACGCAGACGGTCGGCGATATCAAAGTCACCATGGTTCATGCCGACCACTCCTGCGGCATTCAGGACGGAGACGAGTTGGTCTATGGCGGCGAAGCCTGTGGCTACGTCGTGGAGTTCGCCAACGGGGTGAAGATTTACCACGCCGGCGACACCAACGTTTTTGGCGACATGGCGATCATCCGCGAACTCTACGCTCCGGATATCGCCATGCTGCCCATCGGAGATCATTTCACTATGGGGCCGCGCGAGGCTGCCTACGCCTGCAATTTGCTTAAAGCGAAGACCGTGATTCCCATGCACTTCGCAACCTTCCCGGTGCTGACCGGAACTCCCGGTGCGCTGCAGAAACTGGTTCCCGGTGTCGAAGTCTTGGCGATGAAACCGGGCGAGACGAGTTCGTAGTCGAAACAAATTGCGTAGAGACAGCCGCCTCGGCTGCCCGGCCAGCGAAGCGAGGCCGCCCGGATCTAACAAGGAGACCGATGCCGAATAAAACCAAACTCAGCAAACCGAGCAAAGCCACCAAAACCAGCAAGCCTAACTGGCGCCACTACAACGGATTCACCGCCGCGCCGGTCGACGACTATCTCTACTCTATGCTCCCCAAACGCGACGACGTTCTGGCCGAGATGGAGGACTACGCTGCGGCTCACGATGTCCCGATCGTTGGCCCTGCAGTCGGGCGCATACTGCAGCAACTCGCTCTCATGATCAACGCGACGGCGGTTTTCGAGCTGGGCTCAGCTATTGGCTACTCCACCATCTGGTGGGCGCGAGCCGTTGGAGAGACCGGACGAGTCACCTACACCGATGGTGATCCCAAAAACGCCGAGCGTGCCCGCCGCTATTTCGAGCGTGACGGGGTAGCCAGCCGCATCACGGTTCACACCGGCGATGCGCTCGAATACCTCTCCGAGCAGAAACAGGAATTCGATATCATCTTCAACGATGTCGACAAAACAGACTATCCGCGCGTCCTGCGGCTGGTGTCGCCGCGCCTGCGCAAAGGCGGCCTGTTCATCACCGACAATGTGCTGTGGAGCGGCAGGGTCGCCGAAAAGAATCCGAAAGCTGCCGAGACCAAAGCCATCCTGGAATTCAACCGCCAGCTTTACTCGTCGCCCGATTTCATGACCACGATCCTGCCCATCCGCGACGGCGTGGCCGTGGCGTTGAAGAAGTAGATTGAAACTATACGAACCCGGATCGCGGCGTCCCGCCTGCTGAGCGTTGGGTGCGGTTCAATTCAGCAGGCCGTAGACATCGATCTCGGTCCGGGTGCTGACATAGACCTTGCCGTTAGCTATGGTAGGCGGAACGAATTTCACCGCGTTGCCTGCCCGGTCGCGGTTGTTGGCGGCCATCGTGCTATTCCAAAGCTCGGTGGCAAGATTGGTCGCGTCGTAGGCGTGCAGAATCGCCGGCCCGGTGCACGCGGCCGGGACGGGAGACACATAGCAATTCACTCCCCCGCCATTCGGGCTGGCATAGCCGTACAGGCCCGCGTCGATCGCCCAGACAATGCCGTTGGAACTCCCCTGCGACGACACCGACGGCGAAACATCCGGGAAGCCGTAGACCTGTGCCGATTGCGAAGCGGCGGTTTGGCCGAATAGCCCGGTGGCAGTGCTGAAAGGAAACTGCTTCAAGGTATCGCCGGCCCCAGCGAAGTAGAGGCTGTTCTGCCAGAACGCGGGAGTTCCCCAAAATCCCGGGTCGTTGGTTGCCGGGAAGAATTGAACCACCAGGTTCGTCCCTGAGTTGAAAGAACCTATGTTATCTCGGTTAATCAAATAGATAACCCCATCCTTGCCCAATTGAACGAGCAGATGCATTGGCCCTACCGTTTGATCGGGGAGGAGCACTGGAGCACCGGAACCGAGGTCGAGATCGGCTCCCTCGAGGTTGTACTCATCATCAGGGCTAAACCAGCCGTTTACCGTCATCGACGTGGACGGGGCGATTGCGGGAGCAAGACTGAGAACGGTGTCGCCGTAATCGTTCTGCATAGACATGCCGGTGCCCTGGTCAAATATGCCGTTCCCCGTGGCGACGTAGACATTATTTCCGCTGTCCAGCGCGGGAGCGCCTCCTGCACCCCAGATTCCGCCGTCCGCACCGCCATTCACGCCGCTCACTCCGTTCGGCGTCGTATTGAAAATGCTCAATTGTTTTGTGACGTCGGAAGCGCTGTAGCCGAGCAGCCAGCCGTGATAGGGCGTGGCGTCCTCGTGCGCGGCAAATGCGACATAGACGATTCCGTCGGTCGACAACGCCAGGCCTGATCGGTTGTGATGCAGTTGCGAGTTGAAGCTCACCACTCCGCCAGAAGACCCATCGCCGATTCCAGGAACAGATGCGGCGATCGTCACCGGCGCATTGAACTTCTCAGCTCCCGCAATCAAGTCAATGGCATGCAGCCGGTGAAAAAACGTCGCCGTAGAGCCGGAACAGTTTCCCGAAGTAACGGGATTGCTTTCCGATGCGCTGACCACGTACATCGTGTTCGTGCTCGGATCGATCACCGGTGTTCCGGTAATTCCGACTTCCGGATAAACATCCCCGAAGCAGTTGCCCACGTCATTCCAGGTCACAGGCTGCTCCCCTGCGTCGAGCAGGTTCTGATGCCAGTACGTCACACACGGATTGGCATCAGCATCGAAGGCATAAAGGCGGTCGTGCTGCGTGGCCACGAAGATGACGTTGTGCGTGCCACCACCAATATTCATCCCCGGCACCCACAGCGGCTGCGTGTAGACCGCGCCATCCGCCGGGCAGGAGAACAGCTTGCCAAAGGTGGTTGTGGTCACGGTCGAGGAATTCAGCGCGTACTCCTGCGTGTTCGCCCCGTCCCGCGACAAGTCATTGTGGTAGGTAAAGACACCGGGAAGGTCAGTGACCGCCACGCTTGCCGAACCAGAGTCGGCGGTGTTGGCGACGCTGGTCGCCGTAATCTTGTGCGTGCCGCCCGTGGCCGGAGGCGTATAAAGTCCGCTGCTATCGATCGTCCCTACTGTGGAGTTGCCGCCCGCGACGCCGTCCACGCTCCAGGTGACATTCAGGTTGGTGGTGTTGCCCGTGACAGTCGGAGTGAACTGCTCAGTCTGCCAGGTCGCCGCCACCGCGGCCAGTTGCGGAGCGACGCTGACATTCACGTTCGGCGGCGGCGGTGTCATGATTGGCGTGCTGCTCCCAGCGCAGCCAACCAGACTGAGTATTCCCGCCAGAGCTAAAGTGGAACCGAACCATACGGAGCGAAAACGAAATCCAAGAGCCATTGCCATCCCTCCCCAATGCAGGATGACCAATTAGCCCACCAATTATGCACCCGTTAGGTGCCCAGAGGAACCGGAATAAAGAGGAACGAGAAAAGAGGATGACGGCATCCGGCCTTTGGAGGCCTGACAAATCTTCAGATCGATTTCACCGGGATCGCCAACAGATCTTCCACCAGCCCCACTTCTTTCTGCAGAAACGGCTCGGCGTAAGTCACGCCGCCCAGCATGCCGTAATGCCCCGCCATAGCCTCCACTCGCGCACGAATCTCGTCATGGGCAGGGAACAGGTCTTTGCCCGCCTCCTGATCGCTGAACTGCGACTTGTAGGCCATGATGGAATCGAACTTCCTGGCAAACTGTTCGCTGATGTCGACCACAAACGTCGGCCGCACATCGTAGTAAAGTGTGGCGTAAATAATCTTGAATGGCCGATGGGGTGGAAGCGACGTGGCGCCGGCGTCCCGCCGGCTGTCCTGAGAGGGTCCCGCTCTAAGCGTGGCCGAAGCATCCGCTCCGGTGTCCTGGCTGAATGCTGAGTGTTGAGCGCTGAGTGCTGCGCTCGGGTCCAGCTTCGCCAAGCCGGAAAGAAAGCAAGCCTCATACCCCAGCACCGACGCCGTGTAATGATCCGGATGCCGTCCCTTCCAGTAGGGCAGAATCACCACCCGCGGCCGCGTCTCCCGGATCACGCGCGCCACTTGCAGCCGGTTCTCCCATGTGTTTTCGACACGCCCGTCGGGGATGTCGAGCGCTCGACGCCAGCTCACGCCCAGAATCGCGGCGGCTTCATGGGCTTCGCGAGCGCGGTCTTCGGCCGTGCCGCGCGTGCCCATCTCGCCCTGGGTGAGATCGAGAATGCCCGTCCGCTGGCCGCGAGTCGCGGCCTTCAGCAGCGTCCCGCCGCAGGTTTGCTCCACGTCGTCGCGGTGCGCGCGATCGCCAGAATGTCGAGGGAGGGACCGTCAGAAAGGGAAGACATGTCAGTCTAGATTGCCCTGCTCCAGCACCACATTCTCCCGCACGATCAACCGGTGCGCCGCCATTTCTTTCAGCGTGGGCAACACGCGGCTCACGTGCTCGTCGGTATCTACGAAGACGATGATCACTGGCAACTTGCCGCCAGCCTCGATCAGATGGGCGGTCTCCACGCGATGCCGTCCCAGAAATCCCGCCACGGCATGGATCGCTGTGGCCGCGTACACGTTTTCCTTGCGCAGATAGTTGAGAATCTCCATGTGCAGCGGCCGGTGATGCCACTGGTCGGCTTCGTTCAGATAGATGGTGACCTGCACAGCCATTGCGCTCGCCATTTTACCGTAACGCTACAGTACCCGTGCCAGCGCCATACCGGCCAGCGCTCCGCCCAGGCACAACAGATTGTTGCTGAAGATGTTGGCCAGCATCAGGGCCCACTGCCCCTGCTCGAAGTAGGCCATGGTTTCGACGGCATAGCTGGAAAAAGTGGTGAATGATCCGCAGAATCCGACCACCACCAGCAATCGCCAGCGCGGATCGACCAGCACACGCTCGGTGGTCCAGATAACGAAAAAGCCCACGATAAAGCTGCCCACAATGTTAATGGCGAGGGTTCCGTAAGGAAAGGCCGAGCCGAGTTCTCTGGCGGCAAAACGGCTGAGAACATAACGCAGGTTGGCGCCCACAACGGCGGCAATCGATATGGCGAGAAAGTCCTTCACGATGGAGATCTCCTACAAAATAAGATCGTATTCTGTAGGAGTCATCAGCCCGAAGCGCCACGGCTTGTGAGGCGGTTATGGCGAACTCCATCGCCGTGATTACTTTTACCACACCGACGAGGGAGAGGCCATCAGCATTTAGCAGTTGGCAATTAGCACATGGCAATCCAGAGTCCTCGAAGGTCCCTTCGCAAACCTCTGCTGGCTAAATGCCAACTGCCATTTGCTAAATGCTGCTTAACTCTACTTCTTTCTCTCAACCAGAAACCGCGCCAGCTCCCGGAGTGTCTCCCCGCGCTGGCCAAAACTTTCCAATTCTGCAAACGCCTTGCTTACGAGTTCATCCGCCTTACGTTCCGACTCCTCAACTCCAAACAGCGCCGGATACGTCGCCTTCGCTGCCGCCGTGTCTTTCCCCGCCGTCTTCCCAAGTTGCTCAGAAGTCTGAGTCACGTCGAGCACATCGTCCACAATCTGAAATGCCAGTCCAATCGATCTTCCGAATGCCCGCAGATGGGCAACCTCGCAGTCCCTCGCGCCGGCATAAAGTCCACCGCTTACCAGGCTTGCCGTAATCAGCGCTGCGGTTTTTGCGCCATGAATATATTCCAGCATGGCTGCGTCCGGCTTGGTGTGCTCGGCCTCGAGATCCACCACTTGCCCGCCAATCATGCCACCCACGGTTCCCGTGCTGCGCGCGACTTCCTCGATAATCCGCACCCGCGCCTCGGCCGGACACTGCAGCCTCGCCATCACTTCATAGGCCTGCGTCTGCAGTGCGTCTCCAGCCAGGATCGCCATGGCCTCGCCAAATACCTTGTGGCACGTCGGCCGCCCGCGCCGTAGGTCGTCATTGTCCAGTGCGGGAAGATCGTCGTGGATCAGCGAGTAGGTATGCAGCATCTCCAGCGCCGCGCCCAATGCCTCGGTTCCGGCAGGTAACGATCCCGCCACCATGCGTGCGGCCTCCATGCATAGCACTGGCCTGAGCCGCTTGCCCCCGGCAAACACACTGTGCCGCATCGCCTTGTGAATGGAGACGGGAGCCTGCGCCTCGGATGGAATCAGCCGGTCGAGCGCCGCGTCTACCGCCAACCTGCCTTGTTCAAGAGTTTTCTTGAGCATGAAGAAGTGAGTATAACAAGGCCGGTACGGAGAAAATCGCCCGCGGCCTGATTGTTCGGAAAATGGAACTTCGAAAAAATGAAGATCTCGGAAAATACAACACCGGAAGAGAGAGACGCTTTCGGCCCAACCGAAAGGCAGAAAACATTCAACCGCGAAGTCCGCGAAGAACCGTCACGACGCACGCAACGTATCGACCGTCGCGCGGCCGAACGCCTGGCCTACGCCGCAGTACTCTGCGCCACAGCCACGCTCCGCAAGACGGAGTGCAATACAGCCTCCGCGTCATCCGCGGCGCACACGTCCGCGGCGCCCGCTTCCAGCGCAGCCATCCACATTTCCTCGTCGGGAATGCGATGCGTGCACACGATCAACAGCGAGGGAAAGTCGCGGTGCAACGTCTCGACATCCGTAAGCCGTGAGGCCTCAACATCGAGAACTGCGACCTCGGGAAGGCTTTGCGTGATTTTTTCCCGGAGTTCGTCGCGCGAATTCGCGACATGGACAGACTGAAACTTGAACCGCAAACTGGCGGCCAGCGATTGGGCGATCGCCGGATCCCTCTGCAGAAGCACGACACTCAAACTCATAAGGCCCCCGAATCAATCGTCGTTAACCCGAGGCGAACGACAGACTTCGGCCGCGGGGGTGGGGGAAGTCCAACTCCACAGACATCACGAATACGGAGCCCAGGAAGAAATTCCCACGCCTTCTTTTTCTTTGACGCCTACCTTCGCGCCGGCGCCTTTTCCGTCTCGGGCTCGAACGGCTCAGCCTGGAACTTCCCGTTCTTCTTCAGCAGAATCTCCACTTTTCCTTCTGCCTGTTCCAGTTCCTTGCGGCAGGCGGAAGAAAGTTCCATGCCTTCTTCAAAGAGGGTCAGAGATTTCTCCAACGGGACTTCTCCCTTTTCCAGTTCCTGAACTATTTTCTCCAGTCGCTGGAGGCACTCTTCGAACTTGGCCAACGGGGTTTGCTCCTGTACTTATTGTAATCCCATTTTTCCGTGCCGCCTGTCCAGTGAATTTTTGTAAATCCGTTCCCAGCCAGTCGAAATGATTTTCAATCTGGAACTGCTTCCAGGGTCACGTCACGTCGGCCTGAATGTCTGCTGCCAGCCGAGAACGCCGGATCAGCCTTTCCCCAGAAAGCGGATGCGGCCCGTGAAGGCGCGCCCGTTGCCGTCAATGAACGTCGGGACGGGGTGGCCTGCGTCAATGATGCCGTTGGCCAGGGAAGGGTTCGCGTGGTTGGTAACGTTATCGAAGCCTCCGCGCAGGGCCCAATAGCGCCCGAACATATGAAAACGCTTCTCGAACTGCAGGTTGACGGTGTAGTACGTGGGAAGCCGAAACGTTCCCGGCGGATCGCCGGGAGCAATTTCTCCCTGGTTGGTAGTCGCGAGAAAAGGCAGTCCGGTGCGCGCTTCGAAGGAATAAACCATGTCGAATTTGTGGATTACAGGCAGCTGGAAAAATGGCAAGATGCCCCAGCCCACGAGGCGGTTGGGCGTGTCCCAGGGAAACGGACCGGGCAGTTGCTGGCTCAGCAGCGGGATATCTAAACTGAAATCGAACACCTGGTCTGTATGCGCTCGGGAACGCGTGTACGCGCCAGAGATTTCGTAATACTGGCGAAAGCGGTGGCGCAGGCTGATGGTGAAGGCATCGTAGCGGTCGTGGCGGCCGTTTCGGAGAAAAACATTCCCGTCCACTGCACCGTTTTGCGTGTTGTAGGCGAAGCCCTGCGTGCCGCGTTTCTCCAGAAACTCCAATTTTAGAAAGATGGCAGCCGGGAGTTTCTTCTCGAACCCCACGCTCCAGTTCAGGTAGCGCGGCGCAGACAGCGCGTTTCGGTCCACAGTGAAAGTGGTCGGCACTGGGATGGGTGCTGGTTCCGGCGGAGGCGGCGTGGCAGTGCAGCTTACCGAGGTGCCGTCCGCAGTCTGCGGGCACCCGTTCGCGTCGAAAAAATAATCCACCCTCTGGCCATCGAGCGGCTGATGGATCAATCCCAAGTTCGTGGTGTCGTAGACAATCCCAATTCCGGCTGACAGCTTGGTGTTACTTTCATCGTCAAAAATGTAAGTCCCAGCCAGGCGCGGCGAGAGCACAGGCGCGCGCACGATTTCGTCCCAATCGAATCGTACCCCCGGCTCGATGAGCAGACGATTCGTAATCAGCCAACGATCCTGGACGTAGGCGCTGGCCTCCGCATTGTAAATCGCGGAGTAGTGGCCTCCCGAGAAAACCGAATATCGAGCACAAGCTAACGACGGCACCACGGGAACGCCATTGGCATCGACAGGACACGGCTGCGGCAGCTGGCCGGTCAGCGGCTGGTTCGCCTGCAAAAACGAAATCGGCTGCCGCTGGAACTGTGCGTCATAGCTGAGGCGGTCCAGGTCTGTGCCCACTTTGATGTCGTGGCGTCCGTGCCACTGATGCGGCGCGAAGTAAAGATTCGCCAGGCCTTGCACCCTCCGCGCCTGCGTATTCTGGTGCAGATAGTAGTTGCCCGTGGCCCCCTGTGTCGTCACCAGGTAAGGACTATTTCCATGAGGCGTGAGGGCCACGCTGTACTGGTCCACGCCGAATCCGGTTTCGAGCAGCGCGCCGCCGCGGAAATAATACTGGTCTTTCAGGGAACCCATGAACGCGGTTTCGGCATCCGTAGCGGTGCTCGGCTGAGGCAGCAGAACGGAGAGGCCGTCGTTGGGATCGTGATAGTAGTTTGACAGGAAGCTCAGTGTCACGAAGTTGCGAGTAGTAATGTTCGATTGCAGTTTGGCCAGGTTATCGACGCGCCACACGTGGTCGCTATCGGAACCGGACGGCAACTGCTTAACAATGTTGTTGTCAAACTCTCCGTCAAGGGCGTCGATAAACCATGTCTTCCCCTTGCGGATCGGCCCGGAAATCGTATAAATAGGCGTCCATTGGCCGAACGAGATGCCTTTGATGGTCTGCAGCCCGGGAACGAAATCAGTTGACGTAACTCGAAAGTGATCGTTGCCCATCCGGGTATTTAAGCCGAGCACTCCTCCGGAGCCTTTGCCAAACTCGGCCGGTTCGCGGCTCGGCGTCACTGACATCGAGCGGAAAGATTCAATGCTGGTTCGCGCCACCAGTTGTCCGTTCGTCGGCTGGGTGACGTTGAAGCCGTCGAGCAATACCAGGGTTTGGTAGCTTTCGGCGCCTGCGACATGGGGCAACCCGAAGGCATCCGGCGTGACTCCGGGGATGAATGTCAGAGCGTTGCGGTAGTCGTGCGACCCCGGGTAGGGAATGTCGATGATCTCGCTGCCTGTAAGCTCTTCTTTGGTCGAGACTTGCGCCGGATCGATGGCTGGCGCGGATTCCGTGACGTTTACCACCTCGTGGGCTTCCTGCTGACGGGAAAGCGTCACATCGAGGCTGGCGGTGACGCCCACCTGCACGTCGGGCTGAGACGCTGCGTAGTATCCCGCCTTCTCGACGCGAAGGTCGTAAGCGGCAGGTGCCAAGTCGGAAAACTCGCAACGGCCCGCAAAATCGGTACCGCAGCGCAGTGCCAGCATTGGCGGCGGACCTTGCAACTCCACACGTGCCGACCCGACGGGCACGCCGTTTTCGTCCGTCACGCTGACGGTGAGCCTTTCATTCGTGGGGGCCGGAGACGAGGATGAGGCTTGCGGCGCAGGCAGCCCGACTTGTGCCCATGCCGGGACTGAAATCAGGCCCGCGAACAGAAAAAAACCAGCGGCTCGTATGGAGTGTCGACTGGGCACAACCATCCAAAGTTTGCTCGCGGCTAAGATGCCACTCGTCTGCGGGCCGGTTGTCATCAGAATGTCAGGCTGCACATTCTAGAGAAACAGGAACTACGGAGACGCTAGATCAGCTGGTACTCGCGGCGCCGTTCGTGCCCAGTGCCTCCAATACATCCACAGCCGAACTGTACCGCCCCTGCGGCGCGCTGACCTGTGCTCCCTGGACAATCTGCCGCACCGCAATCAGCATCTCTCGCGCTAAAGCGACGCCCTCCGCCCGTGCCGTGTCCGGAGTTTGCGCCCGCGCCATTCGCTCCACCACCGCGTCCGGCACGCTGACCCTCAATTCGTTTTTCATGAACTCGGCATTGCGCACGCTCACCAGTGGCCAAATGCCCGCCACTACTGGGATTCGGCAATGCTCGATCCGACGCACGAAGTTCTCCAGCAGGCGCAGGTCAAATACCGGCTGAGTCACGGCATATTCGGCTCCGGCCTCCACTTTGTATTCAAAGCGGCGAACCTCTTCATCTAAATCGGTGAGGCCTGGGTTGGCCCCGACTCCAATCACGAATCCGGTCCCAGCTCCGATCGGATTGCTTCCAAGATCCAGTCCGCGGTTTAGATTGTGCACGATATTCACGAGGCCGATGGCGTCCACATCAAAAACCGCCGTGGCATCCGGATAGTTCCCCATTTTCGGCGGATCGCCGGTAATGCAAATCAAGTTCTTGATGCCCACCGCTGCCGCGCCCAGCAAGTCGCTCTGGATGCACAGCACGTTCCGGTCGCGGCAGGTGTAGTGCAGGATCGCGTCGATACCCACTTCGTGCTGAATCAGCAACGACAACGCCTGGTTGCTCATGCGCGCCGAAGCTCGTGGGCTGTCGGGGATGTTCACCGCATCCACGCCCACCGACTTGAGAAACTTCGCTCCCTCGACTTCCTTACGTATGTCGATGCCCTTGGGCGGCACGATCTCGACCATGGTCACAAACTCGCCACGCGCCAGCTTCGCGCCCAGGCCCGACCGCTTTTCCAAGGGCGTGACGGCCGTCGCGGCCGGTGCTGCATGAGCACCCGCTACTTGCGCCGTTGCCGCTTTTCCTCGCGCTTCTCCCACTCGCAAAGCCGATTTCATCACCCGGATGTGTTCCGGCGTGGTTCCACAGCATCCGCCTACCACTTTGACTCCGGCGGCAACGAACTTACGCGCGTAGCTCGCCATGTACTCGGGCGAGCACAAATAGATGTTTCTGCCCTCAACCGACCGAGGAATGCCGGCATTGGGCTGCGCTGCCAGGGGCAGGGAAGTCGCCGCTCGGACGCGTTCAATTGCATCCAGCATCGCGACCGGGCCCACGCTGCAGTTGCAGCCAATCACGTCCGCGCCCCACTCCTCCAGCTTCGGAACGAACGTTTCCGGATCCGATCCATCCAGGCAATTGCCGTCTTCGTCGATGGTCACCTGGGCCACGATCGGAAGGCCGGTTTTCACTTCACGCGCCGCCAGCATGGCCTGATGGAGCTCTTCCATGTACCCGAAAGTCTCTAGAATCAACAGATCCACGCCCCCTTCCGCAAGTGCCTCGATCTGTCGCCGGAACGACTCGCGAGCCTCGTCAAATGACGTTTTGCCCAGCGGTTCAATTCGGGTTCCGAGTGGGCCAACCGATCCCGCCACCCAGACATCGAAGCTCTTGGCAGCCTCGCGGGCCAGATGTACGCCTGCCAGGTTGACGTCGCGCACCTTGTCCGCCAAGCTGTGCCGGGCCAAACGAAAGGAATTAGCTCCAAACGTATTAGTTTCAATAATCTCCGCGCCCGCCTGCAAATACTCATGGTGGATGCCACGGATCAGGTCAGGTTGCGACAGGTTCAGTTCGTCGTAGGAGCGGTTTATAAAAATGCCCTTGGCATAAAGCAAGGTCCCCATGGCGCCATCGCACAGCACCGGGGATTGCTTGATTCGGGTCAGAAAGTCAGTCGGCATATGAGTTGGAATCGGCGGTAGATCGTCCTGAATCGAAAATAATGGCTCTGAGGTGAGAATACAGGATGGCCCCTAGTTTGTGCATCCGGTTCGATTCGGTGCACGTGCTCGCGCAATCTGGTGAGCCGCTGGTGATGGCTGAATTTGGATTTCTCGGCGTACTCTGCGGTTTTCCTTTGCGAACTTGGCGGTCAAAAGCTCTTGTTTTTTGAGCTGGCGAATCAAAAGACTTGGACCGCCGAGTGCGCGGAGAAAGGCCGCAAAGTACGCGGAGAAAATCGAACGGAGCCACTACTGAGCCGATTGGAGCAGCGAAAGCCGCTGCTTCGGGTCTGCTATAATCCGCTATTTCGCACTTAAATCTTCATTTTTCATGTCGTTAGGAGCTTCACGATTGAACAGAGCCGATCTTGTCCCCGGTATCCTTTTTGTCGCTTGCATCGGTCTTATCTCCTGTGGTGGTGGTGCGACCAAGCCAAAGGGCTCTCCCAGTGGTCTGACCACTCGCGTTCTGGCTTCGCAAGACGTGTCAGCAGGGTCGACGTTTGCCGGCCTGGTAATCGTTGACGCATTTGACGACACCCTTCCGCGGGTTGCCGGCATCGGTGCCGGTACGTTGAACACGCCGGGACTGATGGTGATCTCCTCAAACCGGGCGACTTTGATCGTGTTCGACTCGGGCAACAATGCCGTGGACGTCGTGGACACGATCAAAGAGGCCACCACCGGCTCGATTCCGCTTCCCGGTTCGACCACCAGCATGGTGATCCCGGCGCAAAGCGCCTCGGTTGCTTTTGCTGCAGTTCCCACTGCCTCGTTGAATGGAATCCTGCCGACCGCCGGCGCCGTAGTGATTATGAATCTAGCGTCGGATTCGATGATTGCTACCATCGGTGTTCCGGCCGCGCAGACCGTGGTCTCCAATGCCACGGGCACGCAAGCGTTGGCTTTCAGCGCGGACAGCGACAGTATGGCTGTGCTTTCTCCGGCAGTCGTAGTTGGTCCGGTGGATCAGGGGTGCAATAGCGGCTCCTTAAGCACCTCCTGCGTCCTGGTTTCAGGTTTTAGCCGCCCCGTCTATGCCATCTACTCCAGCGACGGCTCGACCGCCTATGTGCTGAATTGCGGATTGCAGTGTGGCGGCACGCAGGCGGCCAGCGTAGCCGTGGTGAATACCGCGAACTTTACTATTACCAAAAGCATTCCCGTGGACGGCGCTACCTGGGCATTGCTCAATGGTTCAACGCTTTATGTGGCCGGCACTCCTCCGGGCGCCAACACCTGCGCCGTCCCCCCCACAACCGCCGCGACGACCTGCGGACGGCTCGACATTGTGGATCTTGGTAGCTTGACCGTTGTCAACACGCAGCCGCTGTACATCCCCGATGGTTATCACGACCGCATGGATCTGAGCTCCAACGGTCAGCTCTTTATCGGTTCCTACCACTGCACCACGATCGGCAACGTTAACAATCCGCAGGGCGAGGTGCGGGGATGCCTGGCGATCTACAACACCGCCAGTGGCAACGTCGTGATTCCTCCGGACAACGGCGACGTCACCGGGTTGCAGACCTTAATCAATCGCCAGGTGGAGTATGTGGCCGAGGGGGGTAATCTTCGCGTCTATAACACAGACTTAGACATACTGCTCCTCAACCAGGACTTCATTCCCACCGGAACGATTCCGATCGTGGGCGAAGTGATTGACGTGAAGGAACTTGACTTCTTCTAGGGTGCAGAAAACCTCGCCGAGGGACCGGAGAGCAATCCCTTATCGTCCCGGCTCCAGCACCAATTTGTGAGCTTTGGCTGCCTCCACTGCCTGTGGGCTAAACGGCAACAGGAAGGTCGTTCCCTCGTACCACGCTTTCCACTGGTCCATGTAGTACGGGCTCAGAAAATTTCCGCCCTGTCCGGTTACAACGTTCAGTGTGGACTGATCGAGGTCGGCAAGGTTCGCCGTGAATCGTTCTGATGGCCCGTGATGCCGCGTGACTGCCTTCACGGTGTAACCGCTGCCTGATTGTTCCTGCGCGCCCGGCCCTGACCAGCGCTTAATGACCGGAATCTTTCCCAGCACGGGATGTTGAATCTCAAGCGCATTGAAACTTCCCCAGCGCCAGGACGCGAGCTCTTTCGGGGCGTCGGGATTGCTCACGGCGGCTTCCACGGCAGCCGTCAAGAGTTCCTCGTAGTTAGGATATTTTTCGGGGAGCCACCGCTTGGGGTGATGCAACAGAATATTTTCCAGCCAGACGGAGCGCTGCTGCCAGGAATAGGTTTGCCAGCTAAGGGCCTCTTTTTTCGAAGCTGCCATGTTTGAATCTTCAGGAACTGATCCCAGCTTCGGCTCGAGCAGCAGGCGCCTCAAATGCCAGGTAGACATGGCTGCGATGGTCGGGGCCGCCGACGAAGCCAGCATGCGCCCATCCCAGTTCCTCATCAGATCGGCCGCCTGTTTGGCTCGCACCGAAGGCTTGGCGGCGTGGTCCACGGCATACACGAAGCGCTCCGCGACAAACAGGTCAGCCTCCGAGTGAATATCGGTTTGTAATCCCAGCATGTCCGCAGGGGAAAATTTTCGCCCCGATTCCAGCACGTGATAAATGCGTGCCGTGCGCCACGGGGCCTCCCACTCCATGCTGATCGAGTGCGGGTAATCATCGGGCGTGATTCGTCCGTTCGCCGTTGCAATAATTCCTGAAGCGGGGTTGTAGACGCCCGGCAGCTTCTCGAAGGGAATGAAGCCGGTCCATTCGTGGGCATTGTCCGCGCCGTTCACCGGCAGGCTGCCGTCGCCGGCCGCGCGAATCGGAATTTTTCCCGTGGTGTGATATCCGATATTTCCCTCCACGTCGGCGTACACCACGTTTTGTCCCGGCGCGTCCAGCAGCGAGAACGCGTGCTGGAACTCGTCCCAGTTCTGCGCCGCGTTTACGTCGAAGAAGGGAATGCGCAGTCCGTCGTAGAGCGTCCAGCGCAGCGCAAGAGGCCGCGTCTCCGCCGGAACCAGATCGGTGATCACCGGCCCGTGACGGGTGATCTTGACATCGATCGTGACATCCGGCTTGCCCTTGACATGAATCACCTCAGCGCGGTGTTCCGGCTGCGCCCAGCCCTGCGGCGTCTGGTATGCACCTTGAGGGTTAAAATTTTCAATATAAAGATCGGTTACCGTCGGTCCCACGTTCGTGAATCCCCAGGCAATCCGCTGATTGTGTCCCACAATCACATACGGCATCCCGGGCAGTGTCACGCCAGCGACGTTGAAAGTTCCGGCGTGCAGATGCGCTTCATACCAGAGGTTCGGCATCTGGTGGCCGAGATGCATATCGTTTGAGAGCAGTGGCTTACCCGTGGTCGTGTGCGCGCCGGAAACTACCCAGTCGTTCGACCCATCGACGGGCAAGGCTTCTTCGGTCGACCTCACTGCCATAGCCGGAGTCCTCTGCTGCGTCACCGAGTTGTCCGGACCAGAATCGTCGTCGCTATCGTCGTCCTCGTCCTGGTCCCCATTGCTGTTGTCATTCGTCGGTTCATTTAGATCTTCGCGGATCACGGTCGGCGGACGGTCATGCCAGGAACGGTTCACATACAAATCTGCGGTCAGCTCCGGCCCCAGCTTGGCGAGAATTTTCTCGCGGTCGAGCGCTTCGTAAAAATAGTGGTAGTTGAGATCTTTCACCATCTGATTTGCGATCACCACCGAATCTTCCGGCTGCCACGGCTTCGGCGCATATTTCAGAATGCGGAACTCAATCGGCAGCCGGTCGCCATGGATGCCGATATATGCGTTCACGCCGCGCGCGTAGGCTTCAAAGTAACCGCGATCGCGGGGGTTGTTGATCTCCAGGGTTTTTTTTGCCGCCGCGCGCAGTCCAAGAATGCGTTGTTCGCGGTCGATCTTGAGCGTGTCTTCGCCCAAAATCTCCGACAACTCACCCGAGCCGAAGCGCCGCATCACGTCCATCTGCCACAGGCGATCCTGCGCCGTGACGTAGCCCTGGGCGAAGAACAAGTCTTCCAGTGTCTTTGCTTCGATGGCGGGAACGCCGTGTGCGTCCCGCGTCACGGTGACGGGTGCAGAAAGGCCGCTCACCTGCAAACGCCCATCCAACTGCGGCAGAGCAGAGCGCACGACGAGATAGGCATAGCCCACGGTTCCGGCGATGATGGCGACGATCACCCACAGCAGCCAGAAAAGAATACGGACCACGGGTGACCGGCGCGCAGCAGGCGCGGCAGTGACAAGCGTACTCATGAAAACTTCTTGCTGCGATCAGATTTGCAGGAAGAAAAGTGCATTTCAGAATTCTATTCCAGGCAGGCCGTAGCGTGCCGGTGCTCATCGAAAATGAATTTCATTTTCAAGATCGCGAGTGCTATTCTGGCTCGGCCCGGACTGAGACTCGTTCCTCTCGAATCGGGGTTTCGGCTTTAATCTCCAATCATTATTTTCTCGACCCCATGCTACAAAAACGCATCGATGATCAGCCTACCCTCTCGCGCCAGATGGTCCGCGAAGCGCAGGATATCCTACATCGCCATCTCAAGCGCGTGGGCCTGAAACAAACGGCTCAGCGCGACACCATCCTGCGCGCGTTTCTCGAAACCCGCGACCATCTCTCCACCGTCGAACTTCACCGCCTGGTGCAGAAGCAGGACGCCCGCATCGGCTACACCACCGTCTACCGCACCCTTAAGTTGCTGGCGGAGTGCGGACTGGCCAGCGAAGTCGCCTTCCACGACGGCATCGCCCGCTTCGAACATCAGTACAACCGCCGCAGCCATCACCACATGGTTTGCACGGAGTGCGGCAGCTCCGTCGAGTTTTTTTCGCAGGAAGTCGACCGGCTCGAGGAGGAGATCGGTCACAAGTACCACTACCTCACCACCCGTCACACGTTTCAGATTTATGGCATCTGCGAGAAATGCCGTGAGCACCCGAAGGAAGATCGAAAAGACGTAAGCCGGAAGGAAGACGCGCGCAAGACACGCACTGCGTGAAGCGGGAAAGAGAAGATGCTTCGCCAAGAGCAAAGCGCCGGTCTATTGCAAAGGCGAACCGTTCGCCAGGCAATCCTGCGGGGACCCATTGGCGTCGACCCTGACCGGCCCAGACTCATCGCCACAAAAAGCGCGTACCCCGGTTGAGTTCTGTGTAAGGGGATAGGCCACTACCTGGAACTTAATAATGGCCTGCTCCGCTCCTGGTGTACAGCCGCTGAGTTCGAAGGCGTATCCATACTTGCGGCCCGTCGCTAGTGGCCCGTCAATGAGCCGGGCTTCCGTCAAATCGGACAGAGAACAACTGAAACCGACCTTCGGATGTGATTGCGCAAAGCCAATCTCTGCGACCATGAGCGTGCGAACCGAGGCCACGGCCGAGGCTTCATTCGCCGCCATGCGCGCGCGGAGAAGATTGGGGATCGCAATGGCGGCGATGATCAAGATGAAGGGTATGAAGACAATTCCAAGATAACCCAGAACCAGCCCGACTATGGCGAGGCCGTCGCCCTTGAGACGCCCGGCACTGCGGCGAATCTCGGACAGGGAGAGATGTCCGAGGACGACTGCGACGATTGAAATCGGAAAGAAAAAAATGAACAGGCCACAGATCAGGCTGGCAATCGCTTTGCCGCTAGTTTCCGCTGGCACGCCTCGCGCAGCTGCAGCCGCCGAGAGAGCGGTTGCGGCAGAAGCTGCCGCCTCTTTCCCACAGGCTCGGCAGAACGTGTCTCCCGCCGCTACATCGTTTCCGCAGTTGGTACAAATCACGCCCTGTGATCTCCAAACTTGTGGCGATGCTGCCGCATCTCCGCTTCAATTCTTGCTCGACAGTATTCTTTGCGCTGCTTTACGTCAATCGGCTATTCGGCACTGATCTGATTCGACGTTCCTATTAGATCAGTACCGGCTATTCTGATTCTCGCCCGCTTGCCTCGGTTGCCGTACAATCGAGCCTCTGATAAGTTGCGCTGCAATCGCTGTCCGAATCGCATGGCCGTTTCCTGCCTCCACTGCTCCGCACAGATGCCCGACACTGCCGCGTTTTGCCCCGGCTGCGGACGATCCGTGCAGGCCGCGCCCCGCGCCCACGGCGAGGTGGGCATCTTGCCCGAGAACGTCGCGGGCGCTTTGAGCTATTTCACTTTCATTCCCGCAACATTCTTTCTTGCCGTGAGCTCATACAACCGGAACCGCTTCGTGCGCTTCCACTCTCTGCAGTGTCTTCTCTTCACGCTGGCGTGCCTATTGATCGGCATCGCGATCAAGCTTGCCAGCTTGATTCTGTTCTTCGTCCCGGTCCTTGGACCGCTTCTCGTCTCCCTGATTTCCATCGTTGCGATTCTTGCGGCCATCGTGCTCTGGCTGGTATTGGTGGTGAAAGCGTTTCAGGGCGAAATGTTCATGCTTCCTGTGCTGGGCAATTTCGCCGAACAGCAGGCCAAGGTGATTCCGGGCTGACCTCAGCATCTGCTCCTACCGGAAATAACAAATTTGTGGATTGCTTCGCGCGCGGCTTTCTGGTATTTTGCCGCCACGTTCTTTGGGCGGCGCGCACTGGCCAGCTAATTGAGAGCACCGGTTTCAACTCAGGGTTGAAGGAGATCCAGTATGGCTTTTTGCAATATGTGCGGCGCACAGATCGCCGACGGCACCACCACCTGCGCGGCCTGCAGTAGCCGCGCTCCGGCAGCGCCGGCAGCCAGCGGCACAGGAATGGCCGATAATGTGGCCGGAATGCTGGCCTACATCACGATCATTCCGGCGATCATCTTCCTGGTGATAGAACCCTACAACAAGAACCGGTTTGTCCGCTTCCACGCATTCCAGAACCTGTTTCTTCATGCGGCCGGGTTCGTGATCTGGGTGGGCCTGTTCATTGTCTCGTTTGTGCTAGCGTTTATTCCGATCCTGGGACACCTGGTCTCGTTTCTTCTCTGGGCCGGACTGTTGCTGGGGCTTTTCGTGATCTGGATCATCCTGCTGCTCAAGGCCAATCAGGGCCAGATGTACAAGCTGCCGGTGATCGGCGATCTCGCCGAGAAGCAAGCCAATGCGATGTAGCTGCGGTCCATTTTTTTGCTTCACCCCAGTCGCGATTCGTTGCCGTACCTTGACCAGCGACCCCCGAAATTGGGCGTGTGGGGCCAAGCTCGCAGCGCACGCCCTTGACTTTCTCCTTCCAAGCTGTCATTCCTATTAGCTTTTACTTCACCCGAGGCGAGTGCTGAGCAGCAGCTTCCGCCGGCGCGAATTTCGAGCAAGAGGTTTTCATTGCGAGTCCGGGTTTTCTATCACGACAAATGTTTTGACGGAGCTTCGTCGGCCGCGCTGTTCTCCCGCTTCTACCGCGAGCGCATCCGCGGTGACGCCGAGTTCACTTTTTCCGGCTTGGTCCATCGCGCCGGTGCGCTCTTTGACGAGTCTCATTTCGACGGTGATGAGAACGCCATCGTCGACTTCAAATATTCAAGTTCCCCAAGGATCACCTGGTGGTTCGATCATCACGAGAGCGCATTTTTGTCTCCGGCAGACGCCGCCCACTTCGAGCAGGATCAAAGCAACCGCAAGTTTTACGATCCCGATTTCAAGTCCTGCACCAGCTTCATCGCCATGATCGCGGAGCAGCGTTTCGGTTTCGATCCTAGTTCCGTCGCCGATCTTGTCCACTGGACCGACATCATCGATGGCGCGCTCTATCCCGATGCCAAGACGGCCGTCGAAATGCAGGCGCCCGCCATGAAGCTGACCATGGTGATCGAGTCCGCCCCTGACCACGGCTTTGTCCCCAACCTGATACCGCTTCTGGCCACGAAATCTCTCGGCGAAATCCTCGAAGAGCCTTTTGTTGCACCCTTGCTGCCGCCGCTGCTCAAGCGCCACGAACTCTCGATGGGAATCCTGAAAGAGCGCACGCAATGCGAGGATGCCACGATTTTTTTCGACGTCACCGATCACGATCTCGAGGGCTACAACAAATTCATCCCGTATTACCTTCACCCCGAGTCTATCTACAGTGTGGGCCTGAGCAAGAGTAGCTTTCGGGTGAAGGTTTCGGTGGGATCGAACCCCTGGGCGCCACAAGAACCCGAAGTAAACCTGGCTCGCATTTGCGAGCGCTACGGCGGAGGCGGTCATGCCCGCGTAGGAGCGATCTCCTTCAACGTGAATCAGCACGCGGCCGCGATCCGCGCCTCGCAGGAGATTGTGGAAGAATTACGCGCCGCGGTTCGCCAGAAGAGAGGCTGAAATGCCAGCCTCCTCCGCAATTTGCAAGCCGTGCCAATTTATACTGGGGTGAGACGCCGCCTTGACCAACTCCCCAGCCAAACTGCGCCGGCCCGAAAAACCGGCGCTCGAGCACGCTCACCGCCGCGCCCAGAAACAATTGCTGCGTGCGGTCGCCTCTTTCGAGTTTACCAAGGGCGTTTTCGTCATAGCCATGGGCCTGTGCGCCCTGTTGCTGGTTCACAAAGACGCGTGGCTGCTGGCCGAGAGTCTTCTGGCACTCCTTCACATCAATCCCGACCGCCGTTCTGCACAGATGTTTCTCGATTTCGCCGACAAAGTCACTGACGCCCGCCTCTGGACCATTGCCAGCGTTGCCTTCACCTACGGGGCATTGCGCTTCACGGAAGCTTATGGCTTGTGGCGACAGCGTGCCTGGGCCGAATGGATCGCCTTTGTCTCGGGAACTGCATTTCTCCCGCTCGAAGTGCGCGAACTCTTCCGCGGCATCACCGCGCTTCGCGTAGTGCTCTTCATCGGCAATCTGGCCATCGTGCTCTACATGTTCTTTCTGCTTCGTGACCACCGTCGGGAGCGCCGGAAAGCGGCCGCCGCTTCTGCTCCGTTGGGCTAGGTCACCCTGAAATCCCTGCCCGGAGCCGGAAGCGGCGGTATTGCAGGCTGGAAATTCTCGCTCTCTTGATCCATAATCAGGTTAAACGGATCGCTCACGGAGGGCTTGTGCGCATCTTCTCTCTCTCATGCTTGCTGCTGCTGGTCGCGACGTTTTCCTCCGCTCAGGACACTAACTTCTCCGACGGTCCGCAGTATCTCCTTACCGGATCGCCGCTTCTCGCGCGCCCGCTAGCCACTCCTTCAATGTCGCTGGACGCGGCGTTGCCCCCGATTCCTGCCAGCAGCATTTCCGCCTCCGAACCTGCAACCGGAGTCGGGTTCGCGCCGAATCCCGAACTCGAGCACCGAGCCGATCTCTTGCCCGTCTACTACGGGGTGCCCAACTACTACCAGGCTGCGAGCGCCAGCGTGGTAGAGCTAAGCTTTTCGGAAGGAACGGAAACATCGTCCGCCTCGCTTCCCGTCAGCATCGTAGAAAGCGGAGTCACGGAATTTGTGGATGCTCAGGCATTGCGGATACGTGGTCACGGTATCACGCTGGCCGAAGCCGCCGCCTATGCGAGGACTCACAAGCTGACCGCCCGACACACCTACACCAATGAAGACTTAAAACGCCTGCACGCGGCCGGTTAACTTCCCGTGTTAGCCTAAGTGAACTTCATATCTGTTCCGGGGAGTTCATGAACGCCGCCAGCCCTTCTCAGCTTGACCTGCAAGCCACGGCAAAACAAATCATGATCGAACACGGCTTCGAGCCGGATTTTCCTCCGGCGGTGCCGGCGCAAGTGGCGCAGCTTCGGGCTCACCCTCCGCAGCTTGCAGCCGGCGCCGTCCGCGACCTTCGCCAACTTCTCTGGTCGTCCATCGACAACGACACTTCCCGCGACCTCGATCAGATCGAAGTCGCCGAACGTCTCTCCAACGGCGACGTGAAGGTTATGGTTGGGATCGCCGATGTTGATACGTTCGCGCCCAAACAAACGGCAATAGACCAGCATGCGGCGCGGGAAACCACGACCGTCTATGCCGGCGTCCGCAATTTCCCCATGATTCCCGAGGAGTTGTCCACCGGGGTGACTTCCTTGCTCGAGAATGAAGACCGCCTCAGCGTAATTGTCGAGTTCGTGGTCGATGCCGCGGGCGTGGTGAGCGGAGGTGAACTGTACCGCGCGCTGGTGCGCAACAAGGCGCAGCTTCAGTACAATTCGCTGGGCGCCTGGCTGGAAGGGAAGTCGGTCGCCTCGGCGAAGATTGCTGCTTCAAGTGACTTACAGGTGCAACTTAAACTGCAAGATGAGGTGGCGCAGCGGCTAAAGACGCAGCGCTTCGCGCACGGTGCCCTCACCCTCCAGAGCGACGAACTTCACCCTGTCGTGGTCGATGATCAGGTGGTCGACGTGGTCAAGCAGGAGAAGAACCGCGCCACGGAGTTGATTGAAGATTTCATGATCGCGGCCAACGGTGTGGGCGCTCGCTATCTGGAGAATGTTTCTTCTCTGCGCCGCATCGTGCGCACACCCGAACGCTGGGACCGCATCGTGCAACTGGCTGCGGCGAAGGGCGCCAAGCTTCCGGCGGATCCAGATTCCAAAGCACTGAACGATTTTCTACTGCAGCAAAAAGCGGCCGACTCCGGCCATTTCGCGGATCTCTCTTTAGCTGTGATCAAACTGATCGGCCCCGGCGAGTACGTTCTGGAGCGCGCCGGCGACACCGCTCCGGGCCACTTCGGTCTGGCCGTGCGCGACTACACCCACTCCACCGCTCCCAATCGCCGCTTCGCCGATCTGGTCACGCAAAGACTTGTCAAGGCCAAGCTCTTGGGCCAGAAGAATCCCTACACCGACGACGAACTGACCGCCGTCGCGGCCAACTGCACGCAGAAAGAGAATGCCGCTAAGAAAGTGGAACGCGAAATGACCAAGCGATTAGCGGCCATAACCATGCAGCACCGAATCGGGGAAACGTTCGACGCTATTGTCACCGGCGTCACGCCGAATGGAACGTTCGTCCGCGTGCAGCAACCTCGACTGGAAGGCCTGTTGGCGCAAGGACAGAAGGGCCTGGATGTCGGCGACAAACTCCGCGCCAAACTCATCCGCACCGACGTGCAGCGCGGCTACATCGATTTCGCCCGCGCCTGATCAAAGCTACTCTGATAGGGAGCTTTTGGGCGACGGAGCGTTTTGAGCTTGAGCGGCGTTTTTGGGTAGCGCAACGCTTCCGGCGCTGCGATAAATGGCTGCCAGAGGCACGGCTTTAGCCGCGGAGGGAAGCCATCGGCGCACTACTCCGTCACCACTGCCTTCACTAGATTTCGCGGATGATCCACGTCATATCCCTTGCCCACGGCTACGTGATAAGCGAAAAGCTGCAGCGGAATCACCTCTACAATTGGCAGCAGCAATTCGGGCGCAGCTGGAACATAGAACACCGAATCGGCGATCGTCCCCACTTCCTCATCGCCCTCAGTCGCTACGGTCACGAGCGGACCGCGGCGTGACCTCACTTCCTTCATCACGTCCAGGGTTCGCCGGTAGCGGAGCAACGAATCCGGATCGCGCTGGTCGCAGGTCGCCAGCACCACGACTGGCAGCTTCTCGTCGACCAACGCGTTAGGCCCATGTTTCAACTCTCCCGCCGGATATCCCTCGGCGTGCGCGTAGGAAATCTCCTTCAGCTTGAGCGCTCCCTCGCGCGCGATCGCGTAATGTACTCCGCGCCCCAAGTAGAGGAATTTTTCCGCGTGAAAATGTTTCCCCGCGAACTGCTCCGCCAGATCGTCCCAGGTCTTCAGATTTGCTTCAATGGCCTCGGGCAACTGCAACAACCGTTGCAGGTAAGATCGGGTCACTTCCGACGTCATCCGGCCTCGCTTGCGTGCCAGGAATAGTGCCATCAGATAGAGAATTGTCAGCTGTGTGGTAAAACTCTTCGTGGCCGGAATCGCCAGCTCCGGCCCCGCTCCGGTAATCAGCGCCGCTCCCGCCTCGCGCACGATGGTGGTCTGGTCCACATTCGAAACCGCAACCGTCTTCACTCCGCGCGTCAGGGCCTCGCGCTGGGCCGCAATCGTGTCCGCGGTTTCTCCCGACTGCGTAATTACCATCACGATCGGATCGACCGCCGCGTGGGTCGACCGATAACAGTATTCGCTGGCGTACTCCACATCCACGGCCACGCCGGAAAGATCCTCGATCATGATCTCTCCCGCGAGCCCCGCATGGCGGCTCGATCCGCTGGCCGCAATGATCAGCTTCTCGAAGGTCAGCAGAGCGCTCTCGATCGCCTGCAACTCTCCCGGAAAAATAATGTCGTTCTTCAGATGTTTCTCGACGGTCTTGGCAATGGCCTGCGGCTGCTCGTAAACCTCCCGCCGCATGGCATGGGAGAACCCCTGGGCGGCGGGAGTAGAGGATAAAGAATTGGGGGATGATTGCTTCGCAGTCTTGCCTCGACCGTTTTTCTGAGCTCTAGTCATCGCGGCTGAGAGTAAATCATTTCCCCCGCCCCGATCAAACCGCCCACGGCAGCGATGAATGTTCATCCGGGCCCGGGTGGCGCGTTTCTCGCGTTCGTTGCGAGAAGTGGGCGAGAAGTGGCGCTTTGGGGAGCTTCAACGATAAGCCTGCCTAGGTCCCTAGAAAATCATTTATGAGACACACGGACCGGTTCTAGTATCCTCGTGAGGCACAAATCTCTCCATTTCGCGAAAGGACTTCTAATTTGCCGACCAACGAAAAGGCTGCCTACAACCGCTTTCTCCTGCTGGTAGCTGGACTCGGAGGCCTGCTCTACGGCGTCGACGTGGGAATCATAGCCGGCGCCTTGCCATACCTGGAGGCCACCTCGAAGTTCAGCGCCGGGCAACTTTCAAGCGTAGTCGCCGCCGTACTTCTTGGGAGCGTGATCTCCACTTTGTTCGCCGGCACCCTGGCTGACTGGATGGGCCGCCGCCTTCTGATGGCTCTCAGCGGCCTGCTGTTTGTGTTCAGCATTCCGATGATCGCGCTCGCGCATGGCTACGAACCGTTGGTACTAGGCCGGGTGCTGCAAGGGATTAGCGCCGGCTTGATTGGCGTGGTCGTCCCGCTGTATCTGGCAGAATGTCTGTCGGCATCCAGCCGCGGAAAGGGCACTGGCATCTTTCAGTGGCTGCTCACGCTCGGCATCCTCGCCGCCGCCTTGGTGGGCATTTACTTCAGTTATCGAGTCGACGAAGTCGCGAAACTCGGTGATCCCGTCCGCCTTTTCGCCTTCAAAAACACAGCCTGGCGCAGCATCTTCTGGGTGTCGCTGCCTCCCGGGATTTTGTTCGTAATTGGCAGCTTCATGGTCGCGGAATCTCCACGCTGGCTGTTTCGTCGCGGCAAGCACGATGCCGCGCGCGCTGCGCTTCTGCGCTCCCGTACTACGGAGCAGGCAGAGATCGAGCTTCGGGAGATGGAACAAACGGCGGCCTCTGAGAAGGCCCAGTCGGCCAGCGGAACCCAAAGGAAGGAATCGCTGCTCCGCCGCAAGTACGTGATCCCCTTTGTGCTGGCCTGCGTCATTCTCGCCTGCAACCAGGCTACTGGCATCAACTCCATTATCGGATTCAACACCAACATTCTCTTACAGAGCGGGCTTTCCGATGTGCAGGCGCACTGGGGCTACGTTCTGTTTACCCTCGTAAACTTCGTGATGACCATCGGCGGCGTCATGCTGGTCGATCGCAAGGGACGAAAATTTCTGCTATCGGTAGGGACCGCAGGCATTATCGCGTCGCTGATCTGCACCGGCCTATTGTTTCGTCAGACGGAACGCCTGCGCGTAGATTCCCGCGCCGCCGTTCAATCCATGGTCACTGCGGATCAGAAACTCTCGCTCCTCTACGACCAGAACGCAGCCGGAACCCTCCTCGCATCCACCGGAGACGCCGGTGGTGGCAAGGCGATCGCCGTCAGCAACGGTCCCACATCCCTGATCCTCATCTATTCGTGCGGCGATTTCGTTGCGGCCAGCACCGCGGTGCGTTCCGACGACATTTCCGCTAAGCCGGTTGAGATCGCGCGCGACAGCTGCCTGCCCGCCAATAAGGTAGTGGCGTTCTTCTCCAATCCTTTCAGCAATCTCGAGGCTTCGCGCCAGGCGCCACTAAGAATTGAGAACGCTCTGATTACTCCGGTGCCGAGCTCGCACAACGGCCGGATGGTTGCGATCACGCTGTTTGTGTTCATGGCGTTTTACGCCATCGGTCCGGGCGTGTGCGTGTGGCTGGCTCTCTCGGAGTTAATGCCCACCCGTATCCGTTCCAACGGAATGAGCATCGCCCTGTTGCTGAACCAGGCCGTTTCCACGACGATCGCGGCGGTCTTCCTGCCAACTGTCGGTAAACATGGTTACGCGGTCATGTTTTTCGGTTTCGCGGCGTGCACCGTGGTTTATTTCATTACCGCCGCGGTGTTTCTCCCAGAAACAAAAGGGAAGACGCTGGAAGAAATCGAGGCTCACTTCGAGGGGGCAAGAAGCGCAGCGCCGGCCTAATCGCCGCGCCGGCATCTTGCCGGCTGTACCAGAGCGAACTCCCGCCCTCGGTCCGGGCAGCGACAGAACCCCCTGAGACTTTTTCCGTTGCATCCGCGCGGGGGGCGCGGGACGCCCGCCAGACAGCCGCCGAGACGGCGGCGCTACGTGTTCAGTTTCCCCTCAGCTCGCCGTTCGAAACGCCTTCTGCACCAGCGTATAGCGGGCCGCGCCGATCAAGCCGGAATCGTCATTCGCGACAATCTTCACCGGCATATCTTTCAGAATTGTCTCCATGCGCCCTTTATCCAGAAACGATTCCATAAATACCGGGTCTTTCATCTTAGGGACAATCTTCGCCGCAATACTGCCCCCGATAAAGATTCCTCCCGTAGACATGAAATTCAAAGCGCAGTTCCCGGTCTGCGCCCCAAACACGCCGACGAAAATCGTCAAAGCCTGATCGCAGATCGTCGCTTTGCCCTCCAACGCCGTTTTCGAAATCAGCGCCGGAGGATCCGGCGCGGCATCCATCTCCGTTCGCAACCATTCCGGCTCCTCTGCTTTGTGTGTATCGCGCAGAAAGTCGTAAATATTCTTGATCCCCGGCCCGGAAAGAATTCGCTCGCAGCTGATGCGGCCGTATTTTTTCTGCAGGTAAGCCAGCAATTCCATCTGGAGTTCGTTCCTGGGCGCAAAGTCCGCGTGACCGCCTTCGCAGGCAAACGGGTGATGGCGGAACCCATCCCAATACAGCCCCGCCATTCCAAGTCCCGTCTTCGCCGAGATCACAGCCCGATTGCCTTCGGCGTCTTCTGAGCCTTCGCTCAAGGTGATGAAATCGGTGGAATCCAGCGCGTCGATTCCGTAAGCGTAGGCTTCCAGATCGTTAAGCAGTCCCACCGAATTCAGTCGAAGCTGCTTGGCCACTTCTTTCGCATCAATCACCCACGGCAGATTGGAAATTTTGCTTCGCCCCGCCCGCACCGGCCCAGCCACGCCCAGACACGCGCTGTGCACGGGTATACCTTCGGTTTTTATAAAATCGGCAAGAATCCCGGACAGCCCCTCGTGCTGCTGGCTGGGATAGTTTTTTTCCGCCACACGTTGCAGCCGGTTTCCCTCCGTCTCGAACGCGGCCAACCGGGTGCGCGTCGCGCCGATCTCACCTGCAAGAATCATCGTTCAATAAGAATCATGGCTCGATTCTCCTCCACTGCTGCCCATCGCTTTCCAGCAACTGATCCGCCTCCGCCGGTCCCCAACTGCCCGACGCATAATTCGGAAACTTGCGCGGCGGCAGCGCCCTCCACACGTCCAACACAGGATCCACCACTCTCCATCCTGCTTCCACCATGTCGGCGCGTTGAAACAGCGTCGCATCTCCGATCATGCAGTCATACAGCAAAACCTCGTAGCCGGTGTAGGCGTCCGCTCCAAAATACTTGGAGTATTCGAAGCTCATGTCCACCGACCCCACGCGCAGCAACGGCCCGGGAATCTTCGCTCCGAAGCTCAGCGAGATTCCTTCCACCGGCTGAATCTGAATGACCAGCGTGTTGGTGTGCAACTTGTGAAAGGGAGCGTTTCGGAACAGTTCGAACGGCATGCGTTTGAACTGAATGGCTATCTCGGTGTGCCGCTGCGCCAAACGCTTGCCCGTCCGAAGATAAAAAGGCACCCCCGCCCAGCGCCAGTTATCGATGTTGAGCTTCAGCGCTGCGAAGGTTTCCGTGCGCGACTCCGCGGCGACTCCCGGTTCCTTGCGATACCCCGGCACTTTCTCTCCTGCAATCGTGCCTTCTCCATACTGCCCGCGCACGCTGCGCTGCAAAACGTCGTCCGAATCGAGCGGCTGAATCGAATGCAAAACCTTCGCCTGCTCGTTGCGCACGGCGTCCGCCTGAAACGACACCGGCGATTCCATCGCAGTCAAGCTGAGCAGTTGCATCACATGGTTAGGCACCATGTCCCGCAGAGTCCCGGCCGTGTCAAAGTATCCGCCCCGCCGCTCTACGCCCACCGTCTCGGCGTTTGTAATCTGCACATGGTCAATATACCGCCGGTTCCAGATCGGCTCGAAGATAGCGTTATCGAACCGGAACACCATGATGTTTTGCACCGTCTCTTTGCCCAGGTAGTGATCGATGCGAAAAATCTGATTTTCCTGCAGCACGTTCTTAATGTCGCGGTTCAAGGCCTGCGCCGATTCCAGATCGTGCCCAAAAGGTTTTTCGATCACCACCCGGCGCCACCGTCGATTCTCCTGCGGCGCAAGCGCGGCCGTCCCCAACTGTTGCACAATCTGCGCAAAAAACTTCGGCGCGGTGGCCAGATAAAAAAGATAATTACCATCCGTGTGGAGCTCTGTGTCCAGCGCGGCCAGTTGCTCGCCGAGTTTCACGAACGTATTCGCATCCGCAAAATCGCCGCGCTCGTAGAACAGCCGCTTCCGGAACCACTCCAAGGCCTGCGCGGAGTCCGGCCCCGTCGGCAGGAAACTAGTCACCTGGCTGCGAAAATCTTCCAGGCTCAGGTCGTCAACCGAAACGCCCATCACCGCAAAGTTCTCGGGCAGGAGCTTGGCTTTCCCCAGATTGAAAAGTGCGGGCACCAGTTTGCGCTTGGTCAAATCCCCAGCGGCGCCAAACAGCACGAACACACAAGGCCCCGCCGCCCGCTCGGCGAATCCGAGGTCATTCTCCGCATTGCGTTGCGTGGTAGTGGCCATGCCGGCGGCTCGCGCACCCCCTGCCCATGGCTGAAAGCGGCGTCAAGACGCCGTCTGCGCCGGGCAGTCAGGCTCGATGGCCAGCATTCTAACAGGCCGATGAACACCGAATATACGGAGGGGCATTCGCGCCTCGAACCGCGGCATTGTAGACTGAAAGCATGCCGGAATTCGGCCCGCAGTAGTGGTTCGCCGAAGCCGCAAGCCGAAGCCCAAAGCCCGAAGCACGGGCCCCGTAGCTCAGTTGGATAGAGCAGCGGTTTCCTAAACCGTTGGTCGGCGGTTCGACTCCGCCCGGGGCCTCCACCCACACGCTTCTCGTAATTGTGCATCGCAGCGGGAACGAACCTGCGACGTTACACTCGTACCCACCGCCCTGCCTTCATAGTCCAAGTTCCCCAATTAGAATATGATCTTACCCATCAAATCGAACCTTTGATGAAAGCTCACCGGCGATAAGCCGGGGAACTCCATGTCGAAGCGAGAGACGTCCAAAGAAGAACCCAAGTCCGGAGACACTACCCGATCGGCCGCAGACGCGACCGCCGGCCCATCCGAAATTTCATCTCCCGAGTCTCCCACCGTCTCTAGCCAGGAAAGCTCAACCACCAAGGAGTTGCGCCGCTTAAACCGTGCGCTGCGGGCGCTCAGCGCCTGCAATCAGGCACTGGCGCAGGCCACCAGCGAGCAGCAACTGCTCGATGAGATCTGCGACGTGATTGTCCGCCTCGGCGCGTATCGTTTTGCCTGGATCGGATACGCCGAACCCGGCGAGTCCCGCGCGGTTCGTCCCATGGCACACGCCGGACACGAGGATGGATACCTCACGGACATTTCCGTCGTCTGGTCGGACTCTCCTGCTGGCCGCGGGCCCGTAGGTCTGGCTATCCGCGAAAACAAAACCTGCGTCGTCGCGAACGCCGCGCACGATCCCACGTTCGTCCCGTGGCGCGAGCCCGCTCTACAACGCGGTTATGCCGCATTGATCGCTCTGCCATTGCGTGTAGCCGGCGTGCCGTTTGGCGCACTCGCGATTTATTCCGGACAGCCCGATTCCTTCGAGAGTAAGGAAGTGGATCTGCTCAGCGAAATGGCCAGCAACCTGGAATTCGGCATCACCTCGATTCGCGCTCAGGAAGAAAGCCGACGCGCCGCTGCCGCCCTGCGCGAGGCTGAGGCCAAATACCGGCAACTAGTCGAAATGGTCCCCGCCATTTCCTACGTCTCGATCGTCGGTGCTCTCGGCCCGTTTCTCTACATCAGCCCGCAAGTAAAAACCATCCTCGGCTACGAGCCGCAGGAGTGCCTCGTCGACAACACTTTTTGGTGGAATCACCTGAACCCGGAAGACCACGCCACGGCGCTAGCGGAAGATCACTGGGACGAAGGCAAGCTCTATTGCGTCGAGTACCGCATGCGTGCCCGCGATGGACGCGACGTCTGGCTCCGCGACGAGGCCGTCATCGTTCGCGATCCTCAAACCAGCGAGCGCATCATGCGCGGTTTGATGGTCGACGTCACCGAACGCAAACAGGCCGAACATGCCCTGCAGCGCAGCGAAGAGAATTACCGCATGTTCGTTACCCAGAGTTCGGAAGGCATTTTCCGGGTCGAGTACGAGCCCCCGGTTCCGGTTCATCTTCCCATCGAGGAGCAAATCGCACTGAGCCTGGCCAACGGCCGCATCGCGGAATGCAATGACGCCATGGCTCGCATGTATAGCCTGGGCTCCGCCGGTGAACTCCAGGGCAAGCGTCTCTCTGAATTGCTCATCGGCGGTGACCCCGTGAACCGCGACTTCATCGCCGACTTCATCGGCTCCGGATATCGCCTCAACGACCGCGAGTCGCATGAGTTGGATGCGGAGCGGCGCAACAAAATCTTTCGCAACACCGTGGTCGGCATCATCGAGCATGGCCACCTGGTCCGGGCCTGGGGCATTCAGCGCGAAATCACCGAGAGCCGTCGCCTTGAGGAGCAACTCCGCAACGCCCAGCAAATGGAAGCCATCGGCCGCTTGGCCGGCGGCGTGGCTCACGACTTCAACAACATTCTCAGCATCATCATGGGCCACGGGGAACTCTTGCTCGGCAGTCCCGGCCTCGGCGACCGCGCCCGCAACGGTGTCGAACAGATTCGCCGCGCCGCCGACCGCGCCGCCTCACTCACTCAGCAACTGCTCGCGTTCAGCCGCAAGCAGGTCCTGCAGCCCAAAGCCCTCGACCTGAATACCTGCGTTTCTGACGTGCAGAAAATGCTGACCCGCGTCATCGGCGAAGATATCGAACTCGTCGCCAGCCTCCATCCCTCACTTTCCTGGGTCAGAGCTGATCCCGGCCAAATCGAACAGGTCCTCATGAATCTCGCCGTAAACGCCCGCGACGCCATGCCGAGCGGTGGCAAACTCGTTATGGAGACCGCCAACGTCAGCCTCACTCCGGAGCCGGCGTTCGCGCTCGATCTTGCCCCCGGCGATTACGTCACTCTGGCGGTTAGCGACACCGGACACGGCATGGACTCCGGCACGTTGGCTCACATCTTCGAGCCATTTTTCACCACGAAACCGATGGGGAAGGGAACTGGCCTGGGCCTGGCGACTGTGTATGGCATCGTCAAACAGAGTGGCGGAGGAATTTTTGTGGAGAGTACGGTGCGCAAGGGAACTTGCTTCCGCATTTATCTGCCCGCAGCCGAGCGCGAGGCTCCGAGGCCGCTAGCGTCCCCGCATGATCCAATTGCAGGCGGCAGAGAAACCATCCTGCTCGCCGAAGACGAACCGGGCCTCCGCGAACTCGCCCGCATCTTTCTCGAAAGCTACGGATACAAAGTTCTCGAAGCCGCCAGCGCGCATCAAGCCATCCAGGCGGCCGAAATCTTTTCCGGGCCCATTCACCTTCTCCTTACCGACGTCATCATGCCCGGCATGAGCGGTCCTCAGCTTGCCGACAAGATCGTCGCCAGCCGTCCCGGTACCAAGGTCGTTTACATGACCGGGTACACTGATGACATGGTAGTGCAACACCGCGTGCTCGAGCCCGGCGTCGAACTCCTGCAGAAGCCGTTCACCAAGCTCGACCTCGCTCAAAAAGTCCGCTCTACGTTGGATGGCGGCTAGCGGCCTCGACTTCGAGAATTCACCATGCAAACCATTCAGGCTACTTAAGGAGAGTTTCTAGAATGAGAACGATTGCAACGCTTTTCTTTGGCATCTTCCTGGGCGCAGCTGTGCTTACGCTCAGCGTTTTCTTCTATTTCGTTTCGGGCCGGGCTCCGGCGGCGACCACAGCACCTCCCATGCCGTTCGAAAAACAGCTGGCGAAGATGGCCCTCAATGCAAGAATTGACCGCGAGATGCCGAAGACTGTCCCGATCCCATCCGACGAGTCCAATCTAGCTGCTGGCGCCAGGATCTATCGCGAGCATTGCGCCGTGTGCCACGGATTGCCCGGGCAGAAGCAAACTCTGATTGCCACCGGCATGTATCCTCTTCCTCCGAAGTTGATGGAAGGAAAAGGCGTCACGGACGACGAACCGGGGGAGAGTTACTGGAAGGTTGCGAACGGCATTCGCCTCACCGGCATGCCCGGCTTTCGGCCCGCGTTGTCGGAAGCTCAAATCTGGCAGGTGAGTCTACTGGTTGCCCATGCAGACAAGCTGCCACAGTCCGCTCGCGATCTTCTGGCTGCGCCTCCTGCTCTCGATCCGCTCGCCACAGGAGCGCAACCAGGCCCGAAATAATACCAGGGCGTGATCGCCATGGCGTGCGTATCGGCCGTCGGTTCTGAAAAGCCGGATCTGCGCGACGACAGGGCGTACGCGCAGCTATGTCAGGCCGTCACGCAAGTGAGCCCGAGTCATTCCGTGGCCGGCGAGTTAGAGCCGAGCGCTTGAGTGGCAGCCTGCCTCCCTGAACAGGAGTTCGAAGTTTGCGAGTATAACTGCCCTTTGCGGCTCAGGTAGCGCCTCTCACGGTTTGACCGGTACCGTAGCGTCATATACCTTGGGGGCTGCCGTTTGCACTTCGGGTTGCGAAGGACGCGCGGCGCTTGCCTCCCTCATGGATAAGAAGCGCATTCTGGCCAGTGCAGTGGTGTTCCTCATCCTGGCGGTTCTCGTTTACCTGCAATACCGGCATTGGCAGAGCTTTGACTGGGGCACGTTCTGGAGCCAAACCCACCGGATCAAGAAATGGCACGTGCTGCACGGAATTCTGCTGATCTATGCCGCCTACATCGTGCGGGCTCTGCGCTGGAAGATTTTTTTGCGCCCGGTGCGGCCGAAAACAACGGTCGCGGAGATGGTGTCGCCCACCCTGGTGGGGTTTACCGGCGTCGCGTTACTGGGGCGGGTGGGGGAGTTTATCCGGCCCTACCTGATTGCGCGCCGCACTGGACTGCCGGTCTCGTCGCAACTGGCGGTCTGGGCTGTAGAAAGGATCTTCGATCTCGGGGCGTTCGCCATCTTGACCATCCTGGCGATTTTCCTGCCCAGCGCGTTGCAGTCGATTCCACATCCGGAATACTACAAGTGGTTTCGCGAGGCGGGTTTCCTGCTGACCGCGCTCGTGGCGGCCGCTGCGATTGTGGCTGCCGTAATTCGGCGCAACGTCGCCCGGGCGGCGGAATGGGTGGAACAGCGACTGGCACACCTCTCCTCGAATATCGGGCACAGGCTGGGAGAGAAGGTGCGCGAGTTCGGTTCCGGGCTGAATACGATTCACGGGCCGTGGTCAATGCTGTGGCTTACATTGGTGTCGGTGGGCATGTGGTACATGATTGCCCTGGCCTATCACGAGGTGACGCACTCGTATGGAACGGACGCGCTGGAGATTCCGGTTTCGCAGCTATTGATCCTGATTTTGGCCAGCATGGTGGGCTCGGTCCTGCAGTTGCCGGCAGTGGGTGGCGGGTCGCAGATGGCGACGATTGCAATCCTGTCGAGCGTGTTCGACGTGCCTCCGGAGATGGCGGCGAGTTGCGGGATTCTGTTGTGGCTGGTGACATTTGCAGCGGTGGTTCCGGTGGGATTGTTGCTGGCGCATCACGAACGATTGTCGCTGCGGAAGTTGTCGGAGGAGAGTCATCAGGCGGAAGGGGCGGGGTGAAGATCGTTTTCGCCGCGGATCTGCGCGGATTTAAAACGGATAGAGCAAAACCTTAATTCTTGATTACTGGTGATTCGGAATGAGGCGGTTTCGCGAGGCGCGATTCATGGGCGGCGCCGACGGACAGCGGATTCCTCCACCTTCGCTCCGCTCAGGGTCGGAATGACAAACTTTAGACTGGTGTGCTGCGTGGTAAATAAGGTCACGACTCGGCTGTGCTAGAATCTGGCGATTCCCTGCAGAGTGGCGTTGTAAGCGGGCGGAGGCTGGCCTGCGTAAACGTTTACCTTGCGAGCTTTGGCTTTCGGGCTTCGGGTTTCAGCAAATGCTCCCGACTGCCAGTTTTCCGAATACTTATCCGACCGCTTAGCATTTTGTGGACAGGTGAAGACGCATGAATGTTGCAACGCTGGTGTTGAGTTCCTCGACGCTGGTTCATCTTTCGCCGGTCGACCTGGTCATCATCGCTTTCTATTTTGCGTTGGTGCTGGCCATCGGCGTGTATCTGAAGGGGCAGGCCAATACCGGCGAAGATTTTTTCATGGCCGGGCGGGAGATGACTGCGTGGGTGGCGGGGCTGGCGTTTTTGTCGGCGAACCTAGGGTCGCTGGAACTGATGGGGTGGGCCGGCAACACTTATAAGTACGGCATCCTGGCGGCGCACTGGTACTGGATCGGCGCGATACCGGCAATGTTGTTTCTGGCGCTGGTGATGATGCCCTTCTACCACATCTGCAAGACGCACTCGGTGCCGGGATATCTCAAGCTGCGCTTTGGGCAAGGCAGCCAAGCGCTGTCTTCGATTTCGTTCGCCTTCATGACAGTGCTGATGAGCGGCATCAATATGTACGCCATGGCCGTGGTGATGCGGGTGGTTCTGGGATGGGACATTCATTTCAGCATCTGGGTTTCTTCGATTACGGTGGCGATTTATGTTGCCCTGGGCGGACTGCGCTCGGCGATTTTCAATGAAGTGTTGCAGTTCTTTTTGATCTGGGCGGGAGCTCTGCTGATTCCGATTCTGGGCCTGGTGGAAGCGGGCGGCTGGAGCGGGTTGAAGGTACAGATTCTGCGGAACCTCACCGAGCAGCATGTAGCCAACCCCGGAGCGTATACCCACCTGTGGTCGACGCTGGGCAACTTTGGGAACAATCCCATGGGAATTAACTGGGTGGGGATTGTGTTTGGATTAGGCGCGGTGATTGCGATGGGCTACTGGACCACCGACTTTCTGGTGATTCAGCGGGTACTGGCGGCGAAAGATCTGCGGTCGGCCGAACTGGCTCCGATCATCGGCGCGGCTTTCAAAATGATGGTTCCGTTCATCGTGATTCTTCCCGGGCTGCTGGGATTGGCGCTGTTGCGCGATCCCCATACGGGCAATCTCCTGAGGCTGGTTCCGGGCGATTTGGCGTGGTCGGACGCGGGACGGGCGCAGGGGTTGCACGGCTACGACGAAGTTCTGCCGCTCATGCTGGCGCGCTACTGCGGACCTGGATTGCTGGGCTTGGGAATTACTGCGCTGATTGCGGGATTCATGTCTGGGATGGCGGGCAACGTGAGCGCGTTTGCCACGGTATGGACTTATGACATTTACGGCGCGCTGATCAATAAGAATGCGACGGATGAATCCAAGGTCACGATGGGGCGGTGGTGCACCATCGTGGGGGTCGGAGTCAGCATCGGAACCGCGTATCTGGTGATGCAGGCGCAAAGCATCATGGACTATGTGCAGGCGCTGTTCAGCTTTTTTATTGCGCCGCTGTTTGGGACCGTGATCCTGGGCATGCTTTGGAAGCGGGCCACCAAGGCGGGAGGATTCTGGGGGCTGCTGGCGGGGATCGTGTCGTCGATCGGGATGTGGGTCTGGACGAAGGTCGATCCGAGTGCGGTCAAATATGTGGCCTTGTCGCCGCATGCGCAGGATCAGGCGCAGAACATGTTCCGGGCGCTGTGGTGCTGGCTGGTGTGCGTGATTGTCACGATTGTGGTGAGCCTGGTCACGGAGCCAAAATCGGAAGCTGAATTGCAGGGACTGGTGTACGGAGCGACTGAGATTCCGCACGTAGACAAGGTTGCGTTCTGGCAGCATCCAGTGTTCTGGGCAGTGGTGGTGGGCGTGGTGTTCGTGATCCTGCAGATTATTTTCTGGTGAGGTGGAGCGGCATGAGTACGGAAGCGGCGCATTCTCATACTGTTATTTCGATCTGGTTTTTCATCGGCCTGTCGCTGTTGGTGAATGGGCTGCTCATTCTGGGCGCGGGTGTGTACGAAGTGGTGCAACCGCCTCCGGCGGACGCGCAGGTGGTGCTGTTTCAATATCACGCGGGCGTGTGGTGGGGAGCGCTGCTGGCCGTGCTGGGCGGGTTCTATTGCTGGCACTTCGCGCCGAAGCGGGCGGCAAAATAGGCGAACGGATCCTCGGCGGCTGCGGATGAGGCGGGCTGAATTTTGCGACCTCGGGCGTGCATCAGGTACAACCGCGTAGCCAACTTCCTGGTTACCGCCACTTCCTGGCCCGCCAGCGAACGATAAAACCGCTCCGCCTCCGCGCGGTGCTGCGATCGGTTTTCTTCGATCTCTCCCGTTCGATCGTCAAAGATCGCGATCTGCTGGAACCAAGGATGAAAATCACAGCTTAAAATCAGCATGACGTTGGCCCCTCACACGAGCGTTGGTCTTGTTCATCGCAACCAATCTACTCGCGACGGACCAACACGGACCAATGTTGTTATGCAATCAAGCGGAGCCGCGGAATAGCTTCATAGGCAAAAGACATTCCGGATCCCCGACAAACGGAATCGGGAGTTAACTCTGATCCGCGTGGATATGCGAAGATCTGCGGCGAACACGTTTTCTTCTGGCACGTTAGAATCACTCATGCCCCGTAAGCCGCCCGCCAAGCCGAAGATCCACGGCCACGACACCCGTTACGTCCAGATGCAGAGAAACTACTGCTTCGCCTGCGGCCAGAACAATCTCCACGGCATGCGCCTGAAGTTCACCCTCGACGAAGCCCGCCAAACCTTCGTCTGCAAATTCCGCCTGAGCAAGCGCTACACCGGACCGCCCGGCCACTGCCACGGCGGCATCATCGCCACCATCCTCGACGACGCCATGGGCAAGGTCAACAAGTTGCACCACGTCGTGGCCCTGACCAAAGAGATGACAGTCGAATATCTCAAGCCAGTCCCGCTGCACAAGCCTTTGCACGTCGAAGGCAGGGAAGTCAGCGTGCAAGGCCGCCAGCACATCAACATGGCCGAAATTCTCGACGAAAATAACGAAGTCCTGGCCCGAAGCCGGGGCACCTTCGTCGCCATCGACCCCGAAAAAATGTTCGGAAAGTTCGTAGAAAGATAGCTGTCAGCTGTCAGCCGTCGGCGAAACTGCTGCTTCATTTGGGAGAATTCGTACCAGGCTCGAATCTTGGAGGCGTGTTATGAAATTGCATGTCTGGAAAATCGTTAGGAAGGACGATGGCACCTTCGAGATATTCCACAAGGGCAATCTTCTCAAGACTTCTATCCCGGAAAAGTGGCTTGAGGCCGGACTCGCGGAATACGGTTTCTGTGGACAGGAATACCACGATATCCGCCGCCAACTCGAACTGCACGGAAGAGCGGAGAGAGTGCTGTAAACCCTCGAAGGGTGTATTCGCGCAATGGAACGACACCTCGCGATGTAAAATAGGGAGGTCAGAGGCGTCCCGGCGCCCATCCTTCGCGGTTGCGAAAAGGTATCCACAGGTTCAACATTATGTCTCAATCCAACGGTAACTCCACCAGCCTCCGCCTCAAGACGGGCCTCGCCGAAATGCTCAAGGGCGGCGTCATTATGGACGTCACCAACGCCGACCAGGCCACCATCGCGGAAAAATCCGGCGCCGTCGCCGTCATGGCCTTAGAACGCGTCCCCGCGCAAATCCGCGCTGAAGGCGGCGTCGCCCGCATGGCCTCGCCCAAGAAGATTCGCGAGATCATGGCCGCCGTCTCTATTCCGGTCATGGCCAAGTGCCGCATCGGACATTTCGCGGAAGCCCAAATACTTCAAGAGTTAGGTGTGGACTACATCGACGAATCCGAAGTCCTCACCCCCGCCGACGAAGCTCACCACGTCGATAAGCACGCCTTCACCGTCCCCTTCGTCTGCGGTGCGCGCAATCTGGGCGAAGCCCTGCGCCGCATCGCCGAAGGCGCATGCATGATCCGCACCAAGGGGGAGGCCGGCACCGGAGACGTAGTCCACGCCGTCAAGCACATCCGCCAGATTGTGCAGGAGATGAAAATTCTCACCGTCCTCGGCGAAGAAGAACTCTACGCCAAAGCCAAAGAACACGGCGCGCCGTATGAACTCGTAAAGATCGTTGCCAAAGCAGGGAAGCTCCCCGTCCCAAATTTCTCCGCCGGAGGCATCGCCACCCCCGCCGACGCGAGCCTGGTAATGCAGCTAGGTGCCGAAGCCGTTTTCGTAGGCAGCGGCATCTTCATGAAGGATTCCACCACCTTCGCCGATCCAGTCGAAGCAGAGAAGCGCGCGCGAGCGATCGTCAAAGCCGCCACCCACTTTAACGACCCTAAAGTATTACTTGAAGTCAGCGAAGACCTGCAGGGAGCCATGAAGGGCCTCGCTGTCTCCGGCTTAGACGAAGCGCACATGCTCCAGACCAGAGGCTGGTGACTAAACGAAATTTTGATGGCGAAACGAGAACAATTAGAACGCCGCTTGAGCCTGATCCAGCTATGGCTACAACGTCCGCTTGAAAAGCGCACCCGCGATCACGTCTTAGAGTTTTATGGTTGGCTAGAACAAAATCGCCCAGAATTGCTGAAACGAGGACACGGCGATCCGTACCAGCACCTACAGGCTGATCTGAGCACTCACATCCGCGAATTTCGATGAGTGCCAGTAGATGGGTGAAGCGCTAGCGCAGGGGCGACGAATTGTCGAGCACCATTCGCAAACAAACCTATTACGATATCCTCGGCATTCCAAAGGGAGCAGGCATTGACCACATCAAGGCTTCCTACCGCCTTCTCGCAACGAAAACGAGTCTTACCGAGGCTGCATACCGCGCTCTGACAGACCCAGAAAAGCGGCGGAAATATGACGATTGGATGCTGGGTGGATTCAAACCTGAAGCGGAACAACGAGACGCAGATGGCCACGCGAAAGAGGAAGAGAATTGGGGTAAACGCGGCCGAGAACGATGTTCCTGTGGCAAGGTTCTACAACCCGACGACGAGTGGCATTGTCAGGAATGCTGGGGGAAGCTCGAATATTACGTCCTGTTCGACATATTCGGAGGGCACATCGTTCATGACAGCCAAATGCCCATCGTAACTAGTCGTGACGGGCAAACCTACCAGCGAGCGCCGTACGGCAGCCTTTACGGCCCTTTTCCAAAGGAAGAAGCCGAGGCCGTTCTTAAGGAAAAGAATGAACTGCGCAAGAAGTGACACACCACGTTATTAGAGCCAATGATTACTCTCACTCCGCACATCATGGGATATTTGACCGCTGGTGAGATAATTGCGTGCATGAGACAAGAGGCTAAAGACAAGATTTTTGCCATCGCACAATCTAAGCCGAAATATGAAGGCGTTACCGTCGGCGAATTGGAACACAATCACGGATTAAACCGCAAAGAGATCGACGCTGCTTTGGAGGAGCTGGAGAAAGAGGGAAAGCTCCAGGAGGTTCCGTTGTTCTACGCTCCGAAGGGGAAGTAAGTACAACCGCGGGCCGCGCCACCCTTCGCGCTTTCGAAGGCTGCTACTTCTGGGCCTGAACTTTTCCTTGTAACTACCGGCCCCGCCCTCCGTCTAACCGATAATCCAAAGGAGAGTTACTTATGAAGCGCTCCTCGCTCGCCCTACTTGCCCTCCCCCTACTAGCCGTCGTCGTGGCCACCCTGCTTAGCCAGACCCAACCACAGAATCCAGCTCCGCTGCCAGCGCGCTCCCGAGCCGACGAGACCCTGGACCGGTGGAACGCCATCGGAAACAAACTCATCGCCATGGCCCAGGATTTCCCCGAAGACAAATACGACTACAAGTTGCAGAAAGATGAGCGCACGTTCGCCCTAAATCTTCTGCACGCCGCCGCATTCGAGTACGTCGTGATCCGCGCGGTTTCCGGTTCCAACGTCGGGCCCGACTTCGGCCCAGGCGACAACCCGTCCCGGGACCTTTTCAAGACGAGGGCCGATGTGGTGAAGTTCGTTCAGCAGGCCGTCGCCGACGGCGCGGATGTGATCAAACAGCACGGCGACGCAGGCCTGGACAGAACCATTCCCTGGGGGAAAACAATGCACCACAGTTCCGACCTCTGGGTGTTCGCTATCGAGCACAGCGCCGAACACTACGGCCAGCTTGTGGTGTACTATCGCGCCAACAACATGGTGCCGCCGGATTCGCGCCGGCAATAACGCAGTTGAAAAGTTTCCGACCGCGGTGCCACCTTTAAATCAGCCAAGGAAAATTACTCCAATGAAGCGAATACGAATCTGGCTGCCGGCAGTATTCATCCTCATCGTAGCCCTTACCGCTGTGGGACAGAGCACAAGCGCGCCGACCCTGGCCTCGACCGTGGACCACGAAATCAGCACCATCGAAAAGGAAATTGTGGACGCCGCCGAAGCCATGCCAGAAGATAGATTCAACTTCTCGCCTGAATGCCTCAACCTTCCTGGCAACTCATACAAGGGTGTGCGGACGTTTGCCCAGCAGGTCAAGCACGTGGCCGCCTCCAACTATGCATTGTGGTCGCCGCTTACCGGCGATAATTTCCCCGACGACTTCATGGGCGGCAACGGTCCGGAGAGGGTGAGAACTAAAGCTGACATCATCAAGTTCCTTAAAGACTCCTTCGCGCTCGGTCACAAGGCTGCGGCCACGTTGACCACGGAAAATATGTTGCAGCCAGTGGGAAGCAGCAAATCGCCACGCCTGCACCGGGCCACATTCGCCGTGGCTCATGCCTTCGATCACTACGGACAGATGGTGGAGTATCTGCGCATGAACGGAATCGTCCCGCCCGCCAGCCGGGCAAATTAATTTCAACCGTTCGCTTGGGAGAAAACGCAGAGCTCCGGACTCGGAGCGATTTGTATTTCTTTCGCTTATTGATCTCCAAGAGAGAATTCCAAACTAATCTTTCCCCTCGTGCGCCCGCCGCAAGCCCTCCACGTCAATCTTCACCATCTTCAGCATCGCCTTCATCACGCGCTGCGATTTCTGCGGATCCTTGTCGCCCAGCAACTCAACCAACGCCTTGGGAATGATCTGCCACGACACGCCAAACTTGTCTCTGATCCAGCCACACTGCACTTCTGCTCCGCCGGCCGACAGCTTCTCCCACAACTCGTCCACTTCTGCCTGCGTTTCGCAACTCACGAAGAATGAAATCGCAGGCGAAAACTTGTAGGTCGGACCTCCATTCAGCGCCATGAATTCCTGTCCCTCAATCGTGAACGTCCCGCTAATCACCGACCCCGTCGGACCCGGTCCGCCCTCTCCATACCGTTGAATCCCCCCAATCTTCGAGTTCTTGAAGATCGAGGTGTAAAACTTCATCGCCTCTTCCGCGTTGTTGTCGAACCACAAAAACGGCCTGATCTTCTGCATCTTCGTTCTCCTTGAATGCCATTCTTAGTTACGCGCCGGGTGCCCCATTTCTCGCGTTTTTTGCGAGATAGGCTGCCCTGAGCGGAGTCGAAGGGTGGGGCTTCTGACCTCGCCCGCCTAACCGGCCCGCGCTCCGCGACCGGGGCACCTACGCGCTCAAAGTCTCGCGCTCCACTGCGCCCAGGAATTTCTCCAGCCGCTCGTAACTCGCAGCCATGCCGTACTGCATCGGTGACTTCAGCACCGCGTCGCGCGTCTCATGGGAGTCATAAACAATGGTCTGCGTCAGCGTAGTCTTGCCGTCGCGCTCCGCCAGGACGATCGTGTCCACGGCCTCGCCCGGATACCAGGCCTCATCGAACTTCTCCGTGGCCACAATCCGCTCCGGCGGCATCACTTCACGAAAAACTCCGCCCATCCCCATTTCTTTTCCGTCGCTGTCATTTTTCCAGACGTATCGATACTTGCCGCCCGCCCGCAAATCAATCTCGCACACCGGCATCGACCAACCGTCCGGTCCCAGCAGCCATCTCTTCACCAGTTCCGGCTTCGTGTAAGCCTCGAACACCAGCCTGCGCGGGACATCGAAGACCCGTGTCACCACAATCTCGCGGTCGCCATGCGCCGTGATGTTGAACGTTGCCCTGTTTTTCATTGGTCATCTCCTTTTCTCGTTGAACAAACCCGCTTCCTAGTCTTACTCTTGGCCTTCGGCCCACCGCTTTGCATTTCCTGCAGCAGGGCATCGAGACGACGGAAGCTGCCTTCCCAGAACTGGCGGTATTTCTCCAGCCACTGCGTCGCGTCACGAAGACCACTTGCTTCCAGTCGCCGTGGACGCCGTTGCGCATCTTGTCCGCGCGAGATCAATCCCGCCCGTTCGAGCACTTTAAGATGCTTGGAAATCGCCGGCTGGCTCAGCGCAAACGGCTCAGCCAGTTCGAGCACTGAAGCCTCGCCCTTGGCCAGCCGGGCCAGAATGGCTCGCCGCGTAGGATCCGCCAGCGCCGCAAACGTAACATCCAGCCGGGCTGATGAGTCTATATAACCGTATAGTTCCATAACCGAGTGGAAATATACAAAAATCGGCATCGCCTGTCAAGAGGGAACTGAAGCGGCGCCCTAATCTCTCGCGTCCTTTGCGAGCACTGGGGTTTTCTGCTCCGAACCCCTTTTGGCCCGCATCCATTAAAATTGAATAGGACGACAAGCCACGCATAGCCGTCAATGAACGGCGAACAATGGCGGGACGATCTAATACCATCATGAAAATCGGTGTCCTGGCCCTGCAAGGCGATTTCGACGCCCACCGACGCCGGCTCGAAGAACTCGGCGCCGAAGTTGTGCTCGTCAAAAAGCTCCAACAACTCGACGCCATCGACGGCCTGGTCATCCCTGGCGGAGAGTCCGGCACGTTTCTGAAATTGTTAGGAGAAGAAGGTTTCGAAAAGCTAAAAGCATTCGCCCGCACCAAACCAACTTTCGGCACCTGCGCCGGCGCCATCCTGCTGGCCACGGAAGTAGAGAATCCGCAACAGGCCGGCCTCGGCGTCCTCGACATCCGCATCCGCCGCAACGCCTACGGACGTCAGATCGACAGCTCCATCCGCGAAGGCAAGCTCCTGCCGAACGCCCTCAACGCCACGCCGCACGCGAACCCGGGCAACGGCCAGGCCGGCCCATCCCCGCTAGAGATGGTCTTCATCCGCGCCCCCAAAATCGAGCGCGTCGGCCCCGCCGTCGAAGTGATCGCCACCGAGGGCCAAGATGATGCCCCCGTCGCCGTGCGCCAGGGAACCGTCATGGCCGCCACCTTCCATCCCGAACTCTCCGACGACACCCGCATCCACCAGTCCTTCCTGGACCTGATCGCCGCGGTCAAGTAACTCGGCCGATCTTCCTTCGCGTTCTTTGTGGCCCTTGGCGCCCTTCGCGGTTTTGATTTTGATTTTCCTGAGAGCGGACACTCTCTTGTCCGTCGCTTTTGACCTTGCTTCTGATTTCTTTACTTCGCCGAAATTATTCTCTTGACAGACTGAGTGCGTAACTTTAAGGTTACGCATTATGCGGAACCGTTCGGTTACGTATTCCCCGGTCCGGGACGCCGAAGCCACCTTCCAGGCTCTCGCCGATCCCACCCGCCGCGCCGTCCTCGATATGCTGCGCCGCGGCAGCCAGCCCGCCGGATACATTGCCGGAGCTTTCCCGGTTTCCCGGCCTGCCATCTCCAAGCACCTGCGCCTGCTGCGCCGCGCCCATCTGGTCCGCGAGCACCGCGAAGGCCGCAACCGTGTGTATCAACTCAACCCCGAACCGCTGCGCGCCGTCGACACCTGGCTCGAACACTACCGCAGCTTCTGGACCGCCAGCCTGGCCAACTTGAAGGCATTCGTCGAGGCGGAGCACGCTCGCGAGACTCACGCAGCCGGCAAACCGAAAGGCCACAAAGATTAGTCGATTTTCAATCTCTACACGAAAGGAAAAAGCCATGACCAAATCGATCCGCATTACCCTCGCCCTCTTCGTAACCCTGGCGGCTACCGCTGCCCTCGCCCAAACCGAGGCCCAGAAATCCTTCGCTGAACTCAAATCTCTGACCGGCACCTGGGAAGGGAAGGCCAGCAACGGCGAAGCTCTCGAAGTCTCCTTCCGTGAAACCGCCGGCGGCTCCGCCGTCCTGAGCGAGATCCACGGCCACGGTCCCGAAAACATGATTTCGATGTTCAACATGGATGGGCCCAACCGCTTGTGATCACGCATTATTGTGGCGCGGGCAAGCAGCCGCGCATGCGGGCCAGCACTTCGGCAGACGGCAAGACCATCACCTTCACTTTTTTCGACGCCACCAATCTCGCCAGCCCGACGCAGGCCGCATGCAGCAACTCGTGATTGCCCTGCCCGACGCCAATCACCACACCGAAGACTGGACGTTTCTTGACCACGGCAAAGAGACGAAAGAGTTCTTCGACCTGCGCCGCAAGATGTGAGCACGTGTGGGGCGGACACTCCTGTCCGCCGCTTTTGACCTTAGCTCTTGACTTCGCTGCTTGCTTCGAAGTCCGCAGTCGCGAAGCGACGGCATCCAATAGCCCGGGGTGCTAAGCCCCGGGGCAGCATGCGGGCGCGGCGTAAGTTCCTTGGGACGGCATCAGCCCATCGGCCCGACAACCAAGTTTCGGAGCAATCATGACCAAAGCAATCATCACTCGCGATCAAGATGCCATCATCAGCGAGATTGAAATCGCCGCGCCCGCCGAGCGCGTCTTCCAGGCCCTAACTACTGGGGACCAACTCGCGCGCTGGTTCACCTCGCCGAAATGTCCAGTCAAGTTCTGGAAGATGGAGGCGCGCCTCGGCGGCCGCTACGAATACGCAACCGAGAAGGGAACTGTCGTGGTCAACAAAGTCAGCGAGTTCCAGTGCCGCGGCGAAATCCTGGAGTACGACCCTCCCCGACTTCTGGCTTACACCTGGATCGCGAACTGGCATGACGACAAGTCCCGCGGCACGGTCGTCCGCTGGGAACTGACGCCGACGAAAACTGGAACGCATGTTAAAGTCACGCACAGCGGCCTGGCGCAGGAAGCATCGGCCCGCAAGGATTACAGCGGCGGATGGCCGGGCGTGCTCCAAATGCTGAAGAAGTTTGCAGAGAAATGAAAAACGACGTCGGACCGCGACCGGGTGGATGACATCGGTCGCCTCCCAACAATCTACGGAGGCATGATTCTGACGTCTTGGTCTGAGGCCTAAGGGTCCGCGGTCCAAGGTCTGACGTCTGAGGTCCGACTTTCAAGGAGAACTTATGGCAACCGCCGCCATCACTCCCGATCAAAACACTGTCGTCGCAGAGATCTTCATCGCTGCGCCGCCGGCACGCGTTTTCGAAGCCATCAGCGATCCCGAGCAAACCGCCCGCTGGTGGGGAAAGGCGGACCTGTACCGCCTCACCGAGACCACCGCCGATCTGCGCCCCGGCGGCAAGTGGCGAAGCGCGGGCGTCGGCGCCGATGGCAAGCCTTTTCACGTCGAGGGCGAATATCTGGAGATCGATCCGCCACGCCGCCTCGTTCATACCTGGATGGGCAGCTACAGCGCCGGGCTCAAAACGGTGGTGCATTGGGAGCTCGAGCCCACCGACATCCACGGCCTGCATTCGAGCGGTCCGAAGAAAGCTGGCACGGGCACGTTGGTCAGAGTGCGCCAGGAAGGATTCGCAGCCGCTCCCGCCCAGGCGGCCAGCCACACCGAAGGCTGGAAGCGCGTCCTGGGATGGCTGGAGGGCTTTGTCGAGAACGGCGAAACCGTGGACAGTCGTCCCTCCGCTTGAAGGATTCGCGCCGCCAAGGGCCACCTGCAGCGTTGTCATTCCGAACCCGTCCTTTGGGTGAGGAATCTGCTCCCCCTTTGCCCCGAACGCACTCCCTGTGGAAAACCTTGTCAAGACCATAAACGTGAGCTTTTTGGATTAAGTTGCTGATTCGGTGGCAGATATAAATCCGAAAACCATGTCACATTTCCCCCTCAAGTTTGCTATTCTGGATATATAGAGTAAAAACAACGGCGCAGGCCTTCCGGGTCTGCGCCGTTCGTGTTTTCGGGCGAAATTACGGGGCCGAACAGAAGGGAAGTCCACAGGGTGCAGCTTACCGGTTGCGCCTTTTTTTTGCTATGTGCGAAGCGAACGACAATTCGGGCAAACAGCAACAATCAAGAGGGCCGATCGAAATTCAAGCGGTCGCCGGGACCACTACCAAACGGCGCTGCGAATCAGCCGAGGCGGAGTTCATCTCCAGGGCCATCAGCTTGGGCTTCTCCGTGCTCAAGCCCTGGGGAGACAGTGATCGCTACGATGTCGTTATCGACCACGGGAGCGGCTTTTGGCGGGCGCAAGTAAAGTATACCGACTGCTATCGCCGCTCAGAGTATCGACTGACTCTCACCGGCTGCGGCGTAACCTACACGAAAGCTCAAGTCGATTTCGTGGTGGCCTACATCGTCCCGCTAGACATGTGGTACATCGTTCCCATCGAGGCCTGCGCCGGGAAGAGCGGGATGCACCTCTGCCCCAAGAGCCGGGGCAAGGCCAAGTACGAAAGATACCGCGAAGCCTGGTGCCTGCTGGATTGCACTCCCCAGGCGCGAGGATGCGAAGACATCCCGCCAGTATGCCGCTGCCCGCAGCTGTCAGTGCGCTGCGCGGTCTGCCCGGTGCGGGATTGATGGTGCCCACCGACGATACCGGGCGACGCTGTCGGAGTAGGGTACAATTCTGTACGCGTGCCGATTGAGCACGACGGAGTTCGCCTTTGCCGATTGGGACTCGGTCTAGTTCTCGGCCTTGCGCCGAGGAGGGAATCTTGGAATCTAAAGTGTTCGGCCCGGAAGGAATATCAGACCAGGTCAAGCGCGACTTGGACACTCTGATGGGGTTATCTGAGCAGCAGTTGAACAGTTTCGGGGCGTGGCTGGCCGATCGGGCGAACCCGATCCCCGTCGCATGGTCAGAGATAGAAGATCTGCGTGGCAGCGCGGGGCTCGACGGCGAGACTACGAACAACCTTCTCGGCCTGCTGCGCATGATATTCACAAATTGGCACACTAGCTCGCTCACGGCGAGCGACGTACGACATGAGTTGGAATCCCTCAAATATCCGGAAGAGCAGGTCGCAAGATTCACCGACTTCCTTTCGAGATCCGAGCGGCTGCGCGAGAGAGTCTATCGCGCTGCGATGAGAAGGTCGTATGAACTAGCTGGGCTCCCGACGATCGACGATCTCAGCATAGTTTGGGATTTGAGGCCCGTATTCCAGGAGCCCGCCTTTTCGCCGGAGACGGACATCGGCGCCCTCGAGAATCTAGTGACACAGACTTTCGTTATGTTGCTTGAGATTTCTGCGTCGCGCAAGGATGGCAAGCGGGAATCCCAGACTTATCAATTGAGCGAGGATGAGTGCGACCGTTTGTTGACTGCGCTCACAAATTCGAAGCGCCAGCTTGAAGTCTTTAAGAAGAAATTGCTCATCTAAATACCTATGTACAAGCAACCGCTGGTTGGCCACCAACTACCGAAGGGTATTGGTCGAGTTGGCAGCGCGGATTCAAACCCGCGGAGATCCACAAGGCCATACACAATGTCCAAGGGCCTAAACTGGCCCTCGCGGCCCGGGGAACCGGCTCCGAGTGCGTCATTCCAAAGGCTTACGGGTCAGGGCGGCCGATCGATCTTGGGAGTCTTCTCGAGTTCGCGTGTGGGAGTGGGCTCGGCGCGCGCCACGGTTCTCGACCCGCGCGCGCCAGTGCGAGCAATTAGCCTCGCTCGCGGGATCGAATTCCGGATGGAAGCTCGGGGATGGAAGGATTGCCTGGCGAAGGGAGTTTTTTTTCCGGGGCCCAAGGGCCTGCCGCTTGGGGCGCGTTGGTCCGTAAACCACTCCTCGAAGTACGCTCTTTTGATTTCCGGCGCAATCTCAAGGGGTCGGACCATTCCGCTCCAAGGGCCGGTCGGAAGGGCGCAGGAGTCGCGAGTGGAGGGGCTGCGGCGGCAACTCGTCGCGGAGTACCAGGTCCTGATAGACAAGGAATTGCGCGGCAGCTTGGGCGACCACGAAAAGGGCAAGCTCCAGATGATCGAAAGAGAGCTTGATCGATACGACGAAGAGGCTGCCGAGAAAGCTCAGGCGCTGAAAGGCTACCGCGACGACATCGCCAGGTTGGACGAGCTCCTGCGTCTGAATTCCCGAATCCGTGAATTGCTGTAACTTCTCCGAATGGCACGCATTGTCCGTAGGGCGACCCCGCCGCAATACGCCGACTACAGAAGTTACAAGAGGTTCCTGCGGATTGACTTCAGATGGCGCTGCTGTTACTGCACAATTCACGAGCAGAACTGGGGGAATGACGGGCACTTCGCGGTCGAGCATTTTAGGCCTAAGGAGAAGTTCAGCGAGCTGAAGACGACGTATACGAACCTCTACTACGCGTGCAACCTTTGCAACTCCTACAAGTGGGACAAGTGGCCAAGCGACGGTGATCTCGCCGCGGGGCGACGCTTCTTTGACGCCTGCAGCGATTTCTCGTCGGACCACTTCGTCGACGAAGGTTTTGGGACCTTAAGAGGCCTCACCCCGTGCGGAGAGTACACATGGAAGTCGGTCAGGCTTAACCGACCCGACCTCATCAAGATGCGGAATCTCAGGCGCCAACTGAACTCAAGGTTCAAGCAAGTACTGAGAGACGTCCGTGAATTACGTAGCCGGCGCCTTGTCATGGCTCCCGGGCCGGACGCCGAGATGTTGGACCGGGCAATTGAAAACGAAGCCTTCCTGCTGGCGCAGATTCGGGATCGTTATTTTCGTCCTCCGGTTCCGCAGCGATAGTCGCCGCAGGGCCTCAGTCGAATCGAGCCCTGGCATCGTGAGAGGCCGCGGCCCCATGATTGCCGTCCCGACCGCGCTATACTTTCCTATATGGCAGGGGCTCCACATCGCGATTCGCAGAGGACGTTCTATCTGGAAACCTTCGGGTGCCAGATGAATGTGCATGACTCGGAAAAAGTCATTGGCACGCTGTTGCATGATGGGTACCGGCAGGTGGAGACCGTCGAGGAGGCGGACCTGATCCTGTACAACACCTGCTCGATTCGCGACAAGGCGGAGCAGAAAGTCTTCCATCGGCTGGCCGACTACAAGAAGCTGCAGGCGCAGGGCAAGAAGTTTGGCGTGCTGGGATGCGTGGCGCAGCAGGAAGGCGAAAAGATCTTTGAGCGCGCGCCGCATGTTTCGCTGGTGTGCGGATCGGCATCGTACCGGAAGCTGCCGGAGATGCTGGCGCAGCTGGAAGCAGGGCAGCTTGAGGCCGAGCGGCTTGCGGCAGCGCAGCGTGAAGCCGAGATCCTCGAAGCAGGGAAGTCCGGCGGCCGGAAGCCCGAAGCCGGAAGCCTGATCCGCATCACCGGGCTTGATGATCGCCAGACTGACGAGTGTTTCGAGACGGAATTCACCGCTCGTACCAATCCCTATCGCGGCTACATCACCATCATCGAAGGCTGCGACAAGTTCTGTTCGTATTGCGTGGTGCCGTTCACGCGCGGCAAGGAACGCAGCCGGACGGCGGAGTCCGTGCTGGCGGAGGCGCGGCAGATGGCCGACCTGGGCTACAGCGAGATTCATCTGCTGGGGCAGAACGTGAATTCGTACAAGGATCCGACCAGCGATCTCAGAAAAAAGAAGTCGTTCGCCGAATTGCTGGCGGCGGTGGGCGAGGTGCCCGGGATTCGGCGGGTGCGCTTTACTACGTCGCATCCGCGAGATTTCGGACGCGATATTGTGGAAGCGATCGACGCCGTGCCCACGCTTTGCGATCACGTTCATTTGCCGGTGCAGAGCGGGTCCACGCGCGTGCTCGACGCCATGCAGCGGCTTTACAACCGCGAGCAGTATCTCGAGCGCATTGCCTGGATCAAGGCGGCGAAGCGGGACATCAGCATCACCACGGATGTGATTGTCGGTTTTCCGGGAGAGACGGAGGCCGACTTCGAGCAGACTCTGAGTTTGCTGGAGGACGTGGGATACGACTGCGTGTTTACGTTCAAGTATTCGCCGCGTCCGAATACTCCGTCGCTGAGTCTGGAGGATGCGATTCCAGATGCGGAGAAGGCGCGCCGACTCGAGGTGGTGATGGCTCTACAGCGGGAGATACAGATCGTGCGCTACAAGAAATACGTAGGTGTCACTGTTGAAGTCATGGTTGAAGGATTTAACGTAGCGCGCGGGCAGTGGGTGGGCAGGACGTCGCAGAACAAGACGTTGAATTTCACAGCGCAGGTCGCGACGTCACTGGACTGGGGGGTGCGGGTGGGGACCTACTCAGAGGTCCGGGTGACGGCTAGTTTTCCGAACTCGCTGGTGGGCGAAATGATATAACGTGGGGGGGATTCCGGGATTCGGGCGGAACTCCGTGGAGGTCGGCAATGAGTGAAGTCGAAATGACAATTCGCGGGCTAATGCTGGACCCGGTGACGCAGATGCCGATCATCATCCTGAAGGGGGTGGAAGGCGAGCAGGTACTGCCGATTTGGGTGGGGCATTTCGAGGCGACGGCGATTCAGATGGAAATCGAAAAGGTGAGCCCGCCGCGTCCCATGACCCACGACCTGATAAAGAACGTGCTGACCGGACTGGAGACGCAGGTCCACAAAGTTGTGGTGACGGAACTGCGCGAAGATACGTTTTACGCGGTGATTTGGCTGGAGCGCGGGGGCGAAGTCGTGAGCGTTGATTCGCGTCCGTCGGACGCACTGGCCCTGGCGCTGCGCGTGGATTGTCCTATCTTTGTCGACGAAGTGGTGCTGAAGAACTCGAAGCTGGCGGCCAGCGCCAATGAACGGCTCAGCGGCGAGGAACTGCGGAAGTATCTGGAAGGGCTGAACGACGAGGATCTTGGAAAGTACAAGATGTAGGGGCTTGGCTGTCGGTGATCGGCGATGATGCCTGCTTTGCATATTGACATCAATATCAAATAGTGACATCATTTGGTTTTATGCGCACCACGTTGAACCTCGACGATGACGTTTTCGAGTTGCTGCATCAATATGCGGCGAGCCGGTCTGTAGCTCTCGGGAAAGCGGCCTCGGAGCTTGTGCGGAAGGGGGCGGCGAGCCGCACACCCACGCGAATCGTCAATGGAGTCGTCGTTTTTGAGGTGCCTGCCGATGGGCCAAAGATCACTCCAGAGCGAGTGCGGGAGCTTGAGTCGGAACTAGAGTAGGCCATGGCTGGGGTAGGTCTTTGCTGGAGTAGAAGCTGGTATGTCCTGCTTTCTTCTGGATGTGAATGTTCTGGTGGCTTTGTCTTGGCCGGAACATCAATTCCACAACAACGTACAACGGTGGTTCGGGAGGAATGCCGAGCGAGGATGGGCTACGTGTCCGTTTGTGCAGGCGGGGTTCGTTCGAATCCTGTCGAATCCTAATTTCTCCGCCCGCGCGGTTTCTCCGAAGGAGGCAATCGAGGCGCTGATGGTGACTGTGCGTCATCCCAGGCATGAGTTCTGGGCTGACGATATTCCGGTTGCCGGCGTCCTGGAGGAATTCGGGGATCGGATCGTGGGGCACCAACAGGTCACAGACGCGTATCTGCTGGCGTTAGCAAAACGTCGGCGGGGCAGATTAGCGACCCTGGACAGGCGACTCGGGGGACTCATTGGTGAGAGATCGCAGGTTGAGGTGATTCGGTAGCCAGCACCTCTATAATTTTACATAATACCTGTTATCGGACATTGGACAACCTGGCGGCACTGGGGGCTGAAGCCGCTGATTCCTTAACCGTCTTACGCGGCGCTGAAAGCGCCCCTCCTCCGCGTCACCCTAGGCATTACCGGAACCCCAACACCATTGCCGCAGCCCCGACACCAAGATCCAAGGCAGCGGGCAAGACTGCCCGCTCCACATAATCGAAATCAATGCTTCCGTTGAGTGGATTCTTTCAAGGTGTACTTTAAGAGGCACCAGAGGGCGCGGACGCCGTCTTTCCAGCCGATTTTCTTGCCTTCCTCGTAGGTGCGTCCCCAATAGCTGATGCCGACTTCGTAGACGCGCAGGCCGCGTTTGGCGATCTTGACCGTGATTTCGGGCTCGAAGCCGAAGCGGTCTTCTTCGATTGGAATCGACTGAATGATCTCGCGGCGGAAGACCTTGTAGCAGGTTTCCATGTCGCTCATGTTCATGTTGGTGAGGGCATTGGAGAGAATCGTAAGAAGCCAGTTCCCTACCGAATGCCAGTAGTAAAGAACTCGATGCGGGCCGCTGCCGAGAAAGCGCGAGCCGTAAACGACGTCGGCTTTGCCCTGAATCAGTGGGCCGAGCAGCGCGGGGTAGTCGGCCGGGTCGTATTCAAGGTCAGCGTCCTGAATGAGGACGAAGTCTCCAGTGGCTTCCTGGATGCCGCGGCGCAGGGCGGCGCCCTTGCCCATGTTTTTGGGCTGCAGGAGGACGTGGACCTGGGGGTGGGCGGCGGCCAGTTCAGCGAGGATTTCGCGGGAGCCGTCGCGGGAACCGTCGTCGACGCAGAGGATTTCGAGGTCGATCCGGTTTAAATCAGCGGGGACAGCCAGGACGCGGGCGATGACTTCACGCAGCGTGGACTGCTCGTTGTAGACGGGCATGACGACGGAGAGCTTCATGGAGTGGGTTCCAAGTTAAGGGGCGGGAGTGGCGAGCGTCAAGGAGCCTCAGCGCCTAAATACGCCTCTGGTCGTTGGCCGGGGTGTCGCAGCGCTTAAGGCGCCTGAGACACCCAAAAGCAAGACCAAGGGCAAGAACAAAGGCCAGAAGTAGTGTAATTCAAGAAGAGAGGACAAAGGCGAGAACAAAGTCAAAAGCTGCGGGCAAGAGTGCCCGTTCCACACGGCAACAAAGGGCGGGTCTAAAGTTTACGGGATTAAGGGCCGATCAAAGGCACATGACTCCCGATTTCATGCCGCACGGGTACTGTTTTCAGTGGGACCCGCTGGTGTTGTGGCTGCATGTGGTTTCTGACAGTGTGATTGTTCTGGCCTACTTTTGCATTCCCGTGGCTTTGGTTTACCTCGTGCGGAAGCGGCGGGACCTGCCTTTCAACTGGATTTTCTGGATGTTCGGATTGTTCATCGTGGGCTGCGGCACCACCCATCTGCTGGATATATGGACGATCTGGCACCCGTCTTATCTGCTGTCGGGAGTGGTCAAGGCGATCACGGCGGTGGCCTCGGCGGCAACGGCCATCATGCTGGTGCCGCTGATTCCGAAGGCAATCGCGTTGCCGAGCGGGGAGCAGTTGCGGGCCATCAACTACGAATTGCGCTTGCAGGTGGTGGAGCGCGAGCGGACGGAACAAAAACTCAGAAGCACGCTGGGGGAGCGGGAACAGGCACAGGCGGATCTGGCCGAGCACCAGTGCGCGATCGAGGACCTGCAGTTAGCGCAGAACGCGCTGCATCAGAGCCAGAGCCAGCTGACCGCCATCATTCAGTCGGCGATGGACGCCATAATCACCGTGGACGAGGGGCAGCGGGTGGTGATTTTCAACACGGCGGCCGAGAAAATGTTCGGCTGTACCCGGGCCGAGGCGGTGGGGCAGCCCATGGAGCGGTTTATTCCACAACGCTTCCGGGAGGGACACGCCGCGCATATCCGCCGCTTCGGCCAGACCGGAGTCAGCAGCCGAGCGATGGGCACGCTGGGCGCGATCTGGGGGGTACGCGCGAACGGAGAGGAGTTCCCTGTCGAAGCTTCTATTTCGCAGGTGGAAAGCGGGGGCAAGAGACTCTTCACCGTGATTCTGCGCGATATCACGGAGCGCAGGCGGGCGGTAGAAGTGCTCAGGGAAAGTCTAGCGGCGCGTGAGCGGGCGCTCAAGGAGCTGGCCGACCAGAAATTCGCCCTGGATCAGCACGCGATCGTGGCCACCACCGACGTGCAGGGGAGCATCACGTACGTGAACGACAAATTCTGCGACATCAGCAGGTATTCGCGGGACGAACTGCTGGGGCAGAACCATCGTATCCTCAATTCCGGCCACCATCCCAAAGAGTTCTTCCGCGAGATGTATCACGCCATCGCGAACGGGCAAGTGTGGCGGGGTGAGATCTGCAATCGGGCAAAGGACGGTTCGATTTACTGGGTGGACACAACCGTCGTGCCATTGCTTGACGCCGAGGGCAAGCCCAGGCAGTACATGGCGATTCGCGCCGAGATCACCGAGCGTAAGCGGGCCGAGGATGCGCTGCAGGAGCAGAAGTATGCCCTGGATCAGCACGCGATCGTGGCCACCACCGACGTGCAGGGGACCATCACCTACGTGAACGACAAGTTCTGCGCCATCAGCAGGTATTCGCGGGACGAACTGCTGGGGCAGAACCATCGTATCCTCAATTCCGGCCACCATGCCAAGGAGTTCTTCCGCGAGATGTACCACGCGATCGCGAACGGGCAAGTGTGGCGGGGTGAGATCTGCAATCGGGCAAAGGGCGGTTCGATTTACTGGGTGGACACAACCGTCGTGCCATTGCTCGACGTCGAGGGCAAGCCGAGGCAGTACATGGCGATTCGCGCCGAGATCACCGAGCGTAAGGTGGCGGAAGAAACTTTGCGCGAACAGGCGCGCGTGCTGGACTTGGCGCAGGTGATGGTCCGCGATGCCGAAGGCAAAATCGTCATGTGGAATCTGGGCGCGGAAAAGCTTTATGGCTACAGCCGGGAAGAGGCCATGGGTCGACCGGCTCACGAGTTTCTTCAAACCCAATTTCCCGAACCATTGGAACAGATCGACGCGAAGCTGGAGAGCGCTGGAACCTGGGAGGGAGAACTGGTACATCGCCGGCGGGACGGCAGCCCGGTGATCGTGGTCAGCGTGTGGGTATTGCATCGCGATACCGCAGGAAGGCCGCTGCGCGTCCTGGTATCGAGTACCGATATCACGGAGCGCAGACGAGCTGAACAGGCGCTGCACGAGAGTCAGGAACGGTTCCAGGCGATGGCCAACGGCATTCCCCAACTGGCCTGGATGGCCGAGGCGGACGGAAATATCTTCTGGTACAACCAGCGCTGGTACGAATACACGGGCACGACTTCGGAGCAGATGCAGGGGTGGGGCTGGCAGACGGTGCACGATCCCGCGATCCTGCCCAAGGTGCTCGAGAACTGGAAGGACTCGCTTGCGCGCGGCAAGCCCCTCGACATGGAATTTCCTCTCCGCGGAGCCGACGGGCGTTTTCGCATGTTCCTGACGCGGGTCATGCCCGTAAAAGACGCGGGGGGCCGGGTGGTTCGCTGGTTTGGCACGAATACGGACATCAGCGAACGCAAACAGGCGGAGGAGCGACTGGCGGGGCAAGCAGAAGAATTGTCCCGACAAGCAGAGGAGCTGGCGCGATCGCGGGAGGCGATGGAAGCGCAGGCCCGGATGCTCAAGCTGGTGTTGGACAGCATGGGCGAGGGACTGGTGGCGGCCGACCGGGAGGGACATTTCCTGATCTGGAACGAGGCCGCGAAGAAGCTGATGGGCCGCGGCGCAGCCGACTTGCCTCCCGATCAGTGGGCGCCGCATTACAAGGTCTATCTGGCGGATGGGATCACGCCGCATCCGGCGGACAGCCTTCCGCTGGTGCGAGCGTTGCGTGGAGAATCGGTGCAGCAGGAGCTGGTAGTTCAGAATCCGGAAATCGAAGGCAGCATGTTCCTGGAAGTTACGGCCCGGCCCTTGAAGGACGATCAGGGCAACCTGTGCGGCGGGGTCGCCGCGATGCGCGACGTCACCCAGCGCAAGGCTGCGGAACGGGAAATCCGAGCACTCAATCAGGGTTTGGAAGCGCGAGTAGTAGAACGCACGGCACAACTGGAAGCCGCCAACAAGGAACTGGAGGCGTTTGGCTACTCGGTGTCTCACGATCTGCGAGCACCCCTGCGGCATATCAGCGGGTTCGCCAGAATCGTGGTCGAGGACTTCGGTCCTTCCCTTCCCGAGGAGGCGCAGCGCCACCTGCACCGCATCGAACAGGGGGCACAGCACATGGGCCAACTGGTAGATGAATTGTTGAGCCTGGCGCGGGTGGGGCGGCAGGCACTGATGACTCGCATCACCGGGCTGAGTCCGTTGGTGAAGGACGTCATGACCATGCTGGAACCGGAAAGCGAAGGCCGGCGGGTGGAATGGAAGGTTGGGGAGTTGCCATTTGTGGAATGCGATCCCACTTTGGTCCGGCTGGTGTTTCAAAACCTGATCCACAATGCCCTGAAATATTCCCGACCGCGGACTCCGGCAGTAATCGAGATCGGACACTGCGAAAAAAGGGGGCAGACGGTGATCTTCGTAAGGGACAACGGAGTGGGGTTCAACATGAAATATGCCGATAAGTTATTTGGCGTGTTCCAGCGGCTGCATCGACCGGAAGACTTCGAAGGCACCGGGGTGGGGCTGGCCACGGTGCAGCGCATCGTCCACAAACACGGCGGCCGGGTGTGGGCGGAAGCGGAGATTGATCGGGGCGCGACATTTTATTTCACCTTGGGCGACTTCGAACATGCCGCGTCGAAGGACGCAGCCGCCGCAGCCGGAGGCCAAACATGACTGCAACCGTTGAAATACTTTTAGTGGACGACAGCCAGGACGACATCGATCTGACTTTGCATGCCCTGCGCCAGGGGAAGCTGGCCAACAGCATTTTCGTGTTGCGGGACGGCGAGGAGGCTTTGGACTTCCTTTTTTGCCGCGGACCTTACTTGGAACGGCGCTTTGATCAGCCTCCCAAGCTGGTGCTGCTGGACTTGAAGATGCCGAAGGTCGACGGCATGCAAGTGCTCAAGCAAGTGAAGGGCGATCCCCGGACCAAGGCGATCCCTGTGGTCATCATGACTTCTTCAAGGGAAGAGCGGGACTTAGTCGAGGGGTACAACGCGGGGGCCAACAGCTTTATCCAGAAACCGGTGGACTTCGAGCAGTTCCGCACCACGGTGAAGACGCTGGGCATGTACTGGCTGGTAGTGAATCAACCGCTGACCCAGATTGAAATTGCGGCCGCGGAAGGAGCGGCCAATGCAGGATCGGCCAATGGTCGTTGAAGGCAGCGAGAGCGCAGGGCAGCCGGGGCAACTCCACTTTCTTTTGGTGGAGGACAACCCTTTGGATGTGGAGTTGGTTCAGCGAACGCTGCGCCGGGCCGAGTTCGACTTCACCTCAGCCGTAGTGCAGACGCCTGAGGACTTCACGCGGGAAGTCCGGAGCCGGCGCCCGGATGTTGTGCTGGCCGACTATAGTTTGCCGCAATGGAGCGGCATGGAGGGGCTCGAGATTCTGGCGCGGGAGGGGCTGAATGTGCCGCTGATCCTGGTTTCCGGAATGCTGGGCGAGGAGACCGCGGTCGAGTGCATCAAGCAGGGCGCGACCGACTATGTGCTTAAGAGGGCGCTGGCCCGGCTGCCGGTGGCGATTCGCCGCGCCTTGCGGGAAGCCGAGTCGGGTGAACAGCGCAAGCTGGCGGAGGAGCTTTTCCGGCGGGCGGTGGAGGCCGCGCCCAGCGGAATCTTGATGGCGGACGAGTCCGGCAAGATTGTTCTGGCGAACGCGCAAGCGGCGAAACTGTTCGGCTACCAGAGTGAGGAGATGGCAGGCCAGTCCATCGAAATGCTGGTGCCGGAGCGTTTCCGGGGACCACATCGTGAGCATCGCGCCGTTTACAGTCAGGCTCCGGCGGAGCGCAGGCTTGGTCACGGACGGGATCTTTGCGGGCTGCGCCAAGACGGCACCGAGTTTCCCGCCGAGATCGGGCTGAATCCGGTGCAGACTGCACGCGGCACCGAGACCCTGGTCTCAGTGATGGACATCACGGCCCGCAAAGAAGCGGAACGAGCCGCGGCGGCATACACCCGCGAATTGCAGCGCTCCAACGCGGAACTGGAGCAGTTCGCCTACATCGCGGCGCACGATTTGCAAGAGCCGCTGCGCATGGTGGCCAGTTATTGCGAGCTTCTGGGGGAACGCTACCGCGACAAGCTGGACGAGAAGGGCGAAAAATTCATTGGCTACGCCATCGACGGAGCCAAGCGCATGCAGCTGCTGCTCAACGATCTGTTGGAGTACTCGCGGGTGGGCACGCGGGCCAAGCCGCTGCAGCCGACCGACGCGGAGGCGGTTCTGACAGTGGTGCTTCGAGGATTGCAGAAAGCGGTGGAGGCGAACCAGGCGGTAATCGTACGTAGGCATCTGCCAAGCATTCAGGCCGACGAGGTGCAGCTGGGGCAGGTGTTTCAGAACCTGATCGGCAATGCGCTGAAGTTCCATGGCGAGCGGGCGCCGCGGATTCAGGTGAGCGCGGAAGTAGTGGAAAAAATGGTGCGCTTCGCCGTGTCCGATAACGGAATCGGCATGGAAAAGGAGAGTAGCGGCCGCATTTTCCAGATGTTTCAACGGCTGCACAGCCGGGAAGAGTATGAAGGATCTGGAATTGGACTGGCGATCGCGAAAAAGATCGTGGAACGCCACGGCGGGACGATCTGGTTTGAGTCGGTTCCGGGCGAGGGCACGACGTTTTATTTCACCATGCTGGCGGCTGCACCGGCGGAAGCCAATGAGGGTCGCTCAAGCGCGGCCGCAGCGGGATAATCCGGCCCCGTCCACTAAGCGGAGTTTCGAGCTTCGGGCTTGGGCAGTTTCTTGATGATCTCCGCCAGCACTGCCAGCAGCACGCGCGCGCCTTTATCCATTTCAAGACTGGATTTTTCCAGGAAAGCGAAAGCCCCGTCGGCATGCAACCGGTCGGCATTCTTGACCGAAAGCCCGGTGAGCACGACGACGGGAATGTCGGCGGTGACAACTTCTTTTTTAAGGGCAAGCAGCACGTCGTGGCCGGAGGTCTTAGGGAGGAGCATGTCGAGCAGGATCAGGTCCGGCCGCCTCTCCTGGGCCATCCTGATGGCCTGCTCGCCGTCTTCCGCACTGCTGACGACGTAGCCCGCCCGTGCCAGAGCTCGCTCGGTGGCGATTCGCAGAAACTTACTGTCCTCGACTAACAGAATCTTTGTCTTTGTCATGGCTGCCAACCCAATTCTCCTTGCAGCAGGTCTCATGAGTTCTTATCGGCGGAATTTGCAGGTCGGACCAGTGCCGGTCGCTGTTAGCCGTGGGCGAAACAGAATTCCCGTTGAGGGAGGCGGTTCCACTCTGGGTCTGACTACTAAAAAGCGCGGGGATTGCCGATGAATGAAGTGGCTGCGCCCACGCCGGGCCTGGCAATCGCCGAGAGGAGAGAAATGACGGATCCGATTCATGTGTTGCTGGTGGAGGACAATCCGGGAGACGCAGACCTGACGCGGGAGGGCCTGGAGACGAGCAAGCTGAAGCTCGATTTAACAGTAGCGGTGAACGGCAGCCAGGCGGTCGACATGTTGCACAAGCGGGGCCCGTTCGTGGGGCAGCCGACACCGGATTTGATTCTGCTCGACCTGAATTTGCCGGGGCTGGATGGGCGGGCGGTGTTGTCGGACATCAAGCAGGATGACGGCCTGAAACATATTCCGGTGTGCGTCCTGACGTCGTCGTCGGCGGAGATTGATGTGCTGGAAAGCTACAACCTGGGGGCGAATTCCTATGTGGTGAAACCGATTGACTTCAAGACGTTCCAGAAGATTGTGAGGGCGGTGGAGAGCTTCTGGTTCACGGTGGTGAAGTTGCCGGTCCGGGAGGGCGGAGGGAAGGCCAGGGTGGGATATCGTGAGGGGGGCTAAAGCCCGGTTTCCTGCGGCGTCAATCTGATCGCAGTCCTAGCGCTGCGCCACCCAAAAGCAGGGGCAAGGTCAAAAAGCAGGGTCAAAATCAAGAATGAGAGCAAGATCAAAAGCGGCGGGCAAGAGTGCCCGCTCGACATGGGCGTCCGTTCTACACGGGCAGAACTAATCCGCTGACAGGACGATCTTGGGATGGAAGAGGGTGCCGGCTACGCGGGTGGCGATGGCGACGAGATCCTTCTGGCTGGAGAAGATTTTCACTTGCCGGGCGCGCGAGAATTCGGGCAGGTTGACGGGGCGTCCGGCGCGGATGCGGGCAGCGTTGGCTTCGTCGGCTGTGACGGAGGGGAATTGCGGGAGCAGCAGCCGGGGATGGACCAGTAGATTCTCGAGGTGGACTGTCTTCGCGGCTTCTTCTAACTGTTCCAGAGAATGTGCGGATTCGATGGTGAATTCGGCGACTGCGGTGCGGCGCAGCGACTCCAGATGAGCGCCGCAGCCGAGTTTCTGGCCCATTTCGTGGGCTACTGACCGCATGTAGGTGCCTGACGCCACGCGGGCGCGGAAGCGGGCGCGCTCGCCTTCCACGCCGAGAATTTCAAATTCCTTGATTTCTACCTGCACCGGTTGCAGCACAACTTCTTTCTTCTTGCGCGCCAGCTTGTAGGCGGGCACTCCATGAATTTTCTTCGCGGAAAAGGGCGGAGGCATCTGCTCGATTACGCCGTGGAAGGCGGCAGCCAGGGCAACGACCTGCTCCAGACTCAGAGCGACGGCCTGCGCGGGAGTGGCGGGTTCGCCTTCGGCATCGTAGGTGTCGGTGGCGAAGCCGAAGCGGATCACGCCTTCGTAAGATTTTTCTGACGCGGTATAGAACTGCGCCAGGCGCGTGAGATTGCCGAGGACGAGCGGGAGAACGCCGGTGGCCAGGGGATCGAGCGTGCCGAGATGTCCGACGGACCGCTGCTGCAGGATGCGGCGCACGCGGTTGACCACGTCGTGGGAGGTGAGGCCGGCAGGCTTATCGATAATTAGAACGCCATTCATGAGAGGGATTTGGTAATTTGGTAACTGAGTAGTTGTGGAATTGAGCAATTGTGTAATTTGCAGGGCAGCCGCGATCCGGTATTGAGTTTTCAACGGTCCGATGAATGGCCTTTCAGTTCCCCAATTACTCAATTACCAAATTACTCAATTCCTTACTAACTTACCAGACTCCCCATGCTCCCTCTCAAGGACGACCAGCCGCGGTATAGCACTCCGTATATCACCTGGTTCCTGATCGGGCTGAATCTTCTTATTTATTTCTTTCAGGCCACGCTGGATCCGAAGAGTGGTGAAGTGTTTGCGATGCAGTTCGGCGAAGTGCCGGCTCACCTCGCGGCGTTTTTGGAGGGTTCGCACCGCTACACGCTGCCGCAGGTGGTGCTTCCCTTCTTCACGTCGATGTTTCTGCACGGTTCGTGGATGCACGTGATCGGCAACATGTGGTTCCTCTACATCTTCGGCGACAATGTGGAGGACTACCTGGGGCATTTCAAATATCTCGTCTTTTACCTGATGTCTGGCTTGATTGCGATGGCGGCGCAGGTTGCGATTGGTCCGCATTCGAATGTGCCGACGATTGGGGCCAGTGGAGCCATAGCAGGGGTCCTGGGGGCGTATTTCGTTCTGTATCCCCGGGCGCGCGTGTTGACGTGGTTCTTTGTTTTCATCATATACATACCCGCGTGGTTCGTGCTGGGCGAGTGGTTCGTGATGCAGTTTCTCTCTGGCGCTGCCACTCTTTCGATGACGCGAGCGGGGCGTGATCTCGGGGGCGTGGCCTTCTGGGCGCACGTGGGCGGATTCGTGGCGGGGGCGATGATGATCAAGATTCTTCCCGAGCGGCGACAGAGATCGCCGTACGCTTACCGGTAGATTTGCGGATCGGGTCTGGGACCTACAGCCAGAGTGAAAATAAAAGTCAAAGTCATAAATCAAAGGCCCCACCCTCTTTCGCAAGCACCGCGAAAGAAGGATGGGGCATCCGGCACAATCAGACATCACTATTTCTTGGGCCGGGATTCTGGGGGGACCAGGCCGGCTATGCGGTAATAAACCACGAGCTGGCCGTAGTGCTCGCCGGAATGCTCGATGAATCCGTAGGCCATGTCGTAGACGCGGACTTGCTGGTGCGCGAAGGGGTCGACCAGCAGATCGGCCATTCCTTTGTCGCCTTTGGCCTTGATGGCGGCGGCGCCATCGGCGAAGGCTTTCTTCACAAATGCGACAATGTCAGCCTTGGTCTTGAATTGATCGCGCTTGGGATCTTCTTCCGGAGGCATCGCTTTCCCCATGGCAGGATTGGTGAAAAAATAATTCGCATTGGCGGCATGGAGCAGTTGCTCGGCGAAACTGCGCTGGGCGGGAGTGGGCTTGAAATCATATTTGTCCTCTGGAAAATCTTCGGCCATGGCGATCATCTTGCGGCCGACGTCGTTCCAGGTTTCAAGGACAGCTTGAGACGGGCCGACCGCGGGCTTGACGGCGTCTTTCTTCATGGCGTCTTGCGCGTGGGCGGCAGAGACGAAAATTCCGGCCAGGGCGATTGCGGCTAAAGACGATGCGATCTTCATCGATAGTTCCTCTCAGCTTTGATTTTGAGTTGGCGCGGCCATTCTAATCGGACGGGCGAGCGTTGGAAAGGTGAGCCGAAGGCGGCGGCCTAAGTTCATCAACTACAGAGGGCACGAGAATACCGGGTAAACCTGAAATCGCGGAGGGCGCGAGTTGGGCGACCTAGGTGCCGTTGGGGCGCTGGCGAATGAGCGAGAGGAACTCGGAGCGGGTTTCCTCTTCGCTGCGGAAACAGCCCAGCATCGATGACGTGACCGCCGCCGAGTGCTGCTTCTCGACGCCCCGCATCATCATGCATAAGTGGCGCGCTTCGATGACCACGCCGACGCCTTGCGGCTCGATTACTTTCTGGATGGTTTCGGCAATCTGAGTGGTGAGGCGCTCCTGAATTTGAAAGCGGCGGGAAAAAATCTCGATCAGGCGCGGAATCTTGCTCAGCCCAATCACTCGCCCGTTGGGGACGTAGGCGACGTGCACTTTGCCGAAGAACGGCAGCAGGTGATGTTCGCAGAGGCTGAAGACTTCGACGTCTTTCACGATCACCATTTCGTCGTAACTCACTGTAAACAGCGCGCCTTTGAGCATGGCTTCGGGATCTTCGTGGTAGCCCTTGGTGAGAAACTGCATGGCCTTGTGCACGCGCTCGGGGGTGCTGGCGAGGCCCTCGCGGTCGGGGTCTTCGCCCAGGCGTATGAGCGTTTCGCGGACGAGTTCTTCGTAGCTGGCGCTGGTGAGGGTGGTTGGTTCGGTGGCTGGCTTGGTCATTGTGTTTTGGTCTCGATCCTGCGAGCTAGCTTCGGCTGCGGGCCTCGGTTATTTTCGCAACTCTGCCGCTCCCGAGTACTCGAAGGAATTCATCATGGTTTCTTCGATTCTCACTCTTTCCAGATGCGCCTGGAGGAAGCCTCGCTGCAATATTTCGAAGATTTCAACGCACAGATTTTCCGTGGTCGGCACATTTCTGGCGAATTCCTGCAGCGTATTCAAATTCTCCAGATCGTAGCGGGAGAGCACTTCCCTTTCGACAAAGCCGTCGAGATCGACGAGATTGCAGACCATGCCGGTGCGATCGTCGACCGGTCCGCTGACCGTGACTTCCAGGCGGTAGTTGTGGCCGTGTCCGTAAGGATTGTTGCATTTGCCGTAAGTGGTGCGGTTCTCTTCAGCGGACATCGCTTCGCTGTGCAGCCGGTGCGAGGCGGAGAAGAGATACCGGCGAGTGAGGTGGGCTTTCATGAGTCGGCTCTTGGCTTTTGGCTCTTAGCTCTTGGCTTAACCCTCCGAATGTTCTCCATAGACATCGACGAACAGGTCTGGCGTTTCATAAACACGAATGCGGTGCAGTTTGGCCTGCTGCAGCTTGGTTTCGAGCCGCTGCCAGATGGCGATGGCAAGATTCTCCGTTGTCGGAATTTGGGTGAGGAACTCGGGGACTTCCTTGTTCAGGAATCGGTGGTCCATGGCGTCGAGCACTTCGCGGTGCATTACTTCCTTAAGCTGTTTGAGATCGACTACGAAACCGGAGCGGGGATCGACTTCGCCCTTCACCGTGACTTCGAGTGTGTAGTTGTGGCCGTGGCCGTTGGGATTGTTGCACTTGCCGAAGATGCGGCGATTTTCCTCGGGCGTGAAGTCGGGATTGTGATAGTAGTGCGAGGCGGAGAACTCGGCTTTGCGGGTGAGGTAGACCATATGAGAGCAGTTGCCAGTTGTCAGTGCCCAATCGCCGGTGCGGAGCCTTTGTCAGAATACCTGCGGCCCTTCCATGTAAGGTTGCCCTTGGCGTGGGCTCGCTTGGAGCGCAGCAGCAAATAGGCAAACATGGGCATGCCGAATATCACTAACAGATTTGCGCTAAAAGGAAAATGAGCTTTGCGCAAACTAGAGTACAGATGCCAGATGATGACGAGAAAGCTTAGTCCGCTAAGTACAACGGGAGACATAGTGAAAAAGAGATGAGCATGCCCTGTCAGCAACACGCGGAGCACCGTCCAGCCGATAGTGACGAAAGCCACGAAAACGCCCAGCTGTTGTGCCGCGAGTTCGCCGGGCTTGGGGAACAGCAGCGCCAGGTTCTTGGTCCAGCCATCGCGAAGCTGCGGGTAGTTGCGATACATGCGGGTGCGGACGGCGTCGGCGGCGTAGCGGAAACGAATCTTCCGGCCTGAGCGTTTCACGGCACTGGCGAGCGCGACGTCTTCGAGAATGTCCGCGGCGATGGCGGCATGACCGCCCACTGCATCATAAGTGTCGCGGCGGATCAGGATGAATTGACCGTTGGCTGCAGCGGCGGAAGAGAGCGGATCGCTCACTTTCGAAGGAGGATATTGCCGCGCCAGTTCGGCGAAGACGACGGGCAGCGTGGCCATTTCCCAGAAAGTAACAGCAATCTGCTCGGGCGAATAAGAGAGCAACTCTGCACCGTTCTGTACGGCTTCCGCCAACGCCCGCGCGATTGAGCCTGGCTGGTGAACCGTGTCCGCGTCAGTGAACAGCAGCCACTGGCCGCCGGCCTGGCGCGCGCCGGTGACGACGGCGCTGTTCTTGCCGGTCCAGCCCTCGGGCAGCGCGCCGGCTTCGATCACTCGCACATTGGAGAACGATGTGGCAATTTCGCGAGTGCGGTCGGTGGAATGGTCATCGACCACGATGACTTCGAACGCGATTCCGGTTTGGCCGACAATCGATTCCAGGCAGGAGCCGAGGCTGGCTTCTTCGTTGCGCGCGGGAATGATCACGCTCACGACCGGGACTGCGCCGTTGGCCTGGCCTGCGCCAGTTTGGCTCGTGATGGTTTCCGACGCCGCCATAGGTGGAATCTATTATTATAACGGTGTGCGACGCATTGCTCTCCCATCTTGCCTGATTCTTGGCGCGATTGTGCTCTCTGGGCTTACGGCCTGCTATAGCGGTTCGCGACCCCTTCACATTGGTTCCACTGCCCCCGACTTCACCGTGCAAGACGACGAGCGCAAGGTTACGCTCAGCCAGTTTCGCGGGCAGGTGCTGGTGCTGAATTTCTGGGCGACATGGTGTCCGCCGTGCATCGAAGAAACTCCGTCTCTGGTGGTGATGCAGCAGCGCATGAAGGACAAAGGCATCACAGTACTCGCGGTCAGCGTGGACGTTGACGAAAACGCGTACCGGCGGTTCCTGAAGGAGCACGGAGTGAACCTGCTGACGGTGCGGGATCCCGAACAGAAGAGTGCCGGCCTCTACGGCACGTTCAAGTTTCCCGAGACTTACGTGATTGACCGCAACGGCGTAATGCGGCGGAAATTCATTGGCGCGGTGGATTGGACGCAACCGGAGATCACGGACTTCCTGAGCAAACTGTAGGGCACGGCGATTTCACCGCGGTGTCACATGGCACGGAGAAAACCAACTACTTTTGGTTTTCTTCTCTCCGTGCCCCAGTGTTTGCGTGGTGAGACTTATAGTTTCAAATGGCGCAGCCGCAGGGCGTTGGTGATCACCGAGACCGAACTGAAGCTCATGGCGGCGGCGGCCAGGATGGGGCTGAGCAGCCATCCGAAAAAAGGATAGAGAACGCCGGCCGCGATGGGCACTCCAATCGCGTTGTAAACGAAAGCGAAAAAAAGATTCTGGCGGATGTTGCGCATCGTGGCCTGACTCAGTTTGCGGGCGCGCAGAATTCCGATGAGATTGCCTTTCACCAGCGTGACCCCGCCGCTCTCCATGGCGACGTCAGTACCGGTGCCCATGGCGATGCCGACGTCGGCCTGGGCCAGGGCGGGAGCGTCGTTGATGCCGTCGCCGGCCATGGCCACCACTCTTCCCTGCTGCTGCAGTTTGCGGATGACGTCTAATTTTCCCTCGGGCAGGACTTCGGCTTCGAATTCGTCGATGCCCAACTGCTGCGCGATGGTTGCGGCGGCGAAACGATTGTCTCCAGTCAGCATGACGATGCGCAGGCCTTGTTTCTTGAGCTCGCGCACCGCGTCGGGAGTCGAGGGTTTAATGGGATCGGCGAGCGCGAGGTTCCCGGCACACTTGCCGTCGATCGCGATCAGAAGATTGGTCCCGCCCGGTATCGCGGCGTGTAGCACCACAGCATCGGGGCGGGCGAAAGCGCCTACTTCTACCATCAGGGAAACGTTGCCGACGCCAACCTGTCTGCCGTCGACCACTCCGCGAATGCCTTTGCCGACTAAGTAAGAGAACTCTGACGGTTCTGACAGCTTCAGTTTGCGCTCTTTCGCGGCATCGACCACGGCGGCGCCGAGGGGATGTTCGCTGGCGCGCTCCAGGCTCGCAGCTAGGCGCAGCAGTTCGTCGGCGCTTCCCTGCTCCGGCTGAGAGATTCCGTAAAACTTCGGCTTGCCTTCGGTGAGCGTGCCGGTCTTGTCAACGACTAACGTGTCGACCTTTTCCAGAATCTCCAGCGCTTCGGCATTCTTGATCAGAACGCCGGCGTGAGCGCCACGGCCGGTGCCGACCATGATGGCCATGGGAGTGGCCAATCCCAGGGCGCAAGGACAGGCGATGATCAGCACGGCAACCGCGTTCACCAGTGCGTGCGCCAGGCGCGGCTGCGGGCCCAGCGTGAACCACGCTGCAAATGTGATTGCCGCGACGGCTACGACCGCGGGCACAAACCAGGCTGCCACGCGATCGGCCAGCGTCTGGATGGGGGCGCGGCTGCGTTGCGCCTGGCTTACCATTTGCACGATGCGCGCCAGCAAAGTCTCGGAACCGACGCGCTCGGCTCTCATCACGAACGAGCCAGTGCCATTGATGGTGGCTCCGGTCACTTTGCTACTGGCAGTTTTTTCCACGGGCATGGATTCGCCGGTAACCATGGATTCGTCTACGGAGCTGCTGCCTTCGAGGACCACGCCGTCGACCGGGATCTTTTCGCCGGGGCGGACCCGCAGGCGGTCGCCGGGCTGCACGTGCTCCAGCGGAACGTCTTTTTCTGTAACCTCGCCGCTGGGACCCTCGGCGATGAGTCGCGCGATCTTGGGGCTGAGATCCAAGAGTGCGCGAATGGCGGCGCTGGTGCGGCTGCGGGCGCGGAGTTCCATGACTTGGCCCAGCAGGACGAGCGTGGTGATCGCGGCAGCCGCTTCGAAATAAACGTCGGGATAGCCGTCCATGCCGCGCAGAGATAAAGGAAAAATCTGCGGAATGAGCGCGGCCACCAGGCTGTAGACGTAGGCGACTCCTGTGCCCAGGCCGATCAGCGTGAACATGTTCGGGCTGCGGTTGACCAGCGACGTCCAGAAGCGCTGGAAAAATGGCAGGCCGCCCCACAGCACAACCGGCGTGGCCAGGGCTAACTCCAGCAGAGGCAGAGGTAGTCCGGGCAGGGTCGCCGGCAAGCCCATTTTCCAGAACATTCCTCCCATTGCGATCACGAGCAGCGGGGCGGTCAGCCCTGCGCTCGCCCAGAATCTGCGGGTCATGTCGCGCAGTTCGGGATTCTCTTGTTCGGCCGTGGTGACCGTGCGTGGCTCGAGAGCCATGCCGCAGATGGGGCAGGAGCCGGGTTCGGAGCGCACGATTTCCGGATGCATGGGGCAGGTGTATTCGGTGCGCTTGGCGGCAACCGGAAACTCCGGCTCCAGCGCCATGCCACACGACGGGCAGGCTCCGGCCTTCTCTTCGCGAACCTCTGGGCACATGGGACACACGTAGGTGGGCGCTGCCGCCGGAGAAGATGCTGCCGGTTTTGGCGCGGACTGCAGTTCGGCGAGGGGCGCGTGTGCGGATGCGGTTTTCGTAGGCGCCGGCGTCCCCAGGATCACCAATCCGGATTTCACGCTGGCGGCCGGAGCGGCGGGCTTGCTCAGATATCCGTCGGGATCGGCTTTGAATTTTTCCACGCAGGCGGCGCAGCAGAAATAAAACCTCTTCCCTGCATGCTCATGAACGTGTTTCGCCGTGGCGGGGTTCACATTCATGCCGCAGACGGGATCTCTCTCCAGTGCTGGCGCGGGGCCGGATGTGGTGGTTGTGGAGGCTGTCATGTGTGTCGGCTTAGGAATGCGGCAATCGGCGCTTCGGCTAAATCGGAACCTACAGCCCGTCTTCACGGCCCTGGCAGATTGAACGCAGCTCGCTGAAGCCCGAAAGCTGAAGCCCGAAGCCCGCTTTCGCGTGCCCTTTTGATTGCGGATGCTCTATATTGGATTCACCCTAGCGGACGCTGGGCGAGACAACTTCATCATACCGAAAGGCTTACTGCCATGACTTATTTGGATGTCGTATTCCGCTACGGCTCGACGCCCGGCGAGAACGAGTTGCGAGCCATTGATGGAATCCGCGAAGTCTACGGGGTGCGCCAGATTTGGTTCAATGAAAAGGATCGCACGGTGCGGGTGGGGTTCGATGCTTCGCGGCTCACAACCGAGGTTGTGGCGCGGCTGTTGCGGCAGGCCGGCATTGATGTGAGCGAACCGCTGGCGCTGGCTTGATTTGAGCAGTTCCGATTCGTTTGCAGGGAAAAGTCTTAAACCTCAGTGGACACAGAGGATATGCGCTCACGCTAAACCCGGGGAGGGCTGTCCGAAACAGAATGCAAGGGGCGCCCAAGAAAACCTCTGGCCGAAGTTATTCTCCGGAGCGCCCCGTTGCGCGCCACTTCGTCTGGCGTTCTATATTGCACCTATTGTGCCGTCCGCAAGTCATTCATACTAAAGGCCCCGCGGAGTTTTTGCAGGGTAGGATTTGCTCTGCACCGGGCAAGATTTACTTTCGTATCGAGACTCGCGGATCGAGGCTCGCAACAATGGAAACGCGTTTTTTGCTGTAAGCGGGCGCTCTCACGGACTGCAGTTTAGCGGTTTCCAAAACGATATGCGAAGCCGGTGGTCAAGCGCAGATTGTTTTGCACCTGCAACGCACCGGTGGAATTGGCGAAGGTGGTGCGCTGCCAGTCGCCGACGGCCCGGATCGAGAACGGCCCAAAAAGAGAATGCTCGAAACCTCCGCCCGCCGCCAACGAGGGACGCGCCACCCATCCGCCGAGATAGTTTGCGCCACTCACAGGAACTGCGCTGTCGACCCAGCCTGCGCCAGCCATAGCACGAACAAAGACCGAAAGCCTCGGTCGCACGACCGGGTAGAAAGCCGGGCCCGCCAGGAAGCTCAGGAAATTGCCGTTGTATCCCGTCCCGAGCACGTTGCTGGTATGAGCATAGGTGGCGTCGGCGGATACCGCCCAGTGGGTGCTGAATTTGACCAGGCCGTTGGCGTCCAGGCCTCCGAGCGCAACCCGCTGCGACGGCATCGCCATGCTGAGATAGACGTAGCCAACACTGGCTTCAAACGCCGGGCCGGTTGCGCTGGCGGGCGGTTCGTGCACAGCTCTTTGCGCCAGCAGTGGCGCCACCAGCAAGAAAATGCAAGCGCAGATTTTTCGCATAATTCGCCAATCTTGTTGTGAATTCTTGGTGCGTTTTCTGCTGCAGGACTCATGCCAGGCGTGCCCGGTGCGCATGAAATCCTCTACGCTGGCATTTTGCTGATAACAAGGGGGCTTGCCAAGGTAACTTCCGTCATTACCGAGGTTTGGTGGTGGTACCTGGCCGTTGGATGTGGGGTTTGGTCAACAGAAGAGCGGTCTGCGCGGACTAGTTGAAGGCGCGCGGGGAGTCAGCCTTGGGGTCTTTATGGAGAAATGGTGCGCCCTGAGAGATTCGAACTCCCGACCTTCTGGTTCGTAGCCAGACGCTCTATCCAACTGAGCTAAGGGCGCGGATGGTAGTGGCGGGGAAAACCGTAGTTGATTATAGCGAAACTTGCGGGTTCCGGAAAGCGCCGTCCAGCAGACCAAGTTTCAGTTTTAGCCGGATGATCGCCATGGAACGCGGAGATCGTGCCGAGATTCATCTTCGGAGTGCTTTCCGGTTCGTGAGACAGTGAGATTGTATAAGTGCTGTGGCGCGGGCTGAAGCCCGCATTGAGTATGGCGTGGGCGCTGAAGCGCCGCTCTTCCACGAGACTGAGTATCTTCGGAAGTGCGTACCTTCGCGGCATGTTACTGCATACTCTCGTGACAGAGTGTTAACTACATTCGGAACACCGAACTGAATGCATGTATGATTTTCTTGCACGACTTGCGCCGAAATTCTCGGGTTACGGATTGGTAAACTCTGGGCGCGGATTTTTCTGGTAAGCTTCCCTCGACCCTGTTGTTCCCTGTGGTTTTCTGATGGTTGCAGTCTGCCGGAACGTTGCTCTCCGACATAAAACTTAGCCAGCTATATCCGTGGAGCCATGTCCAAGGACTTTCAGCAGGATGTGTCCGTATTGTCGGCGGCCAAACACGGTTTGGTCTATCTCACCGCGAACGACTGGGCGCTCGTCGCGGACAAGGCCGCGCGCGTGAATTTCAAAAAGGGCGCCACTGTGGTGGAGGAAGGCAAACTCAGCAACGGCGTCTACCTGCTGTTGAAAGGAAGCGCGCGAGTCGAACTGCCCCGGCGAGTTACGTTTCCCGCGATTGGTCCGGGGGAAGTTTGCGGCGAGGTCTCGTTTCTCGATGAACTCCCCGCGACCGCGAGTGTGGTCGCGCTGGAACCGGTGGAAGCGTATTTCCTCGACCGGCCTACATTGCAGAGTTTGTTTGAATTGTTTCCCCACCTGGCTTCGCGCTTTTATCGGTCGCTGGCGGCGAATCTGTCGCGGCGGCTTCGAGATCTGATCGCTCCTGCAGTCAGGCCGTCGTCAGCCAAGAACTAGGATGGCTTGAACTGGATCGATTCTTGTCTCGGACCGACGTTCGAGTCGCCCACCCCCCCAGTGGCTTCACGCTGCGGCTTGTTTGTTAAGGGGCAGGAATCGAGAGCGGCAAGGAACCTGATGGACGCAATGAGATGTAGCTTGTGTGCATACCTTTGCAGCTTCTGCCCTGGCTGCGGTTGACAATTGTTGACTAACATGTGCGATATCAATATTTTACGAGTTGTATCATTTTGGAACTCCAGTTGCACACACAGGGCCGGGTTGTTGTGTGGATTGCGCGCCACCTAGTGGGGCAAAACTAGCCCTCGAAGACTCAAGAGTGTTTTCGCCACAGGTTCAGGGAGGAAGTATGAAACGGGTTCTTTTCTTGGCACTACTGACTTTGGCGCTGCCGATGGCGGCGCTTGCGAATGACCAGGTGGACTTCGTGGTTAGTTTGAACGGGACGCTCGGCGGTGACGGCAATCTCGCGCTGATTTCTAACATTACCGACGTGGCTGGGTTTAACGGTGGCGGACTCGTCCAAGGCAGCAATCTGGGCACCCTCAGCTTCTCCACGGGCTCACTGCTGAGTACCTCTGGGAACATTGAAAAATTCGCTGGGGGGGGCAGCTTCACGATCTCCGGAAATGGCCAGGGCGGAATGCCCGATGGGGTTATCTTCAGCGGCATGTTTAAGGGGCCGGTCGAGTTGATCAATATGGGTCGCTACGGTGAAGAGTTGGTGTGCGAATCGTTTGAGGGTTGCAGTCTAACCGGAAAATGGTATACCGGCCAAACAGCGACCGGTGGCATCAACCTACTCATGAACAGCAAAGGCGGTGTGCTGGTTGGGTATGTGTCGCTGCAAACCGGGGTTGTGCCTGAGCCTTCGACTCTTGGCCTGCTGGGGACTGGCCTGCTGGGTCTGGGCGCGCTGGTGCGGCGCAGAATCAAAGGCTGAGACTTCTGAGATTTGGTTAATCCAAAAGCCCCGCTAAATGCGGGGCTTTTTCATTCCAGCCGTTGTGCTCGACCCTTTCGGACCCCACAGATTACCCCGGTAACGCAGCGGGGGGGATTACCGTTGACCCTGCCGCCACCCCAACCTTAAATTTGCCTGCAGGGGGTTTCGATGAAGGATATCCATGAGGTGCTCCGGGCCAAGCAGGCGAAATACGCAGCGCTGGGCAAGCAGATTGAGATGTTGCAGCAGGCTGCCGAAAAGCTGCGCGAAGTAGCTCCCCTGCTCGCCGAGAACGACGACGAGGATAACGCGGTTCTGGCGGAAGTGGACGATCTTACGGGTGGTGATGCGATGGCCGCGAAGGCGGGTGCAGCTTCGAGTGGCGGCGGCAAGTCCGCGCGCCCGGCCGCTCCGCGCTGGCCGTAGACCGCGATTTCCGTTTGGGTTCACTCAAGCCCGCTACATCCAACGCCTGGCGAACCCAACTCCGGTTAAACCAGTCCGGTTGGCCCACGTCCGGTTTACCTGGCAGGGTAAAGCCAGGCCCGCAGAATGGTGACACGCAGTCATGAATCTTCAGGCGTTAATGGTCTCGACCGACGATGCCGCTTCCGAGCTGCTGGGCCGGGTGCTGCCCAATTTTGGCATCGCGGTGGAGCGCTTCAGCGACCCTGAAACTGCTCTGGCGCGACTTCACCAGCAGAAATTTGACGCTCTAGTGCTGGATTTTGACGATCCCGAACTGGCGCGCCAGGTGCACGAGCAGGCTCGAACCCTCGGCTCCGGGAGTTCGCCTCTGACCGTGGCGCTGGTGGCCGACCCCTCGAAAGTTCGCGCGATTCTGAGCGCGGGTTCGCATTTCGTACTTTACAAACCTCTTGCGGAAGGCCAGGCCCGCGCCGGGTTGCGTGCGGCCGCTGCGCTGTTGAATCGCGAGCGGCGGCGTGCAGTGCGGGTTCCGGTGCAGGCGCCCGTCGAACTCACGCTGCCTGACGAACGCAAAATGGAAGGCATTCTGCTCGATCTCAGCGAAACTGGAATGGACGTGCTGACCGCCGAGCCGCAATTTCCGGGAGCCTTGCTCGGGTTCCGATTCGTTTTGCCCGCCGGCGATCTGGAAGTGAAAGCTCACGGTCAAGTGGCGTGGGCAAACCCGAACGGCCAAACGGGAGTGCATTTCATCGATGTCGAAGAATCGGTACGGGCCGAGCTGAAGACATGGCTGCAAAACGCAGTCACCAGCAGCGGCGGCGAGCCCGACGAGGCGGTACCGCATTGCAAACTCAGCGATCTCAGCCTGGGCGGATGCTATGTGGAAAGCGATGCGCCGTTCCCGGAACGCTCCATGGTGGACCTGTGCTTCAAGACCGGCGAGATGGAAGTGCACACCGAAGGCATGGTGCGGGTGGCGCATCCCGGACACGGCATGGGCCTGGAGTTCCCCTCGCGCACACCCGAGCAGCGCGCGCAGGTGGAGAACCTGATCAATTTTCTGCGCAGCTCCGCCGATCGTGCGCCGGAACTTTATGTCTCGCCGCGCGCTCTGGTCGCGGATCTCACGCAGTTTGAACATTCTGAAGTCCTCGGAGAGTCCTCCGAGGAAATGGAAGACCCCCTGCTCGAACTGGTTCGCCGCGGAACGACTCTGCAGCAGGATGAGTTTGTGACCGAACTGCGCCGCCAGCGGTCGCCGGAAGAAGCTTCGGTTTAAGCGCTCACTCAGAATTCCAATCGCCTTCTGATATTGTTTACCCTCGCTTGCAAGTTCTCTTTTAATTCCCAGACGTTGCCAGCAACGTCTCTACGGTAAGGCCTCTAGCGGACAGAAGCCTCCCGCGGAAGTTTGCTGGCGGAACTTTGCAGGCAAGAATCGCTTTGGGCAGATGGAGGCAGCGAGAGGGTGCGCGGGAGCGAGAGGCTTCGGCAGCGATGCAGTTGCGAAGCGCCGAAGAACCCGAACCCCGTCTCAGGCGCGGGCTCTTCGACCTTCGTGGTCTGTACCACCCCAGTGCGAGAAAAGTATTCCATCTGCGTTGCGCGATGATTTCAGCCATGTTAAATCTCGGTTAAATATAGACTCGAAGCGGTGGGAAACTTTCCCGGCAAAGCGATCGCAATTTAAGGTGAAATTCTGGCAACGAACCAGACAATTCATGCGCCAGCAAAGATTTTACCTTCAGGGATGAAGCCTGGCGGCGAGAAGCTGCATCTTTTGTGGTTGCCTCTGCTCGCAATTTCCGCGGCGGCCTTCGCAGCCGAGGTTCCTTTCTTTTTTTTGGGCACGCCTTCCGGCCACGACGTGGAGTTTCATCTGTATTCGTGGCTCGAAGTGCTTGCGCAGTGGAAGCAAGGCATCGTGTATCCGCGTTGGGCTGCGTTGGCGCACTTTGGCTATGGTGAGCCGCGGTTTATTTTTTATCCTCCGGCTTCGTGGGCGATCGGCGCGGCGCTGAGTGCGATTTTTCCCTGGACGCTGGTTTCCTGCATTTACATCTGGATGGTGCTGGTGGCCGCGGGGATTTCGATGTTCCTGCTGGTGAGGCAGTGGCTGCCGCAGCGCAACGCCATCTTCGCGGCAGCGTTTTACGCGGTCAATCCCTACCATCTGGTCATCGTTTATTGGCGCAGCGCTTTTGCCGAGTTGCTGGCCAGTTGCGTGTTGCCGCTCTTTTTGCTGGTATTGCTTAAAGCTGCGGACGGCAAAGGGCGCGTGATCGTTCCTCTCGCATTGTTGCTGGCAGCGGCCTGGCTGATCAACGCGCCTGCGGCGGTGATGATTCATTATTCGTTTTTCCTGCTGATCGCGGTGCTGGCCTGGCAGCGGCGAAGGCCACAGCTTTTGCTCGTGGGCGGCGCGGCCGTCGCGCTCGGCGCCGGCCTGGCAGCTTTTTATTTGATGCCGGCAATGTACGAACAACGATGGGTGAACATTGCGGAAGCAATTTCTGCCGGCTCGCGGCCACTCGACAATTTTCTTTTTATTCACACCACCGATGCCGAGCACGATGCCTTCAACCATCTCATCTCTTGGCTGGCGGTCGCGGAAATTGGTTTGGTGTTGATCGCGGCCTGGACCGCCAAGACGCTGCGGAAGAATAATCGCGAACTCTGGAATACTCTCGCAGTCTGGGCAGGGGTGTGCGGGGTTCTGTTATTTCCGGTGTCAGCTCTGTTGTGGAACTTCGCGCCGAAACTGCGGTTCATGCAGTTTCCCTGGCGCTGGCTGCTGTGCCTGAGCTTCATTCTTTCGTTGTTCGTGGCGTTCGGGCTGCGGCGTTGGACGACGCGCGCGCTGGTTTGTGTTGCGATGCTATTGCTCATCGTTTTCAGCTGGCATCATTTTCAGCCGCCGTGGTGGGACACGTCCAGCGATCTCCGCGAAATGCAGGACAACATGTTGCCGGACAACATGGGTGCCGCGGCCGGCTACGAGGGCACCGACGAATATGCGCCTGCCGGGGCAGACCCTTCGGCCGCAAATAAAGATAAACAGGCGCGGCGCGTGACTGTCGACGGGCTCGAGCACGCGGCGATTCACGTGTTGCAGTGGGATGCCGAATCGAAGCGGTTCACGGCGGAGATGTCCGCTCCGGCGCGCCTGGCCTTGCATTTATTCAACTACCCGGCGTGGAAGGTTGAGGTGAACGGGCGCGTGGTTCAGGCCGGCACGCGGGAGGGGACGGGGCAGATGCTGGTCCCGGTCGAGGCTGGGGCGAATGAAGTGCAAATTACCTTCGCGAGAACCCGGGATCGCAAGGTGGGCGGTTGGATTTCTCTGATCACTGCATTGTCGACGATGTTCTGGATTGCTGCGGCAAAAGCACGACGTCGGACCTCAGATCTCTGCCCTCAGCCCGTCGTGTTTGAGGTCTGAGGTCCGAGGTCGCGTTCACTTTTTGGTCCTATACGTCATGCGGCGAATTCTGATTGCGACTTCGAACCCGGGCAAGCTGCGCGACTTTGCGGGCGCGGCGGCGCGGCATGGAGTTGAAATCGCGGGGGTTCCGGGCTTCGCTTCCTTGGCCGCAGTCGTCGAGGACGGAGACAGTTTCGAGGCCAACGCGCGGAAGAAAGCCGAAGGCTATAGTCGCCACGTCCCCGGAGAAATTGTGGTGGCGGACGATTCTGGCCTGGAGGTGGATGCGCTGAACGGCGCTCCCGGTGTGCATTCTGCCCGCTACGCCGCGCCCGAACTGCTTGGAGCCGAGCCGCACGAGGCTGAAGTTAACACTGATGACGATGCCAATAACGCGCGCGTGTTGCGGGAACTCAAGGGCATTCCTCGGGAAAGACGAACGGCAAGATTCGTCTGTGTTCTCGCCGCGGCGCGCGACGGTAAAACTCTAGCGACCTTTCGCGGCTCGGTTGAAGGAATTATTCTTGACGTTCCCCGGGGCGCGAATGGTTTCGGATACGATCCGCTGTTTTATTTTCCACAGATTCAGAAGACGTTCGCGGAACTTAGTGCCGAAGAGAAATCCGAGTACAGCCATCGCGGCGCGGCGCTCCGGCGGTTTTTGGAGTGGTGCGAGAGGTCTTCGCGGTGAACTCAAACTGAGTTGGGTTATCGATTGAGGCGATACAATTGTCCGTATGGGCTGGACCTTATTCAGTTGTGCCTGGATCATCATTCTCGCGTGGTATCTTGCCAACGCATTCCAGAGGATCGCGGAGCTTGAGAAACGGGTCGACGATCTGGATGGCAAGAAAAAATAGAAGGGCTGCCGTCATCGGGCTTGGAGCATCGGGCTCGACAATCCCAGGGCTGCAGAGGAAATGTGTCGAATACAACCGCGCAAGGTCAGAACTACCACGACGAGCTTCCTTGACTTCGCTTCTCTCGCCGCCGGATAATGAAAAGTTATTTTGCCGCTGTCGAACGAATAAGCGGAAGCGACACCGATTCGTCATCAATATCAGTAGAAACTCATAAGGAGCGATGCGTGGCGTCAGCCAGTTCTACTGCTCCAGGTCAAGCGGTAAGCCAAGCTGTGAAGCACGGCGTGGCGCCCTTGCGCGCCGGTCAGGGCTTTTCGTTTGTATTGCGACGACTGCATTCCCTATCGGGGATTGTTCCGGTGGGCGCGTTTCTGTTCGAGCACATTCTGATTTCCAACTCCACCGCCATCACCGGGCCTGACGCCTACGCCCGCCAGGTGAGTTTTCTGGCGAACCTTCCGCTGGTCTTCTTCCTGGAATTGTTTGGCATCTGGCTGCCGATTGCATTTCACGCGCTCTACGGGTTTTACATCTGGTATCGCGGGGATGGAAATGTGGGCGAATATCCCTGGACGGGCAACTGGATGTACACCGCGCAGCGCTGGACCGGCGGCATCGCGTTCGTCTACATCCTGTGGCACACCTACACGATGCGATTTACTGGCGTCGACCTGCACGACGTTCCCAGCGCATCGTTCGGCAAAGTGCAGGCGGAAGTGCTGCAGCCCGCCCTATTCATTTTTTACGTGGTGGGACTGGTCGCGGCTTCGTGGCACTTCGCCTATGGCATCTGGCTGTTCTGCGCGAAGTGGGGCATCGTGTCCGGAGATAAGGCGCAGAAGCGCTTTCTGGCAGTGTGTGTGGGATTGTTTTTTCTGTTGAGCGGCGTGGGACTGGCCAGCCTGGCTACGTTCCGGTCACGTCCGCAGCAACTAACCGAGCCGGGCATAACCACTCTGAACCACGGTGGCGATCTGAAGACCGAGTGAACACGGAATCGAAACAAGATGGCAGCTCCTAAAATTATTGTGGTGGGCGGCGGACTGGCGGGATTGTCGGCGGTGATCAAGATCGCCGAGATGGGAGGAGCGGTTGATCTGTTCTCCATCGTTCCGGTGAAGCGGTCGCACTCGGTATGCGCGCAGGGCGGAATCAACGCGGCCAAAAATCTGAAAGGCGAGGGTGATTCGACCTGGCAGCATTTTGACGACACGGTTTACGGCGGCGACTTTCTCGGCAACCAGCCTCCGATCAAAGACATGTGCGAGGCTGCGCCCGGCATTATCGATCTGCTCGACCGCATGGGCGTCCCCTTCAATCGCACGCCGGAAGGTCTGCTCGATTTTCGCCGTTTTGGCGGAACTTTGTATAACCGTACCGCGTTCGCCGGCGCGACCACGGGCCAGCAGTTGCTCTACGCTCTTGACGAACAAGTCCGGCGTTACGAGTCTGAAGGCAAAGTAAAGAAATACGAGCACTGGGAGTTTCTCTCCGCTGTGCTCGACGGGAACAAAGTTTGCCGCGGCATCTGCGCCATGGACCTGCGTTCGATGGAAGTGCGAACCTTCCCGGCCGACGCCATTGTCATCGCGACCGGCGGTAACGGCGCCATCTTCGGCAAGTCGACGAATTCGGTGGTGTGTACGGGTTCGGCCCAATCGGCGCTTTACCAGCAAGGCTGTCACTACGCCAACGGCGAATTCATTCAGGTGCATCCCACCTGCATACCGGGCGAAGACAAGCTTCGGTTGATGTCGGAATCGGCGCGCGGCGAAGGCGGGCGCGTGTGGGTGCCGAAAACGGCTGGGGATAAACGTGATCCGAAGTCGATTCCCGAGGTTGAGCGCTGGTATTTTCTCGAAGAGTGGTATCCCAAGTACGGCAACCTGGTGCCGCGCGACATCGCCACGCGGGCTATTTTCAAGGTAGTGTTCGAGCACAACCTCGGCATCGACGGCAAGCCGATGGTCTATCTCGACCTTACCCACATCGACCGCAAGATTCTCGACCGCAAACTGGAAGGCATTCTCGAAATCTACGAAAAGTTTGTGGGCGATGATCCGCGCGACACGCCGATGAAGATTTTCCCCGGCATGCACTATACGATGGGCGGTCTGTGGGTGGACTTCAAGCAGGCTACGAACATTCCTGGCATCTTCGCGGCGGGCGAGTGCGAATATCAATATCACGGGGCGAACCGGCTGGGCGCGAATTCGCTGGTCTCCTGCATCTATGGCGGAGGCATTGCAGGGCCGAACGCCGTGAAGTACGCGCGGGGGCTGCAGGCCCTGGCTGATGGCAACGGCTGCTTTGCAGCCGAGAAGAAAAAACAGGAAGAGAGCAATGCCCTGCTGATGAATAACCAGGGCACGGAGAATCCGTTCCGGCTGTGGCGCGAACTGGGCGAACTGATGACCAAAGATTGCACCGTCATTCGCTACAACAAGAATTTGCAGCAGACAGATGCGAAGCTGGTGGAGATGCTGGAACGCTTCCGCAAGGTGAACCTGAGCGACCGTACCCAGTGGGCGAATACGAGCGTGGTCTTTACTCGCCAGCTTTACAACATGCTGCAGTTGTCGCGCGTGATCGCGCAGGGCGCGCGGTTGCGCGATGAATCGCGCGGGGCGCACTACAAGCCGGACTTCCCCGAGCGCGACGACAAGAATTTCCTGAAGACGACGAAAGCATATTTCGCGCCGGATGCGGATGAGCCGAAATTTGAGTTCGAGCCGGTGGACACGTCGCTGATTCCGCCGCGGGCGAGGAAATACTGACACAGAGGTCTTATAGGATGGTCGCTGTTCGCACATTCATCGCGATGAGCCTGGCGGTCGTCCTTTCCTCGCACGTTGCGCTGGCGCAGCAGTCTCTAGGGACTAAGGAGAGAGCTGCCGCCGATGCTGTTGCGCAGTTGATAGCAAGATCCCGTGCGCAGAACGAACTTCCAAAACTGCGGAGGATCAAGGATGGTCATTTGCAAGCAGAGGCATGCCGCCGAGCAAAGCATGGCGACAAATCTGTCGGGAATAGCACCGGAATAGGTCCTCCCGAGAAAGTCGGCATGCTATCGGCAATTTGGTATTCGACTCTCGACCCTGATCAGCCGCCACCGGAACTGCTGGATTGGGCAAAAGGACCAGGACAGCAGTATGAACAACCTCATCGCTTCGCGGTCGGCGTATGCCTTGTTATCGCTTCGGAGCAGCGTTACTGGATTGTCGTTGGAACTTATATGAGCGCCATCAAATCGATACTGAATATACCTACTTGGGGTTGATTAGGGGCTGAAGGCTAATGGCTGATCGATCCGTCATCATCAAAATCAAGCGTCAAGCGACTCCCACTTCCAAGTCGCACTGGGAGGAGTTCGAGCTTGTCTACCATCCGGGCATGAACGTGATCTCCTGCCTGATGGAGATCGCCGCCAACCCGGTCACCCGCGACGGGAAAGCGACCACGCCCATCACTTACGATTCGAATTGCCTGGAAGAAGTCTGCGGCTCCTGCGCCATGCTGATCAACGGACGCGCCCGCATGGCCTGTTCTGCCTTGATTGACAATCTCGAACAGCCGGTTCGGCTCGAACCGTTTTCCAAGTTTCCTGTGGTTCGCGACCTGGCTACCGACCGCAGCGTGATCTTCGAAAATCTCAAAGCCGTCAAAGCCTGGGTTCCGATCGACGGCACTTACGACCTTGGCCCCGGCCCACGCATGTCGGCGGAAGAGCAGGAAGTGGCGTATCCGATTTCCCGCTGTATTTCCTGCTGCTGCTGTATGGAAGCCTGCCCGCAGTTCAACGAAGACACCGGGTTCGTGGGTGCGGCCACCATCGCGCAGGTGCGGCTGTTTAACACGCATCCTACGGGCCAGGCGCTGAAACGCGAACGACTGGCGGCCCTGATGGGCGATGGCGGCATCCAGGAATGCGGTTACGCGCAGAACTGCATCGAGGTTTGCCCCAAGGACATCCCGCTGACCAGGGCCATTTCCGAAGTGAGCGGCGAAGTGATGAAACAGGCCATCGGTGACCTTTTCCGGCGCTGATTTGCGTCACTTTATGCGTTCCGGGACCTGTTTTTTCGATCACAATGACGCCAAACTACTGTCCGCACAGCACATAACCTGCATCTAACCCAACTCGCGGGATGGCCCTCCGCATGCCACTTGTAGGGTGTGTCCCACGGCGTTACGAGTGGGCTAGTAACCAGTAGTAACCAGATTTTGGGGTATGGATTTTGGTACGGCGGTAACGGCTCGAAGGCAGTATCTGGTTTGACGGCTTGACACGGTAAGGTAGAATGTCCGCCAGTCGTGCGCCAGCTGTACCGGAAACTTGAGACCACTTCGTTGAGACGAAAAACACAATTCTGGCTGGGTGTTGCCTGTTTGGCAGGCCTGTGCAGCCCGCTGTTTGCTGCCAGTCCCACCAACCTGCATCGCAGCGTGCATCGACGGCGGCAGGTTCGTTCGTTGCGCTGGAACCCGATGTTCCGGCCGTCTCATCAGTCACTGCTGGTGCAGAATGCAGAAATCGACCGGCTGGAACTGCCCCGCATCCAGGACGACAGAGAACTTGAACAACTGAAAGCAATTGAGGCTCTGGTGCCAATCCGCACCAGCGAGTCGCTGCGCTTCGATCCGCGGCTGGATCCTACGCGGCGCTTTAGCCGTCCCTGGACGCGCGACTTTACCGAAGACATCGCACAGGCTTATTACCACCGCTTTCATCAACAGATTCAGGTCAATTCGGCCGTGCGTACGGTGAAGGTGCAGAAAAAACTGCGGCGCCACAATCGCAACGCCGCTCCCGCCGACGGCGATACGGCTTCTTCGCATCTGGCAGGCGTCACCGTGGACCTGCAACGCCGTGGCATGAGCAAGGAACAAATCCGCTGGATGGAACACTACCTGTTCTACATGAAGGCCCTGGGCCTGGTGGAACCCGAAGAAGAGCGCCACCAGTGGGTGTTCCACATCATGGTTTCGGGCCACTATTCGGAATGGCGCGAGACCCAAAGTATTGTGCCGCTGGAACGGGTGGACCGTCCCGAGAACGGCCGCCTCGACAGGAACTATCCTGCGACCGAGAGCGACGAGAACCCGCTTCTGGATCTGCAGATCACGGCGCTCTCGCTTCCCCAGTAATCCATCACATAATCAATCCCAAGGCATATCGGCCACGATTCCCGCGAGCTTTCGGCGTGCTCTAATGGACGGATGATCGTCCTGATGGCCGGCCTTCCCGGCACGGGCAAGACCACGCTGGCGCGAGAACTGGCCGCGCGAACCTCCGGCCGCGTGCTTAACAAAGACGAAGTGCGCCCTGCCATCTTTTCCGCGGAAGAGATCGAGTACTCTTCGCGGCAGGACGATTTCTGCCTTGAACTGATGCTACAGATCGCGGACTACCTTTTGCGGCGGGACCGCACGCGCATTATTTTTCTCGACGGCCGTCCGTTCTCGCGCCGCTATCAAATCGACAATGTTCTCGCTGCGGCCGCTTCCCTCCACCAGCCCTGGCGGATCCTAGAATGCAGATGTTCAGAAGTGACTGTGCGGCACCGCCTGGAGGAGCAAGTCGCCGTTGGAGAACATCCGGCGGCCAACCGCGATTTCCAGCTTTATCTCGATGTGCAATCCCGCTTCGAAGCTATCACTCTGCCGAAAACCCTTATCGACACGGACCGGCCGCTGGAAGAGTGCGTCGTGCGGGCGCTCGACGCCCTGCGCTGAACCTTCCTATCGAGTCGCCGCTGCCTATACAATCGATGAACTTGTCCGTTTACAAGCAACGAAACCTTATGATTCGACTCCGAGCTCTGCTGTTTTGCATCGTACTTATTCCTGCTTCGCTGCTCCGCGGCCAAAGCGCACCCGAGGCGCCGGTCAGCCCGAAGGCTCATGCCATTCAGGATTCCGCCCTCGTTATCGACACTCACGCCGACACGCCGCAGCGTTTCCTCGATGAGAATTTCGATCTCGGCTCGACCGACCCCAATGACATTGGCCACATCAGCCTTGACAAGGCCCGGCGCGGCAACCTGGGCGCTGAATTCTTTTCCATCTGGGTCGATCCTGAAACCAACCAGGGCCATTTCGCGCGCCACACCTTCGACCTGATCGACTCGGTTTACGAGCAGGCAGCGCGCCATCCCGACCGCATGATGATGGCGTTCTCCGTGGCCGACATCGAGCGCGCGCACAAAGAGCACAAGCTCGGCGCGCTCATGGGCATTGAAGGCGGCCACTCCATCGAGAACGACATGCATTTGCTGCGCGACTACTACCGCCTCGGCGTGCGTTACATGACCCTGAGCTGGTCCAACACCAACGAGTGGGCGGACTCCTCGGGCGACATCAACGATTCCAAGGTGCAACATCACAACGGGCTCACCGACTTCGGCAAACAGGTCGTGCTGGAGATGAACCGCCTCGGGATGATGGTCGACATTTCTCACGTCGCTGACAAAACTTTCTGGGATGCCATTGCCACCACCAAGGCTCCGGTGATCGCTTCGCACTCATCGGCGCGGGCGCTCACCAGCGCACCCCGCAACATGACCGACGAAATGCTGCAGGCCGTCGCCAAGAACGACGGAGTGGTGCAAGTCAACTTCTTTAACGGCTTCATTGACGAGAGCTTTCTCAACGCCGCCAAAGACCAGTCAGAGGCCCAGGCCGCCGCTGTCGCTGCCTACCTCGCTCAGCGCAAGGCTGAAGGCAAGCCGGTCAACTACATCGAAGTCGACCGCATTGAGCGCGAGTGGATGGCCAAGATTCCGCGCCCGCCTCTGAAGTCGCTCATTGATCACATTGACCACATCGCGAAAGTTGCCGGAGTCGACCACGTGGGCCTGGGATCTGATTTCGACGGAGTGAGCGGGGCCACGCCGCAGGGCATCGATTCCGCGGCGGACCTGCCCAAGATCACGCAGGCCCTGCTAGACCGCGGCTACAGCGCCGCCGATATCAAGAAGATTCTCGGCGAGAATTTGCTGCGCGTGTTCGGTGAGGTGGAACGCATAAGCCGCGAAATGCAGGCGGACAATCCGACCGCCGACCGCGTTGCGAAATGAACCGCGAAACGCCATCGGCAACCAACATCCACGTCCACTGTCGTACAATGCAACGTTGCCCTCAGTACCATGCACAACCTCCCGATTGAAGGAGTTTCCATGCGAAGGAGTTCCTTGCGTACGATGTTCGCCGTTCTGATTTCGATTGCGTTGGTGGCTCTTGCCCCGGTGCAAGCCAGTTCGGGAACCCAGGCCACGCCGGCGGCAAAGCCCAGCACCGCAGCCAAGCCCGCCGCGGCGACGAAGCCTGTGGTTCATCACCCCACTGCTGCCGGTACCGGCGCCGTGATTGATACCACCGTGGGTAAGCTGAATTGCACTCTGTTCCCCGACAAAGCTCCCATCGGCGTTGCGAACTTCATCGGCCTGGCCAACGGCACGCGCGACTGGAAAAATCCCGTCAGTGGCGCCACCAAACACGGCGTACCGCTCTATGATGGCACCATTTTTCACCGCGTGATTCCCGGCTTCATGATTCAGGGCGGCGATCCCGCAGGCAACGGTAGCGGCGATCCGGGCTACAAATTCAAGAACGAAGTTTCCTCCGATCTTCTGTTCGACAAGCCGGGCCGCCTGGCGTACGCCAACTCCGGCCCCGACACCAACGGCTCGCAGTTTTTCATCACGGAAGTTGCCACGCCGCATCTCAACGGCAACTACACCATCTTCGGCCAGTGCGACGAGGCCGCCGTCACCCTGGTGAAACAGATTGCGCGCATGGCTCGCGATCCCACCGACGATAAGCCATTCCGCCCGGTGAGAATTGTGCACATTAGCATTAGCCGCCCCGGAGCCACGCCCGGCGCGGCCAAGCCCGCTACCGCGCCAGCAAAGAAGCCAGCAGCAACGCCGGCCCCGAAGCCCGACTCAACCGCCAAACCGGGCGCAGGGAGTTAAAACCACAAGCCCGAACTGAAGCCCGAAAGCCGAAGCCCGAAGCCCGATTACGACCGCACTTGAAAGGACCTTATGACCCGCCAACCCGGACTCTACGCCACTTTTGAAACCAGCGAAGGCAACATCGTCTGCCGCCTCTTCGAAAAGGATGCACCGAAGACCGTCGCCAACTTCACCGAACTCGCCGAAGGCAAGCGCGAGTGGACGCATCCTTCGACTCGCAAGAAATCCAAAGACCGCCTCTACGACGGAACGATTTTTCATCGCGTGATCCCCGACTTCATGGTGCAGGGCGGCGATCCGCAAGGCACCGGCATGGGCGGTCCCGGCTACCAGTTCGAAGACGAAACCAAAGGCTCGCCGCACAAATTCGACAAGCCCGGCAAACTGGCCATGGCGAACGCCGGCCCTAACACGAACGGCTCGCAGTTTTTCATCACGACGGTCCCGACCACGTGGCTCACCGGGAAGCACACGATTTTTGGCGAGGTGGTCGAGGGTCAGGATGTCGCGGAAAAGATCACGCGAGTTCCGCAGAATCGCCAAAACAAACCGAACAAGGATGTGGTGCTGAAGAAGGTGACGATCGAGAAGGTGTAGGGGTCAGCTCGGCGACTGTTTGCGGTCTCGCGATCGACGTCCTTAGGTCGACCGTGAGCGCTACGCTCCAATCACGCCGCACAACTCCTTCACCGCCGCAGCGCTCTTATCCAGCCCAGCCTTCTCTTCAGCAGTCAGTTTGATCTCGATGATCTGCTCGATTCCCTTCGCGCCCAGCTTTACCGGCACGCCCACGTAGAGGCCGTTAATTCCGTATTCGCCCTGCAAATACGCGGCGCAGGGCAGGATTTTCTTTTTGTCTTTGAGGATCGCCTCCACCATTTCGGTGACGGCGGCCGACGGCGCGTAGTAGGCCGAGCCGGTCTTCAAATACTTCACGATCTCGGCGCCGCCGTCGCGGGTGCGCTGCACCAAAGCTTCGAGCTTCGACCTCTCGATCAACTCCGTGATCGGAATGCCGGCCACTGTCGAATAGCGCGGCAGAGGAACCATGGTGTCGCCGTGGCCCCCGAGCACGAACGCGGTCACGTTCTCGACGCTCACTTTTAACTCGTCGGCGATGAAGGCGCGGAAGCGAGCTGAGTCGAGCACTCCAGCCATGCCAATTACGCGCTCACGCGGAAATCCGCTCAGCTTGTAGGCCGCCTGCGCCATGGCGTCCAGCGGGTTGGAAACGATAATGAGAATGCACTTAGGCGAATGTTTCACGACCTCGCCGACGACTGCCTTCATAATGTTGTAGTTGGTGTTGAGCAGGTCGTCGCGGCTCATGCCCGGCTTGCGTGGGATGCCGGCCGTGATGACAACGATGTCGGAGTTCGAGGTGTCTTTATAATCGTTGGTGCCAGTAATGTAGGAATCGCGCTTCTCGATAGGCATGGCTTCAAGCAAGTCGAGTCCTTTGCCCTGCGGCACGCCTTCGATGATGTCGATGAGTACGACGTCGGCCAATTCTTTCGAGGCGATCCAATGAGCCGCCGTCGCGCCCACGTTGCCGGAACCTACGATCGTTACTTTCTTACGCATAATGAGTCCTTTCGTATGAAGTAATCAGCAATTAGCAGTCGGCGTTCAGCAACCGCAGCAGATCGGCGCCGCCGGCGAGACAGATTCCTCGCTTCGCTCGGAATGACAAACGCCTGCAGGCTGAATGCCGAATGCTGATTGCGGAGTGTCAAGCGCCAAGTGCCAAGTGCTAAATGCCAAGAGCTAATTCCTGTCCGCCAAGTGCGGCCTCACACCAGCACCGCCGCGCCCATGTTCTCGATAATATGTCCCGCAAACTCGCTGGTTTTGACTTTGGTCGCACCCGGCATCAGGCGCTCGAAGTCGTATGTGACTTTCTTCTGTTCGATGGTGCTCTCCAACCCGCGCTCGATCAAATCGGCAGCCTCGTTCCAGCCCAGGTGGCGGAACATCATCACGCCCGACAAAATCACCGAGCCGGGATTGATCACATCTTTGTCGGCGTACTTGGGAGCTGTTCCGTGGGTTGCCTCGAAGATGGCATAGCCGTCTCCGATATTTGCCCCGGGAGCGATTCCCAATCCGCCCACCTGCGCCGCGCAGGCATCGGAAATGTAGTCGCCGTTCAGATTGGGGCAAGCCAACACCGAATATTCGTCCGCCCGCGTCACCACCTGCTGGAAGATCGAATCAGCGATGCGGTCGTTAATCATGACTTTCTTTTTCCATGCGCCCTTGCCATGCGTGGCATAGATGCTGTCGAGCACCTGCTGGACTTCCTTCTCCACGGCTTGACGAAATACCGGTGGAGCGAATTCCATGCCGGGCTCGACCAGTGCCGCATTCTTCGCGACCGTCAGATTTGCGTTCTTGTCTTTATTGTCGACAATCCAGCTCTCGCGCTCGGTCACCACCTGCCCGCGAAATTCTTCGGTCGCCAGTTCATATCCCCATTTGCGGAAAGCGCCCTCGGTAAACTTCTGGATGTTTCCCTTGTGCACCAGCGTCACGCTCTTGCGCCCCGACTCCAGCGCATGCTTGATGGCCATTCGCACCAGTCGCTTGGTTCCCGTCACCGAAATCGGTTTGATGCCCACGCCGGAATCCAGCCGAACCTGCTTCTTGCCGCCCTTGAGCATGTCCTTGTTGAGGAATTCGATCAGCCGGGCGCAGTCGGGAGTTCCCTGCTCCCACTCGATGCCGGCGTAGACGTCTTCGGTATTTTCGCGGAAGATGACGATATCCATGCGTTCAGGATGCTTCACCGGCGAGGGCACGCCCTTGTAATACTTAACCGGGCGCACGCAACAATAGAGATCAAGAATCTGACGCAGAGCCACGTTCAGCGAACGAATCCCACCGCCCACCGGCGTGGTCAGCGGGCCCTTGATGGCAACGCGAAATTCGCGAATTGCGTCGACTGTATCGTCCGGCAGCCAGTTGTCGAACTTGGCCTTCGCTTTCTCTCCCGCGAAAACTTCATACCACGCCACGCGCCGCTTGCCTTTGTAGGCTTTCTCCACCGCGGCGTTGAACACGCGCAGCGACGCCTTCCAGATGTCGCGACCGGTCCCGTCGCCCTCGATAAAAGGGATCACCGGATTAGCCGGAACATCGTACTTCCCTGCCGCATAACCGATCTTCTTTCCGTCTGCCGGTACTGCCACTCCGTTATAAGTGCCCGCCATCTTTCTCCTCCAATACGGTCGCCAATGATATCTGTGGGAAAACTCCTAATTATAGAGAATTCGCCGGGAAGCCGATAGCGACATTCCTGACTTGTCGGGAGCCGAGTGTCGATTAGGGAAACAGCACTCTGAGACTCAGAGCTCCTAAGCCCCTCGGGAGGCGTTTTGCGCTCAGATTCGGATGCGCTGGAACTGGCTGCGACGAGAATCTGGAAGCGGGACTATAGTCAGTTGTAGCAAGCCAATCGGTCGGTTGGGGACCCATGAGATCCGCGCTTATCGTGATGATCCTGGCAGTATCCGCATTTGGTCAGCAAGCCTCGGGTGCTCGGGCCGCAGCCTGCGGTCCGAAGAGTACCAGCTTCACCGTGAAGCTCGACGAATCCCAACACACGCTCGCGCAACTTGAGCCCGGCAAGGCGCTGGTTTACTTCGTCCAGGACATCGGCGAGGTAAACTGCTTCGGAAGCTGCCTGACAACGAAGATGGGGCTGGACGGAGCATGGGTGGGAGCCAACCAGCGCAACTCCTATTTTTCCCTGTCCGTAGTGCCGGGTGAGCATCATGTGTGTGCGAACCCGCAATCCCACGTGGGGTGGATAAGTCGACGAGTGGCTCTGGCGCATTTCACGGCGGAAGCGGGGAAGGTCTACTATTTCCGAACGCGAGGCTTTATGGCCGAGAATCAAATATTTTTCGACCTTGATCCAATCGATAGTGACCAGGCCATGTACTTTATTTCTTCCTATCCCCTGAGTGTGTCACACGCGAAACCATGAAGTGTTGAGGCCCCGCGTTGTGCGCGAGTACGCTCCCTAGCGCTCACCATCGCCGCGTGCCAAATGTCTTGCGTACCCCGACGGTTGCATAGCGTCCCCAGGGGCCGTTGTTGCCCAGATCGGCCACGCCCAGATTGGTGTCGCGTGCGCCCAGGCGGTCGAACAGAAAGTGCTGGGTCACGCGGAATTCGAATCCCTTCCCGGCGTAGATCGCCGCTCCCCACGAATGCTCGATGCCGATGGCGTCGAACGACCACGTGTAGAGTGTTTGCGGAAGATTCTTGCCAAACAGGAACGCCGGCGATCCAAACAACATGAACCGCCGCAGTTGCCCGCGCCCGAACGGACGCACCTCCAGCGTTCCAGAGAGCATGTAGCGCGCGAACATGCTGCACGGCGCGTTCACGCCGCCATATTTTCCCGCCGTGGCGGCGCACAGGTTGGGATCAATCTCGTTGTGGGGCGGCGCCAGGTCGAATTGCGCCCAGCCCCAAAGCATGTCGCGGGGAAAGAACATGCGATCGCCGCCCGCGTCCAGGCGCGTTTCGCTTGCGGGCGGCGGTGAAGTCTGCGCCCTCCCCAAAACTGCCATCAGTACGGGAAATGCCAGAATCCACACCAGTTTCTTCATTACCCCTCCGGAATTATGAGCCCGCATTATCAGGCTCGGGCCTTTCTGATCCGAGCAATCATTCACCGTAAACGATTACGCCAGGCCCGCGTTGCGCTGGCCTAGTTCCGTGACCTGCTACATCCAGTTGCAAGAGCGGAACATTGTAACCCGCCCTCGGCCAAGCAAGGGTGTTGCCCTCTGGTTACTTGTCTGGGAAGCGGTTCCGCGGTGCAATTGATCATTCCAGGTCGTTATAGGCCAAGGTCGTTATAGGGTTGTAGGGGAGGAACGCATGGGCCGCGTGTTTGGCTTTCTCAGCATCGTCATCGTACTGGGCGTGGGAATGTACATCTATTCCAAGCAGGTGCAGAATTCCTCCGCTCCTGCCGGAGCGAACAACCCGAAGGCGGCCATCAACATTACGGGGGTAAAGGCCGATCTGATCAGCATCGCATCAGCCGAGCGGCGGTACTACGCCAGCGAGGGGAAATATGCTTCTTTCGACGAACTGATCTCCTCCAACTACATCACCGTTGCCCATCAGCGCCCGCCTTACTCTTACGATGTCCAGATTAGTTCCAGCGGCTTCCGCGTGGTCGCTACCCGTTCCGGTGACAACGCCTCTGGAACTCCGGCGCAGCTTTCAGTTGACGAGAACATGGAATTCCAGACCTCCGAGTAGAGCGATCGCGCTCTCGCAATTCGCCTCCTGACGCCTCAGCAACTTCCAGAATTCATATTGGAATGTGGATTTATCCAATTCGTGGAATGGAAATCGCCTGTAACACACTGTAAGTTAAGGTATTAAGCGTTTGGCGGACGGATTGCACCACCATTCACACACCGAGGGCCAGAAACCGATGCCGCAGGAAATATCCGTCTCGTATCAGGCCATCAAGAGCAAAGTCTATCGTTTGATCGATTCGCTCGTGGTGGGTGAAAAAACCGAAGCGGAAGTCCAGGATTCGATTCGACGCTGGTGGGACCTTATCCATCCCGCGGACCGCCCCATCGCCCAAAAGTATCTCATGATGGTGCTGCTGCGCTCGGGCTCCGCCCTGGACGCTATCTCCGATAGTCTGGGCTCGGTCGCCGGCCCCGATCATCCGTACTCTCAGCTTCCTGCCAAGCAGCTGAAGGTGATGGAAAGAATGATCAAGGACGCCGGAGTTCGCACCGCGGTTTAGCGGCCGTCTCGGCGCTCTCGCCCCAAGTCCCAGAGTCTGGGAGACAAAGATTTTACAATTGCATAGTTGCCGGGTAGCGCCTGAGTCTCGTATGTTTCTGGCGTAGCCAGCGCACGCCGTCTCCGGGCCGACGACTTAGTGTAGTTTCCAGCCGGTTCGAAGCCTTGGTATCCTTGCCCGACGAACCTTCTTCAGGAGCACAAATGAATATTCACGCCAGACTGCACCGCCGAATCCTTGGCTATTTTCCTTTTGGAGCACTGCTCATCATGGCCACTACGCTTTTCGCCGCATCTGGAATTTACAGCTTCACGCTCAACTCGATTGATGGCAAGCCCGCGCCTCTGGCCGACTACAAAGGCAAAGTGGTGCTGGTGGTGAACGTGGCCAGCCAATGCGGCTACACTCCGCAATACAGCGCGCTGGAGGCTACTTACGAGAAGTACAAAGACCAGGGATTTGTCATTCTGGGCTTCCCGGCCAACAATTTCGGCGCCCAGGAACCCGGCACCAACGAAGAGATCAAGACCTTCTGCACCCGCAAATACAGCGTCACGTTCCCCATGTACGCCAAGATTTCCGTCAAGGGAGCCGACCAGGCGCCGCTCTATGCCTACCTGACCAAAGAGACCGGACCGGGCCTGACCGGCGACATCAAGTGGAATTTCACCAAGTTCCTGATCGATCGTAACGGAAAAGTCGTGCAGCGCTTTGAACCGGCAGTTACGCCTGACTCCAAGGAAATGGTCGCGGCGATTGAAAGCCAGCTGAAGCCGTAATCTGGAAGCGGAATCCGCAGTCTTGGCCGCAGAGACGTAGGAAGCTATGTCTCTGCGGTTTTTGGTCTGAGCTGATGGCTGACAGCTAGACGTCGTAATACAGCGCGAACTCATGTGGATGCGGGCGCTGCCGCACCGCGTCCACCTCCTTCGAGCGCTTGTATTCCACGTAAGTCCGCAGCAGTTCCTCGGTGAAGACGTCTCCTTTGAGAAGGAACGCGTTATCGCGCTGCAGCGTGTCCAGCGCGTCTTCCAGCGAGCCCGGCATCGAAGGCACGCTCGCCAGTTCGTCGGAACCCAGGTCATAGATATCTTTGTCCATGGGTTGGCCCGGGTCCATTTTCTGCTCGATGCCGTCGAGTCCAGCCATCAACATGGCGGCAAATGCCATATACGGATTGCAGCTCGAGTCGGGTGGGCGGAACTCCACGCGCTTGGCTTCGGGCGCAACCGAATACATGGGAATGCGGCACGCCGCCGACCGGTTGCGCCGCGAGTAGGCGAGATTCACCGGCGCCTCAAAACTGGGAACCAGCCGCTTATAGGAGTTAGTAGTCGGGGCGATGATCGCCGACAGCGCCGGCCCGTGCTTGATCAGCCCGCCGATATACCACAGCGCGAGTTGTGAAACACCCGCATAGCCATCGCCGGCAAACAGCGGCTTGCCGTCTTTCCACAGTGACTGGTGCGTGTGCATGCCGCTACCGTTGTCGCCAAAAATCGGCTTGGGCATGAACGTGACAGTCTTTCCGTGCTGGTTGGCGACATTCTTCACGATGTACTTGTAAAGCAGCATCTTGTCCGCCGAGCGCACCAGCGAATCGAATTTCAAATCAATTTCCGTCTGCCCACCCGTCGCCACTTCGTGGTGATGGCATTCCACTTCCAGGCCGCAGCTCTGCATGGTCAGAACCATCTCCGACCGCAGGTTCTGATAGTGGTCGGTTGGAGGCACCGGAAAATAGCCTTCCCTATAGCGCGGACGGTATCCCAGATTGTTTTCTTCGCGGCCTGAATTCCAGCGCCCTTCTTCGGCGTCGATGTAGTAAAAACCGTACTGCTCGCGCTGATCGAAGCGCACGTTGTTAAAGATGAAGAATTCGGCTTCCGCCCCGAAGTACGCCGTATCGGCGATCCCCGTGGCGCTCAAGTGTAGCTCGGCTTTACGCGCAATATAGCGCGGATCGCGGTCGTAGCGCTGCTTGGTGACCGGGTCGACCACGTCGCACACCAGCACTAGTGTCGGCGCGTCCGTAAAAGGATCGATCAGATGAAACGCCGGGTCCGGAATCAGCAGCATGTCGCTCTCATGAATCGCCGCCCAGCCGCGAATCGATGAGCCGTCGATGCCAAAACCCTCCGCGAACGATGCCTCGGTCAGTTGCTCAATGGGATATGAAATGTGATGCCACAGCCCCAGCAGATCGGTAAACCGCAGATCGAGAATCTTCGCGTCGTGCTTCCTGGCGAACTCAAGCACGGACTTCGCGTCAGCCATAAGAACTCCTCATCAGCGCGCCACTTGCGGAACTCGCAGCGGGCCGGATCACACATTTTCCGCATGCTCGACTGCTACAATCGGTCGCAACGCGCAAACGAAGGAGTGTAAGCCCTGGCGTGGACACTCGCAATTCGATTGTTTTTATCGAGGCTATAGACTGGGATTATCGAATGGCCGTCAACTGGCAACTAACCACTCGCCACTAACAACTGCCTTATGGACTTTGACCAGCTCGAAACCTTCCTCGAAGTGGCGCGGCACGCCTCGTTTTCGCGGGCGGCGGAAAAACGTTTCCGCACCCAGCCAGCCATTTCGTCGCAGATTCGAGCCCTTGAAGAAGAGGTCGGAGCCAAGCTGTTCGACCGCTCCGGCGGCAAAGTCTCTCTGACCGCAGGCGGCAAGGCTTTTCAAAAATATGTCGAAGAAACCCTCGATGCCCGCAAGACCATGCTGGTGAACATTGCCGAAATGGAGCGTGTGCCGCGCGGCGAAATCATTGTCGGCGCCAACGAAGGCACCTGCCTGCACATTCTTCCCGAGGTCTTTGCCGACTTCAAGAAGCAGTATCCCGACGTTTCGGTCAACATCAAGCGCTCGGACTACGCCGGCATTCTCGAATCCGTCATCGACAACTCCGTGGACTTCGGCGTCGTCTCCCTGCCTGTGACAGACAACCGCCTCACCGTGGTCCTCATCCATCGAGATGAACTGGTGATCATCGTGCCGCCGTCGCATCCGCTGGGCAAGATGAAGTCCGCTCCCATCGCCGAGGCCGCCAAGTTTCCGCTGGTCGTGCCCAAAGTTGGCCATACCCGCGACTCGCTCGAGGAACTTTTCCACGAGCGGCGGCTCAAGCCCAACTACACCATGGAACTCGATTCCAGCGAGCTGCTGAAACGCTTCGTGGCCGCCGGCGTGGGCGTCGGCTTTATCGCCCGCTCCAACGTGGTCGAAGATGTTCGCGCCCGCTCGCTCTCCGCCATCGCGATCGCCGACGCCCAGATCCGCCGCGACCTGGCCCTGGTCTTTCGCAAGGATAAGGCTCTCAGCCGCGCTGCTCTGGCCTTTATCGATATTGCCGTGAAGCACAAATCCACCGACGAACTGGTTCCGGGCCTGAAGTAGATGAGCAAGCGTGCGCAGGTCCAGCTCCGGCAGCCTTTGGTTTCATCCCTGATCGCACTGGCGCTCACGCTATGCGTTTGCAGCGATCTTCCAGCTGCGCCACTCTTGCGAGCCGGCTCGCCCCAGGCTTCCGGTGACGAACGCAAAGTGATTGCTATCAAAGCCACGGGCAGCAAGCGCTTCGCTTCGGACGATATCGCCGCCGCCAGCGGGTTGCGAATTGGCACCATCGCCGTAGACGACGATTTCAAAAAAGCTGCCCGCCGCCTCGCCGAAACCGGCGCTTTCACCGACGTTGCCTACACGTTCACTTATTCTTCCGCCGGAACCAAGCTTGAGTTTCAGGTCATCGACGCGGCCAAGTTTCTTCCCGCGCACTTCGAAGATTTTGTCTGGTTCTCCGACGACGATCTGCAGAAACGCCTCCACGAACGCCTTCCGCTCTACCACGGCGAACTCCCCGTCGGCGGACGTCTCCCCGATCTGGTTTCCGACGTTTTGCAGGCCCTGCTGGTCGAAAACAGTGTTCCCGGGATCGTCCAATACCTGCGTCCCAGCGCCCAGGGCGGGCCGACGAATGCGATCATCTACAGCGTTTCCGGCATTCTGATCCGCGTTCGCAAGATCGAGTTTTCGGGAGCGGACGCCGCCGAACTGCCGTTGCTCGAAGCGGCCGCGCAAAAGCTGCCCGACCGCGAGTACGCTCACACCGCCCTCACTGCCTTCGCGCAACGCGAGCTTCTGCCCGTTTACCACGCTCGCGGCTATTTGAAAGCTGCATTCGGCTTGCCCGTGCCAAAAGTCGTCAAGCTCGCGCCCGGCGAGTCTGCTGCCGACACTCACGCTGACATCCCGAACCAGACTTTTGTCGACGTCACGTTCCCCGTTACGCCCGGCCTGCAGTACAAAATCAGCGCACTGGAGTGGTCGGGCAATCACGAGTTCCCTTCCGACAAGCTCGAATCGTTGGTCCACGCGCGTCCGGGCCAGGTGGCCAATACGGTGCAACTTTCCGCAGACATGATGGAAATCAAGAAGCTTTATGGATCGCGCGGCTACATCACCGCCACGCTCCGCACCGAAGCCACTTTCGATGATGCCGCCAGCACGGTGGTGCTGCACGCGGAGGTGAAGGAAGAATCCGTTTATCACATGGGCGAACTCCAGTTCCGCGGGCTCGACAACAGCCTTACGGCCAAGCTTCGCGCCGCCTGGAAACTCCATCCAGGAGACGTCTATGACTTGACCTACATCGACCAATTCCTGCCGCAAGCCAACAAACTGCTTCCTACGAACTTCGACTGGGAGCCTGCCGTCCACCTCACCGCCAACATCCGCGACAAAACCGTGGATGTAGATATCCAGTACACCGTGAGCGCGCCGAAATAAGCCGAGTGAGCCGCGCATAGACAGTCTGCCAAAATGCTCGTGTGGGGACAGCCGCCCTCGGCTGTCCGTCGAGCGCAGCTCGACTCGGTCCTGCCACCCCACTTGTAACCTTCCATAGGCTGGAGCATCCTTGGTGGAGACGCCTCCCCTTCAGGTTTGGGGAGTCGGCAACGAAATCATTTCTCTGAAGGAGACGAACGGATGAATTCTCGCAAGCAAAAACTGGGATGTGCCCTGGTGGTCCTTATCCTCGGCGCGGCGTTGGCCGCTTCCCCGGCATTCGCCGCAGCCAAGGGCAAGACCTTCACCGGCACGGTCAGCGACGCCATGTGCGGCGCGAAACATATGATGCCGGGCAACGACGCCTCCTGCGCTCGCGACTGCGTCGGCAAGGGCTCCAAGTACGCCCTGGTGGTCGGCGACAAGGTCTACATCCTCGATACTGCCGACAAGGCCGCTCTAGCCACTCTCGACAAGCAGGCCGGAGCCAAAGTGAAAGTCACGGGCACCGAAAAAGACAACACCATCAACGTGACCTCGGTGGTAGCCGCTCCCTGACGCAGTTTTCCCCCGATCGTATTTCAAGGCGCCGTCCTCCAAAGTCCCGGCGGGAACAAACTTGGTTCTGTTCCCGCTTTTTTTCGCGTGCGCCGCGAAATTCATGCGATGTTTACAAACCGTTATGTTAGATTGTGCATTCCCCATCTCAAAATTTCGCTGACGGAGGACAAAGGCGTTGGGCAAAGACATGGTTCCCAAGCGCATTTTCTTTACCAAGGGAGTCGGGAAACACCGCGAGCGGCTCACCTCGTTCGAGCTGGCGTTGCGCGACGCCGGCATCGCCGCCCAGAACCTGGTGCGGGTTTCTTCCATCTTTCCGCCCAACTGCAAGCTGCTGGCCCGCAAAGAAGGCGTGAAGTACCTGAGCCCCGGCGAAGTCGTCTTTGCCGTTGTGGCGGAGAACTCCACGCGCGAGGCCCATCGCCTGCTGGCGTCGTCGATCGGTGTCGCCATCCCCGCCGACCGCAACACCTACGGCTATCTCAGCGAACATCATTCCTTCGGTGAGACCGAAGATGCGGCCGGAGAATACGCCGAAGAACTCGCCGCCGAAATGCTGGCCACTACTCTGAACGTCGAGTTCGATCCCGACCGTTCCTGGGACGAAAAGAAGCAGATCTACCGCCTCTCCAACAAAATCGTCCGCACCGCCAACGTCACCCAGTCCGCCGTCGGCGATAAGCGCGGCCTGTGGACCACCGTAATCGCCTCCGCCGTCCTGATCTTCGACTAGCCACCGTCGCGGCTCCGCAAGGCTCATGTGTGGCTGTCCAGCGGCCCAGGTTTATCGGGCCGCTAGCCTTTCGCTTATTACGCCCAGACGGAGGTAGAACTTTAGTAACCTCCCACCCCTGCCGAATGTCACATTCCGTTAACCCCGATCCGCTATCATAGATGTGTAGTCATAACGAATTCATTCCAGATCGGGGATTTAGCATTGGACTTAAATACTCGCAGGCAGAAGCAGCAGGCACTCATGGCAGAAATGGTAGAGCGGAAAATCCGCCGCCGCGCCCGCCAGCTCTACGACACCCGCGGCCAGGCGGAAGGCTCAGAATTGAAAGATTGGTTCGAAGCCGAATCCGAGGTTCTTGGAAGTAGCATCCTCGCGCCCGTCTATCGCAAAGTTCGCGTTGAGAGCGCGGCCTCCGCACAAATCAACCGCCAGGCGAACACCGGAACCCCCGCCCAATAGCCCTTCGGAAACCCTCGGAATGCGTACACGGACCCGAGCGCGTAAAGCACCGTGGAAGAGCGGCGCTTCAAGCGCCGCGTAAAGCTCCCAAAAGGACGTGCGGGCCTCGGCCCCAGTGGCGGTACTTACGGTCAGCGCCCTCGCGCTTGAGCCGCGTTGACCAGCGAAATCAGCCGCCCCTACTTCCGCGCAGCTGCCTTCTTTCCCTTGGCCGCCTTGTGGTTCTTCTTATCCCCGTCCAGCCGCTCCAGAACCGCCGCCACAATCATCGGCAACCCCACGGTTGCATCCAAAAACACCTCGCCAAACTTTCCACCCTCCGCCGGAGGCACGAACTTCCCCCACGACACCGCCTCGCTATACGGACTCCCCGACAACCCGCCCCAATACACCGGCTCCGGACAAATTCGCAATCCGTAATGATACCGCTTTAGGGGCAGATTCTCTCCCAGCCGCCGATGCCGCAATTCGATGAACGGCCCAAACTGCTGTGACCAGTTCCTGGGCACTCCGCCGCCAATAGTAAAAATCCCCAGCCGCTTCTGTCGCAACAGCGTCGCCGCAAAATGCTCCACATCCTCAAACGGATCAAACCGAATCTTGTGCCGTCCCGTCGATTCGCGCAGCCGGTTGTTGAGCGCCGTATCCAGCCCCAACTCCGAATCACTAAAGGCCGGCACGAACACCGGCACACCCTTGTCATACGCCGATTTCAGGATCCCTCGCCCCTGGGCATGCTTCGCCAAATACTCGCCGATGGCGTGGTTTAGCTTGTAAGAGCACATCACCTCGTTGTGATCCCACGATTCCAGCACCGCCGACATCACTTCTTCCACGTCATCCAGATTCTGCTCCGGCTCCAGCGTGTCGTAAACGCGGTTGTACCCTTGCTCGTAGAGTTCCTCGTCCGAAACCTCGGGATTATGTCGAAAATGCGCCCGCCCCGTCGCCTCCACCAGTCCGTGCGCCATCAGCGCCCCAGTTGAAACCACGGCATTCACAATCCCGCGGTCAATCAATTCCGTGACGATCAATCCCTGCTTGGCCACGGTCATGGCGCCCGCCAGGGTCATCACCACAAAGCAATCACGATCGCGCGCCATCGCTTCCAGCACGTCGGCCGCCTCGCCCAACTGCCGCCCCGTAAACGCCGTCTTCGCCATCGCCCGGACCAGCCCGTCAATCGACTTCACTTTCCCCAAATCCAGAGGCTCCAGCGGAATCAGCCGGTCCTCGATCGGATTGTGCAGGTGCCGGTCCTTCCCTTCGCCGCCGTTTCCGCCGCCACTATGACTTCCCGCAGGATGCCCCGCGGTATGATTTCCCTGTTTCAAGATGAAACCTCCAAGCCCAAATCGCTAATCTCCCGAGGACCTACTTTACAGGAATGGTATGAAGTCGTGCCACGCAGAGAGATGTTCATTCGAGCACCGAGGCCGGCCACGAGGCAGGCAGGACTGTTTCCGTGATCGGCACGAGCGTCGTATCATAGATGGGGTATGCCTTTCCCCATCAAGACCTGCAGGCTCTGCGAAGAAGAATTCGAGCTCAAGCCGGGTAAACCCGGTTTCGCCGATTGCTGCCCGGCATGCAGCACCCCCGAGGCCTCTGCCCCCGTAGCCAAGCACAGCATGGACGCGACCGAGCGAAAGAACATGAGTGAAGCGAACGAAGCTCGGAGACAAGCGATGCGCGAGCTCCTCTACCGCAAGGATAGCTGACAGCTGATAGCTAGATCGCTTCCCCCGGGTAGCCAACCGAAGATACGGCGAACCGGGCAAAATCACGACCCCGGCCTTCCCGGGTTACACTCTCCCCATGCCCGGCAAGCGCAAGTTCGAGGAGCAACTCGCCGCGCTCGACAGCCTTCGCCAGCAGCCGCCAGAAGGCCGCGTCGAACCCCTGTGCAAAGCGCTGGAGCATCGCAACAACTTCGTCGTCGCCAAAGCAGCCGATCTCGTTCGCGAGCTCTACGCCAACCAATCCGAAGGGTCCCGGTTGACTCCTGAACTGCTCACCGCCTTCGACCGTTTCTTCGACGACCCGGTCAAGACCGATCCGCAATGCTGGGCCAAGAACGCGCTCAGCCGCGCCCTGGCCGCATTCGAGCATCAGGACGCTGCTGTTTTTCTCCGCGGCATGCGCCACATCCAGCTCGAACCCGTCTGGGGAGGAAGTTCCGACACCGCCGGAACCCTGCGCGCAACTTGCGCCCTGGCGCTCGTGCAATGCCGCAGCCTGACCGAGCCTGACTTGCTCACACACCTGGTCGATCTCTTCGCCGACAAAGACAAATCCGTCCGCGCCGAGAGCGCTCGCGCCATCGAGCAGGTCGGGTCACCATCCGCCGCGCTCTTGCTTCGCCTAAGAGCCGTCCTAGGCACTGACGAACCAGAAGTTCTCGGCGCCTGCTACAGCGGCATCCTGAGCATCGAAGGCGCGAGAGCCATTCCCTGGATCAGCCGCTTCCTGGCCTCCGCCGACGATCCGGCCGCTGAGGCCGCGCTGGCCATCGCCGGCACGCATTCTATGCAGGCCTTCAACGCCCTGCGCGAACGCTTCGCCGAAGAAGCCGACCCATGGTTTCTTTCGGTACTGCTTTCTGCCATCGCGCTCACCCGGCAGGAAGCCGCCACGGAATTTCTGCTCGACCTGGTTCGCACCGAATCGCTGCAAGCCGAAGCGGCCATCGAAGGCATCCTCCGCTCCCTGCCCTCGGACGAAGTTAACTTGCGCCTGAAAGAACTAGCAGCCCGCAACCCGCGCCTGGCCCGCGCCTTCGCGATGCATCGGAAGTGAAAGCCGCGGACCTTGGACTTCGGACCTCAGCCGAGCAAAAAAGGCTTGTCATCCTGAGGAGGGCGCTCTTTGCCCGACGAGGGACCTATGCAACTCGCCTTCGGTGCCGATGCTGCCAGCGAGTGCAGAGGTCCTTCGCTTTGCTCAGGATGACGGGCGCGATTTCGACGGCAACCAGCAACCCACTATCCCTGCAAGCGACGGCCGCAGTTCGAAAAGTGAGGTCCGAGGCCCGTGACGCGGTTTCGCCGAAGCCCGACGCCTGAAGCCCGAAGCCCACTCCCCAATGCTATATTTGAATCCGAGGCCGAAAACTCTTGCCCCCCGAGAAATTCCGCGTCGCGCTCATCCAGATGTCGTGCGGCCCCGAGCCCGAGCAGAATCTCGCCAAGGCCCTCGACCGCGTCGCCGACGCCGCCGGACGCGGCGCCCAGGTGGTCTGCCTCCCCGAACTTTTTCAGACGCAATATTTCTGCCAGCGGGAAGACCACTCGCTCTTCGATCTAGCCGAGCCGATACCCGGCCCCACCACAGAACAATTATCCGCCGCCGCGCGCAAGCACGGCGTCGTCCTGATCGCCTCGCTGTTCGAGAAGCGCGCCGCCGGCGTCTACCACAACACCGCCGCCATCTTCGATGCCGACGGTTCCCTGCGCGGCCTCTACCGCAAGATGCACATCCCCGACGATCCGCTCTACTACGAAAAATTTTATTTCACTCCCGGCGACCTCGGCTTCCGCGCCCTCGACACCGCCGCCGGACGCCTTGGCACTCTCGTCTGCTGGGACCAGTGGTATCCCGAAGGCGCCCGCCTCACTGCGTTGCAAGGCGCGGTTGCGCTGTTTTATCCCACGGCCATCGGCTGGCATCCCGCCGAGAAAGCCGAATTCGGAGTCGCCCAGCACGATGCCTGGCGCACCATCCAGCGCTCGCACGCCATAGCCAACGGAGTTTACGTGGCCGTGGTCAACCGCGTCGGCTTCGAAACCGGCAACGTGCGCGGCAAATCCGCTCCCGGCCAGGGGCTGGAATTCTGGGGCGCGTCCTTCTTCTGCGATCCCTTCGGCCGCGTGCTCGCCGAAGCCTCGCACGACCGCGAAGAAATCCTGGTCGGCGAAGTCGACCTGAAAGCTCTCGAAGAAATCCGCCGCAACTGGCCGTTCCTGCGCGACCGCCGAATCGACGCCTACGCGCCGATCACGAATCGGCTGCTCGATGGACAGTGAAGCGACGCAAGAAGTTGTGCTCGGCCTGTTTTCGCCAACTCGCAATCATTGGTGTCTAATGTGAGTGTGAGAGCCTTTGTCCGCAGGACATGTGTTTACATCTGGCACGCAACGATTTGCGCGTTCGTGCTTGCCTTCGCTATCACTCTGTTTTGGGCTTTCGCGTACTCAATGAGCATCCATCGCCGCCATCAGGCCGAGCGACTGATGCGGCAGTTAGCCGCCCTCCAGCAGAACGGAACCAGTCCCGCCAACGTAAAGCAAATTGCAAAAGTGTCTGGCGGAAAAGAGCATTGCGCGAATGACTCATGCACTTACGATTTCGAGTGTGACTCTGGATTTTTCGGTTCCAGACTGCTGCAAGTGTTTCAGAGAACCGAGTGGGATTACTTGGCGTTGCGCCCGTGGAAGGTCGCTGCACAAATCAGAACGAGTAACGGCAATCTTACCGACTTCTATGTCCAAGCGTGGGTAGGCCGAGGCCGCGGATGGCTATGGAACGAAGGGCTGCTTGCTGGAAACATGTGGGCGTGGCTGATGGTCGATATTTCGTCCAACCCTCTTCAATTCGATCAGCGCATACAACGAGAACGAGAGTACTTAGAAGCGCAGTCAGTCATGCGCACCTTTGATCCGGGAAATAACGGCATCTTTGTAGGGAAGCCAAACGTTGATACGCTGGGAAGTGGAGAGGCTCTGACGGTGGATTTGTCACCGAGCGCGCCGCCTGAAAGCAGGACTGCCGGATTCGACGTCAATCTTCGCTGTGCCACGGCGATAACGCCATGCACACACCTGTGTCAGTTTGCGCCATCGGCGTGGCACGTATATGTGGAATATAGGAAATCCAACGGTTGGTGGACAGAAGAACCCTCGGAGTGTCCTACTCGCCCAGTTGGCCGATAAAATAGCGATCGGGCTCGTTGAGTAAGAATCTGGACCAATCTCAGACTCAATGCCCATTTTTTTATTCGTGCAATAAACTACCTTCATGCCCCGGTCGAGTAAGTCAGGTAACCCTTTAAGTGCTGCCCCGGCAGCTTCCGGCTACGCCATGCCCGCCGAGTGGGAGCCCCACGCCGCCACCTGGCTCGCCTGGCCGCACAACCACGACGACTGGCCGGGAAAATTCGAGCCCATCCCGTGGGTCTACGCCGAAATCATCCGCAACCTCGCCCGCCACGAACGCGTCGACCTGATCGTCAACAACGCCCGCGCCCAAACCCAGGCGCGCAAGCTGCTGAAGCTCGCCAACGCCCTCACGTCCAACGTCCACTTCCACCGCTGGCCCACCAACCGCGTCTGGCTGCGCGACTCCGGCTGCATTTTCCTCACGCCGCAACCGGGCTTTGCCCGGTCGGACAGCCGAGGGCGGCTGTCCCCACACGAGAACCGGGAAGGGCACGACTTCAGTCGTGCCGATCAGCCGCACAAGAAGACTCGGGCTTCAGCCCCTGAGGGTGGCTTGGCCCTAAAGTTCCGCTTCAACGCCTGGGCCAAATACCCGAACTGGCATCACGACGAAAAAATCGGCACGCTGATGGCGAAGTCAGCCCACACCCACGAAGTCCGCCCCATCACGAACGCCACGCTCCCCTCCCGCGCCCGCATCGTGCTCGAAGGCGGCTCCATCGACGTCAACGGACTCGGCACCCTGCTCACCACCGAAGAATGCCTGCTCAGCCCGGTGCAGGAACGCAATCCCGGCATGACCCGTGTCCACTACGAAAAAGCATTCGCCGACTATCTCGGCGCGCCCAACGTAATCTGGCTCGGACGCGGCATCGTCGGCGACGACACCCACGGCCACGTCGACGACCTCACCCGCTTCGTCTCCCCCGACACCGTCGTCACCATGGTCGAGCCCAACTCCCGCGACGCCAACCACGCTCCCCTGCTCGCGAATCTGCGCCGCCTGCAATCCGCCCGCGACCAGGCCGGACGTCCGCTCAACATCGTCGAACTCCCCATGCCCGGCCCCGTCGTCTTCGAAGGACGACGTCTCCCCGCCAGTTACGCCAATTTCTACATCGCCAACAAAGTCGTGCTGGTTCCGGTCTTCAACGATCCCAACGACCGCATCGTTCTCAACACTCTGGCGAGTCTGTTTCCAACGCGCACCATCGTTCCCATTTATGCGGGCGACCTGATCTGGGGCCTCGGCACGCTCCATTGCATGACGCAACAACAGCCTGCGGGGTAGCCCTCAGCTATCGGCCGTCAGCCTTCAGGAAAAGCCTGACCACCGACCACGGGCGTCGGACTTCAGACCGCAGCCCGCTCGACCGCCAGGCGAAGCTCGCTTCCGACTGGTGTAGATTGTTCTAGGATTCAGCGAAACAACCGCGAGGCCAAGCATCAGTTTCCTGCCAAGGTCCAAGGTCCGAGGTCTGACGTTCAAGGTCCGACGCGATTCTCCTGACGGCTGACGACTGATGGCTGACGGCTGATGGCTAGCTCCGATGTCTGAAATGACCACATCCCGCCTCGAAGCCTTCAGTGACGGCGTCATCGCCATTATCGTCACCATCATGGTCCTCGAGCTGCGCGCTCCTGCGCAGCCTACGCTGCCGGCGTTGTTGAAAGTCGCCCCGATCTTTCTCAGTTACGGACTCAGCTTTCTGGTGGTGGCCATCATGTGGCTCAATCATCATCATCTGGTGCATGCGGTGCATTCGGTCACGGTGCGGCTGCTGTGGTCGAACTTATATTTGCTCTTCTGGATGTCGCTGGTTCCCTTCGTCACCGATTACATGGGCAAGAATCACCGCGAGCCGCTTGCCGTGGCTCTCTACGGCCTCGACCTGTCGTTATGCGCGACGGGATATTATCTGTTGCGGAAGGAGTTGATCCGCCAGAGCCGGCAGGATGCCGCCATGGTCGAATACCACCAGGGCATCCAGCGCAAGAACGCTTTTTCGGGCGCACTTTATCTGTTGGCCGCGCCTCTGGCCTACGTTTCGATCTACGCCTCGTTCTTCATCTTCGCCCTGATTCCCGCGATGTACTTCCTGCCCGAGAAAAAGCTGGCGGCCGCGAACGAGCGCCAGAGCTGACACATGGACGACGTTGGCCCGAAAACGCGAACGGCGCAGACCGGAAGGCCCGCGCCGCTGTATTTACTCTATATATCCAGAATAGCAAATTGAACCGGGAAACGTAACACGGATTTAAGATTTATATCTGGCGTAGAATCATAGACTTAATCAAAAAAGCTCGCGTTTAGGGTCTTGACAAGATTTTCCACAGAAGGCCAGTTTTCGGAGCCCTCAGAGGCCCGCCATGCGAGAACCCAGCCGAGCTTCGCTCGGCACGGACGGGCAAGAGTGCCCGTCCCCACACAAGCCCAGCACCTTCCGCCCGGGCCTAAGATAGCGGTGATGCGGCGTGCAGCGAGAGAAGTAGCTAAGAGCTAACAGCTAAAAGCTAAAAGCTCACTTCTTGTACTGAGTGGGTTGCGGGCCTTCTTCCAGGGTTTTGCGGTCCCAGATCCAGCCTTCGCGGGTGTAGCTGGCGAGTTCGAAGTCCTGGGTGAGTTCGAGGGCGTCGACGGGGCAGGCGTCCTCGCAGAGGCCGCAGAACATGCAACGGCTCAGGTCGTAGGTGAAATTGGTGAGTTCTTTGCGGCGGGTGTGCTCGTTGCGCTCGCTGGAAACCACGATCAAGTTCTCCGGACAGGCCAGCGCGCACAGGTCGCAGGCAATGCACATGGTCTCGTTGGTGTCCGGGTTGACGTTGAGGCGAGGCGCGCCGCGGTAACGCTCGGCCACCTGCGGGCGCTCCAGCGGATACTGCTCGGTATAGATTTCCTTGGGATCCTGGTAACGGAATGTGACCTTCAGGCCTTGCAGCAGGTCAACCAGGAAGACTTTCCGAAGCAGGTTCGTCATCTCCATATCGCGGTAAGCATATCATTAAACCGCCGATCGCTTGTAGAGCAGGTGCTTCTGACGAATGAGTTGGAACTTGGTCAGGTCTTCCTGTACAGCCGCTCCTGATTATGCAGGGTTGGTTTACGTAGCCTTGTTTGGACGCATCCAACATTCTAAGATTCGACGAATCGAATTCGTACAACGACTCAGTCAGCAAGGAGGTGCGCTCGTGATTTGCGAATACGGTTGCAGCGCGCTCCTCCGCAAATGGCTCACAATCTCACTGCTGCTCGCCTCGCCCCTGCTCTGCTTAGCAGCCCAACGCCAGACAGTTCGTGTGTTTCACGGACCTTACCAGAAGTGGCTCGATGAGGATGTCCGCTGGATTATTACTGATCAGGAGCGCGCTGATTTCAAGAAACTGTTATCCGACAAACAACCAGACCCTGTCATTGATGCATTCATCGAAGCATTCTGGGAGCGCCGCAACCCCACGCCAGGGTCGCCCGAGAATAAATTCAAGGAGGAACATTACCAGCGTATTGCGTACACCAATCAACACTTTGCCGAGGAGATTCCAGGCTGGAAAACCGACCGTGGCCGCTTTTATATCATGTACGGTCCACCGGAGAACATTGAACGTCAGCCGCCGGCAGGAAAGCCACAGCCCGACGCCAGCGGCCCGAAGAAGGACTTTGGTTCTGAGGTATGGCATTGGGAATACATTGAAGGGTTGGGACACGACGTAACTCTAAGATTCGTGGATACGTGCGGATGCGGCGAGTACCACCTCGCAGGCGGTGACGCCAAGTAGGCTGAATCGGTTAACAGGCAGGACCTCAACTTAGTAGATCAGGTACTTCTTTCGTACCAGTCCGAACCTGGACAAGTCTTCCTGCCAATCCTGCGCAATGCGGCGTGGATCCTGGCCTGCAACGAGGGCGTCGAACGCGGCCTCGTTCACGAGCAAGTCTGCCATGCGATCGATTTTGAAGTCTGCTGGGTAGAGTTTGTGAAGAGCGGCGGCGAGTTCCATGCCAAGTTCGGGCGCGTCGAGATTGTTGCGCTCGGTGAGCAGGATGTTCACGCCTTGGCACTGCTGGCCGCTGTAGACGCTCGACGACGGCGTGAATGTGACTGGGACGAAGCGAACTCCTGCGATGCCACGCGCATTTAAGTATGAGGCCAGCTCGCGACTCTTGATCCAGGGAGCGCCGACCAGCTCGAACGGCGTGTCGGTTCCGCGGCCTACGGAAACGTTGGTGCCTTCGATGAGCGCGACGCCGGGATAGAGCCCTGCTTCGGTGACGCTGCGCAGATTCGGCGACGGATTCACCCAGCTGAGCCCGGTGGAATCGAACCAGTCGCCGCGCTGCCAGCCTTCCATTTGGACGACCGTGAGTTTCGCGTTGATGTTGCGTTCGGTGTTGAACATCTTCGCGAGCTCGCCAATGGTCATGCCGTGGCGAACAGGCACGGTCCAGTAATTGGTAAACGTCTCGTGGCCTGCATCGGAAACTGGGCCTTGCACGAACGATCCGGTGATGGGATTGGGGCGGTCGAGGACGATGATCTCGATTCCTGCTTTGGCGGCGGCTTCGAGGAAATATCCCAGCGTGGTTTCGTAGGTGTAGAAGCGCGCGCCGGCGTCCTGAATGTCGAACACGATGGCGTCGAGATTTTTGACGACATCTTCGGGAGGACGCCGCGCGGCGTCGATTGCGCCGTAGACACTGTAGACGGCGACGCCTGTCGCCGCATCTTTCGAGTTGTTGATGTCGGTGGTGTCGACGGTTCCGGTGACGCCGTGCTCGGGACTAAAGATGGCGTCGAGCGATATGCCAGCGGCTTGAGCCAGGACGTCATGTGCCAGCACATCAATGGTGCGGTGGCCGTCGGCATCTACTCCGGTCTGGTTGGTCACGAGTCCGATGCGCTTCCTGGTGGCGGGGACCTGCGGCGCTGACGCGGGGGTGGAGGTTGGGGCGGGTTGGGCAATATCTTGCGGCGCGCCTTTCAAGACCGCGTTGACTGAGGCGGCCGAAGCATCGTTAGGAACGTTGGTAGGGGCATCACTCGGAACAGTGCTCGGAGCGTTCCTGGAAACATTCGTCGAAATGTTTTTCAATACGTCGAATCCGCGAGCTTCCAGAATATCGATGCCGTTCTTCACGCTGCCGTTGCGATTTCCGAAGCGGCGGCCCGCGCTCTGGGCTTCGTTGTAGCCGGTGATGCTCTGCCAGCGCAGCTTCTCCCTTTCATCGGAGGTCAGGGGCAGGGCGGCAGCTACTTCTGTGGCCACTTTCGAGCGCAGCGCGATGGCATTGCCCTTGCCGCGGGGATGGACGGCGTTGGTGAGCAGGATGATGTAGGTCTGGGTTGTGGGATCGATCCACATCGAGGTTCCAGTGAAGCCGGTGTGGCCGAACGAGCCGACCGGCAGCAAGTCGCCGCGATTCGAAGAGAATGGGGAGTCGATGTCCCAGCCGAAGCCGCGCAGCACTGGAGCTGCGGGAGGTTGTTCGGGCGTGGTCATCTTCTCGACGATGAGTGGCGAGAGAATGCCGTCGCCGCCGTTGAGCAAGGCCTGGGCAAATTTTGAGAGATCGTCGGCGGTGGAGAACAGGCCAGCGTGCCCGGCGACGCCGCCCATGCGGCGGGCGGTGGGATCGTGCACCACGCCGCGCAGCATGTGTTCATTTTCGTCGTACTGGGTAGGCGCGATCTTCGGCTTCCATGATGCCGGCGGGGTGAACCGCGTGTGCAGCATTTTGAGCGGGGTGAAAATATGCTGCGCGGCGTATTGATTCAGCGTTTCGCTCGTAACCTTTTCTACCAGCGCACCCAGCACGATGAAATTGATGTCGCTGTACAGGAACGTTGAGCCCGGCGGATCCTGTAGAGTTTCGGAGAAGGCCATGCGATAGGCCGTCTCTTTCCCTTCCCACGGGATTTTCAGATCCAGATCAGGCTCCAGGCCGGAATAGTGCGTCAGGAGCTGCCGGACGGTGATGTCGTCTTTGCCGTTCTGAGCGAACTCCGGCAGGTACTTCGCCACGGGATCGTTCAGGCGAACCTTTCCTTGCTGCACCAGTTGCATGAGGGCGGTGGTGGTGGCGATTACTTTGGTCAGCGAGGCGAGGTCGAAGATTGTATCCAGGGTCATGGGTTCGCGCTTCGGCTCGAGAGCGCGGCTGCCATAGGCCTTGCGATAGGCAACCTTGCCGTTGTGACCCACGAGCAGGACAGCGCCCGGAATGTTGCCGTCGGCGATCGCCTGCTGGATGATGTTGTCAACTGTGGCCAGGCGGACCGGTGAAGAGTCAGCGGAGGCCACGACGGAAAGTTTGGGCTCCGCGTTGGAGAGCGGGACGCCTGCGGCGCTAACTGCCGCGAGCGCAATCAGGACGAACTCGATGATTGCGAGGACAGCCTTACGCGCACGCGCCGGGAAATGCGCCCGTCTGGCGCAGCGCTGGTGCAAGCGGATCGCAAGGTCGCTCACCCGCCCTCGCCGCATTCGGGATGACATGCGGTTGGGGGTGGTCGCTGGCTGCGTGAGCGAATTTGAGAGCGAGTTGGGGTTGATGGAGAGGATGCCTTGACTTTACACAACGGTGGCAGGGCGACTCAAGAAACTCAAGTAAGGGGGTACCGTAAATACCAATTGAACGACGGAGATGAACGTGCCTTTACCGGCTCCGGCAAGTTCTGCTATAAACCGCTCAGACCGCGAACTCTTCCCAGGAAAGCGCATTCGCCTGAACCGCACCGATTCAGCTTCTTTAGCGCCGCTGATTCCCGCCTGGCAGAGCCAGGATCGGCATCTTTCTTCTGCTTTTTCCGTTGTGGAGACCGCCATTGGCGCCCGCGCGTTTCCCGGGGCCTCGGTTGCAGTGACCTATCGCGGAAAGCTGGTGGCGCTCAAAGCGTTTGGGCGGTTTACTCACGATCCGCATTCGCCTCGGGTCACGCCTGCCACGCTGTTTGATTTGGCTTCTATCTCCAAGGTCGTGGCGACCACGACCATGGCCATGATTCTGTACGAACGCGGACTGCTCGACCTGGACGCGCCGGTCGTGGGGATCGTTCCTGAGTTTGGCGGAGGGCTGGCCGGGGAAGAGCGCGATCCACGCCGCGGGCTTGTGACGTTTCGCATGCTGCTCGGCCACAGCTCTGGGCTGCCGGCTTATGAAAAGCTGTTTTTGAAAGCCCGTGGCCGCGAGCAGTTGTTGCAGGCGGCCTTTATTACGCCGCTTGCTACAGATCCCGGCACGCGGGCCGTGTACAGCGATATAGGATTCATCCTTCTCGGCCAGGCGCTCGAACGGCTGGCTGCAGAGCCGCTCGACCGCTTTTGCCAGCGCGAGATTTTCGGGCCGCTGGCCATGGCCCACACTACATACAATCCGCCGCCCGAGTGCCGGGCTCACGTTCCTCCGACCCAGGACGATCGCACCTTTCGCAAGCACATAGTCCAGGGTGAGGTGCAGGACGAGAACGCCAGCGTGCTGGGCGGGGTGGCCCCCCACGCCGGAGTTTTTTCTACTGCGGAAGATCTCGCTCGCTTCGCGCACGCCATGATTAGCGGCGGGCATCCGATTCTGCGGCCTGAGACAGTTGCTCTTTTTACTCGTCGCGAGGGGCCTGCGGGCAGTTCACGGGCTCTGGGGTGGGATACGCCTTCGGCACCATCGCAGTCCGGGAAATACTTTTCGGCGCAGTCGTATGGTCACCTCGGATACACGGGAACCTCTCTGTGGATCGACCCCGTACGCCAACTTTCTGTAATCTTGTTGACGAACCGGACCTGGCCCGACGCGGACGAAGTTTCGAAACAGGCGATCAAGAAAGTTCGGCCACGGTTTCACGACGCGGTCGTGGAAGCCTTGGACGCGGCAGGTTGAAAGGAAGCGGTTGAAAAGCAAGAAAGACAAGCCTACGGGCGACCTTCGGCGACTGCGCACGGAGCAGTCCCACCCGGGCGCCGACGATCTCGACCGCAAGTCGGCGCTGGAGATTGCCAGCTTGATCAACGCCGAAGACGCGGTGGTGGCGCCGGCGGTGCGCCGGGCTTTGCCGCAGGTCGCTCGCGCGATCGATCTGGTCGCTGCCGGACTCCGGCATGGCGGACGGCTCATCTACGTGGGCGCCGGGACCAGCGGACGCATTGGCGCGCTCGACGCTTCCGAGTGCCCTCCGACTTTCAACGTAGACCCGCGGACGGTGCAGTACATTATTGCGGGTGGGCCAAAGGCGCTGGCGTCCGCGACAGAGGCCAGCGAGGACGACGAAGAACTGGGCCGCGCCGAAATGAAGAAACGGAAGCCGGGCAAGCATGATGTGGTGATCGGAATCGCCTCCAGCGGGCGCACGCCGTTTACTGTCGCTGCGGTTGCCGAGGCTCGACGACGCGGCGCTAAAACCATTGCCCTCACCTGCAACCGCAGGTCGCCGCTGGAACGGGCTGCGCATTTTGCCATCGTGACGGAAGTGGGGCCGGAGGTACTGGCGGGATCGTCGCGCATGAAAGCTGGCACAGCCCACAAGATGGTTCTGAATATGATTTCGACCGGAGCGATGACCCGGCTGGGGTATGTCTTCGGAAACCTCATGGTGAATGTGGCTCCGAAGAACGAAAAGCTGACGCAGCGGGCGATCGCCATTCTGGAGCGGTCTACGGGAGCCGATTCGGACTGCGCTCGGAACGCGCTGGAGGCTTCGGGACGGCGGACGCCGGTCGCGCTGGTGATGCTGGCTGCGGGGGTGAGTCGGGACCGGGCGAGCGCTGAGCTGAAGCGCGCCAAGGGGCATGTGCGGCAGGCGATTGCGGCGGCTAGAGTGGAGTGAACCGGGGCGCTTTTTCATGGGCATAATCTAGTTAAGCTGTCGGCGAAACCCCAGTCGAGCGTTGCTCGACCTGGTCGGGCAAGAGTGCCCGTCCCCACACGAGCATTCTTATAAGCGTCGCTTTCCCCGGTAGGCCGTGCCCTCCCGATTAACCATCTTTTTGGTCGTTCCCCGCTAGAATGGAATTTCACCAAGGACTGATCCCCTAGGGGTTCGATCACCCAGGCCTTGGATGACCCGGGACTTACAGATATGGATAAACTCGTCATTCGCGGCGGGGAGCCGCTGCTGGGCACGATCCGCGTGAGCGGTGCAAAGAATGCAGCGCTTCCCTGCATGGCTGCCGCGCTGCTCACCGAAGAGCCTGTGATTCTGGAAAATATTCCGCAAGTGCGGGATATTCAAACCACGCGCAACTTGCTGGCCGCGATGGGCGCGGAAGTGGAACTCGGCTATGGGCGGGCGCAGCACCGCACCACCATTCATTGCAAGACTCTGGCCGCGCCCGAAGCCAGTTATGAACTGGTGAAGACTATGCGGGCCTCGACGCTTGTCCTGGGCCCGCTGGTGGCGCGTTGCGGTCACGCCCGGGTTTCGCTTCCGGGCGGTTGCGCGATTGGGTCGAGGCCGATCGATCTGCACATCAAGGGACTCGAACAGCTGGGCGCGAAGATCACCCAGGATCACGGCTACGTGGAGGCGAGCGCGACTCGCCTCAAAGGCGCAGAGATCGTTTTCGACAAGATCACCGTCACCGGCACAGAAGATTTGCTCATGGCCGCGACACTTGCCGAAGGCGAAACGGTAATGAAGAATTGCGCACGCGAGCCTGAGGTCGCCGACCTCGCCGACCTGCTCAACAAAATGGGGGCGAAGATCGAAGGGGCGGGCACTTCTACGATTCGCGTGAAGGGCGTGAGCAAGTTGAAGGGAGCGAAGCATCGCATCATTCCCGATCGCATCGAGGCTGGGACGTTCATTATTGCGGGCGCGATGACGGGAGGCGATCTCAACATTACGGGATGCGATCCGGCTCACCTGGGCGCGCTGCTCGACAAGTTGAAGGAAGTCGGGGTCAAGACCAAGTCGCACGGCGATTCCGTGCGCGTGATGGGCGACAATCCGTTTACCGCTGCCGACATGACGACTGAGGAGTACCCCGGGTTCCCTACCGACTGCCAGGCGCAATTCATGGCGCTGGCCACGCAGGCGGAAGGCATGTCCGTGATTACGGAGAATATTTTCGAGAACCGCTTTATGCACGCGCAGGAACTGGTGCGCATGGGCGCGAACATCAAGATTGAGGGGCGGCGAGCCGTGGTGCACGGCAAGAGTCCGTTGAGCGCGGCGGCCGTTCTGGCTTCGGACTTGCGCGCATCCGCGTCGCTGGTGCTGGCTGCGCTGGTGGCTGACGGAGAGACCATCATTGACCGCGTGTATCACCTCGATCGCGGATATGAAAATATCGAGGAGAAACTGCGCGGCGTGGGCGCGGAGATCAAGCGGATTGGGGAGATGTTTCCTCGGCGGCGCGGAGCCACGGGATAGGGTGTAGCTGAAGTTCAACCACCCAAAGTCAAACACCCTACGCTACTCAACAATCAAGCACGCCGCGAGAGACGAACCGTTTCTTTCCTCACGACCGCGTTAACTTCTCAATCAATTCCCGATGTCGCGGATAACGCTTCGTTAGCTCTTCCCTCTTGGCCAGTTCAAAATCCGCGAATTCAAAGCCTGGGGCCACGGTGCAGCCGACCAGCGCAAACGACTCTCCATCGCCTACCTGCGAGGCGAACCAGCATCCTGCTTTTACCACCGGTTGCAGTTCTTCGCCTGCTTCCGGATCGCTTCCCAGCAGAATCTTCGAATAGTTCCCGGACTCGCCGATCAGGTGCACGACCAGCGGCGCGCCCACGTAGAAATGCCACAGTTCGTCGGAGCGCAGGCGGTGGAAAGCGGAAAAGTTCTCACCCTGGAGCAGGAAATAGATCGCTGTCGACGCCGCACGCGGGCCGGTGAACCGCGGCGGAAGGGCCTGCTGGGGCAAGATCAGATCGGCTCTATAGGTCTGCCGGTAGAAGCCGCCTTCGGGGTGGGGTTGCAGACTTAGTTTCTGAATCCAGTATTTGGCGTCTCTTTTCATTCGGGAATCGAACCCATGAGGATTGGATGCAGCCGGCAAAACCAGCGGCAAGAGTGCCCGCTCCACACAACCTAACCCACAAAACCTGCACACACAACCTGACCCACCAATTTTCCCGAAACGTTTTTTCATGTCCTTGCACTATGCCGGTGAGACGAGACTCTATGTCCTCTCCACCAACCACCCTTTGCCGCCGAATCGCAGCCTGAAAAGTGCGGTGAACTCCTTTCTCTCAGGTATACCAGCCTAGTGCGGGAAGCCCCACCCTTGCATCCTCTGCAAGGGTGGGGGAATTTTTTCTAGCGTTCTTCTTTACCTTCTTGTTTATGTTTTTCTTTGCGTTCTTTGCGGCACGTCTTTGCGCACTCTGCGGTTAAAAGCTTTTTGCTTCGCGGCAGAGGACCCATAAAGTCAGATCACGAATAGCGTAATAGCGCGAAGCGGGTGGGTGATCGGCTAGACTGCAGGCGTTTCTGTCAGCTTGCCTGCTACTTGAGCGAGGGCGTCTTCCAGGCCGTTGGCGCTGGGAACGCCGCCCTGGGCCATATCCTTGGTGCCACCGCCGCGGCCACCGAGTTTTGCCATGGTCTCTTTCAGCAGCGCGCCCATGTCATGAGGCTGGCCCGCGGATTGGGCGAAGATGAGCGAGGGCTGCGGGGATGTGGTTGCCAGCAGGGCGATGGCGTTCGGCGCCTGGCGCGTCACCTTCTGCGCCAGCAGTTTGAGGAAATTGAGGTCGCGGTCGGCAAAGGTGCGGACTATCAGTTTGCGGCTGCTTTGTTTGGGAGTTTCCGCAAGCAGAGTTGCGGCGTGGGCTGCTGCGAGTTCTTCGAGCGACTGTTCGCGCTGCTTGCGCAGAGACTTGATTTCGTCGAGGGCTTTGCGGGCTTGTGTGGGAACGTCGTAGATGTTGGCGGAAAAAAGCGCGGCGGTTTCGGAGAGCATGGTGAAATCGCGGCGCGCGGTGGCGACGGCGCGCTGGCCGGCGACGAATTCCACGCGCCATCCCTGGCGAACTTTTTCCGTTTTGCGCAGCAGTACGCTGGCGATTTGTCCAGTCTGATTGACGTGCGTGCCGCCGCAGGCGGTGAGGTCGAAATCGTGGATGTCGATGATGCGAAGCTCGTCGCGTTCCGTGGGCGGAAGTTTGCGCAGGCCGAGCTTTCCTGCTTCGTCGCGGGTGACGTAGCTGACGTTGACGGGGCGATTCTCCAGGATGATTTCGTTGGCTAGTCTCTCAGCGGATTCGACTTGCTCTTTGGTCAGCGTGGGCGTGTCCAGATCGCTGATGTCCAGATCAATGGAGCAGTAGTCGTCGGCCATGTGGAACGAGACGGTTGGAATGTTGAAGAGACGGATGAAGGCGGCCGAGAGCACGTGCTGGCCTGAGTGCTGCTGCATGTGATCGCGGCGGCGAGTGGCGTCAATCTGGCCGCGGACGCGGGTTCCGGGCTTCAAGGATCCCTTGTCGAAATCGCGCTCGGCTTCGATGTAGTGGACGACGCGGCCATCTTCGGCATCGGCGACTTCAGTGACGCGGAGCTTGCCGGAGGCAGATGTGAGCCATCCCGTATCGTGAATCTGGCCTCCGCTGGTGGGATAGAAGGCGGAGCGGTCGAGAATGAGCGCCGGGCGGGGAGAGTTAGCGACCTCGCGCACTTCGGCGTCGAAGTCGTAGAGGAAGGAGTCGTGGTAGTAGAGGCGCGTGGTCACGGGAAAATGTTTATTAAACCACAGAGGTCACAAAACACGCAGGAACATCATCAGAAGAGCTCTACCCCAAACGCGAATACGAAGGCGAGGCTCGATGTTACAGAATCAGAACAGAAGATCACTGAAATTGAGGCAGTGGTGAAGAATGCACCACCCTTACTAGTCCGTTGGGGATGTGCGCTAAGAGAATGACAGACGCACAGTTACAATGTGCGCGTCGGTTTATGTGATGTTTCTAATGTTCGCGTCGGTTTATGTGATGTTTCTGTTGTTCGCTCTGCGTAACAAGACTCAATTTACCTCGTCAGAACACGTCTTATGTGCGACAGTCATACCTAAGGAATTCTGCTCCTCGCAGATTTCAAAGAAGGCCCGTACGTCTCGAGTAGGCGCACAGAATTACACACACAGACACACAGGAGGTGCGATATGCGTTCTCGGACGATGCGCCTTGCGCGTTTGATCGTTTTTGTCTGGTTGCTCGTGGTTTTCCCCGGAGCAGAAATCTCTCGCGCAACGTGTGACACAGTCTACAACAATCAGGGTCCATACTATACACTCCACTGCTTTGACGACGAGGATTGTAATCTTCATAGCCAATCCCTCGAGTGCCAGGAAGAAGATTGCACAAATTGCCTGCATCAGCAGACGGGCTACAGTCAGTATTGCGTCGAGTACTATGACTGCGGCATTATCGAAGGCTGCTACAACACCATCTGTACCTAGCCCGGTGTCGCATCGAAGCAGGTGCGCCAAGTATAAGGAGGTCAGCATGCGAGGAGTTGTCGGTTTAGGGATCATCGCACTTGGGTGTGTCGGCTTGGCTGTCGTTTGCATGACGCGCCAAGTCGCCGCTAATGAACTAGGAACTGTCAAGCCATTCACTGCGACCGTGAGCGAAGTAAAGTTTAACTCCAACGGTGTGGCCAGGCATAGAGAAACGTATGTTGTCGGGTTCCGCGCTGATGGGTCGAATGTGACTGACTACCATCGCACATTGCCAAATGGCCAAACCTCAGAAGTTAAGATGGTTGAGGACGTTAAGGCTGGACGCAGAGTTGCTGTTGATTATCCAACTGAGTCTACGTCAACTTATCCTCTCCCTTCGAATTACTCGGCTATGATGGCAAGGCTCGCATCGGCCTGCGGCGCCAATGCGGCCTCTAATGAGCCGCCAATACTCGGGTATCAGGTTGTCTTAGTACATGAGGGCCATACTTATGGAAACGGCGCGAGCAACGTGCGTGACCATTGGGAAGCTCCGGCACTCAACTGTTTCGCGCTCCGCAGCGTCGAGTTTGCCACGCGAAAACCAGGCGAAAGCGCGCCGCATAATGAAGCGGAGGTCACCAACATACTCCTTGGAGAACCGGACCCCACCCTGTTCTCGATCCCACAGACCTTTGTGGAGCGGTCACCCTCGGAGCGTCATGCGGAGTTTGAGAGAAGATTTGGTCTGCATGCGCCGACGCCGCCGCAGGCTGATGACGTGTATTTTTCGAGTCGACAAAAAATGAACTAGTCAGCCCTATGTTCGGCTGATCGAACTCCGGCTCGAGATCAGGCGGACTCGGGTCGTCAATAAGGGCCAATGATGCCGCCGATTGGGCGAGTGATCGGCGTTGGCACCTGCGCCGACGAGTCGATCGCTACTACACTCGCGTCGAGAATATCCAGATATTTCAGACCGCTGCCGGTGTTGAACAGGACTACTGTGTCGTCGGGTTTGAAGAATCCGGTGGCGCGGAGTTTGCGGTAGGCCACCAGCGACGCGGCGCCTTCGGGGGCGGCGAAGATGCCTTCGACTTTCGACCAGTGGCGAGTGGCGTCGAGAAGTTCCGGGTCGGTGGCGGTGACGGCAGTGCCGCCGCTCTTTTTCAGGATGTCGAGAATCAGATAGTCGGCGTAGGGCTTAGGGACACGCAGACCCGCCGCTATCGTGAAAGCATTGGACCACAGTTCGGACTCCGGCTTGCCTTCATCCCATGCTTTAACGATAGGGGCGCAACCGGCTGATTGCACGACGATCATCTTCGGGCGCTCGGAGCCAATCCAGCCCAGCTTTTCCATCTCCTCGAAAGCCTTCCACATGCCCAGCAAACCAACACCGCCGCCTGTCGGATAGATGATGCCCTTCGGAATCTGCCAGCCGAGTTGTTCGGCGACTTCGTAGCCCATGGTTTTCTTGCCTTCGACGCGGTAGGGCTCTTTGGTGGTGCTGACGTCGAACCAGTGTTCTTCTTCCCACTTACGCGCGTCTTTTTTCAGGTCGGCGACTTTGCGGGCGCAGTCGCCGATCAGGCCGTCGACCAGCGTGACGTGGGCGCCGTAATAGTCGCACTCGATGCGGTTGGCGATGGGGACGTCTTTCGGCATGAAAATGTGGGCTTCGAGTCCGGCAGCGGCGGCGTAGGCGGCGAGGGCTCCGGCGGCGTTGCCGGCGGAGGGGATGGCGAGTTTCTTCAAGCCAAAATGGCGAGCCATGGTGACTGCGGCGGAAAGGCCGCGGGCTTTGAATGACCCGGTGGGGTTGAGGCCTTCGTCCTTGATGAAGACGTTGGGATACTCGCGGCTGGCGAGCATGGGAGTGAAACCTTCGCCGAGCGTGACGGGATCGGCTTCGGGAAGGATGGCGTCGTAGCGCCACATGGTGGGGGCGCGTCCGGCGAGGTTCGCGGCGGAAAAATTGCGTTTGATGGCGGCGAGATCGTAGCGGGCGTAGAGGATGCCGGCGTCATTAGGGCACACGGTCTGCGGGCGGCTGGCGGGGAAATGGTGGCCGCAACGGGTGCATTCCAGGTGGGTAAGGCGAGGCATGCAACTCACAGATTAACATTTTGGACGCAGGCGAGGGCTTCGGGCTTCGACTGACGGGTTTCGGCGAAGTCGATCTCAGTTCTTAGTGCTCAGTTCTCGGTTCTCAGTGCCCGGCAAGACCGTTCAGTAACGGGGCCGATGTCTGGACGCTAGGCTTCCGCTTTGCCATCGTTGGTCAAGAATCGCCAGCCGAGTAAGGCAACTCTGGGCCTACCCGCGAAAGTTGAGCGATCTCAGCCTTCGGTGAGGTCTTTGGGGGTGCCTGGTTTAGGCGCGTCTTTAACTTCTTCTTTGGCGGACATGGCGGACTTGAAGCCGCGGATACTTTCTCCGAGGCCTTGCCGAGTTCGGGAAGCTTCTTCGGACCGAAGACGAGCAGTGCGATTCCGAATACGACGAGCATGTGCATGGGTTGAAACAGTCCTTCAAACATGATGACTCCTTTTCGGGCTTTGGCTTTCGGGTTTCGGCCAAGCAAATCGTTCTCGTTCCCGGCTCTCAAAAATCCCGATCGGCGACTTCGGGTTTGCGCTCTCCGGTCTCGAGTTCCCCACACTTCGCAAAGAACGCGAAGGATGGGGAACCCATCATTCAACCTGTCAACTTGTTATCAGCTCGCGGGATCGGTTGCCAGGCTTCTTAGAAATCGCCGAAGCCCGACAGCGGAAGCCCGAGGCCCGCTCTCTACACGCCGCGCTGCGCCGCGTCCGCGGCTTCGGCAAGTTCCTTGACTGCGGAAAAGAACTCGGGCGATTGGCCGATGAAGAGTCCGTCTGCAGTGAGGGCCCGAACCGCTCCCATGGCCACGCCATTCGTATTGGTGGGACGAATGATGGAACACGGCGGGAACTTCGGGCTGAGAAACGGACAGGGTTCGGGCATGATCAGGTTCCCCTGCAAGGACTCGGGCTGGTTGGCCGCGAGTTGCTTGAAGGCGACCTTGGCTCCGGTAACGTGATCGACGTCGGTTAATGTCAGCACGTTGCCGGCCTTGTCATGCCAGGTCTGGAAGTGCGAAGTTTCCACGGGGCCGATGCTGAGCAGAATGCGCAGAACATCTATGTTGGTAACGCGCTGCGCCAGCGAAGGATAAAGACTGCTGCCACCCTGCTCGATGAAGGCGAAGTGGAATCCCGCGGTGAATGCGATGGACTTGATGCGGTCGGAAACGTTGAGGGGCGCAATGTGGGCGGGACCTTCCAAGTCATCGTCTGTTCTGGGAATAGCGGTGCGGTTCACGATGGTCTCGGCTTGCGCGAAGGCAAATTTGGAAAGATCGGGGTTATTGGAGGCGCTGCGGTAGCGGGTCCAGAAGCTGGTGTCGACGGTGAGATTCATCAGGTTGGTGAGGCGGCCAAGGTCGCGCGCGCCCGTGGCTTTGCTGCTGGGCAGGTTGGCGAATGGCGAAAGGTCAACCGGCTCGGCGCCGATGGATTCGAGGTAGGCGTTAATGAAAGCCTGGTGACTCAACTCGTCGTCGGTGTTGTCGTGAATGTACTGCGGCATGTCGCCGTCGAGAATCTGCAGCGCAGTCTGGTAATCGGCGCTGCCGCCGCCGATGCCCGACTCTTCGGCGTCCTGGACTCCACCGAGTTCGGTGTATTGGATCCACAGATCGCTTTCAAGAATTTCCGCGGCCGCCAGAAAGCGGAGGATGGCAATGTCGCCCTTGGTGACGGCAGGGCCGGAAGAGTCCTGTCCAAAAGCCGCGAGGCTTTCGGCCATGATCCCCGCTCCGACCGTGGCCGCGGCGCCGGCCATGCCGCCTTTCAGAAACGACCGTCGATTAACCCTGCTGCGCGTGAAAGTATCGCCGAGTGCGTTGTTGGAAGAATGCGCCGTCCCGGAAGCGGAGAGAGCGGGAGTGAGGTCTTCATTGGCCATGATGGATGCTCCAAATTTTGGGATTGAAATGCCGCGATTCCGGCAGGGATTCGATGCCGCGGTGACAACACAGTAGAGCGGCGGAAATGCGCGAGTGTCACGTGCGCGTCGTCAGTTTGTAAAAGATTGGTCGGGGGGAATGCGGGCTTCGGCTTTCGGGCTTCGGCGCGAGCCGACAGCTCTTAGCTCTTAGAAAGCGTTGAAATCGGATGATTGTCTGAATTGCAAGTGTTTCGTCGGGTTCGCTGAAGCCCGATTGCCGACGCCCGAAGCCCGACTTACTGCACGCGAAGGCGGGCCAGCAGCAGATGTGCTTTGCGGAACCACGGACGCTCGCGGCGGCGGAGATAGCCGGGCATGCTGTTTCGTTTGTCGAGGATTTTTTGCGCCCACTCGCGGGCTTCGGCGATGCGCCGTTGCGATTGCAGGAAGAGCGCATAATTGTAATAAGTCTCGGAGATGGTGGAGGTCTGGGTAGCCTGCTGAAACAGAGCTGCGGCTTTGTCTGGTTGGCCAGTGTTGGCGTAGGCATGAGCCAGCAGGCCTTTGGCTCGGTGGAAGTCATAGTTAGGCTCGGCGGCCACGACGCGTTCGAGGTCGGGAACTGCGGCGGCGAAGTCTCCGAGTTCGATTTCGGCGATGGCGCGGCGGTAGAAGGGATCGGGGTGATCGGTGCGGGCAGAAATGGCTTTGTCATAAGCGGCGCGGGCGCGTTGAGAGTTGCCATCGTCGAGATAGAGCAGGCCGAGTTCCTCATAGTTGCCGGCGGAAGGGTTGTCGAGAATGGCGCGCTCGAGTTCGCGAATGCGGCGGCGGCGAGGAAAAACCTGGAACTCAGTGCGGAGCAGGCTGGCGTCGGGAATGACTTCGACGGCGATATAGACCAGAGCGCCGATCCATCCGCCGATCAGAACGATGAAAAGCCAGTACGTGTCGGGACGGCGACGGATGAAATGGACGATGGCAAAAGCCTGGAGAATGAATCCCCACCAGTGGGCGAAGAGGAAGAGGAGTCCCATGGAGAGCGAAATATAGCATGAGGCGGCGTCCGGCTTCCGGCTCTCGGCTTCCGGAACAGGGGAACTGGAAGGCGATGTTAGAATCGATGATGGTGACCCTTACCAATCCTTGCATCCGGCTGCTGGCGACGGATATCGACGGTACTCTGCTCAATCCACAATTTCAGATTTCTGAGGGCGACCTGGCGGCGCTGCGGCGGGCGCACGCTGCGGGGATTGAGATTGTACTGGTCACTGGGCGGCGGCATACGTTCGCGTTGCCGATTGCGAAGCAATTGGGATTTGATTTGTGGCTGATCAGTTCGAATGGGGCGGTGACGCGGTCGCTGGGCGGAGAGACGTTTCACCGCGACATGATGCCGGCGGATATTTGCCGGCGGCTGTGTCTCGCAATGCAAGAGTTTCGCGGGCACGCCGTTCTTACGTTTGATCAGGAAACGAAGGGCGCGATCGTGCTGGAGCGGATGGATGAGCTAGGCGCGAGCATCCGGCGCTGGCTGGAAAAGAATATGGAGTACATCGAGTTTGTGGTGCCCATTGAGAATTCGCTGTTGACTGATCCAGTGCAGGCCATGTTCTGCGGGACGGTGGCGCGGATGGTCGAGGTGCGGCGTGGCATTGACGTCTGCGGACTGGACGGAGAGATCACGGTGCTGCGAACGGAATATCCGGATCGGGATCTGTCGATGATCGACGTGCTGCACGGAGGGTGCTCGAAAGGCCGAGCGCTTGGACGCTGGGCGGCGCATCGGGGATTTGGGCGCGAAGAGGTCATGGCCATCGGAGATAACTACAACGACATTGAGATGCTTGAGTTCGCCGGGTATCCGGTTATCATGGGGAATGCCTGCGCCGAGCTGCTGGAGCGCGGGTGGAAAGTGACGCGCGGGAACCATGCGTGCGGAGTGGCTGGGGCGGTGGAGTGGGCTCTGGACGGGACTGGGGCTGCGGCTGTCGAGCTTCAAGCTTCGGCGGAACAAGGGTAGGCTTTCACCAATTGCTGTCGCGACGACTCGTTATGTCCGCAGACACGAGGCTAGCAAGACGCAAATGACACATTCGGCTTCATGGCGCTGGCAACTGCCTATGATCGCGCTGGCAGTAGTGTCTTCACTTCCCTGCTGGGCGAGCGAGATGGCGGTGCTGCGCAACGGATTTTCGATTCGGCATGAGCGGCGCGAAGTGATCGGCGGAATCACCCGGCTCTATGTGAAGGCGGATGGATCGAGCTACGTGGATGTGCCAACGGCGGAGATTGAACATTTTGAAGAGGACGAGAATACTGCCACGGGGAATCAGGCTTCGGGCTCCGGGCTCCGAGCCTCAGCTGAAACTCAGATGTTTGATCTCGTTGCGGGCTGCCGCGCCAGCACTCTTGACGGTTCGCCGAAGCCCGATTGCCGAAGCTCGAAGCCCGATCTTAATGAACTGGTCAATGCGGCAAGCGGGCGCTACCGGCTGGATCCGGATCTGGTAAGCAGTGTGATTAAGGCGGAGAGCGGATTCAACGTGCGGGCGGTTTCTCCCAAGGGAGCGCAGGGGTTAATGCAGTTGATGCCCGATACAGCCTTGAAGCTGGGAGTGCCGGATGCGTTCGATCCGCAGGCGAATGTGGAGGGTGGCACCCGTTATCTGCGAGAACTGCTGGAGCGCTACAACTTTGATCTGGTCAAGGCGCTGGCCGCTTACAATGCGGGACCTTTGCGGGTGGAGCAGTATGGCGGCGTGCCCCCGTATCACGAGACGCGGGCGTATGTGGCGCGCGTGGTGAAGGATTTTAATAAAAAGAAAAAAGTGGAGCAGAAGAGCACCGGCGGGCAGGATAGATTGAAGCAAGAAAGCGCGACGACGGCAACGAAGGCCCGGACACGTGTCGCGACCTCCAAGCCGCAAAGTTCCCGGCCGCAGGTGCAGGCGAAGGCGAGCGATTAACTGCTGACGGCTGAAGCCCTATTTATTTCCGACGCTTAGGCGGCGCTGAAGCGCCGCTCTTTCAGGTAACCGCAACGCACCGCACTCCCAAGCGATTTTCCACAGATCTGTTTGTTTCTGCGATTCTTTCTCCTAAACTCTCTTGCGTTCCCCGCGCGCGGCTGTGTTACACTCGCCGCCGACTGTTGCTCGCACTGTGGGCGATGCAATCGCCGTCGGGAAATCCTTTTCGCGTCTTTCTTGATGTTGGGGAGGGCTGGGGATGGGCCTCGCGTTAATGGTTGTGATCTGGCTGATCACGTTGGTCAGCACATATTTTTTCGTTGCCAAAACCTGGTGGTTACCGGTGGGCGCCGCCGAAGCGGCGAACTTCATCGACGGTCAATTCGCACTCACGTACGTGCTCATGGGCATCGTTTTCCTCGCGGCACAGCTGGGGTTGGGCTACATCGTCTGGAAGTACCGCGCGCGCGCCTCGTCGCCACCATCCGATTATTCGCACGGGAACACTACGCTCGAACTGATTTGGACCACACTCACGGCGATTCTGTTTATCGGCCTGAACCTGATGGGCGGCAGCGTTTGGGCGAGCCAGCGCTTTGATCCTCCGGCTGCGGACGCAGTCAAAGTGGAGGTTACCGGCATGCAGTTTGCCTGGTATTTCCGCTATCCGGGACCGGACGGAAAATATGGCGCCACCAGTCCGAAGTTGATGGATCCTTCGGCGGGCGGTGAGGCGGCGGTGGGATTGAACACTTCCGACCCGGCCGCGAAAGATGATGTCGTAACCGGGACGATGTATCTGCCCGTAAACCGCGAGGTCGACCTGAGCCTGCGGGCGGTCGACGTGATTCACAGTTTCTTTGTGCCCTCGCTGCGCTTCAAACAGGATGCGGTTCCGGGGCTCAACATTCACATGCATCTGAAGCCGACCCTGATCGGCGAGTATGAAATTGCCTGCGCCGAACTCTGCGGCCTGGGCCATTACAAGATGCACGGCATGGTACACGTCGTCAGCCAGGAAGATTTCGACAAGTGGCTGGCCGCAAGGGAGGCGGAAAAACAGTAAAATGGCGACCCCGGCTTCGGTTCATGCGCACGCGGCTCCTCAGGGCTTTATTCGCAGGTACATTTTCAGCCTCGATCACAAAGTCATCGGGATTCAGTATTACTTTCTGGCGCTCACGGCGGTATTTGTCGGCATGTTTTTATCGCTACTGATGCGCATTCACATGATCTGGCCGACGGCCATGATCCCGCTGATCGGCGACATCAAACCGGAAACTTACCTGAGCCTGGTGACCATGCACGGCACCATCATGGTGTTTTTCGTGCTCACGACGGCGCCGCAGGGTGGGTTCGGGAACTATATCCTTCCCATTCAGATTGGAGCGCCGGATATGGCGTTTCCGGTCCTGAACATGCTTTCGTTCTGGACCACGTTTGTCGCCTACATCGTGATGCTCTCTGCTTTCGTTGTGCAGGGCGGCGCACCCATACATGGCTGGACCGGCTATCCGCCGCTCAGCGCCGTACAGTCAACCGGACCGGGCGAAGGATTGGGCGCCGATCTCTGGATTACCGGCATCGCAATTTTCTGCGTTGCGTCGTTGATGGGGGCGCTCAACTTCATCACCACCACGCTGGACTTGCGCGCCAAGGGAATGACGATGATGCGCCTGCCGCTAACGGTGTGGTCGTGGTTCATCACCGCCATTCTGGGACTGCTGGCGTTCGGCGTTTTGCTCTCGGCCGGAATTCTGCTGCTGATGGATCGCAATCTTGGAACCAGCTTTTACCTGCCCCTGATCGTAGTGAACGGTCAGATCATGCAGCATAAGGGCGGTTCGCCGTTGCTGTGGCAGCATTTGTTCTGGTTCTTCGGACATCCCGAGGTTTACATTGCGATTCTGCCGGGCATGGGCGTGGCGTCGCAGGTTCTTTCCACATTCTCGCGCAAGCCGATTTTTGGTTACCGGGCGATGGTCTACGCCATGTTGTCGATCGGATTCTTCGGGTTCATGGTTTGGGGCCATCACATGTTCATGAGCGGGATGAGTCCCTATTCGGCGTTCGCGTTTTCGATTCTGACTATGTGCATCGGCGTGCCTTCGGCCATCAAGACGTTCAACTGGCTGGGCACGATGTATAAGGGCCGCATCCGCTTCCAGACCCCCATGCTGTACGCCATCGGCTTCGTGTCACTGTTTGTCTCCGGAGGACTGAGCGGACCGTTCCTGGCGCAGCCCGTCCTCGATATTCAACTGCACGACACGGCGTTTGTCCCGGCGCACTTCCATCTGATCATGGGCGTGGCGGCAATCTTCGGCATCTTCGCGGCGACGTACTACTGGTTCCCGAAGATGTTTGGGCGCATGATGAACGAAACGTGGGGCAAGGTCCACTTTTTCATCACGCTGATCGGAACCTACGCCATCTTCATGCCCATGCACTACGCGGGCATGGCGGGACAGACGCGGCGCTACTCGCAGTTCACCGAAGTGGCGTATCTGCAGAAGCTGATTCCGCTCAACCGGTTCATCACTTACGCGGCCATCATCACAATCTCTGCCCAGTTCATTTTTGTGATCAACCTCTTCTGGAGCATGTTCAAGGGACCGAAGGCCAGCGACAATCCGTGGGAGGCGACCACGCTGGAGTGGACAACCGCGACTCCGCCGCCGCATGATAATTTTGGCGGCGTGACGCCGGTGGTGCACAACGGTCCCTACGAATACGGGGTTCCGGGCGCGGCGCGGGATTATGTGATGCAGACGGATCCGGCCGTGGGCTTAGGACACTGAACTTTAAAGTGGCGAACCGCGAATTGGCGATCTTGAAGTAGCTATGGCGACCTACACTCCAACTAGTCCGGTTGATCGTGCGGGACAAGATCGTCTGGGAAACGATCGACTGGGGCACGACCAGAAGCCGCCGGTGTCTCCGATGGGCGGGGGGGATGACGGCCGCGGCGGCGAGAGCGGGCCCGATTATGGGGCGCGCTTGCGGCGGGCCCGTCTGGGGCTGGGGTGCGCGATCGCTACGGTGACCATGGTCTTCGTTTCGCTGACCAGCGCCTACATTGTGCGCCAGGGCTTGCCTACCTACGATGATGCGTCCAGCAGTTACGTTCGCGATTGGGGCGTGACGGATCTGCCGTGGCGCCTGCTGGCGATCAATACAGTTCTACTTCTTCTGAGCAGTGCGACCATGGAGTTTGCGCGCCGCCGACTGGCGCGACAGGCGGCGCTGGCGCCGGTGAAGTCGATTCCGGGAGTTTCGCTGGGCTCGGAGAGCAAGTTCCCGTGGCTGGGAGTGACGGCGATTCTAGGATTTAGTTTTCTCATCGGGCAGTGGATGGCGTGGCGGGAACTGCATCTGCGGGGATTTTTTGTCGACACCAACCCCAGCAGTTCGTTCGTCTTCCTGCTGACGGCGACGCACGCGGTGCACCTGGCGGGTGGAATCATTGCCATGCTTTGGGCTGGAGCTACGGCGCTACTGCGCCGGCCGGTCGAGGCGCGGCGTATCGCGGTCGACATCACGGCCTGGTACTGGCACTTCATGGCGGTGCTTTGGATTTACGTGTTCGCGCTTTTGGGGTTTGCGAGGTAACGGAAAGGGGAACTCGAGGAATGGCTGACGCCACGCTTCAGCACGATTCGGTGCAGCATGATTCAGCGCCGCATGGATTGCCGGGGGAGTACGAGGCTCCGCTGTTCGGGGCTTATTCGAAAAAAGTGGGGATGTGGCTGTTTCTGGCTTCGGACTCGCTGACTTTCGGGGCCTTGCTGGTTGCCTTCAGCTATAACCGCCTCTACACGGCATGGCCCACGCCGTTTGGCAAGGACAGCATCATCAACGCCACCATCATGACGGCGTGCCTGCTTTCCAGTTCGCTGACCATGGTGCTGGGCGTTTTTGCAGCGCAGCGCGGCGACCGGGCATGGGTGCGCAACTGGCTGTTGGCGACCATGTTTTTCGGCACCGCTTTCATCGTGCTGCACGGCATGGAATGGAGCAAGCTAATCGGCGAAGGCCTCACGCTGCCGGGGTTTCCGAAAGTCGCGGGACACGAAGGGGAGTTTTCCAAAGTTTCCCTGAGCACGCCGCAGTTCCCTGCCACGTTTTTCGGCCTGACGGCGATGCATATGCTCCACGTGACGATTGGAGTGATTTATCTGGGGGTAGTGGCGCTGCGCAAGTGGTTTCTGCCCATTCTGGGTGTGATTTATCTGGCGGGATATTTCTTGATTCCGGCGGACAACGTGTTCCACTACGGAATTCACGCGCTGCTGATTTGCTTGATTGTCGCGGCCGTGATTCTGTTTCTGAAGCCGAAGGATTACGATGCGCACGATGTGGAAGTTGCGGGGCTGTACTGGCACTTTGTTGATGTGGTGTGGAT